>VFQR01000048.1_pt1 | contig 347449 bp, 297 predicted proteins | sample 3512321 | NCBI WGS metagenome assembly VFQR01 (sample SAMN10412374, study PRJNA504923) | tailings metagenome | isolation source: Relicate 3 Philex TSF1 revegetated site | place: Philippines: Tuba, Benguet | collected 2017-08-29
GATTGTCCGGAGTGTCCGGAAACGCATCCTGCGCCATTGCGGGAGCAACCAAAGCCGCTGCCATAACGGTGCTTAGAGCGTAGGTGAATGTTCGCTTCATATGTCCACTGCTCCTTGTGTGGTCTGGCGTGCGCCATGAAGCGTTTTGGGTTTTGGGCGAGCGAAGCAGACTCCGCTTGCAACTATCCTTTAGTTTCCTGCAAACCTTGACGGCTTGCTCGCCCCAGCCCGGTCGCGCATCCTGCGCACTTTCCTCAGGGAAAGACTTGCGTCCTTGCCCAGACTCATTATGACCGGAACCTTGAATAGAAGCAAGCAGCTTTGACAGGGCAGTGCCTGTTCAAAGCTGCTTGTATGGCATTGGATGCGGTTTAGGCGACCAGGTACTGCTCGGCAATTCGCTCGGAAAACGACTTTGCAGGCTGGCTGTCAAAATTAAGAATCGTCTCAGCGATTGCCCGGACATCGTGAGCGGCGGCGCAATTGGGTGCGTCCGAAAGGATCGCATGTCGCTGCCGAATGCAGCGCGAAGCCTCATCGTCTCTGCGGACGCTGCCAAGGTATCCAAGCTCGGCTTTCAAGAACTGCTCCGAAATGGAGGAGACGGTCTTGTAGGATCGCTGAGCCTCAATATCGTTGTCGACCATGTTGATCAGCAGATACGGGCGGACATCCTTCCGCTGTCGGTGAAGCTGCTTGACCGTCGCATAAGCGTCAGTAATGCTAGCTGGGTCTGGCGTGCTAACGATGAGCGCTTCATCCGCGACCTTCAAGAAGGACAGAACACGCCGGTCGATCCCAGAGCCGGTATCGAAGACGAGATAGTCGGTATCGGATTCGATGGCAAAAATCTGGGTAAAGAATTTTGCGAGACGCTTGGGGCCAGCATTCATCAGTGAACTGACCGCGGACGCGCCCGAGACGATTTTGATACCGCCTGGACCTTCGTGCATCACTTCTCGAACGGTCTTCTCGTCATTCAGCACATGCTGAAGGTTGAACTCAGGCTTAAGCCCAAGCATCACGTCGATGTTTGCCAATGCCAAGTCGGCATCGAAGAGGACAACGCGCTTGCCCTTTTCGGCCAGTGCCATGGAAATAGCGACAGAAAGGCTGGTTTTGCCAACGCCGCCCTTTCCTCCTGAAACAGCAAGAACTCTCATGCAGCCCCCTTGGAAACGCGGGTGGCCTGCTGGGCAGGCATCTGCGTTTCGATCATATCGAACAAGGCATCGAAGTCTTTTCGCTTTGCGGTGCGCCTCGGCTTTGACGCTTTTGCTTTGCCGAGCACATAGACCGAGTTGATCGCGCGTCGAAGCTGGGTTGGCGTCGCCAAAACGGTGGTCACGTGCTTGCGGGTTCGCGAAGCAATCCAGTCAATCGCTTCAAGCTCAAGCGGGTCTGCAACAGCGAGAGTGATTCGGGTGTCCGTTTCGCTTAGCGGCAAGCAGAGGTGCTTGCTGGCGAACTCAAAATCCACGATGTTCGCAGCCGTCGTATCGATCTGGGTCGATTCAAGCTTGACGACGTCGTGATCAAACTGTCGGGCGATCGCCTCGGTCACCTGATCCTCGCGGACAAAGCCAAGCTCGGTTAGAACTTCACCGAAGCGCGATTTTGTCTTCTTTTGCCAGGTCAAGGCTTCGTTGAGCTGTTCTTCTGTGAGAACCCCATCAGCCACCAACAGCTCGCCAATTCGCAAATAAGCCAGTTTGGAAACCATCTTGATGTCAATTTTCGGAGGTCCGCAAACCACTCTTCATGTCTATGAAAGACAAACTGGTGTTTTTTTGCGCACTCTGACGCAATTTACAAGCGTTGGGGTGGAGGAGATTCTGTGCGTCGGCTGGGATTCGAACCCAGGACCCACGCCTTAAAAGGGCGTTGCTCTACCGCTGAGCTACCGACGCGAACGGGCCGATGGTACCCGAAATCCGCCCGCGCCTTGGGGCACTCCACCTAGGTCTGGAGAGCACGATTCTCAACAGCGGGCCGTTTATCTCTGAATCATCCAAGAAAGATAAGTTCGATCACGATTGATTAAGAACTATATCTATATGAAAATAGATAATAAATTTCTTGGCATTTATCAGAGTTGTGTTTAACATAGCGGTACTCACTTGTGTGATGGCATTTACTTGGGGGAGGCAATGCCCAATAATCAATACGAAGACCACTCTATTCAGAGTAAGAAATTAGAGACGCTTGCAGGACTTCTAAAACTCCTTGTTCTCGGCATTTCGATGCTCAGCATGTTCATTATTGTATGGGCGCGGATGTCGCATGCATCCAGTGAACGAGGATTGGTCATCGCCTCCAAGCGAGACTATTCCGAAGATTCCCTGTTTCAAACAGTTGCGAAGGAGCAGCGCAATGTTGTGTATGTTCGGGAGGGAGATCCCTTCTACCAGACCGTTACGGACTACATTGTCTCAAAACATCCCGACGCCGCGAAGGCGAGATTGCTCGTTATAGGGGCTGTGAAGAAGAATGGCAGGTTTGTCGCTCAGGATTTGCTTGCAACCGACCAGCAGGAATCTATGAGCGTGCTGGCTCAGTACGCCACCGCTGAAGCCGAACCTCCACTTTCAGCCTTGCTACTCCCTACAGCAGTGGTCGCAGGCCTCCTATTTTCAGGACTCTTCGCCAAGATTCCTCACTTTGCGCTCTTCGCCTTAGCCGCAATACTCTCAGGCTATCAGTATTACGCTCATTGCCCAACCTGCCCCGACACAATGATCGCGAGCATTCCTGCAAGCTTCTTGGGGATTGCTGTCTTTAGCTTGCTTTCAGTGCTGAGCTTGATTAATTTCAAGAGTCAAGTACTGAAGAACATCTGTATTATTTGCATCTTATCCACTGTGCTTCTGTGGCAGCTGTACATGAACCATGTGACATTGTCTGCCTGTGTGCCGTGCATAGTCATCGCGCTTGTCGGTGGCATATCCGCAGGGAACCTGCCTAAGAATATTCCTGCATACAGCAGGTTTTTTGCCTTGGCGCCAGTTTCCGGAATCATTGCTGCGTGTCTCCTGGTTCTTTCACGCGATTCCTTTGCCATGCGAGCAAATGCAATCGCAGGGTTTGAGGGACAGATTCACGATAGTGCCTTTGAAATGCAGGGAGTCGTCGGGAAGCCTATCTCTGAGCTTGGCATTACCCTCCCGCCTCAGAAGACCATCCTTGCAGTTGTTGCGACAGGATGCGAGCCATGCCACGACGCCCTTGAGTACTTGGCGCGAAGGCCGGATATCACAGTGCTCGTCGCAGAAACAGGCCCTCCATCGAAGGATAGCTCGGCTCTTCGTGTGCCAGCTGGCCTGTGGCAACAGACCCCCACATTTCTGATGATCGGCGCAGATGGCAAGATCGCCGGGGAAAGAGTGGGCTGGTCTGACGATCCGGGTTGGCAAGACGCATTTGCCCGGGAGTCCAAACAGTTTTTGTCGGGGCCAGAGAATGTCTCCGACAAAAGGGAGAAGAGGTGAGATCTAATGATCACTAACTATCGAAAACTCGTCAATGTGATCGGCCTGACAGCCCTTATGGGCGTAGCCGCTCATGCCGCAGTCGCCATGTGTGCAGGCGCCTATTCGGTAGGTACCAAAGTGGTACGTACCTGCGAAGGATCGCTTTGCGATGGCGACCCCAACAAGGGAACCCAGTTCGACCAGGACTGTACTGTATGGTGCTGTCCGACCGACTGGAGCCAGACCAGCCACTACGATGGCTCAAGCTGCAAGAACAAGAGAAGGGTTGGGTGCTGCCCTGTGAACTCAGGCGCAGTGACTCCTGGCTGGAGCTGCCCGCCACCGCCGGTGGTTTCAGATCCTCCTGTTTCAATGTAGGCTACAATATGACTTGTCGGCTGTTCATTTTGATGCAGCCGACAAGGTTCTCGCCGGGGAGGAATAATGAGAACAGCGAATCTGAAGGCCGATGACCGGCTGACGATGATCGGGCTTTTTGCAGGCTTCCTGCTATCGGTTTGGCTCGTCAACGGTTTCCTGAATGTACTGAACTTCGCGTACTGGGCCGCCCAAGATGGGAGCGGAACGCCGATTGCCTGGGGCGTTATCATTCCAAAACGGATGATCAATCCCATGCTGGGCTGGGATCACAATGCGATTTCGATGGCGTTTCCTTGGCTTTTGTTGCTATTCGCTGCCGCTACACCACGCATCCTGTGCAGTCTTTCCGTCGGCAAGACTTTAGCCTTGGCGTTCGGGTGCTCCATCGTCTTCTGGCTCATACATTCCCCAGGCACTTACAATTCAGCATTTGTGCCCTACTATCTGTCCGTGGGCATCAAGACTTCGGCGCTGATTCTTTACACAGTTTTTGTCGGGTGGGCAGTCCGGCAAAGGATGCGCGTCATGGGCGGTTTCGCCTATCGAGGTGTGCAATGAACGGAAGAAAAGCGTTTACGCTTATTGAAATGCTCGTCGTCGTCGCCATTGTTGCGGTGATCGCGGCTCTGATATTTCCGGTTTTCGCGAAAGCGAAGCAATCCGGATTTGCGACGCAAGACATCACTCAGCTCCGGCAGGTCTATATGGGCTTGCAGATGTATCGAGCTGATTACGAACAGAATTACCCGCTAAGTCTTGCGGATGTTGGTGGGTCATATGTGCACAAGCAGATTTTGGCTTCGCCAGTCGACCGCCGTACTCCAGACGCTGCAGGCACTTATCCTGCGGACCGGTTCCTTGATCTGCCTGGAGAACCTAATCGAAGGGTCTCCTACAAGATGAGCTATGCCTATCTGCGGGCTTTCGAAGGACGTTTCCCAATGCAGGGGCTGTGGGACTATTACATTCAAAGCTCGAAGTGGAGTGTCTTGGTGTGTGCGGACTACTTGACCACGACCTCCATGACGCCCAGCCCTTCCGTTACTGATCATGGGACTCAGACGGACAGTGGCACTTTCTTGAGGATTCGAATGGATGGCTCGCTTAGAAAAGTGCAGAAGAAGGGAATGGGCATTTCCGTCGGTGGATCGTATGAAGAACTCTTCTATTACCCAGATGAGTCGCCCGGATCAAGCTGAGGGCTATCCGCGCAGTAGGTCCATGCCCGGTTTGCCGCGAGAAATAGACCCTCGAACGGTAGAATTGTGCCTGCCCATCGCTCATGGACCAGTCTCACATCCGCAACTTCTGCATCATCGCTCATATCGATCATGGCAAGTCTACGCTTGCGGATCGACTGATTGAGCGTTGCGGAGCTGTGCGCGGAACGGCCAAGGAGCAGATGCTGGACTCGATGGATATCGAGCGCGAGCGAGGCATCACCATCAAGATGGCTGCGGTGCAGATGAACTACACCGCCAAGGATGGGCAAACTTACCAGCTAAACCTGATTGACACCCCAGGCCATGTGGACTTCACCTATGAAGTCTCTCGCGCTCTGGCTGCCTGCGAAGGAGCCTTGCTGGTGGTGGACGCAAGCCAAGGCGTAGAAGCGCAAACCATTGCCAATGCAAGCATGGCAATGAACCAGAATTTGGAGATCGTTCCTGTCATCAACAAGATCGACCTTCCCCATGCCGATGTTGACCGGGCAAAGGAAGAGATTGAGATGGCCGTTGCCATCGACGCTAGCGATGCTATCCCCTGCTCAGCAAAAGCTGGTATCGGGATCGATGAAATCCTTGAAGCCGTGGTTGCGCGCATTCCGCCACCTTCCGGAAATCCAAACGCCTCCCTGCGTGCGCTCATTTACGATTCTCATTTCGATTCCTATCAAGGCGCGATTGCTTACTGCCGGGTCAAAGATGGCACGGTGAAGAAGGGCGACAAGATCAAGATGATGTCCACCGGATCGGTGTTCGACGTGGACTCCGTCGGCGTTTTTCGGCCTTATCTTGAAGTCACCGACCGTTTGGAGTGCGGGGAAGTCGGCTACATCACTGCGGCGATGAAGACTATCGGCGACGCGCAGGTTGGCGACACGGTGACCTACTCCGAGAATGCGGCAACCGAAGCGCTTCCTGGCTATCGCAAGGCTCTTTCGATGGTCTTCTGCGGTCTTTATCCCAGCGACGGAGACCAGTACGAAGATCTCCGAGATGCTATCGAAAAGCTCAAGCTGAACGACGCTTCGCTCGACTTTACGCCGGAAACTTCGGCAGCTCTCGGCTTTGGATTCCGTTGTGGATTCTTGGGTCTTCTGCACATGGAGATCGCCCGCGAGCGTCTGGAGCGAGAATTCAATCTGGATTTGATCCTGACTGCGCCAAGCGTGGATTATGTGGTCACGCTGAAAAATGGCGAGCAGGAGCACCTTTCCAACCCGAGTCTGTTCCCGGACGCCAACGACATTGCAACCATCGAAGAACCGATCGTGAATGCCACGATCATGGTGCCCAACGAGTACGTGGGCGCGGTAATGACACTGTGCCAAGAGCGCCGTGGAACCTACAAGAAGACGGAATATCCCACCCCTCAGCGCGTGATCCTCTACTACACGCTGCCGCTGGGTGAAATCCTGCTCGACTTCTTTGACAAGCTGAAGTCCTCCACCCGAGGCTATGCTTCTTTCGACTATGACCTTGGGGGCTATCAGCCTGCCGATCTTGTCAAGCTCGACATCCTCTTGAACGGCGACATCGTCGATGCTTTGTCATTCATCGTTCACAAGAGCTTTTCCTATCAGCGCGGTCGTGCAATGGTGGAGCAGCTGCGAAAGGTTGTGCCAAGGCAGCAGTACGAAGTTCGGGTGCAGGCCGCGATTGGGGCCAAGGTGATTGCGGCGGATACGATCAAGCCGTTCCGAAAGAACGTCATTGCGAAATGCTACGGCGGCGACATCACCCGAAAGCGCAAGCTTCTCGAGAAACAGAAAGAAGGCAAAAAGCGCATGAAACAGATCGGTTCGATCGAACTCCCTCAGGAAGCGTTCTTGAGCGTTCTCAAAGTCGCTGAATAGCGATTGCATGCCGCCGCTCTATCTTCATCGGATAACATCCCAGCAGAGGCAATCCGATGGAAACCCGCCGGAAGATTTACGGCATCGAAAAGCTTCGTGAGACGTGGGTCGTTTCTGAACCCATTCGCAAGACCATGCAGGGCAACCGTGCCACCGGGACAAGCCCTGAAGTCGCTTTTCGCAAAGCTCTGTGGGCAGTGGGAATCCGAGGCTTTCGCAAGAACGTCAAAAAGCTCCCCGGCAAGCCGGATATCGCCTTCATCGGCAAGAAGCTGGCGATCTTCGTCCACGGATGTTTTTGGCACGGATGTCCGGAGTGCACACGAAACATCAAGCCTAAAACCAATGCCGCCTACTGGCAAGCCAAGATCGAAAGCAACCAAGCGCGTGACCGCGCCAACATCGAGAAGCTCGAAGCGATGGGTTATCGTGTGCTGGTGATTTGGGAATGCGAACTGAAGAAGGGTTTGGAGGAGGCTGTGCAGGCAGTAAGGGAAGCGCTCAGGATTTAGCGCATCTCAATGCGGGCAGGTTACGCCTTCACAAACGTCATCCCAACTTCGCCGTACCGCTGACCCTCTGGTGCAAGGATCGCGCTAAGCGTTTGCATTTCGACAGCCGAAAGCTGAAGCTTTGCCGCACCTGCGTTCTCCTCCAGCCGGTTCATCCGCTTGGTGCCAGGGATCGGTAGGATATTGTCTCCCTTTGCCAACACCCAAGCCAGCGCAACCTGGGCAGGCGTCGCGTCATGCGCTTTAGCGATGGACTGCACGACCTCCACAATCTCCAGGTTCTTCGCAAAGTTGTCTCCCTGGAAGCGCGGATGATTGCGCCGCGCATCGTTCTCAGCCAGGTCGCTGATGGATTTGATTTCTCCGGTCAAGAACCCGCGCCCGAGCGGAGAATAAGCCACGAAAGCCACACCTAACTCTTTGGCTGCAGGAAGCTCATGGAGCTCAAAATCCCGTGTCCACAGCGAAAGCTCGTTCTGCACGGCAGCAATCGGGTGCACGGCAAGCGCTCGCTTAAGCGTGTCGGTCGAGACTTCCGACAGCCCAAGGCGCTTCACCTTTCCAGCCTTCACAAACTCCGCCATCGCTCCGACGGTCTCCTCAATAGGGACCCGCGGGTCCACCCGGTGCAGATAGTAAAGGTCAATATGGTCCAGGCCCAGTCGTAGCAGTGAAAGGTCGATGCACTTGCGTGCATATTCGGGAGTGCCGTCCACGATCCAAGGCTTGCCAGCCTCAACTTGATCCTGGTGTGCCGTCAGTGAGCGATCAAAGACATTGCCGAACTTTGAAGCCAGGAACACCCGGTCGCGATGCTTTTGTACCATCGGACCGATGAGCTTTTCGTTTTCACCCGAGCCGTAGACGTCGGCGGTATCCCAATGGTCCACACCCAGTTCCAATGCTCTTTCCAAAATCGGATGGGCCTCTGCGGGTGTCAGTCCGTCGCCATATGCCCAGCTCATGCCCATGCAGCCAAGGCCAATCTCTCCGACCAAGCGGTCGCCAATCTTGCGTTGATTCATAAGTGGTCTCTTCAGTGTGGGCTTATCGCCCTCGATCCTGGTTCGGATAGCTTGATCGGTCTTCGTCAAACTTGCCATCGATATTCCAATGCAGGTTCACCCGCATTCCGGAGATCGTAAAATCGTAGCCGTCCTCATCGTAGGTGATGATCGCGACCGCGTTCTTGTCAGCGCCCTTTTCAATCGCGAGCTTCCACATCTCTTGTGTGGAAAGTTTGGGGTCAGGCAAGGCCTCATCCAGGTTCTGCATGGAGGGGGTGCCTCTGTCGATATCCATGCCCTCGTTCGTGTAAGAGTAGCTGCTTCGAGAGTTGCCGCTGATGCGGGTGACGTGTCGCCGTTGCCCGGGCTCATAGCACTTTACGGTCACAGTCTGTGCCCACTGATCGCCAGGTGCGCGTCCCGCGCCCACCGGTGGCGCATTCTCAGGTGTACCGCTGGAAGGAACCAGGAATTGGTAGTCGATGTTCGGGGCGGGCTTATAGGTGGCTTTCAGGTCCATCGTGCCGTCAGACCGGACATAGCTGGCCCGAATCTCCGTTAGCCGTGCATCCTTGCCCGCTCGCTCGCGCACTTCGGCAAGGGCCTTAAAGGGGTCGAGGTTGCGCGTGTCCGACTTGAAAGCGTACGTCTCCTCTCCCATCCACTTCGCGGCAACATTGGAAAAGACGGTGATGTAGAGGATCACCCCAACGAAGGCAAAAATGGCGAGGCCGCACCCACAGCCACCGCATCCCAAAATCTTGAAAGTTCGCTTGCTTTGATTCGGCTGCATCGTTCCTCACAACACCTTTTAGACTCTGATTAAGAGCTCTTATATTTTAGCGGTTAGGAGCGGTGCTTTGTGATTCCTTAAGCCTTCGCGGGTCATTCGGAGAATCTCTCACAAAGGACGCTAAGTAGCCAAGATCGCAAAGTCAGCTTAGCGTTCTTTGCTTCTCTGCTGACTTTGCAAGAGACTTCTGCCGATCAGCCCGGCCCTGTGACTTTGTGGTTCTCTGTGTCTCCGTGAGAAGCTACAAAAATCTATCCAGGAAATACATCCAGTTCGCCTTCCACTTCGACTTCGATCACTGTCGCATACGGATCACAAAGCTCTGCCGGAACGTTGATGTAAACCGTCGACGGCACCGAATGCCAAGCCGCGCTGCCCTGCCGTTTGAACTCCAACGACTGCCCGGAAGCCAGATGTTTTACGCCCAGGATCTTGTTTCGGATGCCCTTTGCGGAGATGAACTCGTCGGCCTTCCCATAGAACATCAGATAGAGCTTGGTGCCATCGGCTGACCGGGTGCTTGGACCATAGAAGTGAGTTGCTGGCAAGCCTGCTCGCGAGCCGTAAACCGCCGCTTCATTCCGCTTGATCCAGGCCCCGAGCTCCTCCAAAACATGCACCTGCTCAGGTGGAATCGTGCCGTCTTCCATCGGCCCAACATCCAGCAGCAGGTTCCCGCCTCCGCCGATGACCTCGGCAAACATCCGGACCACCTGCCTCGCCGACTTCCAATTCGTGTCGCAATGGCGATAGCCCCAGTTGTCGTTGAGCGTGATGCAGAACTCCCAAGGACCCTGCGGCGGGTGGATCGGCTGGCCTTGCTCGGGAGTGGCATAGTCGCCATGCCCTTGCATGCGCGAGTTCAGGATCATGTTCGGCTGCCATCGGTGGAGCTGTTCGCGCAACTCCGCCATACGCCACTGCTCCGCGCTTCGCTCCCAGTCCCCATCGAACCACATCAGATCGATCTGGCCAAACTGCGTACACAGCTCCTCCAGCTGCCCCCGATGGAACTTCAGGAAATTCTCCCAACGCTCGGGGTGGTCGCCGTCCTGGCTATAGGCAAAAGGGTTGCCCTTATCGTCGGGATTCGTGGAGGCCATCGAAGCATAGTCGGGGTGCGACCAGTCCAGATGCGAGAAGTAGTAGCCGACCTTGAGACCGTACTTGCGCAGAGACTCGGTGTATGGGGTGATCAAATCACGTCCGGCAGGAGTCTTCTTAACGACGCTCAGATCGTTCTGCTGGGTGTCCCACAGAGCCACGCCGTCGTGATGCTTGGTGGTGAGCACGGCATATTTCGCCCCGGCACGGACAAACAGATCGCTCCATGCATCCGCTTCCCACTTGGAAGCGGTGAAGCCATCAAGCTGGCTCATATATTCGGGGTAGGTGGTTTCCTTGTTGAAGAACGACCAGCTTTCGGTGGTGCCGTTGACGGCGTAAATGCCCCAGTGAATAAAGATGCCCAGCTTGGCATCCATGAACCAGTCTTGCATCATGGCTGGTCGGGAGGCTACCCGCTCAGAATGGGCATTGCGACTGCCGAAGCAGAGTCCCCGCCAAAGCGATTCTTAAACCCAACGCGCCGCAAGGATCGCCGCAAGACCTTCCAGCATCTTCTCGTCAGATTCGTCGAACGCCCCCACTTCGTGTCCGTCGATATCGATCTGCCCCAAGATATCCCCCGCAGGCGTATAGATGAGCACGACGATTTCCGATCGGGTGTTGACGGAACAGGACAGGTAGTTCGAGAGCTCGCGGACATCGGCGATCACTTGGTTGGCCCGTTCCGCGACTGCTGTGCCGCAAACGCCGCGCCCGACGGGAATCCGCGTGTGGTCGGTGGCTGCCCCTACATACTCGTCCAAGACCAGGGTGTCCCCTTCCAGCCGATAGATCCCCGACCAGTTGTAAGTGGGCAGAGTATCCAGCTGTTCCATCGCAAGCTTGCGCAGGGGTGCTCCGGAGAGCTCGCTTTTTTGGACTGCAGACAGAATTGAAGCGGACTGGTCAGGCGTAACCATGCTTTGAATTTACTCCGTGAAGGCTTGTGGATCATCGCAAAACTGGCTTGGCGGACTTGTGCAGGGACCTTGGTCGGTAATTGGAACTCTTTGGCAGGGACCTTGGCCCGGTATGCCTTGGCGTTTTACAAAAGGTGAATGACAATGCCCCTAATCTCGGGCGAGGAAGCCCAGATTGCAAGGGAGGAAATTCCAATGCTTATCATCGGGGATGTGTTTGCGGTTATCGCATCGATCGTCTTTATCTGTCTTTCCGTTTGGGCCACGATCATGGCCTCGTGCCTCTTGTTTTCGAACAAGGTGAAGCACGCCCAAACCACTTTTGAAACGAAGCCGGGTGTGGTCTTTATCGTTGGCTTCGGAATTCTCTTGGTTGTGACGGTGATCTCCTCTGTGCTGTGGGCTTTGCCCCTCACTCGCGTGTTCAGCTTTGTCACGATGATGTCTGCGCTGAGTATCGGCATGATGGGAGCTGGCGGCTTGGCAAAGGTGCTGGGCAACCGAATCAGCCCTCTCGATCCGAACATCAGCACTTTCAAGAACATGGCTCGCGGAGCTGGCCTGATGGTGGTGTTGACGCTGGTACCGCTGGTCGGCTGGTTCTTCTTCACCCCGCTCATGATTATCATGTCCTTGGGCGCTGGGTTCATGTCGCTGTTCACCCGATTGCGACCGGAACCATATGGCGATGCTCAGCCGCGCTTTGAAGTAGGAGCCTAACCATGAAGCTGTCTCGCCGCGAAGCCTTGAAGCTGGGCTTGGCGTCGGCGGCAACCGCGACCGTTGCTGGCTGCTCCCGAATGCCTCAGCTTGCCAAGAATCAGCTGCCTGAGGAGATTAGCTACCCGACTGAGAAGGTCGATGAGACACTTCGACTTGTCAACCGTGTGGCTTTCGGTCCCGCTCCCGGAGAGCTGGCGCGCGTTGCCAAGATGGGGCGACAAGCGTACATCGAGGAGCAGCTGAAAGCTGATCAGTCGGAGCCGCTTGCGCTTACCTTCGCCCTTCGAAGGCTGGATGTCACCCAGATCGACGCCTCAGAGCTGCGCGATCTTCCGCAAGAGGAGATCATTCGCCAGCTGCAGCAGGCCGCGATTCTGAGAGCTGTGTACAACCCGAACCAGCTGTTGGAGAGGATGGTCGATTTTTGGACCAACCACTTCAATGTCTATGCTCGAAAGGAGAACACGGCTTATCGGGTCTTCACAGACCAGATGCAGGTGATCCGGAAGCATGCTCTTGGCAAATTTCGAGACTTGATCGAAGCATCCACAAAGAGCCCAGCCATGTTGGTGTACTTGGACAACCAAGTGAACACCAAGCGCGGTCCGAACGAAAACTACGCGCGCGAATTGATGGAGCTTCACACGCTGGGTGTGCACGGGGGATACACCCAGCAAGATGTGAAAGAGGTTGCACGCTGCTACACCGGCTGGCAGATCGAGACGCGATTCTTACGGCCCAGAGGCAAGTTCCACTTCAATGAAACAGCCCACGACGACACGGCAAAGACGGTGCTTGGGCAGACCATCCCGGCAGAAGGCGGCGAAAAGGACGTGGAACGAGTGCTGGATATCCTGGTGGCTCACCCGTCCTGCGCGAAGTTCATTTCGCAAAAGCTGTGCCGGTATTTCCTGGGAGATGCAGGCCCGCAGCTTGAGCAGCAGGTCGCCGAGGAGTTCACGCGGACGGATGGAGACATCAAGGCGATGGTTCAAGTCATCCTCAACTCCGATCAGATCGTTTCTGGGCCACCGATCATGAAGCGGCCTTTTGACTTCATTGTTTCGTCACTGCGATCCTTTGCGGTCGATACCGATGGCGGCGTGGGCATCCAAGGTCAGCTCGACAAGATCGGGCAGCCTCTTTATCAATGGCCAATGCCGGACGGCTATCCCGACCGGACGGAAGCCTGGACAAGCTCGCTTCTGGCGCGCTGGAACTTCTCTTTAGCGCTCACGGCCGGAGCCATTCCTGGCACGAAGGCGAACCTTGAAGAGTTGGCTCAGCGCATGAAAGAGTCGAACAACGAGGGCTTTGTCAAGCTTACGCACGGGCAGATCGACCGTGCCGGCGCGTCGGGAAGGCTACTGGCTGAGCTTGACCGACGATCTCGATTGCCGCTTGAAACAGGCCAAAGCATCCTGCACGAGACTGCTGCCTTGTGCATCGCCGCTCCCGGCTTCCAATGGAGGTAGCTATGAAGAAGAATCAAGATCAATGGTGGAGCTGTGACGGTCAAGGAGTAGCCGACGGCGGTTCTGTTCCGTATACCGGCGCTGAGGGCCAAGGGGAGGATCTCCCCCTTGATGGGGGAGGCCATGTGCGGAGCGAATGGGGTGAGGTTGATGCGGGATTTACCCGCCGAACCATGCTTTCCGGCCTTGCGCTGAGCACCATCGGCTGGCTTGCTGGTCAACGCTCGGCGCTAGCTCAGGTGAGCGTGAATCCGAACCGTGGCGTTCGTGGCGACACGCTTGTGGTCATCTTCTTGCGCGGCGGCATGGATGGTTTGAATGTCGTCGTCCCTTACCGAGAAGATGACTACTTCAAAGCTCGCCCTTCATTGAAGCTGTCCACGCCCAACAGTGGGCCAGCCGCAGACCGCGTGCTGGACCTGAATGGAGATTTCGGGTTCAACCCAGCGCTGGCGCCCTGGCTTTCGCTTTATAAAGATGGCGAGATGGCGGTGCTTCATGCGGTGGGTTCTCAAGACCAGACGCGCTCGCACTTTGAAGCGATGAATGCGATGGAGAAAGGACTTGCCCGTGCAGGCACAGGCACATCCAGCGGTTGGCTGGCGCGCTTTCTGAACGAAAGTCCGCCCGCCGAGAGTTCGCCCCTTCGGGCCGTCTCGTTCAGCACAACCATGCCCGATTCGTTGCGTGGAGCCACAAGCGCGATTGCCTTAGAGTCCTTGGAAGAGTTTCGTTTGGCGACCGATCAGATCCGAGCGGAAGCCTTTGGAAGCAGCCTGAAACGAATGTACGACGTCGATCATGACGCGGTGACTCAGGCGGGCAAGGAAACTCTGGATGTTCTTGAGACACTCAACAAGCTGGATTTGAAGAGCTATCGAAGTGCAGGCCAATCGTCGTATCCGACCGGGGACCTTGGAACGGGTCTCAAGCAAGTGGCGATGCTCCTAAAGGCAGAAGTCGGCCTGGAAGTCGCTGCGCTGGATAAAGGCGGTTGGGACACGCATGTGGCTCAAGGGACGTCGGCAGGCTGGATGACGACACTGCTCGACGATCTGGCTAAATCGGTGCGTGCCTTCGTGGACGATATGGGACCGGCCATGAAGCGGGTCACTGTCGTCGTGATGACGGAATTCGGTCGTCGTGTTGAGGAAAACGCGGGTTACGGAACCGATCACGGGCGCGGCAGTGCGATGTTCGTCTTCGGCGGTAGCGTCAACGGTGGCAAGGTCTATGCAGATTGGCCTACCTTGGCGAAAGAGAAGCTGGAAGGCCCTGGCGACCTTCGGGTGACGACCGACTATCGCTCGGTGCTTTCGGAGCTTCTTGTCAGACGCATGGGTGTGATGGATACGTCGGGGATATTCCCGGGCTTCGTTGGAAATTCTGTTGGAGTGTTTCGCTGACGTTGACCGACGCTCATGGTTGCATCGTCGCAACGAGCGGCTTGAAATCATGATGAGTCAGGAACAGCTGATTTTGCAGGCTGGACCAAGCCTCACTGCCCTTGAACCTGCCTGTGCCAAAATCACGGACTATCATGAGCAGCAAGCAAGGGATCACTTCTCGCTCAGAAGATTACAGCAAATGGTACAACGAGTTGGTTGAGCGAGCCCAACTCGCAGAGCACTCTGGCGTCCGCGGATGCATGGTCATTCGCCCAAACGGCTACGCCGTCTGGGAGTTGATGCAGCGCGGCCTTGACGACATGTTCAAGGAAACCGGACATGAGAACGCCTACTTCCCATTGCTGATCCCAAAAAGCTACTTGAGCAAGGAAGCCGAACACGTCGACGGCTTTGCCAAGGAATGCGCGGTGGTAACTCACCACCGACTCATGAACGCCCCGGACGGATCCGGCGTGATCGTCGATCCGGACGCCAAGCTAGACGAGGAATTGGTGATTCGCCCCACGTCGGAGACGGTCATCTGGAATCAGTACAAGAACTGGATTCAGAGCTATCGCGACTTGCCCATCCTCATCAACCAGTGGGCAAACGTGATGCGCTGGGAGCTTCGAACGAGGCTGTTTTTGCGCACAGCGGAGTTCCTTTGGCAGGAGGGGCATACCGCCCACGCTACTCTGGAAGAAGCCGAGGCCGAGACCATGCAGATGGTGCGCGTCTATCAGCGGTTTGCCGAAGAGTTCATGGCGGTGCCGGTTCTGGTTGGCAAGAAGTCGGATAACGAAAAGTTTGCCGGCGCTTTGCACACGTACTGCATCGAAGCGCTGACCCAAGATCTGCGGGCCATTCAAGCCGGAACATCGCACAACCTGGGCCAGAATTTCGCCAAGGCGTTCGATGTCACCTTCACAACATCGGAAGGCAAGCTGGATCATGTCTATGCGACGTCGTGGGGCGTTTCCACACGCCTGATCGGGACGCTGGTGATGGTCCATTCTGACGACAAGGGATTCGTCCCGCCTCCCCGACTCGCTTCGACGCAGGTCGTCTTCGTGCCGATGGGGCGCGATGAAGAAACGCGCGAACAGACTTACGGGGTGAGCGACAAGCTGGCGGCAGAGCTGAAGGCCATGCGCTGGAAAGATATGCCGATCCGCGTTAAAGTCGACAAGCGTGAGAAGGAATCTCCGGGCTTCAAGTACAACGATTGGGAGCTTAAGGGTGCAACGATCCGCGTAGAGGTCGGCCCCCGTGACCTCGAGCAGAATTCGGTGATCCTTTCCCGCCGCGATACTGGCGAGAAGGCCACGGTTACGCTGGATCAGGTGACGACGGAAATTCCCAAGCTGCTGGACGCGATCCAACAGAACCTTTACGACCGCGCGCTCGCCTTCCGCGACGAGAACATGCACCGCGTAGACACGTGGGAAGAGTTCGAAAAAATGTTCGAAGGAGAAGGCGGATGCGGCTTCGTGCTGGCGCATTGGGATGGCACCAACGAAACAGCAGAGCTGATTGCCGAAAAGACGAAGGCGACAATTCGGGTGATTCCATTCGAGCCGATTGACCCGGCAGACGCAGTGCCTGGCAAGTGCATCCTGACTGGCAAGCCCAGCGACCAGCGGGTCGTGTTCGCCAAGGCGTACTAAGCAGATGTAAAGTCCCCGGAGTCCGAAGACCCCGGGGACGGTTTCAAAGTCTCACATCTTGACCGAGATGCCAAGGCTGTAGGTCGGTTTGACTTTCACGAAGCCCTCTGCAGGGTTCCTTCCCCCGCTCACACCCAGCACAAGACGCTGGTGCTCGGGGCCAAAGCTCACCTTGAGGTCGAAGACAGGTACAAACCTCTCCTTCGATGCGCTCTGCGTAAGCTTGTTCAGAAGCCAGAAGTAGGTGATACTGCCCTCGAACTCAGCACCGAACAAAGCCTGTTTGGCAAAGCCAAGGTTGATCAGTGGTCGGAAAATGCCGCCAACGCGCCCCATCTCCACACGATCCAGGCTCTTGCCTGTTGTGTAGCCAAATTCGGCGCCAAGGTCGAGAAACATCCCTTTCAGAGTTTCGTCGGCAGGCATAAACCCTCGTCCGCCAATGCGCCGGTCGCCAAATCTCGCACGCATATCCACGAGAGCTTCAACCGTACTCAGCGATTGCGTGAAGCGAAGCTTTGGTCCGAGGACGGTGATTGTATGAGGCAGTGTTTTGAACCTTGTGGCTCCAAGCGCCCGCAGTTCAATGCTGGACTTGTTGTAAAGTGAGAGCTCCCCAAGTGTCGCATCAAGGTTGAAGTCGTAGTAGCGCAGTCCAAATGGGCGTAGCCCAAGGCCTTTGTATGCAAGCTCAAATGTTGCCGTGCCGCCTTTTCCAGTGTCATAGTCCTCGCTCCCCATACCTTTGGTGATCAGCGTCAGATCTTCCTGAGTGAGTTTCGACTTGGCAGACAGGGAGAAGCGCCCTTTCCACCTCAGGACATCCGACTCATATTTCGTGCTCTCGATCTTGGCAGTGGTGCCTTTAGACAGAGAGGCAGAATCGATTTCCAAGATCAGTCCGATGTTGTAGTTCTGTCGAACCAAGATCGTCAGGTTCTTCGCGTCCTCGTCCAGGATGGCTTCGAACACCATGCAAGCGAGCATCTTCGTACTCTCTGACTGGTCAGGGTCGTCCTCGGCAGGATGAACGCAGAAAATGCTCTGTGCATTTGCAAGAAGGTCCTTGGGAGACAGCTTTGGGTCGAAAAGCTTGTTGATCACATCGTGGATTGAAGAGATCGAATCCGTTTTCTCCAGCACCTTGGTAAGGAACTCGATGAACGCGGCTTTGTTGACCTGAATGCCTACGTAGGGCTGTGAAATAGGGTCACTCTCGACGGCTTGCGCAGTCGAATTGGTGCTTTGTTGGTTGAAAGCTAGCCTTATATTCTTATCGATGGCCGAGCCCTTGAAGAATACGCCAACATGCTTGGCAGGCACCTTAGGTCCGTCCGCATACGCGCTGGACACCATAACCGTTGCCAAGACAACAGATATCCAAGAAGTAAGTTTCATTTCCAATACCGTCCTCACGAAAACTCGTGTAACTGGCTAACGGAATGGCGGAAGCAAACCTAACAAACCTGCTGTGTATCATTAAGCAGATGACGTCCGCTTTGCTTCTGCTTGCCTTTGCTCAGCCGAAGGACATCACTATCCGTCTGCCTGAGGCACCGAGCGTCGTGCGCTGGGTCGATAGCGGCAAGAAGCTCATCTTGGTCTCGTCACGTTCGCTGAGCGAGTGGCCCTCTGGACGCACATTGCTGATTCCGAGCATCGTCGAGAGCGACTACGGCGCTTCAAGAACCGAAGGGGCGATTTTCAACGCTGACGGCACGCTCATGGCTTATCCGCTAGATAGTCACAACGCGGCAGTTGTGGACCTCAAGAAGTGGTCAGCAACGACGGTAAAGACTTACAGCTACCAAATCGCGTTCAAGGGTCGGGAGTTGGTGTCGATGGATTATGTGGGCGACAATGATAGTGCTGTCATCCGGTCGAAATCTGGCGACGAGCTGCTCCCTAATGGCTACTTCTTTGCAGGCATCAACCCACTTTGCAACCTGGTTTTTACGGTAAGGGGAACTTCTGAGCGCAGTAGAGTCATCGCGTTTTCTCGCAATAGCAAAGGCACGTGGACCAAGTTTGCTGAAAGTAGCAACGTCTTGGGCGAGTATGTCAGTGAGAGCTGGTACGCCCTCCACGAACCGTCAAAGACAGTTGCTTACACTTCGTTCTGGGACACTGGTGCAACGCTCGCCGCGATAGGAATCATGCGCCCTGGGTGGCAAGGCAAGATTTTCAGGGAGGCCAACGATAGAATTGGAGAAGCAATCCAGCCTCCTCGCTGGCTTGGAGATTCTCTTCTGCTTGCAAGAAGATCCTGGAGCTATGAGGCAGAGACAGGACCATATGATATTTGGGCTACCGTGAACCTGTACGACTTGAACGGCAATGTGAAGCGACTTCTGTTCAAGTCTCAGGAGATACGCAGTCGAGATAACTGGCTCCGGTCAGCTGACTACGATCCAAAGACAGGAAGGCTTGCGCTCTCTATCGGGTCCGACTCATCCGGGAAGGTAATCATTCGCAAGGTTTGATGTCGCTCTCCATAGCAAACCCAGCAATCTCGGTCCCAGGCTTAACACAGGCTTAACCACGACCTTCTTAACATTGCGCCACACTCTCCTTGGGCAGGACCCTTAACAGAAGGAGTAAAATCCTCGGACTGTTTCTGCGCGATCGCGCGGGTTCATCGAGGAGATACACACAAGTTGGGAAGCGCATACACCCCTGGACTTACGGTTAGCGGCGACATCGTCGTTCGACGATTGCGACGCCTGCCGATCAAAGGCGAGGTTCTGGTCAAGGTCGGCGACAGTGTCGAGCCAGACACTACCGTCGCCCGCGCCGTACTGCCCGGCGTCCTTCAAACCATCAAGCTATCCGAAAAGCTCGGCGTTGAGCCGCGCGATGTTCGGCAATTCTTCCAACTGAAGGAAGGCGATTCGGTCGAGAAGGGCCAGGTCGTTGCTGAAACCAAGGGCTTGTTCGGCATGTTCAAGTCCACCGTGACGGCGGACTACAGCGGAGTCATCGAAGCGATTTCAGAAGTCACTGGAAATGCGCTTGTGCGAGAACCCGGCATTCCCGTGGACATCGACGCCTATATCCAGGGCAAGGTCGTCGACGTGATGGAGAATGAAGGCGCGACCGTTGAAACCCGCGGTGCCATGGTTCAGGGCATTTTCGGAGTGGGAGGCGAGCGCGCAGGCGAGGTTCGGGTGGCGGTTGGAAGCCACGATCAGCCGCTCCACGCAGACAATATCCACGAATCTGACAAGGGCAAGATCCTTGTTGGCGGTTCGGGTGTGACCCTAGATGCGATCCAAAAGGCTGTCCAAGTTGGAGCAGTCGGTCTTGTGGCTGGCGGCATTCGCGACCGCGACCTTATCCAGTTCCTCGGCTACGACATTGGCGTGGCGATCACGGGCCAAGAAGAGATTGGCGTTACGATCATGGTCACCGAAGGCTTTGGCTATTTGGCCATGGCTCAGCGAACCTTCGATCTTCTCAAGACACTGGAAGGCAAGCGCGCCAGCATCAATGGCGCGACCCAGATTCGTGCAGGCGTTATCCGCCCCGAAGTGATTGTGCCGCTCCCTGACCAAACCGGCACCACTCAGGTCGCCTCGGGCGGCGGCGAGCTGTCGGTTGGCACCCCGATTCGCATTATCCGCGAACCCTACTTCGGTCAGATTGGCAAGGTCACCGACCTCCCGCCCACGCTTGTCGTGGTCGATTCGGGGGCCGAAGTCCGCGTTTTGAAAGCAAAGCTGGAAGGCGGCGATGAGGTAACGGTGCCTCGCGCCAATGTTGAAATCATCGCAACCTAAAGGACTCTCTCTTTGCGACGTTGGTCTTGCAAAGGGCGTTTCCTAAAGGAAGCGAGCAGACCGCATACGTAAAGAGAGTTGAACTTTAGGTGAAAGAATGAAAGTTCTGATCGTCGATGATGAACAGACATTGCTCGAAACGGTAGAGAATAAGCTTCGCAAGGAGGGCTTTTCCACCTTCACGGCAGAATCTGCCGAAGATGGGATGCGTCTTTTCCGCCGTGCCAAGCCGGACCTGATTATTCTGGATATCATGCTTCCGCAAAGGTCGGGATACGACCTTTGCAAAGCGGTCCGTCGGGAGTCCACGACGCCCATCATCTTCCTTTCCGCAAGAGCTGAAGAGGCTGACCGGGTTCGCGGTCTGGAGATGGGTGCAGATGACTACGTCGTCAAGCCTTTCAACCTTACTGAGCTCACAGCGCGAGTCAAAGCCGTTCTCAGGAGATCTGCGGGCGATAAGCCTATCGAGGTCGTTGAAAGCGGAAATCTGCGCATAGACCCCGCTAGCCATGAAGTGATTCTTGAGGGCAAGCCGCAGAACCTATCTCCCAAGGAGTTCGCCCTGCTTCATTTCCTGGTCAAGAACACGGGGCAGGTCTTCAGCCGGGAGACGCTTCTGGACCGTGTCTGGGGCAAGGATGCGTTCGTCAGTCCACGAACGGTGGACGTGCATATTCGGTGGCTGAGAACGCGCATCGAGCCCGATCCCGATAACGCAACCCGGCTTCTGACGGTGCGCGGTGTGGGTTATAAGTTCGTGGGTTAGCCCGGGGGCCAGTCGAACTTGCGCCCGCCAAGCAGGTGCACGTGCAGATGGTCCACCGTCTGTCCGGCGTCAATGCCCTGGTTGATCACCAGCCGGTAGCCGTCCTTTAGATCAAACTGCTCGGCGATCTTGCGCGCTGCGTTCAGCAGGTGCTGATGATCGCCGATATCCGGCACAGACTCTACGCCCGATATCTCTTGCCGAGGAACGATGAGCACGTGGACGGGGGCCTGCGGAATGATGTCCTTGAAGGCCACGCAGTATTCGTCTTCATAGACGATCTCTGCGGGAATCTCTCTTTCTATAATCTTGGTGAACAGGGTTGGCATAGCAGTCAGGCCGCTTGGCGGCAGTCTCCTCATTCTATGTGAACGCCGCGTTTCCTTCTCTTAACCCGCTGCCGATTCCAAATCTGGACGAAAAGCTCAGCTCGCGCAGGGTCTGGATTGCCAGTTTTAATTCACGACATTTTTGTCAAGGCCCGAGGAGACAGCAAACGCGACAATTGATCGGGTACATAGATTCAAGAGCTTCCGCGAGGGAGGATATGCGTCAACTCCCCGCGCCACGCCGCTCGCATTGTGGGATGCTTGCGGCAAGCTCAAAGTTAGCTCGTTGGGATCTTTGTGAAGCACACACGCTATAGCGATAAGGATGAACCTCACCGGCGCTCTTTAAGCCGGGAAGGCCGCCGCGCAAAAATCAGCGCGATCCTTTCGCATCCCTCCTTTGCCCCGTCAGCAAGGAGGCCCCAGTCATGAGCAACCCTTCCAAATTTGCGAAGTTTTCCTTCGCCCTTCTCATCTACAACCTGTTTGTCGTGGCCTGGGGGGTTGCCGTTCGTGCAACGGGCTCGGGCAACGGCTGCGGCCGCCACTGGCCGAAGTGTGATGGGGAAGTCCTTCCGATTTTCCGCGATTTTGAGACGTTCTTGGAGTACGGGCATCGCATCACCAGCGCCATCGACGGCCTGCTGGTGCTCATCATGCTCTTCTGGGCGTTTCGAGCTTTCCCGAAAGCGCACATCGTTCGCCTTGCCGCTGTAGCCAGCACCGTCTTTGTGATTATCGAAGGCCTCGTCGGTCGCCAGCTGGTCATGAAAGAGCTGGTCGATCAGAACGCCTCTGCTCAGCGTGTCGTGTGGATGTCGATCCACCTTATCAACACACTCATTCTGATCGGATGCATTGCCGCAACCGCGTATTGGGCAACCGGACGAGTGACGCCCAAGCTCAAAGGGCAAGGCGCGATCGGATGGGCGATCTTCGCTGGAATCTTCGGCACGTTCGTGCTGGGTGTCAGCGGGGCCATGAGCGCGCTGGGAGATACGCTCTTCCCAAGCAACGGATTGCTCAATGGTATTAAGCAAGACTTCACTCCCGGCGTTCACTTCCTGATCAGCCTTCGGCCGTTGCACCCCTTGCTGGCGACGTCGGTCGCTCTTTATATGATCTTGCTTGCTGGGCTCCTTCAGAAGTTCAGGCCAAGCGAAGATGTGACGCGGGGTGCGAAATGGGTGGTCTGGACCGTTGTCGGACAGATGGCCTTGGGTGTGGTCAATCTGCTGCTTCAGGCTCCGCTGGCGATGCAGCTGATTCACCTGGTCGCTGCCGATATCATGTGGCTGGCCTTTCTGTACCTCAGCCTATCGGCGCTGGCAAGCAATGTTCGCCACACCGAAGAATTCACCGAGCTGGACGAAGAGGCTCCCAAACTAAAGGGGAAGGAGCTGATCAAGGCTTACATCGCGCTGACCAAGCCCCGAGTCATCAGCCTTCTGCTGTTTACAACGCTTACGGCTATGATCATGGCGGCTGGAGGCTGGCCTGGCACCACGCTCTTTACGGTGGTTGCCATTGGCGGCTATCTGGCTGCAGGCGCAGCCAATGCGATCAACATGGTCATCGACCGGGATATCGACCGGACGATGAAGCGCACCAGCAAGCGTCCGACCGTCACCAGCGCGATTCCAGCGACCAATGCGCTGATGTTTGGGTTTGCACTGGCCCTGTGCTCTTTTGCTCTGCTGTGGATTGGCGCAAACCTCCTGTCCGCCATCATGGCTCTGGCTGGCCTCGTCTTCTATGTGATCGTTTATACGCTCATGCTGAAGAGGCGCACCTGGCAGAACATTGTGATCGGCGGTGCGGCAGGCGCGTTTCCTCCGATGGTCGGCTGGGCAGCGGTCACAAACGATCTTGACACTTTTGCATGGATACTCTTTGCACTCATTTTTGTGTGGACCCCGGTACACTTTTGGGCACTCGCACTGATGATCAAGGAAGATTACGCAAAGGCAGGAGTGCCTATGCTCCCCGTTGTACGCGGGGAGAGGGTGACGGTCATTCAGATCATGATGTACGCCGTGCTCACGGCGATCATCAGTGTGCTTCCCCTGTTCGCAAAGAACGTCGGCCCGCTCTACCTTGGCGTCGCGGTCCTGCTGAACGTGGGACTTTTCCTGAAGTGCCTCCCCTTGTTCAAGAGCACCGAGAGGCCGCAGGCGCTCGGTTTGTATAAGTTTTCCATGACATACCTGTTCTTGCTGTTTTTGACCCTTGCGGTAGACCGCATTGGAGGCTGGTGATCGGGTAGTGTTTGTGCGATTTGACGGTGATATGACAAATCTGATGAATGCGACGCGAAGGCGTCTGTGCGGACTGGTGGGTGCGACCTTCCCAATCGGAGGGCCGCGCTAGGGGCTTTTCTTATGGCTCAGATCTTTAAGGAATCATCGAATGTGATGGCGAAACTCAGCTTGATGCTGGGGGCCATGTTGCCGCTCGTCGGGTTCTATTTCGGCTCGACCATCTCGCGTTCGCCCGCGAACACGAAGGCCGGTGTCGGGTTGAAGCAGCCAGCGCCGTTCAGCCACAAGCATCACGTTTTCGAGCTGGGAATCGACTGTCGCTACTGTCACGTTTCGGTGGAGAAATCGCCGGTTGCCAGCGTCCCAACGACGGAGACCTGTATGAGCTGCCACTCGCAGATTTGGACCAACTCACCGCTCCTGCAGCCCGTGCGAGACAGCTATGAGAAGGGCGAGCCGCTGGTTTGGAACAAGGTCAACAAGCTTCCTGAGTTCGTTTACTTTGACCACTCCATTCATATCGCCCGAGGCGTCAGCTGCAACCAGTGCCACGGCGCAGTGCAACAGATGATGATGACCTCGAAGGCGCAAGCATTCTCGATGGATTGGTGTCTCACCTGCCACAGCGAGCCTGAAAAGTTTTTGATGACCTCGGAGGGCATGCTGCAGAAGCCGCACGAGCCCGAAGAGATGAAGCCGCTTGAGCGAAGCAAATGGGTCACCACGCTCACCAAGGGGCCAAGGCAGACTCAAGAAGCTTTTGACAAAGCGGTGGATGAGGAGTTTGCGGCTGCCGTCGAGGAGCAAAAGAAGGAGCACGAAAAGGCGATGGCCGCCTACCGTGAAGAACTCGCGGCCTACCAAGCCGACATTCAGCTCACTCCCAAACAGCAGGTTTTTGAGCTTTACCACTGGTATCAGGCAGGTCGGGAGCTCACCCCGAGAGGCTACGACGCGATCAAAGGCAAGCCGCAGTCTCCAGGAGCAAAAGACATCGAAGAGGGCAAGCTCGTCATCGAGAAGTACAAGATTGCGAAGAAGCAGCTGAGGGACTGCTATATCTGCCACAGATAGGAAGGCGCAAGGGAAGAGCATGGATAACGGCAAGATCAATATCGAAGAACTTCGCAAGCGCCTAAGGAAAACCAAGGGCAAGGAGTTCTGGCGAAACCTGGATCAGGTGGCAGATACGCCTGAGTTCCGACAGTGGGTGGACGATGAGTTTCCGGATCGTCAAAGCCTGATCGACTTCGACAGGCGTTCGTTCCTGAAGCTGATGGGGGCGTCCATGGTGATGGCTTCGCTCGCGGGCTGTCGCCAGCTTCCAGAAGACAAGATTGTTCCCCGCGTTGTTGCAGCTGAAGATCAAGTTCCGGGCAAGCCGCTGGTTTATTCCAGCGCAATGTTGCTCGGCGGATATGCCAAGCCGCTCTGGGTGACCAGTCGATCTGGTCGTCCGATCAAGCTTGAAGGCAACGGCGATCACCCTGCCAGCCTGGGTTCGACCGACACCTACGGTCAGATGGCGATCTGGAGCATGTATGATCCGGATCGACTCCAGTCCGTTCACGACGGCGATATGCCCAGCTCCTGGGAATCCTACTTCCGCGACGTTCGCGGTGAGCTGGAAAAGAACCCCAATGAGGGCGTCGCTATCCTGACAGGGACAGTGACGTCGCCATCGCTGGCCGCCACCATCGACGCATTCACCAAGAAGTATAAGAGCACGACCTGGCATCAGTTCGAAGCGGTCAGCCGAGACAACGTTCGCGAAGGCTCCAAGCTGGCTTTTGGCGGCTACTATGAGGCCGTTTACGATTTCACAGCCGCCGATGTCGTCTTCTCGCTCGACGCCGATTTCTTTGCCACAGGCCCTGGAAACGTCCGCTATGCGCGAGACTTCTCCAGCCGAAGAGCGGTGGGAGAGGACGGGGCTTCCCTGAACCGCATGTATGCGGTGGAAAGCACCCCCACGATGACCGGAGCGGTTGCTGACCACTTCCGATCGGTGCGCCCGCGCGATGTTGAGAAGATCGCCTTCGCTCTGGCAGGCCGTTTGGGTGCTGGAGTTTCCGGCTCGACCAACGCTGTCGAGGCCGGTTTCATGGATGCGGCGGTTGCCGACCTTCAGGCTGCCGGAAGCCGCGCACTCGTGATTGCCGGCGAGCATCAGCCTGCGGTGGTCCACGCGCTCGCTCATGCGATCAACGCAAGGCTGGGTTCGACAGCAGTTCGCTATATTCCATCTTCCGAAGCGCGACCGGTGAATCACCTTGAATCTGTCAAGGCGCTGATCGACCGCATCAAGGCCGGCAAGGTCCGACACCTGATCCTGATCGGCGGCAATCCGCTTCACACAATTCCGAAGGAGCTGGAGTTCGAAAAGGTTATCCGACGTCCTGAAACGGTGAGCTACCTCACGCTTCAGGAGGACGAAACCAGCGCAGCCATGAAGGGCACCGGAGCTGGGACCGTTCTCGGTCGCTGGATTCTTCCGGCAACGCACTTCCTCGAAGAGTGGGGCGATGCACGATCCTTCGACGGCACGCTGACAACGATTCAGCCGATGATTGCCCCGCTTTATGAAGGCAAGTCGGCGATTGACCTCTTTAACGCGCTCGCCGGCGGCATGAAGACCGCTCGCGAGATTGTTCGCGAGACGTGGGCGTCGCATCTGCCAGCCGGAGATACGGAGCAGGAGTTCCAGAAGGTCCTTGAAGTTGGCTTCCTAGCGGGTTCGGCGAGCAAACCAGTCGCAACTGCCCTGGTTGGTGCGCCTTCAGGATGGACGCCGACGAAGTATGCCGACGGCACCGACCTGCTGATCCTTCCAGATCCACACATCTACGGTGGAGATTTTGCGAACTCTGGCTGGGCAATGGAACTTCCGCGCCCGATGACTTCGCTGTGCTGGGACAACGCTTTCTATATGTCTTCAAAGACGGCGGAGAGCTGGGGGCTTCAGTCGAACGACGAGATCGAGGTTCGCGCCAATGGCGGCATCGTCAAGGGTCTCGTCTGGGTTCTGCCGGGACATCCCGACAACTCGGTTACCGCGCACCTTGGCTTTGGTCGAAGCAGCGGTCGCATCGCTGAAGCGGTTGGCTTTAACGCATACCCGCTGAGAAGCGCGGCTGAAATGTCGATCACTGTGCTTGCTCGCAAGCCCAAGAAGCTGCGCACGCTCGGAGGCACCGACGCACTCTGCACACTCCAGATGCACAACCAGATGGAGGGCGGGGATTTGGTTCGCTCGGGCACGCTCGCTGAATTCAAAACCCACCCAAGCCTTGCGCCGAAAGGGCATCACGAAGCCGAGCCGGGCTCCATGTACAACGATAAGGAGTACGAATACGACGGCTACAAGTGGGCGATGACCATCGACCTGAACAAGTGTATCGGTTGCGGAGTCTGCACGGTGGCCTGCCAGACGGAGAACAACATCCCGACGGTTGGCAAAGTCCAGGCTCAGCGCGGTCGTGAGATGCACTGGATTCGCGTGGATCGCTACTACACAGGTCCGGACGACAATCCGGGTCAGGTGGTTTTCCAGCCGGTGCCTTGTATGCAGTGCGAAAACGCGCCTTGCGAGCCGGTCTGCCCGGTCGCCGCAACCACGCACAGCCACGAAGGCTTGAACCAGATGGTTTACAACCGCTGTGTCGGAACTCGATACTGCTCGAACAACTGTCCTTACAAGGTTCGCCGCTTTAACTACCTGAACTTCGCCGACCGAGAGGATTACCCATCCTACGACATGCACGACGCTGAGGATCAGCACACCAGGCCGATGGCGCGGCGACAGCCCGCTCAAGCCCTTAAGCTCCTCAACAACCCGAGCGTTACGGTTCGAGGCCGAGGCGTGATGGAGAAGTGTACGTACTGCGTACAGCGCATCAATGTCGCTCGCATCGAATCTAAGAAGGCTGGTCGAAAGATCGAGGACGGCGAGATTGTGACGGCCTGCCAGCAGGCTTGTCCGACACAAGCGATCATTTTTGGAGACATGTCCGATCCGAAGTCGGCCGTCACCCAATCCCGCAGCGACAAGAGGAATTACACCATCTTGGCAGAGCTGAACACGCGACCGCGAACGACTTACCTCGGGCGCGTCCGCAATGTGAACCCTGAGCTGCACCAGGCGGAGATGGCCAACATGCCGAAGGAGTCCCAGCACTAATGGCAACCAAGGTAATGCACGATCAAGAGCAGTTTGAGAAGCTGATCACCGGCCATCAAACGTACACATCGATTGAAGACTCCATCGACTCGGTGGTCTTGGATCAGCAGCGTCACAAGAAGCTCTGGTACATCGTCTTCCTGATGGCGTTTGGCGGTGCCAACGCTCTTGTCCTCTCGATTGCCTACCTCATCTACATGGGTATCGGTATCTGGGGTAACAACCAGCCGGTTGGATGGGCGTTCGACATTATCAACTTCGTCTGGTGGATCGGTATCGGCCACGCAGGAACGCTCATTTCCGCGATCTTGCTCCTCTTGCGCCAGCAGTGGAGAAACTCGATCAACCGCTTTGCAGAGGCGATGACGCTGTTTGCTGTCATGTGCGCGGGCTTGTATCCGCTGTTGCACACAGGCCGCCCATGGGTCGCGTACTGGCTGATGCCGTACCCGAACTGGCTGGCGATGTGGCCTCAGTTCCGCAGTCCGCTGGTCTGGGACGTTTTCGCAGTTTCAACGTATATCACTGTTTCGGCTTTGTTCTGGTTCGTTGGCCTGATCCCCGACTTCGCCACGCTTCGCGATAAGACGAAGAAGATGGTCGTGCGAAAGATCTGGGGTCTGCTGGCGATGGGCTGGCGAGGGTCCAGCCGGCACTGGCAGCGCTACGAAACGGCGTATCTGATTCTCGCTGGGCTTTCGACTCCGCTCGTTCTGTCGGTTCACTCGATCGTGTCCCTCGACTTTGCGCAGTCCATCGTCCCTGGCTGGAACGTCACGCTGTTCCCGCCCTACTTTGTCGCTGGCGCGGTCTTTGCAGGCTTCGCGATGGTTATTCTCCTCGCGATCCCGGCCCGAAAGTGGTACAGCCTTGAGCACTTGATCACGATGAAGCACTTCGACTGGATGGCGAAGATTATGCTTGCCACCGGTCTCATCGTCTGCTATGGCTACTTCTGCGAGGTGTACTACGCGTATTACAGCGGCGCAAAGTTTGAGCTTCAGCTGATGGAAACCCGTCTGCACGGCCCATACCGGTTCATGTACTACGCGCTGTGGTTCTGCAACCTGGCATGCATCATGCCGCTGTGGTCGCAGAAGGTCCGTCGCAATCTGAAGTGGCTGATCTTTGTGTCGGCAGCGGTCACGGTGGGTATGTGGCTTGAGCGCTTCGTTATCATTCCGATGTCGCTGACCCGAGACTACATGCCGTCCGCATGGGGCAACTACTACCCCACGTTCTGGGACTTCATGATGTTCGGCGGAACGATTGGCTTCTTCATCTTCATGATGCTGCTGTTCATTCGGTTTATCCCGGCCATCAACATCTTCGAAATGAAGGACCTGCTTTACAAGCTGCTCCACGCAGACAAGCATCACGGACACGGTCATTCCAAGGGCAAGGAGGATCATGGCCACGGTCATGGTCACGGCCCGATGGAACCCAGCCCAGCGGGAGGGGGAGAATGACGGTCGGTTTTGAGAATTTGACGGAGGTTAAACGGCGATGCATGTAGAAACACCGAAAAACCCCATTCACGGCATGATCGCCGAGTTCAATGGCCCAGAGGAGATTCTGGAAGCTGCACAGAAGGCGAAGGACGCAGGCTATACCAAGATGGAAGCCTACACTCCGTTCCCCGTGCACGGCCTCGTCGATATCGTTGCTGAAGAGGATCATCGCATCAAGTGGCTGATCTTCCTCGGAGGCATTGCTGGAGTCGTCAGCGGCTACGGGTTGCAGTACTGGGTTTCGGTTTACGCCTACGCGCACAACGTCGGTGGAAAGCCTCTCCAGAGCTGGCCCGCATTCATCCCGGTCACGTTCGAGTGCATGATCCTGTTCTCCTCATTCGCCGCTGTCGTCGGGATGCTGGGGCTCAACGGTCTGCCGCGACCGCACCACCCGATCTTCAACGCGAAGAACTTTGAATACGCATCGCGATCCAAGTTCTTCCTCTGCATCGAAGTCGAGGATGAAAAGTACGACAAGGCAGGCACAGAGAAGTTCTTGAAGGGCCTCGGAGCAGTCGAGGTTTCGGAGGTTCCGAATGGCTAAGAGATTTTGGACCGGAGCAATCGGCGTGCTTGGCGCGGGACTGATCCTGAGCGGCTGCCACACAGACATGTGGCGACAGCAGAAGGCAATGCCACAGTCGCAAAGCGAGTTCTTCTCAGACGGCATGACTGATCGCCCGACCGTATCCGGCACCGTGGCGAAGGGCCACCTGAAGGATGCAGTCGAGCAGGGAATGGGCAGGGACGCGGCTGGCAAGCTGCTGACCAAGCTCCCCGAGACGCTCACCATCGATGGCGAGCAACTGAGCACAACGCGAGATTTGGCGAAGATTCTTGAGCGCGGTCGAGAGCGATACATGATCGCCTGCCAGCACTGCCACGGAGAATTGGGCGACGGTCAGGGCATGATCGCAAAGCGCGGTCTGACGTTGCGACGCCCGGTCGCAACCTATCACTCCGAACGACTTCGAAAGATGCCCATCGGTCACTTCTATGAAGTGATCACCAAGGGCTACGGCGTGATGTTCTCGCAAGCTCCGCGGGTTGAGGCTGACGATCGGTGGGCGATCGCTGCGTACATTCGTGCGCTGCAGTTCAGCCAGGATGCCGATGTCAACCAGCTGAATTCGGACGACAAGAAGAAAGTTGAGGAAGCCAAGGAAAAGGAGATGAACGCTCGCACGCGTCCAAGGCTGGGTTAAGGAATGAGCATGATCATTAGCAGTGAAAACCACGCAAATGCGATCGGCGCAAAGAAGGGCGTTGGCCTTTTTGGCGCCTTGCTCCTGCTCGGAGGCGCGATCAGCGGTGCGATGTGGGTCAATGACAAGACCTTTCTCTTCAGCTACTTCTTCGCCTGGCTGTTCTTCACCTGTCTTACGCTGGGATGTCTCGGTGTGGCTTTGCTGCATCACACCATCCGAAGCGCATGGAGCCTGAGCGTCCTGCGGCTGGTTGAGGCTGGTGGAAGCTGGGTCTCGTTCATGGCCATGCTCGTGGGCTGGATTCCGATCATGCTGCGAGCCCAGGAGATCTACCCATGGGCAGACGCCGCCAAGGTTGGCGCAGACCATGTGCTGAAGTACCGATCTGAGCTTCCGGCGGTCATGCAGATGACCCTCGGCCCCTGGATTGCGCGAACAGTGATCTGCTTCGTGATCTGGGCTGGGCTTGCCGCGATCCTCCGCAAGTCATCGCACGCTCAGGACAGTACGACGGATTCCAAGACTGCCGACAAGATGGCGCAGTTCCGAACGAACCTTTCAGCTCCGTGTATCGTGCTCTACTTCCTTACAGGAACGGTCGCGCTGACGGACTGGGTGATGTCTATCGACGCTCACTGGTTCTCGACGATGATGCCTGCTTGGTTCGTCGTCGGTTCGGTATTGACCACGATTGCGCTATGTAACGTGATCATCATGTCGAACGCGAAGAAGGAGCCCTATTCGGAGATCATGAACAAGGGCCTTAGCAAAGACCTTGGAAACATGCTCTTTGTCTTCAGCCTTCTCTGGGCGTACACATCGTTCAGCCAGTTCGTCATCATTTGGGCCGGAAACCTGCCCGAGTTCACCACGTTCTATCTCACCCGAACGCGGCCGATCTGGCAGGGAATAGGAGTCTTCCTTATCCTGGGCCAGTTCCTGCTTCCGTTCGTGTCGCTCCTTTCGCCCCGATCGAAGGCAACCCCGAACATCCTGCGAAACATCGCGCTTTGGGTGTTGCTGGTTCGGTTCATCGACGTGTACTGGATCACAATTCCGTTCTTCCGCGCTGACTTTGCCGTAACGTTCGGCGATTTGGCAGCCGTGATCGGGTTCGGAGCGCTGTGGGCATTCATCTTCTGTTCCATGCTGCTGAAGGGCAATCTGCTCCCGACGCACGACCCTCGACTGAAGGAGGCTTACGCACATGCATGATGTCGATCCAGAAGCCATAAATGCTGAAACCCGGCCCGAATTGGGCTACGAGTATCGCGATGTGAATACTGACGCGATTTGGAAGACCTTCAAGTGGTTTGTGGGCTTCGGCACGTTCTTCGTGGTGATCTCCATCGGCATTCAGTGGTTCTTCACGAAGACGCCGCCGGGAGCTTCCTACCGCGAGGAGCATCAGCTTGTTCTGCCGAAGGAGCCGAATCCGATGCTCCAAACAGCCGATCAGGCAAAGCTTGACATCATCAACATGCGCAGAAGCGCAAAGACTCAGCTTGAAACCTACGGGCAGAACGTCGATACCGGAGTGACCAGGGTCCCGATCAAGCGCGCGATGGAGATCGTTTCCGAGAAAGGTTTGAACACGCCTGCACAGCCGCTGGCAAAGTGATTCAGGAGTAACACATGCACACGTTCAACGCATTCTGCAAGCAAGGCTGGGTGAAGACGCTGATGATAGCTGGAGCTGTCGCGGTGTCCGCCTTCGGCATTGCGCAGAACGTTGCACCCAGCGATCCTTCCAAGGATATCGCTCTTGTGCAGAGGATGGGAAACACCATCCCGCTCGATACTGAATTCAAAGACGAGAACGGCAATAAGGTCAAGATCGGAGATTACTACGGCAAGCGCCCAGTGATCATCATGCCGATCTTCTACAAGTGTCAGGGAAGCTGCCTGCTCATCCAGCAGGGGGCGATCAAGGTTATGCGCGGTATGAAGGAGCGCGTCCCGGGAAGGGATTACGACGTGATCGCGATCAGCATTGACCCGCGTGAAACTTGTGAGCTCGCCAAGGGCAAGAAGGCTGAGTGGCTCCGGGATTTTGTCTACGAGAAGGAAAGCCAGGACAGCGTCCACTTTCTGACAGGCAGTCTTGAGAACATCAAGAAGGTCACCGATTCCATTGGTTTCACCTTCCGGTTCGATCCGGTGGCGGACATCATCCGACACCCGTCGACCCTTGTGGTCAGCACGCCAGAGGGTCGTGTCTCGGCCTACCTGACGGGCGTTTACTACTCCCAGCGCTATCTGATGACCGACCTTGATCGCGCAGCCAAGGGAGAAGTTGGACCGCCCGATCCCAAGCCTGTTCTGTGGGGATGTTTGAAGCAGAATCCGTACACAGGCCAGTACACCCTTCAGGTGGAGCGGACGCTCAAAGTTGCTGGCGTTGGCACCGCCATCATTCTGTTTTGTTCGATTTTCGTGATGTCGCTGAAGCATCGACGCCAGCCGTTGCATCGAGACACAACCTCTGAGGAAGGAGGCGTGCCGAAGACGGAAGGCTAAAGGCGCGGAGACAGTTATCTATGTGGAACTATCCTTACAAGCCGGAGTCGGCATCGGAATTTGCAACAAGCTACGACTTGCTGTTCTATGCGCTCACAGCGCTGACCGTCATCTTCACGGTGATTGTCGGCCTGATGATGGTGATCTTTTCGGTCCGCTACCGACGAGGAAGCAACGTAAGCCGAAAGAACCCAATCGACACGCATATGATGCTGGAGCTCACCTGGTCGGTGATTCCGCTGATCCTTGGCTTGGCGATGTTCTTCTGGTCGGCTAAGCTCTATGTGGATACGCGCATCCCGCCGAAGAATGCCATGGACATCTATGTCATCGGCAAGCAGTGGATGTGGCACATTCAGCATTCGAACGGCATTCGCGAGAACAATGAGCTTCACGTTCCCGCTGGCAAGCCAGTTCGACTGACGATGATTTCCCAAGACGTCATCCACAGCTTCTTTATCCCCGCTTTCCGCGCAAAGCAGGACGTGGTTCCCGGTCGCTACACCATGATGTGGTTCACGCCGACCAAGCCAGGCCGCTATCCGATCTTCTGTGCAGAGTACTGCGGATCGGACCACTCAGAAATGGGCGGCTATGTGACGGTTTTGGATGCCGCAGCATGGCAGCGATGGGTGGAGACCGGCGGTCAGAAGGTTGACAGGCTTGCCACCACGGCCGAGGCTCGCGGCAAGGAACTGTTCGACCGGTTCCGTTGCGACACTTGCCACACGCCGAAAGATGTGCCTGAGGGCCCGTCTTTGCACGGCATCGTAGGCACAGAGCGCATCATGACGGACGGTTCGCGCGCATTGGCCGACCGAGACTATATTCGAGAATCGATTCTGGACCCGTATCGCCGTCTGACTGCCGGATATCCGGAAAAGACGATGCCTGAGTACAAGGGCCAGCTTTCAGAGGAGCAGATTCTGGACCTCTACGCTTATATCCGAACCCTTGGATTCGTTGGTTCTGACTCGCAGCCAGCGAAGAGTGATGCCGGGCGAGCCGCGACAAATTCAGCAGGAGGCCGTTCATGAGCGCAACAGTAGCCGGAAGCGGTGGCACCTCAAAAGGCGCCGAAGAAAAGAACTATCTGACGAATGGCAACACGATCTCCTCGTGGCTGCTGACGACGGACCATAAGCGGATCGCGATGCTTTATCTCATCTCGATCACGATCTTCTTTATCATCGGCGGCTTCGCAGCCTCCCTGATTCGAATCGAGCTGATGGCGCCGAAGGGCGTGATGATGGAGAACGACACCTATAACAAGGTGTTCAGCCTCCACGGCATCGTCATGATCTTCTTCTTCCTGGTTCCATCCATCCCGGCAACGCTTGGAAACTTCCTCGTGCCGCTGATGATTGGAGCTAGAGACTTGGCGTTTCCGCGCTTGAACCTGCTCAGCTGGTACATGTACGTCGCTGGCGGTCTGTGCGCGCTGTTCGCTCTGCTGTTCGGCGGCGTCGATACGGGCTGGACGTTCTATACGCCGTACTCAAGCCTGTATTCAAACTCGCAGGTGACGCTGGCGATCTTTGGAGCGTTCTTCGCTGGGTTCTCCTCCATCTTTACGGGTCTGAACTTTATCGTCACGATCCACAAGATGCGCGCGCCGGGTCTAACCTGGTTCCGCCTTCCGCTGTTCATCTGGGCACACTACGCAACCAGCATCATCATGATTCTGGGAACGCCGGTCGTTGCGATCACCCTTCTGCTGGTCTTCGCCGAGCGCGTTCTGAAGTTTGGTGTGTTCAGCCCCGAACTCGGCGGCGACCCGGTTCTGTTCCAGCACCTGTTCTGGTTCTATAGCCACCCTGCGGTTTACATCATGATTCTGCCGGGCATGGGCGTTATCAACGAGATCATCGCCTGCTTCACCCGACGACGAATCTTTGGCTATCAGCCGATCGCTTTTTCGTCTATCGCTATCGCGGTTCTCGGCTTCCTTGTATGGGGCCACCACATGTTTGTGACCGGTCAGTCCATGTATCAAGGCATGGTCTTCTCGATCATCACGTTCTTGGTTGCAGTGCCGTCGGCGATTAAGATCTTTAACTGGGCCGCAACGATCTATAAGGGCTCTGTCCGATTCACAACGCCGATGCTGTATGCCTACAGCTTCATGGGTCTGTTCGTGATCGGCGGTCTGACCGGTTTGTTCCTGGCCTCGATGGCAGGCGACATTCACCTCACCGACACCTACTTCGTCGTGGCGCATTTCCACTACGTCATGGTCGGTGGTGCAATCACCGCCTTCCTCGGTGGACTTCACTTCTGGTGGCCCAAGATGACGGGCAAGCTGTATCCAGAAAGCTGGGGCAAGGCTTCGGCCATGCTGGTCTTCTTCGGCTTTAACTTTACGTTTATGCCGCAGTTCGTGATGGGTGTGATGGGTATGCCTCGTCGCTATCACAACTACTACCTGCAGCCCGAATTCCAAATCTATCACCAGATGTCGACGGTGGGAGCCTCCATTCTCGCTCTCGGATACCTTCTCCCCGGCCTGTACCTGGCTTGGTCGCTCAAGTACGGCTTGAAGGCCAGCGCCAATCCGTGGGGAGCCAAGGGTCTGGAGTGGGAGACCGGTTCTCCGCCCACCACTTTCAACTTTGACAAGACCCCGATCGTGACGGAAGAAGCCTACAACTATGATGCTGAGGCCGATGACGACATCGATTTCTGGGACGAAGAGGTCAAGCGAGCCGAAGCCGAGCGCAAGGCAAGCATGGCGGGAGGTTCGTAAGATGGCATTGCCTGCAACGCACCACGAAGAAGAGCATCACGGTCACGGCCACGAAGAGGGCCTTTACCACCAGTTCGAAGATATCGAGCAGCAGAACGAGAGCTACATCGTAGGCATGTGGAGCTTCCTAGTCACGGAAGTTATGTTCTTCGGGCCCCTGTTCTTCTGCTATGCCCTCTACCGCTGGCAGTATCAGGCCGAGTGGTTCCATGTGCACGAGGAGCTGGACTGGAAAGCTGGCGGTCTGAACACGCTGATCCTTCTGACGAGTTCGCTCACGATGGCCATGAGCGTTTACTACGCTCAAATCAAAAACAAGGGAATGCAGCTGAAGATGCTGGCTGCAACGATGGCATGCGCCTTCGGATTCTTAATCGTCAAGACCTACGAGTGGATTCCGAAGTTCCAGCACCATCACGTGCCCGGGGCCTCGTTCAAGTGGCAAGGAACTGTCGAGGGGGCGGCTGCGTCCGTGCCAGACCGCGTCGCTGAACTCTTTTTCTCGCTGTACTTTGCCATGACGGGTCTTCACGGTATCCACGTCGTCATCGGCATTATCTGTATTGCCATCCTCATGAGGCTTGTCCAGAAGGATCACCTTTACGTCAAAACCTACGTTCCGACGGAAATGGTGGGTCTGTACTGGCACTTCGTCGACCTGGTTTGGATTTTCCTATATCCGCTGTTCTATCTGATGCCGCAATAAGTGAGACCATGAGCCACGACAACCACGATTCACACTCGCACCACATCACACCGCTGTCCACCTATTTCAAGGTGTTCGGTCTGCTGTTGCTGGGCATGTTTCTGACCGTCGCATGGGCGCGCTTTGCGCTGACCTTGCCCCAGTCGCCGTTGCTGACGTTTACCAACAACATCATTGCGATGACGATTGCCATCGCCAAGGCCGCGCTTGTCATTGCGTTCTTTATGGGCGTTAAGTACAGCACGAAGCTCGTCCGCTTCTATGCGCTCCTGGGCTTCGCCTGGGTGGGCTGGATCGGTCTGACCTTCTGCGACTATGCTTCGCGACACTGGGAGCCGGTGCCGGGCTGGGATACAAACCCGCGCGTGAGCTTCCCAACGCAGGCGAACTTGCCGAAGCCCGATGTCAAGGCCAACGTGCCGCGACAGCTTCAGCAAGAGCCGCCCAAGCAGCCGTAACCGTCTCCTTGGGATAGAACGCACAGTCAAGCCCGCCATACTGGCGGGCTTGACTGTGTTTGGCACCCCCTTCGCGCCCTGAAAAAGTGCAAGTGATGTCTCTGTTTTATGGCCCGTTCTTACGAAAGTCGCATACTGAGGGATAGCTTGAGGCAGATTTATGGCGAAGCACGACAGGACATACAAAGGCCGTCATTGGGAGACGGGAACGCTGGCAAACATTCTTGATGCACAAGGCATCGTTGGGCCGCATACTGGGAAACCGCCCACGGAGGCTCTGCTGATGGGAATCAGTGGTGGAGCAAACTTTGGCTATTTCACCTTCGCGTATCCGGGGTATCTCCCTTTCGGCGTTCTGCTTACGCGCAACACATTCGATCCTCTTGACGAGCTTTATCAAAGGCTTGCGTGGCCTCACGAGGTCGTGGGTACGCCAGACTCCGACAAAGGGCTGAAGAATCTGCAAAAGGCGCTTGACGAAGGCTACGCCCCCATGATCATCGCGGACATTCATCTGTTGCCCTATTACGGCATTGAGCAAGATCCAATGAACTGGGCGCCTTTGCCCATGATGGTTGCAGACATCGAAGGAGATACGGCCTGGGTCGTCGACCGGTCGCAATGTGCATGGCCTGTGCCGCTCGAAGCGCTTTCTAAGGCACGAGGGCGTATCAAAGACCTCAAGAACAAGGTGATTCGTTTCGAATCACCGGACTGGAATCAGCTCAGCCAAGCGGTTAAAGCAGGTATTCGGCAATCGATCAGTCTTTTCACCGAAGACCCGCCCAAAGGTGCTAAGGACCGCTTTGGCTTCCTGGGGTTCGCATTCTGGGGTGAGTTGCTCACCAACCAGCGCAACAAGCAAAGCTGGGAGCGCTACTTCGGCAATGAATACGGACACTATCACGCGCTCGCGGGAAGCAAGGTTCAGCCTGGCCTGTGGTCTTGGATCATGACCGCAGGCTCGGGTGACGGTGCCGAAAGGGAAGTCTATGCGGACTTCCTTGAAGAAGCATCCACCATTCTTGATCACCCTGCTCTCAAAGATGTTGCGAAGATCTTCCGAAAATCGGCTGCCTCCTGGCGCGAACTCGCATGGACGATGCTCCCAGACACCATTCCATCGTTCGCGGAGACGCGCAAGCTCCGAACCGAAAGGTCGAAGCTGTGGGTGGAGCAGGGACCAAATGGACTGGACCAAGTCAGAGCGATAGACACAAAGCTGTCTGACCTCATGTCTGGTCTAAAGGAGGAGTTTCCGCTGAGCGCTGACGAAGTTCGACAGCATCGAGCCCAGATAGCAGAGTCGCTGGCTAAGGTCGCGGGTATCGAGCGTGAGGCAATTTCCGCCCTTCAAGAAGCCATGCGGTAGATGCGTATAAAAAAGAACGTCCTTGCGAATTTCGCAAGGACGTTCTTTTTGTTTGCAAAGCTGAGCTTAGTTTTTGTCTTTGAAGCCCGGAAGTCGTCGGCCCTTGTAATAGCCATCCGGAGTTGCAAAGTGATAGCGGTGATGCGGTTCGCCAGCGGACTGTCGGTTCACCGCGATTTCCGGCATATCGGTTGTATAGTGCGTTCGGCGGAGAGCCGTTCGCTGGTGGCTGTGTCTGCGTTTTGGATTCGGCATGATAAACCTCTGGAGCTCCCTGGCTTATTTCTTCTCGCGGTGCAAGGTCATTTTGCGGAGATTGGAGTTGTACTTCATCAGCTCCAGTCGATCCGTCGTGTTCCGCTTATTTTTGGTCGTCGTGTAGTAGCTCTTGCCGTCTTCCGTACAGACCAGTCTGATAATTTCTCGAGCTTCGCCCTTCTTTGCCATGGGAATACCTCACCGGGTGAGATGCCGAGTTTTCGGCCCGTTCATTATGGACGCAAGCAACAAATGAATTCAAGAGGCCTAGGGAGCTTTGAATGTGAAACGTCGCTACGGGACCGAACGGCAAACTCGCTACTCTATTATGCCACCTCAAGCCAAGAGTCCAAGGCTGCAAGCACGAAACTGAGCACTCAATCCTCTGTGCTTGATGCTCAACGCTCAACTCGGGAACCCCTGGCTCGCATAGTCCGTTCCTTTTCCAAGGGGAAGGTGTAGACTAACGGCGCATGATTCCGATCCGGGACAACCAGAAAGGCCTGGCACTGCCGGTTGTGACATACACCCTGATCGGGCTGAATATCCTCATTTATCTGTGGGATCGTCAGCTCAGCCTTTTTGGGCAGTCGGTGACCTTTGCCGACCTTGGTATGCGCCCGCGCGACGTTGTGGATGCGCTGACCATGCAAAGTGCCGACCGATTCCCCCTGGTCACCATCTTTACCGCCATGTTTCTTCACGGCAGCCTGGTGCACCTGGTGGGAAACCTGCTCTATCTCGTGGTGTTTGGAACCAGCGTCGAAGCGGCCTTGGGGGGGTGGCGCTACGCTCTATACTATCTCTTCTGGGGAATGGTCGCGTCGGCGGCCCAGATCTTTGTCGATCCTGCTTCAGCAGTGCCTACGATTGGTGCGTCTGGGGCGATCGGGGGAGTGTTGGGAGCGTATTTCTTGCTGTTTCCAACCAACAAGATCGAGATTATTATTCCGTTTATGCCGATTCCGTTTGTCGTCAGCGCGTGGGTTCTGCTGGGCACGTGGTTCCTATATCAGTTGCTGATCAAACAGCCGGGAGTGGCAACCTGGGCTCATGCTGGCGGATTCATGGCGGGCATGGCCACCGTCCTCATTATGGGGGGACGCTCCACGGTATTAAAGGGGCGCGAAAAGGAGTTTGAGGAGGACGATGACTTCGACTAAGGCAATGCCCGTGTGGGCGCTCTGGATTTCTGTCGCCTTGTGTGGGCTTGCCGGACTGTATTCCATCTCCATGCGCTATCGCATGGAGCAGAGGAACAAGGCTGTCAATCTTTCTGCCGAGCTGGAGGCTATCGAAACCCTCGGTGCAGCAGAAGGTCTGACTCTTGAACAGTCGCTCGTGAAGCTGAAAGAAGCTGGGCTGAATGCCGTGGTTGACTCCGAAGAGTCCATCGGTTCCTTGGCTAACGAGGGAAGGGTCAGCTTTAGCATGATAGCGAGCTCAGAAGTCGGGGCTGACCTTCCCGCAGGCACGACCCTGGTCGAAGCTCATGAAACAAGCTTGGGTCAGAGGCTGGCCCGTGCGATTCAGATTCGTGTCCCCTCCCAAAAGGTTGTGGTCCAAGCGGATTCTCGCCTCCCGGTCCTTGCTGTACCGGGGTTGAGTCCGCTCTTCATCCGCGATACAGCAGCTGGCTTAGACCCAGTAGGGGCAAGCGTTGCAAAGAGCCTTGGCTTGCGCGTGATCGCCCGCCTGTCCAACCCGCAGGGCCTGAGCGACGTGGGTGTGGCAGAAACCATCAAGTGGGCGAAGGAGAACGGTGCCGATATTTTCCTGCCTCAAGGCGATCAGGTTTTGGGGCGTAGAGACAATCTCCCTGCCTTGATCGAAGCTCTGCGAAAGAACGGCGTGCTGTATGCATCGCCGGAGTTTGTCAAGCTCGGCGGCGATGCCAACGTGCTTCAAAAGGCACCCGACATCGTTGTTCGCCTTCACTCCGCGCAAGTTGCCGAATTGGATAAGATGACGGTGGGCGACGCCATGGACCGCTACGCTCGCGCAGCCCGCGAGCGCAATATGCGCGTCCTGCTCGTCCGGCCTCAAAGCTACTCGGCGCCAAAGCCGCTTACTGCTTTCGCTGAGTTCGTTGGAAAGATCAAAGGCGCGGTAGAAAGAGAAGGCGCGGTCGTCGGTGAGGCGCATCCCTTCCAAGATTCAAACGTGCCCGGACCAGTGCTCATGCTGATCGCAATCGGCATTCTGCCTGCGGTGTGGATGGTCTCCACAAACCTCTTTACGGGCCGTACATCCCTGGTGATCGGCGCATTGCTCACATTGGCTGTGCTGATGGGCTTGACGGACAGCGGCCGCAATAACGCCGCCCTTGTTGCCGCGATGGTCTTCCCTATGGGAGCCTATCTGTGGCTGTATCACACTCAACTGAAATCTGTTCCGCTGCTGGCTTTGGGTGTGACGGGCATCAGTCTGGTCGGCGGTCTTTGTGTTGCAGGCCTGCTGAACGGGCTTCCGTTCTTTGTCCGTGCCGACCAGTTTGAGGGTGTCAAGGCGGCGCACTTCCTGCCCATCTTCGTCATCGGTCTGTTCTTCTTCCTCCGATTCTTCAATCTGAAGTCGATCCTCGCAAGTCCGATCACCTGGGGATCAGCTTTCCTGGCTCTGGGGCTTCTTGTGGCCCTCGCATTCATGGCAACGAGAACCGGCAACGACAATCCAGCAGGAGTCAGCGGAGCCGAACTCAAGCTGAGGGCGCTGCTGGATGCCATCCTCGTGGTGCGTCCTCGCACAAAGGAGTTTATGATCGGCCATCCCGCATTGATGATCGGGATTGGGATGCTGGTCATGGCCAAGACGAAAGCGGACGCGCCAGATTGGCTCAAGGGTGCCGCCGCTCTTTTGCTGGCGGTGGGAGCGATTGGCTCCACAAGCGTCGTAAACACGATGTGCCACCTTCACACTCCCATCGAATTGAGCCTAGTCCGAATCGGAGTCGGCTTCCTGTCGGGCGGTATACTTGGCCTCGTTCTGTGGACCTTGATCAAGCGAATGATTCCGCAGACCGGAGGGCATAGATAAATTGGGCGCTCACCTGCTTTTAGCGGGATACTTCGGTTGCGGCAACCTTGGAGACGACGCGATTCTCCTGGGCTTCATTGAAGGCATCAAAAATCTCGACATTGACTTGACGATGCTCAGCGGCGCTCCCGAGGAGACCTACCGCTATTACGGCATCCGTTCTGTCCCCCGTCGAGACCTCAAAGCTGTCGATGAAGCCATGAAGCACTGCGACATTCTGGTGTTTCCTGGCGGAAGCATCTTTCAGGATGTCACCAGCGTTGCCAGCGTTCACTACTATGCAACTCTCGTTTCCAAAGCCAAGAAGGCAGGCAAGAGGGTCTTGCTTCTGGGACAAGGAGTCGGGCCGCTCAATTCCTGGCTTGGCAAGCGTGCCGCGCTGGGTGCTTTCAACGCAGCTGATGAGATTGTCGTTCGTGACACGGCATCCGGTCAAACACTGTCAAGCCTAGGCGTGAAAGCACGGATGCATTCAGGCGCAGACTGCGCATTCTTGCTGCCTCAACCCAAGTTTGAAGACGAGTCGTTCGAAGTCGCAGGCATGAAGACGATCGGTATCTCTCCGCGCCCGCACGGCAAGATGACCAAAGACCTCATCAAAGCGTTTAGCGAACTTTCGCGCATGCTCTACACGAACAACTATGTTCCTGTCTTGATTGAGCTGGATCGCAATGAAGACGGTCCGATGATTTTGGAAATCAGCAAGACTCAAGGCGGCAAGATTCCGGATATTCGCAAGCTGGAAACGCCGATGCAGCTCCAGCGCAGAATGGCACGCATGCACTGCGTGATCTCGATGCGCCTGCATGGCTCCATCTTAGCGTCGACGGTCGGAGTGCCTCCGATGATGCTCAGCTACGATCCAAAGGTCAACGCCTTTGCAAAGCAGCTCAGTCTGGGCACGGCTATCCCTGTTGAAGGCTTGACAGGCCAGCGTATTTACGACAACTTCCTGTCCTTCCAGAAGGAGCATGATCGCCATGTTCGGACGATGGAAAGGACGGTTGCCGAACTGCGCAAGCAGGCCGAAGTCAACATCGAAGTAGCCACTCGCTATATCAACAGTGCATAAACCGGCGAACCTTCTGGAACTCCCGCACGGTCAAACTCGATAGAATTTGCGGTCATCTCACATGCACGCACGACACCAGTTTCAGCGACCCTTGAAGATCGCCGCCTTGGCCGGTCTGGGCTTTGCTGTGTCTGCTGCAGCTCCTGCCCAGAGCTCAACGTGGAAGTGGGTGAACAAGAACATCGTTGATCGCATCCAGATCAACGGCCGTCGATCATTGGGATACCACTCGCACAGTGTCGACGGCGACAAGGAGACTTTCGATACGCTGACCTATGGCGGCTACGGGGATAAGAAGTTCACCGACCTCGGGATCGTCACCATCACGGGCCGAAACGTCTTGGGCGTGCTCAGCTTTGACGCAACCCTGGACCCCAGCCGATATGCCGACCCCCAGACTCAGCGCTACACGCTGGAATACCGCAAGAAGGACTACTTCGTGGCCTATGGCGATATTCAGGGGAGCCTGGTCAATACGAACCGTTTTGCATCGTTCAACAAGACGCTGCGCGGCGCGATGGCAGGCGTCGAAAGCGGTCGCTTAAAAGTGCGCGCGGTCTCCAGCGAGTCTCGGGGAAGCGCGCGAACCGTATCCTTTCAGGGCAACAACTCCTCAGGCCCTTACTATCTCCAGGTCTCTCAGATCGTGCGAGGTTCGGAGGAAGTCCGGGTGGATGGCGTCACTCAGCGACTCGGTCAGGACTACGTCATCAACTATGAGATCGGCATTCTCAGCTTCATCAACAAGTCGATTTCGCCCACAAGCACCATCAGCGTGAGCTTTGAAGCGCTCGGATTCAACACGAACGCAGGCACCGTCTTGGCCACAGGGGCTTCGTACAACATGGGCAAGATGGGCGAGGTTGGGGTCACCTGGATGCAGCAGAAGACCGCGGGCAACGGTGCACTGAGTACGCGTGAAGAGCTTTTCCAGGGCTCAGGCGCCGCAAGCACGCCGTACTTCTTGCAGTTCCAGCCTGTCCAGTCCAAGCCGATCATTGTGCGGCTGGATGGCATCCTTCAGGTCGAGGGTGTGGATTATCACTTCGACTTGACCAATCCCACAGTTTTCTTCTTCAACAAATTCGTGCCCTTCTCCAGCACGATCAGCGTGGTCTACACGCCGACGCCAACCTCAACGGTTGATGGAGACCGCGAAGTGCTTGCGTTCGACTATCGGCTGAATTTCGGCAGAGACGGTCGTCGCGGCTATGTCAAATACAGTCAAGCCACGGGCAAGCTTGATAGCCCCGTAAGCCCGCTCGAAGGCACCGCAAAAGGTATCGAAGCTCGGTACGACTTCGGCAAATATCAGCTTTCCGCTGCCGTTCGAGACGTGCCAGACGGCTATGTTAACATTGAGACGCGCGGTTTCAATCGAAACGAAAAGGCCACCGACCTTGGATTGACCTTCCGCGATGGCCCCTTTAACTTGGATTCGCGCGTTCAGAACAGCTCAGTAAGCATTCGACAGACGAACGGTCTGGGAGAAGTCTCCTTCAGAAACGCCCGAACTACGGGCTTCCGCAACAGTGCGAGCTATACGCCGACCAAGGGATTGCCCGTTGAATTCGGCTATACGCGCCTGCTGACCCGCAATCAGGGCCAAGAATCCCAGATGGATGGATTCAGCCTTTCGAGCCGCAAGGATATCGGCAAGCTTCGAACCAGCTTTGGGTTGGACAAGCAGACAGGGCGTGCTCCATTTGCAGGCGGCTCGGGAACGGAACTTCGCGATTTTGATATCTTTGCCTTTCGGCTCGATGGCACTTACGGCGCAGGCAAGGGCTTGGTTATCTCGGGGCGCACCAGCTTCAATCAGGTGGAGAGCGGCGGAGAGAGCGGCAAGGGAGAAGACTACTCGCTGACGGCAAACTACGTCCCGAACAACCGTCTGCGCATGACATTGTCGAATACGGTGTCCAACTCAGGCGCACTGGCGGCACTCGGCGGGTTTGTGACTGGCGATGGTCTGGGCTATGGCGGAAACGGATTCAGCGGCGGCACTTCTGGGCTTGGCGGCTTGGGAGCGCCGAGCGGGTCCAAGATCAGGCTCTGGAGATTCGAATCGCACTACGCGATCAGCGATCGATACAATCTGAATCTCGAAGCGATCGACTCCTTGTCCAGCGGCAGCGTCAGTTCAAACTCGGAGACGAAGATCCTTTCTGCCCGATTCGATGCTGATTTGGGCAAGTCTCACTTCTTCGGTTTTGGATTCACCAAGAGTGCAACCAAGTTTCTCTCTTCCGATATTGAGTCGGATGCGACCACGATGGACCTGTCGCTCGGAGGCAGTCCTGGCCGATTCTCTTATGACATCGGATTCAATATGCTTCTTTCGGGCGGTAGCAGCACAGCGCGCCAAGACTCGACGAGCATAGGATTCTCAACGCGCTACTTTGCCGGAAACCGCCACGCCTTTACAGCCGACTTCAATTCGGGGCGATCTACAGGCGAATTTGGTCAGAACGACAGCTATTTCAGCCTTGCACACCACTATCAGATCTGGCGAAATATTGCCCTGAGAACAAGCTACACATGGCGCAAGGTAGACAACCTGACTGGGGGAGTCGCAGGCGCCTATCGTTCCCGAGGCTTTGACGTCGAGCTTTCGTTCACCTTTGTCCCACGATAGGATTGGGTGTAACGGATGCCCTGAGTAAACGTAATACAAGACACCATGAGAAGATTCCTTGGCAGCACAGCAGCGTTGCTGGCTTTATTGTTGTTCGTCGGGTGTGGTGGCGGAGGCACAGGCTCGAATGCGACAGGCGAAGTTTCAGGTGCGATTACCGATGTCAATGGTGACCCGGTTCGCGGAGCGAGAGTGTTCTCGAACGGCCTCGAAACGACTTCGAATTCGGCAGGCATCTATGTCTTGACCGGGATTCCTGAAGGCAAACAGACGATCCGCGCCGAAGTCACCCGCAACAGCGTTAAATTTGTCGGTCAGAACGTTGTGACCGTCTTCCGCAGCGAGCGCTCAAAGAGCCTGAACATTGCGGTTGTTCGCGAAGATCAGACCGCGACCCTGCACGGCAAAGTCCGAGATTCGGACGGTCGGGTCGTTCAAGGGGCTCGCGTCTTTGCTCTGGGCAACAGTCTGTCCAGCGCAATAGCGATCACGGACGCCGACGGCGACTACATGATTGAGAAACTGGCCTCTGGAATTGACTATGTCCTCACGGCAAGTGCCCGCGGCTACGACAATGATAACGGATCGGTAAACCTTGATCCCGCCGAAGATCGACGATTTGATTTTACAGTGAAGGCTTCGACGAACCCTGTCATGCCTGCTCCCGAAAACCTGGTCGCGGTCGCTTGGACCTCTCCTGACGAAGTCACGCGAGATTCGGAATCCAGTCGGGCTTACGAAGCGATCAAGCAGATGATTGATCCTCGACGCAAGCAGAAGGTCGGTCATGGTCGCGATACGATCTTGGGCAACAACGTCGAAGTTGATCTCTATTGGGATTATCTGGATCCGTCGTTCGACGACAACCTTCTCGGCTTTGGCATCTACCGCGCGACCAGCCCAGGCGGGGCCAGTACGGCCGTGGACTTTCTCCGCGATTCTCAGGCCGCGTTCTATTCGGACATCGACGACAATCTGATCGAAGGGCAGAACTACTACTACGAGATCACGTCGCTGGGAACGAACTACCCAGACACGTTCAATTCGGAGAGCAATTTCAGCAATCGCTATGGCGTTCACACCCTTGGCGATATGATTCTGCTAAGCCCGACCACCGGTCCGCTCACGTTCCGATGGGAAGCTTGCCAAGACGCAGAGACGTACAAAGTCTTCCTCTTCGCCGAATTTCCGAGCATCGGTGTGTCGTCGATCTGGAACACAGCAGGCGCGCCCACGGCAGGACTCTCCCAGGTTTACACCGGAGGAGCCCTCCAGGCAGGTAAAACTTACTACTACATCGTTCTTGCAGAGGCAAACGGTGGCGACTCCAAGTCAATCAGTGCCATCGGTAGTTTCGTGGCGAACTAGCGGCGTGCCGCTTCCGTCGAAGGAATGTGTTTGAATTGAGGGCCGGGTTTCATCCCGGCCTCTGTTCCCTTGGGATGGATTAAGTTTAATGAATAGGAAAGTGAATGCCTTAAGGGGCTTTGCCGCGTGTTTGCTTGGGCTGATTGCATCGGTACCGGCAATCGCTCAGACCAATGTTCTGAAGGTAGAAGTGCCGCAGACGTTTATTGCCGGCTTTGCCATGAACAGCTCGGATATGGCTGTTCGGAACTTTGCTCAAAGAGTCGCTCAGCTTACCGAGCGCAATCGTGAGGCTCAGCGAATCGCAGGCCGATATCACACCGATATTCCGTTCTCCCTGCCGACCATTGTCCAGTTGACGAACAACGGAGTGCCGCTTCCCTCGGCTTTGGACAAGGGAAGCAAAGGCAGCAGGCTGTATTCGCCGCAGGCCAACAGCATCACGCTTTCCTTCGACCCGTCAGGCTCCACGGCATTCACCACGGGCTATAAGCAGCTTCTGATCGACACCTTTACGACCGCGCAGGCCACGCTGAATCTTGTTTTTGGCGAGCCTGCAGCAAGCGGAACGGTATGGGTGCGCAACTTTGACTCCAGCATCGGCGATCGCGATGCGGTCGCAGGCGGCTACTTTGTGCCGAACAATGGATCCGGCCAGGCCGAGATTCGCTTCCCGGTCTATTCCAGCCCTGAAGCTACCGCCGTAAACTTCGTCCATTGTCTGTGCCTTGCGTATCTGGGCGGCAGCGCATACACCTACGATGCCTTCCAAGAAGGGCTTGTTCGCGCCGCAACCATGCGCATTGCGCGCACCTCTGGCGCATTGCCTGCATTCCTGGACCCTGTAAAGATTCAGGAGACGCTGGACAATACCTACGACGTCGGCACTTATTACGACTGGTACAACCAGCGCGCGCTTTCCGGCCAGCGTTTTATCGCGCCGAACCTGCGCGACGTGCCTCTTCCGATTGGCGGGAGTCTGGGTGGCATCTATTTGCTTCGCTACCAGATGTCCGGATCGGCATGGCAGAAAGTGCTTGCCGAGTATCCGGCGTTCATCTCCCAGTTCAATCAAGGCTTTTATGCAAACACCAGCATCGCTGGCAACATCCCAGCGCTGCTTGCTCTCGGTCAAAACGTGATCGATACGCTGGGCGGCAGCTCCGGTTCGACTATTGAGGGCCTGAGCTTCGCGGAATGGTACCGACGCCAATTCATCCTGCAAACGCAGGACACGACGGGGCTTAAGCTTCTTGTTCAGCCATTGCCGCTTCTCGCCGATGGAGGAACCAGCGACTTCGGCGTCTTCCTTATCCAGGCGACGTTCTTCGAAACGCTATCCAACGGCAATGAGATTCTGAACAGCGGTGTGAGCTACCCAATCTTCTGGTCGGACGTTTATGATCGACTGTTCCCCAGCGCGCAAGACGAGCGCATGGACATTGGCGGAGCCTACGGCTCGCTTGCCCCAAACCTGGGCAACCTTTATGCAGGCCAGCCTTACCGGGCCGCGATCGACGTGCCGGTTCAGGATAAGATTGCTCGCGTCTACTTGCCTTCTGGCGCAGTTTCGACAGGGTCCAGCCCGACGGAGAAAGACTTTTACGGTACGGTTCTGGGCGTGAGCGGAGGCGTGGGCGTCACGATTCGCGCAAGGCTCACGATTGGTGCAACGGTCGTGGATAACATTCCCGTTACGCATGGAGCGTTCGGAACGACCATTGGGACATCTCAGTTCCTGGGCTACGCACGATGCCGCATTGAGATTATTCGTACGGTCGCGAGTGTGGATACGGTCGTGATCGACCGTCAGGTGAATAAGGGCCCTGGTCCTCTTGCCGTCGATCTGCGGACGAACAACGGAGAATCTACTTTCACCACTGCTCTTCCCGGCGGTCTGTCTTCATTCGGCTTCCCAGTCGATCCGCTCGATGTTTTGCCATCGACGGTCCTTGGAATTTCTGAGAATCAGGTTCTCGCAGCGCGGTGGAACGGTGGCAAGGCGAAGTACGACATCTATCCGGATGGCGGCGGCTTCGTCGGAGGCAACGGCTACTTTGTGCGTATGGCAGCGGCTGTTCCCAGCCTGAATGTCACAGGTCGAACGCATCCTGGCACTTCGGTGGCAGTGGCGCTTCGCCCTGGCTGGAACATGATCACCACGCCGCTGAACGAAGCGGTCCCCACGACCCAGGTGCGTGTGATCGTTGCCGCTGATGCTCCCATGGCTTATGCAGATGCCATCGGAACCGTCATCGGCCCCGATTTCTTCACGTTCACTCCCGGCGCCAGCGATGCGGCAAGCGGTTTCTCCGAGACCGGAACTATGTCGCAGGCGACAACTTTCCAGCCCGGAAAGATGTACTTTGTGCGAGTCTTGGCTGCCGAAGGAGCAACCCTTCTGTTTTCGCCTGCAACACCGGCTTCGGCAGGGCTGGCTGCAGCTGTGCCCGCACCCACAGGCTCTTGGGGGCTGCGTGTGACTTTGACCGACTGGTATCGAAACGCGGACGTGATTGTGGGTGGCTCGCCCACGGCAACGGCGTCCTTCGATCCCAAAGAGGATTCTTTCCTGCCGCCCGCATTTTCAAACGGGATGCAGGCTGTGCTGGATGGCGGCATGTTCCGCGATACCCGCAAGGGCCAGACAGCACAAACTTACGTGATCACCCTGAAAGGCTTGGTTCCGAACAAGAGACATTGGGTTCGCATCAAGCCTGAGACAGGCAAGCTGAAGAAGTATTGGTTCCGCGACATGGACACCAGCACGCTCACCGAAGTGGCAGGCGGAGCCTACGAATACACCTTCAGTACTCGAAAGACCGAAAAGACGATTCGCGTGCTCGTTGCGAGCAGTTCATTCTAATGCGTTACTGGCTATTTCTTCTGGCAATGGTTTCTGTCCTTGCGGTCGCCGTTGGATGCGGCGGCGGCGGTGGAGGCGGCGGTGGCGGGTCGGCAACCCTGACCGGTCGTGTGCTCAACGTCGTTACTGGCGGCCCTCCCAATCCGGCATCGTCGGTCCAGGCGGGGCAGAACAGCATCCTGACGAACTCCGGCGACGGCTCTTTCTCGCTCTCCGCATCGAACGGGACGACAAGCCTGCTCATCGACACGTTGAGCCTTGGGTTTGGCGCATTTACCTACAATTTCCCGGCTGCCAATGGCGTCACCGACGTTGGCGACCTTTGGATCGGGCCTGAGAAAGTTACTGTTACCGGCACCGTTCGCAACGCTTCGACCAACAACCCGATTTCTGGCGCCCAGGTTGCTTTCGCGGGTCGCACCGCAACAACGGACGCCAATGGCAACTTCTCACTGGCGAACGTGGCCTACTCCAGCGAAACACAGACGGCGTTCTGGGGAATCTTGGGCACCGCCAAGGCGACAGGCTTCCTCAAGACCGACTGGAGTACCCAGCCGCACACGGCTTCCAGCGGAGTTGTTGCCGTGGGCGACATCCTGATGACGCCGGTCAGCGATCCGAACCCGCCTCCTCCGCCGTACAATATATGGGGCATCGTGAGCGCGCCTGGTGGTGCCACCGGCTCGATCATCCGCCTCAAGCAAGGCGGCGTGGACGTTCGTGTCTTCAACGTCGGTGGCGATGGCAAGTACTTCTTCTTTGTCAATCCCGGAACCTACACCGTGGTTGGAGAAAAGGGAGCTTCAACATCGACTCCGCAGATCGTGAACTTAACCGCGCCGAATCAGGTTATACAGGTTAATGTTACAATCCCGTAGCCAAAGGTTTTTCAGCTTCGTTTTGAAGGCGAGCCTCGGTGTCGTGGCGATCTTCGGCGGTGTGTATTACGCGCGCTGGCTGATGACCGTCGATCCTTTTCAGAGGTATCGCCAAACCAAGCAAGGACGACTTGGCGAGAATATCGCCATGCGCCTCGAAGATGTTCGAATGTGGACATACGATGGTGGAAAGCTGGTCGCCAAGGCCTTTGTAAAGCGGGTTGATATCCAATCGGATCGCCAGAATCTTCAGCTTACGGGCATTACAGATGGCGTGATGATCGGCAAGGAAGGCCGCTTTAACTTCACCGCGAACAAGGCTTACTACAAGGCGTTTCAAGGCGTGTTGACCGTTCAGGAAGGCGCGCGCATCTCCAACAAGGATATGAACCTGACGCTGGAGGGCTTTACGTACTCCGAGCAGGCTGCCAGGCTTAGAAGCGTCGGAGCGATCCGTGGTCTTTTGCGCGGTGGAAACATCCAGGCTGTCGACCTCGAGTATTCCACCGACAGCGGCGATTACAGCACAGGGCCAATTTCGTGGATCGGCGAATCGGCATCGCCGTTTGAAATGGAATTCCAAGGCAATGCCGGTGCCACCGAACAGCCCAAGCAGCAAAAGTCGAAGTGGAAGTTCAAGGCAGACAGCAGCAAGCACGTCGGTGATGTGACAACCCACAAGAACGCCCGTGCAACGGACGATGAGGTGATCGTCAAAGCGCCGATCGTGGAGTTTAACGAGAAGACGGACGTGCTCACCGCAACAGGGCGTGTGGAATATTTCAGCCCTGACGCTAACCTGATCTGCGATAAAGCCGTCATTTATCGCAAAGAAAAGCGAGCGGTCCTTACCGGCAACGTCACGATGCTCATCAAGCCGAAGGCAAAGTCCAAGCTTGAAGAGGTTGAGCTAAAGCCGTTCACCCCGATCGTCCCTGAAAGCATCAAGGCTTCGAACCCGACTCCTCCAAAGGAAGAGGAACAAAGCTCTTCTTCGGACTCCAAGGGCATCCGCCAATACCCAGTCACCGTCTTTGCCGAGCGCATTGAGTACTGGTACGGAAAGGGTAGCCGTCGAGCAAACATCACCGGCAGACCGCAGGCTCGCCAAGACTTGCCGGACGGAGAATGGCGCCATGTCTGGTGCACACAAGCGTTCTACGACGGCGAAGCTGAGACTCTAAAGCTTGAAAGCGAGGCAAACAAAAAGACGGTTCGCATCAGGTCAGCCGCAGGCGACGACGCAGTAGCCAGCTGGTTCAAGATCACCACCAAAGAGGAGGATGAGGACAACTGGGAAGGTGAAGGCGTCGAGGGAGACTTTGTCACGAAGGATGAGATTCCCAAGCGCGGCGGCGGGAGCACCGGCGGTGGAGGCGGCGGCGAGCAAAAGCCCCCTCTGAAGGGCGGGATCGGCGGCAATCGTCCAACCAAAGGCGGACGATAGAACACGCGAAACGGAGAGCTTGAAGCTCTCCGTTTCTGCGTTTGACCTTGGATGGTCCGGGCCTTGATCTCAGGGCGCGAGTATCATCACAGCCTGCGATGGTTCTTTTCGACACCCACTGCCATCTGAACGACCCCAAGGCCTTTCCGAACCCAGACCAGACGATTCGGGAAGCAAAGTCTGTCGGTGTCGAGCTTCTTACGATCATTGGTGTCGAGCCTGAATCCAGCCGCCGAGCGATGGAGATTGCGGAACGCAACGAAGGGGTTACGTTCGTTGCCGGGAGGCATCCAAACTACGCCGCCGATTACGATCCCTCTGAACTGAAGATCTTTGAGGAGTTGCTTCAGCACCCCAAGTGTGTCGCGCTTGGTGAGATTGGATTGGACTATCACTGGGATTACGCCCTGCCCGAACAGCAGCTTCGATGCACACTGGACCAGCTTGCGCTTGCACGCCAGTTGGATAAGCCTGTGGTCATCCACTGCCGGGAAGCCTATCCCGACCTTTTGAATGTGCTGGAGCGAGAGCCTGCCCATCGGTATCTGTTCCACTGCTTTGGCGGGGACGCCGATGATGCAAAGCGCATCGCGGACATGGGGGGATACTTCGGCGTGGATGGACCGCTGACGTACAAGAAATCAGACGCGCTGAGAGAACTCGTCAAGCATCTGCCCGAGGGGCGCATTCTGCTGGAAACGGACTCGCCCTATCTGACGCCAGAGCCTTATCGCGGAAAGCCCAATAGCCCAGCGCTGTTGCCGCTGGTGAACTCAAAGCTGGCTGAATGTCTGGGATTAACCGCCGAGGCCTGCGCCGTCGCCACCACCGCCGCCGGTCGGCGGTTCTACGGGATTGGTTAGGGGTGGCATTCCGTCTCCAGGCTCGGTCTCAGGCGCCGTCTTGTGCTCTTCGTCCTGCTCAGGCTTTGGCTTAGGTCGAAGCTTGTTCGTCCGCTTGCGCGGATTGACTTCGCGCGACTCAATCTCAACCTGGGGTTCCGTATGGGAAACGCGCTGTGCGCTGCCGTTGGCTGCGCTATGACTGCCTTCGTCGGAAGAATTCGGCGCATCGTCTGTCGCCGTGCCCGCACGCGAGCTGATAATAAAATAGCCCAGACCGGCAAGCCCAACAGGAATCACCAGCCACTTCACAACAAACCAAAGAATGGAGGTTCCACGACCTGCCATGCCGCTATTGTAGCAGAAGGGTATCCTCTCCCTTCAAACGGCCCATGGCGACCGAGATCTTCGAAGACGAGCTTCGGCTTGAGGCGGGCACCCTTGAAGCCATCTATCCCACCCCGGAAAACCCCGGCGAGTGCTATCCCTACCCGGGTCTTCGCACGACGGGCCGAACATCGCCGATGGGGTTTCGCGCAGTCATTCTTGAGAACGCCTATCTGCGTGTGACCATCGTTCCCGAGCTTGGTGGACGTATTCTGAGCTTCTTCGATAAGCGCACAGAAACCGAAATTCTGCCTCAAGAACCGCTGATTTCCATGCCCGGAGGACCTCGCGGAGTCCATCTCGACGCAGGCATCCTGCTGGACATTGGCTACCCCGCCCGCATGAATTCCATGGGTCCGGTGGAATATCAAATCCGCGACCATGAAGAAGAAGAGACCCCTCTTGTCATTCTTCATGAGCTGATCGCAGGACTTGGAGTGAGCTGGCATGCCACGCTGGCTTTGCCGGAAGATCGTGCGGAGTTGCACCTGTCGGTGAAAGTGCAAAACCGGCAATTGGTCCCGTCTAAATGCCGCCAAGGTGTTCGGATGTGGCTCTCAAACGATGCCCAAGCCAGTTGCCTGCCCAACTCTTTGGCGCTATTTTCAAACACAAAGCAATCGGGATTGGCGATCCATGCGTCAGAGGCGATGTTCGAATGTGCGGAATCGGAATCGGGAGCCCTGTCGCTTTGGCGTTCCAAGGAGCATGACCTTCTCTTTCCCCGTCAGTGCGAATCCTGGAGCATCGTGATCCAGCCCTTTTCCAAGCTCCCCACACTCGACGGCTGGAGTTCCGAAGCTGGAGTCTCGCTCCACGAGAAAAGTCTGCGCGTGCAAGCGATGCAGCAGCAGTTGGGAAGCAAAGTGGTTGTCGAAACCGCTGAGGGGCAAAGCTTTGAAGCCGCAACCGATCTTTATCCCGAGCGAGCGACCGTGATGGATGTATCGTCCATGCCTGCGCTGTCGGGCGTTGCGGTGCGAGATCGAGAGGGGAATGATCTGCTGGTCCAGGACTTGGTGCGCAAGCCAGATGTGCTTGAGTTCAAAGCCCTGGGGCTGAGTCTGCCGTCAAGCCTGCAACAGGCGATCCAAACCCCAGGCACACGCGAACAGCTTGCCCTGAGCGGTATTGCAGAGGCGGACCCAGAACGGATCGTCATTGGGCTGGGTATTCCTGGGTTGCAGTCTGCTTCCCGCATTGCGCTGGCTCAGGCGGCCTTGGATGCGAAGCAGATCGATGATGCCCTTGTTCTGCTGGAGGATGCCGCCAGCTTCAACGCCGAGGATCACCTTCTTTGGTGGCTGAAAGCCACCGTCAAGCGGCTTCATGGTCGGGAGGAAGAAGAGGATCAGGACCTGCCCACGGCCCACTTCCTGGCTCCTCTCGAACCAGCGCTGCGCGTCGAGAGCTTCTTGCGCATGCCTCAAACCCACGGCAAGGAACCCAGTGCGATCATCAAGCCGCTGGCAAACCATCCCGAGGCGATGATTGACGCGGCATGCCTGCTTCTTGAGGCGGGCCTTCACGAAGAAGCGATGCGCTGGATGGATGAGGCGCGCCGGCATCGCGACGAGCCGATGCTTCGCTATCTTCAAGCGTGGAGTCTGCTCGAAAAAACGCGGATGGCCGTTGAAGCCGCCGAACTGGTGCGCGGAGCAAGCGCAAAACCCATCGAGCCGCCTTATCCTTGGCGACCTCTGGAGAGAAAAGCGGTCAGGGCCTTGGCGGATCGCTTCCCCGAAGATGCGCGACTGCAGTCTCTGAAGAGCCTGTCGGCCTCACTCTGAGGCCATCCTGCCAAGTAAAATAGCCTCAATGCCCACCCTTAAGCCGAAGCCGCTCAAACCAGGCGATCTCATCCGAATCGTCACGCCTGCATCGCCGCTCCCCCGAGAGAAGATGCAGCCCGCGCTGGACCTCTTCGCAAGCGAAGGCTATCGGGTGGAACTGGGCAAGCATGCCTTGGATGCGGATGACTATCTCGCGGGCAAAGACCAAGACCGGGCGCAAGACTTGACCGATGCGTTTGCCGACCCTGAGGTCGCCGCTGTCTTCTGTGCGCGCGGTGGGTATGGCTGTGCGCGCCTGATGCCCTATCTGGATATTCCTAAGATGGCTGCATCGGCAAAGCTGTTCTGCGGGTTCAGCGATATCACCACGCTCCATCTGGCCCTGAACCAGTGTGGACTGCCCACACTTCACTCTCCGATGCCGATCACGCTTTCATCTCCTCGTGATGAATGGGTTTACGAATCGCTCCGGCGAATGCTCAAAGGCAATGTTGAGATTCCTGCCGATGCCCCTAAGGGAGAGCCTGTCAATGGCGGAATCGCGGAAGGAGAAGTGACTGGCGGCTGTCTCTGCCTGATCGGTGACAGTGTGGGAACGCCCTACCCCTTCAACCCCGAAGGCAAGATTGTCATCATCGAGGACGTTGACGAGGCGCCACATCGTGTGGACGCGATGCTCACCCACCTTCTCAACGCCAACATCATCCAAAAGGCAGCTGGATTGGTGATCGGGGAAATGACGCGAACCGACGAGCGGATTGACGAAGGCATCGGAGGAAAATCTTGGCGGCACATCGTCACGGAGAGATTGGCGCCTATTGGGATCCCGATGATCCTGAACTACCCCTTCGGGCACGCTCCGCAAATGCTCAGCCTTCCGATGGGCATTCGAGCAAGACTGGACGCAACGCAGGGCACGCTAACGTATTTGGAATCAGTATGCGACGTCTGACCGGAATCGCTATCGTACTTGGGTTGGTCTGTGCAGGACCGGCACAGGTTTGGGAAAAGCTCATCACTGAGGGCATGACCTACCGGATGGAGGTTGATAAATCCACACCGAGGGTGATCCATGCCTTGCGGCTCAGTTTGGGCTCCAAGGTCAAGCCAAAGCCCGAAGTAGGCAGCTTGGCATTGTTCGCCACCGAACAATCCGGAGGACGTCAGACGATCTCACAGCTCGTCAAGCAGGCCGGAGCCATCGGGGGAGTCAACGCCGATTTCTTCGGTCGTACCAACGCCCCGATCGGATTCATGGTCCAAGACGGTCAGCTTGTCAGCATCCCCTTCAAGAATCGGTCGGTTTGGGGATGGAGCCAAAATGCGGCGACCTCGGGAGTCGTTACGTTTCGAGGGACCGTTCGTGGACCGGTATCCGACAGTTTCGAAATCGACGGTGTCAACCAGGAAACGGGAGGCGGAGAGGTGATTCTCTACACCTCTAAGGCGGCGATCACCAAAGCCAAAGCCCCCTGCACTCAGCTCGTTTTTAGAGTCGTTTCAGGCACATTCAAGCCCACGGATGAAGTGGTGGGCGAGATTGAGAGGATCGTGCGCGACATGCCCGAAATCTCCGTGCCCGAAGGCCGCGCCGTCCTGGTCGCCGGAGGCTCCAAACAGAATCTGCTCGACGGTTTCCGCCAAGGGGATCGCCTAACCATTCGCCTCGATGCCAAAGGGTTCGACTGGAGCCGCATCGAACAAAGCGTCGGCGGCGGGCCACAGCTTGTCAAGAATGGACGTTCCGCTGTGGATTGGGACTACCAAGGCTTCAAGGCCGACTTTGCCAAGAAGCGGCATCCGCGCACAGCCATCGGTTCCACCGTTAAGGGCGATCTCTGGCTGGTGGCGGTCGATGGGCGTCAGTCGATGAGCGACGGCGCAACTCTCGATGAGATGGCTGCGATCATGGTTCGTCTGGGCTGTGTCGAGGCTATCAATCTTGACGGCGGCGGCAGCACCACTTTCAATCTGTTCGGGCTCACGCTCAACCGCCCTAGCGACGGTGTTGAGCGTCAGGTTTCCAATGGCGTTCTGGTCTTTGGCGATCCGATCATCCGCAATGTCAGCGAGCCCAAAGTCGTTGGACCGGAAAAGCTTACGGTCGGAAAGCCGGCAGCTTTCAAGGTCTTTGACAAGAACGGAGCCACGGTGCCGAACAAGAATGTGCTTTGGTCAGCCACCGGAGATGCCTGGATCGATCAAGGCGGCATGGTCTACCCGCTCAAGGCGGGAACGGTCACCGTTTCCGCATGGGTCGGCGGTCAAGTGATTGCCTCGAACATCGTCATTTCCAAATAGGAAGCGGGTCCACCCAACGATCGTCGCTGTCGCCATAATCAGGCATGGCCCAGCTCCTTTATGAACAAGACATCAATCTTGATCTGATTGCCCAGCGAAAGGTCGCCATCATCGGCTATGGAAACCAGGGTCATGCTCACGCGCTCAATCTGCGCGATCGGGGCATCGAAGTGCGCGCAGGAGCCCGACCAGATGGCAAAGCCTGGCAGCGTGCGGCTGCCGACGGTTTCGAGCCCTGGCTGATGGCGGAAGCCGCAGCATGGGCAGACGTTGTCATGCTCAGCCTCCCCGACGTACCCATGAAGGGCATCTATGACGAGCACGTCGCGCCTCACCTCAAGCCGGGCCAGCTCATGCTCTTCGCCCACGGCTACAACATCCGCTACGAAATGATCCAGCCGCCCGACTTTGTCGATGTCGCATTGGTTTCTCCAAAAGGATCGGGCGTCAAGCTGCGCGAGGAGTTCTTGAACGGTTCGGGAATGTGCGCGATGGTGGCTGTGCATCAGAACGTCACCGGAGCGGCGCAGGAGATCGCACTGAGCTATGCCGCTGGCATTGGAGCCGCCGGTGGGGGCGTTCTGCTGACAACATTCAAAGAAGAAACAGAAACGGACTTGTTCGGCGAGCAGACCGTCCTTTGCGGAGGGATTCCTGAGCTGATCAAAGCCGCCTTTGAAACACTTGTCGAGGCGGGCTATTCACCTGAAGCCGCCTACTTCGAATGCATGCATGAGGCCAAGCTGATTACCGACCTCCTTTACAAAGGCGGACTCAAATTCATGCGTGAATCCATCAGCGACACAGCAGAGTGGGGGGGCTATCAGGCGGGGAGCCGTGTGATCGGCGCTGAGTCTAAGCAGGCGATGCGTGAAGTGCTGTCTGAGATTCAAAATGGAGCCTTTGCGGCACGTTGGCAGGCCGAAAGCGATGCAGGCCAGCCAAATCTTAGAAAATTAAGGAACGCAGAAGGCGAACACCCAGTCGAAGATGTGGGAAATGCTTTGAGGGCGAAAATGCCCTTCTTGAAATAACGAGCGCTTCTGCGGAAGCTGGAATGAACGGGAAACCCCCAGGATAAAAAAGAATAGGGGCACAACCATACGCCACCCGGGCGGCCTAGTGGTGACGACGGATTTACATGCCCCTGCGTTCTTTGACTGCGGGTTTCATCACCGTGTTCCATCTTTTTTCACTTTTTTCGATGACTCCGATTTCCCATTGGAAAAGGCCCATACATCCACTCTGAAGGCCTCATTTTCCGGGTACAATTTAGGTTCAATTGAACTGCCCGTGCGGTGCATTCCAGCACCCCGTAACGTCCCTACTTGAGTCACCACTATGGCCGACAAAGAACCAGAAGATATTTCCCCTCAGGAAACCGAAGCGGTATCCAGCGACGAGCATGATCGATATATCGTCGAAAGCGATTACGACGTCGATCAGATTCAGGTTCTGGAAGGGCTTGAAGCCGTCCGAAAGCGTCCAGGTATGTACGTTGGCGACAACGGCAAGAAGGGTCTCCACCACATGTTCAAGGAGGTCCTTGACAACTCGGTGGACGAAGCTCTGGCAGGGCACTGCGACCTCATCAATGTTATCCTGCACGAGGACAACTCGGTCTCGGTCCGCGACAATGGCCGCGGAATCCCAGTTGGCATGCACGCCAAGATGGGTGTGTCCGCGCTCCAGGTCGTTATGACCGTCCTTCACGCTGGAGGTAAGTTCGGCGAAGGCGGAGGCTACAAGGCTTCTGGCGGTCTGCACGGCGTCGGCGTTTCTTGTACGAACGCCTTGTCCAAGTGGTGCGAAGTCATCGTCGAGCGCGAAGGCAAGCAGTGGTTCCAGCGTTATCAGGCAGGTGTCCCTGTCGAGCCTGTCAAGGAGATTGGCAAGGCAACTGGCACCGGCACGACGACTCGCTGGCTGGCTGATGATACGGTTTTAACCGAAACCACGTACGATCTGCATATCATCAAGACTCGACTGCGCGAGCTGGCCTACCTGAACCCGCGCGTCAAATTCACTTTCATCAACGAGCAGAATCCCGACGACAACGAAGATTTCCATTACTCACGAGGCATCCCACAGCTGGTCGAAGACGTTAACGAGGCCAAGGATTCGCTTCACCCGGTCATCTTCTTCAAGCGACGTAAGGAGACGACAGAGCTGGAAGTGGCGTTGCAGTATCACGACGGCTATAACCAGACGGTTCTCGCTTTCTCAAACAATATCCACCAGCCTGACGGCGGAACGCACGTTTCCGGCTTTAGCCAAGCGCTGACCCGCGTCATCAACTCCTATGCGCGCAAATCGAACTTGCTTAAGGAGAAGGATTCCAACTTTACTGCGGATGACATCAGCGACGGCCTGACTGCGGTTATCTCGCTCCGATTGGAGAATCCGCAGTACAACTCGCAGGACAAGGTCAAGCTCGTGACCCCGGAAGTTCAGGGCATGGTGAACTCGCTGGTTGGCGATGGCCTCAGTACTTTCATGGACGAAACTCCGGCGATCGCACGGAGAATCGTTGAGAAGGCCATGATCGCGCAACGAGCCCGCGAAGCGGCAAAGAAAGCCGCAGAAGCGGTCAAGAGAAGCTCTGCAATGGATAGCTTCGGCCTTCCAGGCAAGCTTTCCGACTGCGTCAGCAAAGACCCTGAGAAGTGCGAGATCTTCCTCGTTGAAGGCGACTCGGCAGGCGGCTCGGCAAAGGGCGCCCGCGACCGTGTGACACAGGCGATCCTTCCGCTCCGTGGAAAGATCCTCAACGTTGAAAAGGCACGTATCGATAAGGCGCTGGACAACGAAGAAATCAAATCGCTCATCGCTGCGCTTGGAGTGGGTATCGACCTGAACTTCGGCAGAGGCGAGTCGGACGACGATCAGGATAGCCTGTTCTCTGAAGGCAATGTCGAGACGGACGATATCGAGATCACCATCGGCAACGGAAAGTCCACCAATGCGGCGTCCAAGATGAAGGGCGTCACCATCGGCAAGGGTCAGAAGGAATCGATGGAGAAGCAGTTCGACATCGAAAAGCTTCGCTACAAGAAGATCATCATCATGACCGACGCGGACGTGGACGGCGAACACATCCGAACTCTTCTGCTGACGTTCTTCTATCGCTACATGCGGCCGCTCATCGAGAAGGGCTTTGTCTATCTGGCACAGCCGCCTCTCTTTGTCATCAAAGTTGGCAACAACGAGCGGCACTACGCGATGACGGAGAAGGAGCGCGACGACATCCTCAAGGGCCTTGGCCGTAAGCGCAACTGGACGGTCCAGCGCTTTAAGGGTCTGGGTGAAATGAATGCCGAAGAGCTTGAGGAAACCACAATGAACCCGGAGCGTCGCCGACTAGTCAAGGTCGAATACGAACCGCAGTTCATCATGGAAGTCGAGAGATTGTTCAGCGACCTTATGGGTGAAAAGGTCGAGCCGCGCCGTGCGTTTATCGAAAAGCACGCAAAGCAGGCTATGGACGTCGACTGGCATTACTGATCTGTATCAATTGGAGAATTCTTCGCGCTTTTTGACCGTCAAACTTTGCAGGTCAGATAATCTGCAGGACGAGCATGAAGATGTTGCGAGCAATTGGAGTCTTAATGATTTGTGCAACGGTCACAATGACCGTTGCACAAGATCAGCCTAAGCAGAGGGTCGCTGTTCTGCCTATCCTCTTCAAGACCGACTATGCGCCCAAGCCCGCGACAAAAGATGAGTTCAGGGCTTACGTTCAAGAATCGCTGGAGAACGAATTCGCCAAGGGTGTCCAAAAAGCGGGCAACGAAATGGTCACCTCGACCGAGTTCCGTATGGCGACTGAGGACGGCACCTTTAAGCTCCCAAGCGATGCCAAAAGGCATATCGACGCCTTCCGCACGCTGAATGAAAAGCTCAAAGCCGACGTGATCGTGTATTTCACTTTGGAAGAAGTCTCCCAGAAATCGTTCAGCCCAGGCGAGATCATGAACAATCCCAAACTCCCTCAAAGCGAGACAAAGATCAAGGCGCGGGTGTGGGTCTATCACTCAAAGCTGGACTTCTTGGAGCAGGATGGCGATACGCTGATCGAAGGGAAGTTCGGAGGCCAGTACCTGGGAACGCTGGATACAAAGGAGCTTGCAGGCTCGCCCGAAGCGAAGGCTTACGAAATCAAGAATGGGCTCAAGCGACGCGCGATGTATATCGCCAAGGCCATGATGCTGGCCCTGTCAAAGCGAGAGCGCTAAAACTGATCGGGAATCGAAAACCAGAAGGTCGCCCCTTTATCCACGGCTGCTTCGGCCCAAATTCGTCCATTGTGCCTCTGCATGATTCGCTGGACGGTTGCCAAGCCAATGCCAGTGCCATCAAACTCCCGGTCTGAGTGAAGGCGTTGGAATGGCCCGAACAGCTTGTCGGCATAGGCCATATCGAACCCTGCGCCGTTATCCTTCACATAATAGTGCCGATTTCCCTCAGCTTCAACGAATCCAATCTCGATCATCGGATGTGATCGCCGAGACGTAAACTTGATTGCGTTTTCGATGAGGTTGGTCATTGCAATCTGCATCAGTTGAGGATCTGCCACAACCCACATGTCCGGAAGGACATAAACGTCGCCCTGCTGCTCCACATCGTTTGAGCGAAGCTCTTCAAGAATCGCCTGGGATATATAGGTAAGGCTGAGCCGTTCGGGCTTGAGCGGCGTTCGCGTTAGACGCGAGAGACTGAGCAGGTTGTTGATCAGGTCGGACATGCGACGGCCTGAGATGCGGATACGCTCCAGATACTCCTTGGCTTCGGCATCGAGCAGATACCCATAATCGTTCAAAAGCATCGTGCTGTAGCCATCGACGCTACGCAGCGGCGAGCGCAAGTCGTGCGAAACCGAGTAGGTAAAGCTCTCAAGCTCGTGGTTGATCGCTTCCAGCTGGGCCGTCCGCTCAATCACCCTTCGATCAAGCTCGGTGTTCAGCGCTTGAATCGCGTCTTCAGCGCGTTTTTGCTCCGTAACGTCCCGGCAGAAGACGAGATAAGCCTGCTTGCCCTGAAATTCGATCTCGTGCCAGAGAGCGTCGGCGTACAGGATGGTGCCGTCCTTCTTGATGTGCCGCACATAGCGATTTCGTCCTTCGCTTTGATGCTCCATCGCCGCAAACCTGCGCTGAAATGACTCCTGGTCTTCGGGCATCCGAATATCCAGCGCAGTCATCTCCAACATTTCCCCTTCCGAGAATCCGTAGTGAGCAACTGCCGCAGGATTGACGGCCAAGAATCGCATGGTGGTCTTGTCGATCACCCACGCGGGCTCAGGGCAGCGCTCAAAGAGAAGTCGATACTTCTGTTCGCTTGCGGCGATAGCTTCTTCTTGCTGCCGGATGGCGGTTACATCGGTGACGATGACCAAGACGTGTTCTTCGCCATCTCTTAAGATCGGTGACAGCCTCAGCCTCAGGCAAATTCGCTGACCGTCAAAGGTGTGTTCAATCCCGTCGATCACGATGGTCGATTGAGTAATCAGTGTATCGCTGACGGCCTTGGCTACAACTTCACGGAACCCATCTGGAATCCAGGCGCGGTAATCAAGGTGTTCCCCTGGGCTCCACGTTTGCCCGCCCATGACGCGGTTGGCATAGATCAGTCGGAGGTTCTTATCGACGACGCGCACCCAGTCGGGAGAAGCTTCCACCATTGCACGCCAGCGGGCCTCTGACTGGCGCAAAGACTGTTCGATATCTTTGCGGTCTTGAATATCGATCGAGGTGCAATGAACTTCGAATGGCTCCTGCTGTTCGTTATAGATCAGTTTGGTCGTGGACTCCATCCACCGATAGCCGCCGGACTTCAGCTTGGCGCGCCATTCAAATCGAACAGCCTCTCCATTCATGACCTTCGGTAAGACCGTCTCCTGAATAAGCGCCATGTCTTCTGGATGCATATACTCGAACGCGCTGCGCCCACACAGCTCCTCGTTCGTATAGCCCGTGATCATCTGGCGCGAAGCGCTGATAAAAAGGAAGTTGCCTTCCATATCGTAGCGTGTGACCATCGCCTGGCACTGGTCGCGAAGCGCAAAGAAGGTCGTGTCGTATTCGCGGAGGCTGGAGGTTTTGCGCAAAGCATCGAGCTGGGCTTCAAGCTCGATGACTCGCTCCCAAAGGTTGGCGTTCCGCTCATGCAGGCCATGGGTATCGTCTGTCACAGGAGTGTTCAATCGGTCCATAATTCCCGTTCGACTCGCTGAGTTTACTTGCAAGGAAGCGCGTGAGTGCCCGCGAAAAGCCAGCTTGCCGAATTTCGCGCAACTTGCGATCCCAGCAACTTTAACAGCCAGCTTTGGGACTCTATCCACAAATCCGACGATTCGGTATAATCTCGTTTCCTTGTGCGCGGATGGCGAAATTGGTAGACGCGCTACGTTGAGGTCGTAGTGCCCACAAGGCATGCTGGTTCGAGTCCAGTTCCGCGCACCACCCCTTTCTTCTCGGTCCGGGTAGATTCATTTCATGCCCAAGCGACCGGTCACCCCTGAAGACCTCCTGAGATTCCGCTACATCAGCGATCCGCAGATCGCTCCTGATGGAGAGGCCGTGCTCTTTGGGCACAAGCAGGCTGGCGAGAAGAACAAATACAAGAATCGCCTCTGGCTCTGCGACCTTGCCGGAGAGGCCGCACAGCTTTGGGAAGACGGAGCCAATCAGTCTCACGGACGCTGGTCCCCGGATGGGTCGAAGATCGCCTTCATTCGCGCTGAAGAAAAGAAGCCAGCACAGATCTGGCTGATGAACGCTGACAGCACCGACCCCAAAGCGCTGACCAGTCTGGAAGAGGGTTCCATCGGAGGCTTCTCATGGTCGCCCGATGGGGCAAAGATTGCATTCACTTTTCGCCAGACCGAGGGTGGCTTCACCGAGGCCGCCAAAAAGGAGCGCGAGGAGACCGGAGCGAGCACACCTCCGCGCATTACCGAAAAACCCTTTTACCGACTGGATGGCGACGGCTATTTCATGGAGCAGAGATACAAGCTCTGGCTATTGGACATTGCCAGCGGCTCCATCACACTGATCGACGGGGGCTGTGAGATGGGTGCCTACTCTTTCGACTGGTCGCCCGACTCCCGCAAGCTCGCCTACACGCGCTACACCGTCGAGAACGCATGGCGCGACCCCGAACTGGTCGATGTCTTTGTGTCCGATCTGAAGTCCCCAGGGCAGAAGCTCCAAAGCCAGCCCGGATACAAGGCGGAGCTTTGCTGGTCCCCAGATGGTCAATGGCTGGCCTTTATCGGCAACACCGATCCCAACGACCATCGGCTGGTCAAGAACTCACAGGTGTTCGTGATGCCCGCTCAAGGCGGAACGCCAAGGTCCCTCACTGCCGACACTGACTTCAACTTCGATACGTCCACGAACAGTGACTCTGGAGACCTCAGTGCCGACTTTTTGGTCTGGTCACCCGATTCATCCAAGCTCTACGTCAAGCTCGGTGCCTTTGGCGAAGTTCAGCTGGCAAGTGTGAGCCTGGAAGGCAAGGTTACTGCCATCACCGAAGGCCAGCATGTGCTTGCCTTGGGAAGCCTTTCCGACGATGGGAATACGGCGGCAGTGCTGTACTCCAGCCCGACCCAAATCGCCGAAGTCGCCCTCATCGATCTTTCCAGCCCCGCGCCCGAGCCTGAGCTTCTTACGCGCCTGAACGATGAAGCAATGAGCGAGTTGGATATTCAAGCTCCTGAAGAGCATTGGGTGCCAAGCACGGACGGAAAGAAGGTTCACACATGGGTGATCAAGCCAATCGGGTTCCAAGAAGGGAAGAGCTATCCCGCCGCACTGGAGGTGCATGGCGGCCCTCAGATGCAGTACGGATGGACCTTTTTCCATGAGTTCCAGGTGCTGGCCTCAGCAGGCTATGTCGTGGTCTACAGCAATCCGCGCGGCGGCAAAGGCTATGGAGAGGAGCACGTCGCTGCGATCAGCGGCCGTTGGGGTGGAAAGGACTGGGAGGATATCGAAGCGGTCAAGGACTGGATGAAGGAGCAAGCCTATATCGACTCCAGTCGAATGGGCATCATGGGCGGAAGCTATGGCGGCTACGTGGTGAATTGGGCCGTGGGCCACACCCGCGACTTCAAGAGCGCCATCACCGACCGTTGCGTCTCCAATCTCGTCTCCAAGTCAGGCAACTCCGACTACCCCTACTTTTCGGGCACCTACTGGAAGGGAGCCCCTTACGGAGATTTGAAAGCCATTGCCGATCTGTGGCGGGATTCTCCGATGGCGTACTTCGATCAAGTAAAGACCCCGATGCTGATCATCCACAGCGAAGGCGATCTTCGCTGCAATATCGAACAGAGCGAGCAGGTTTTTTCCGCCTTGCAGGAGCAAGGGATACTCTCGCGCTTTGTCCGCTACCCGCTCAACACGTCTCACGGCATGTCCCGCAATGGCCCACCCGACCTGCGCATTCACAGACTCAAAGAAATCGTGGCGTGGTGGGGAAGAACGCTATAGGCCTTGGGCAACAGGCCTTCAGCCTTGGGTTGGGAATCTTGTCGCGGCATCCGAGTGCCTAACGCCTACCTCCCAACGCCTACAGCGCTTTCTTCTGCGTCTTTGACCGCAGATAGATCGCAAGCGAGTTGATGATGAGCAGCACGACCATCAGCACGATGATGCCGCCAGCTGCGACCTGGGCAAATTCCTTTTCAGGTCTGGAGGTCCAGTTAAAGATCTGAATCGGGAGTACCGTGAACTGGTCCGTCAGCTTTGTGGGTGCGTAGTTGATGAATGTCACAGCGCCGATGGTAATCAGCGGAGCCGTCTCACCCATCGCTCGTGAAATAGCAAGGATGATTCCGGTCAAGATGCCCGAAAAAGCGTTGGGCAAAACCTGCCGACTGATCGTCTGCCAACGGCTTCCCCCCAAGGCATAGGACCCTTCCCTGTACGACTTCGGCACGGCGCGCAAAGCCTCCTGTGAGACGATGATAATCATCGGAAGAATCAGCAGAGCCATCGTCAGCGCGCCAGAGATCACACTCCGATCCAGCGACAGCCATCGCACAAACACCGCTAATCCCAACAGCCCGTAGACAATCGAGGGAACGCCAGCAAGGTTTGAAATGGTGATCTGAATGAACTCGGTGAAGCGTGACTTCCGGAAGCTGAACTCTTCCAGAAACACAGCCGCCGCAATCCCGATGGGAACCGCGATAACGATCGTGAGCAGAATCACCCACACCGTCCCCCAAAGTCCAACCATAATGCCTGCGCGGCTCGGTCGGCTGGAAGGCGGATTCGTAAAGAAGGCTGGGCTTAGCTTCTGGTAGCCGTCGACGCCAACCTTCCACAGCAGGATGACCAGCAGGGCGAAGGCAAACATGATCGCCCCAAAGCACAAGACTCCAAAGAGCTTGGCTTTCAGCTTCCGCATGGGCAGATTTCCAGTCGATGCGATCATGTGTAGACAATCCTGAATTTCTTCACAAACCGTACAGCAAGCATGTTCAGCACGGAAGTGATGAGGAACAGCGTGATGCCAACGGCGAAAATCGTGTAATAAGCTGTCGTGCCCGCCGGCGTATCGCCCTTGCTGACCTGGACGATGTAGGCCGTCATGGTCTGAATGCTCTCGCCTGGATTGAAAGTCAGATTCGGGTTTTGGCCCGCCGCAAGCGTGACCGCCATCGTTTCGCCAACCGCGCGAGAAATCGCTAGCACAAAGGCAGCCATCACGCCAGAAAGCGCCGCTGGAACAACGATCTTCATCGTCACTTCAAGCTTGGTCGCTCCCAAAGCGTATGCGCCGTCGCGCAAAGAGCGCGGTACGGCGGAAAGCGCATCCTCGCAAAGCGACGACACAAGCGGCAGGATCATGATTCCCACGACGATTGCGCCAGACGCTGCATTGAAAACCTTCACGCCAGAGAAGGTTGACTGAAGAGTCGGAGTCACAAAATTGAGCGCGAAATAGCCGTAAACAACGGTCGGAACACCCGCCAAAAGCTCAAGAATAGGCTTCAGCCGCCGTCGTAGCTTAGGGCTGGCATATTCGCTCAGGAAGATTGCGGAGAGCAAGCCAAGGGGAAGAGCGATCAGCGCCGCTCCGGCTGCAATCTGAAAGGTGCCCGCAAGAAGCGGAACGACTCCAAAGGAGTAGGGCTTGATCAGCGGCGACCACTTTGTCCCGGTCAGGTACTCCATGATGGAGACTTCGCCGAAGAAGTGAACGGATTCGCTGATCAGGATATAGAGAATCCCAAACGTGGTGACGATGGAGATGAGCGCACAAAGCAGACAGACAAGATAGATCATCCTTTCGCCGAAGGATTTGATGGGCACAGGGTTGCGGGCCTTCCTGCTGCCCGCAACCCTGCTCAGATCTCTTTTCTGCGCTGTCTTAGCCATCTTCTGTTAGTGAGATTCGCGCTTAAGAATATCCTCGATCTTCACACCAACTTCCGCACCATGGAACAGGGTGCCAGTTGCCTTCTTGTCAACTCGCTCATTGACGATCTTGTAGGCTTCGGCGGGCAGCTCAACATAGCCGACTTCCTGCAGCGCCTTTGCCCCTTCGCCAATAACATACTTGATAAAGGCGGCAACTTCAGGCCGCTCCAGCGCCGACTTTTTCACATACAGGAAAAGCGGGCGCGATAGCGGCTGATAGGTTCCATTGGCAATCGACTCGAAACTCGGGGCAACTGCACCCTTTCCGTTTTCGACGGCGACTGCATTCAGCTTCTCCTTGTTCTTCTCAAAGTAAGCATAGCCAAAGAAGCCCATCGCGAACTTGTCACCCTGAACACCCTGAACGAGCGTATTGTCGTCTTCGCTGGCGGTGTAGTCCGGTCGAATCGCCTTCTCCTCTCCATTGATCGCCTTCGTGAAGTAATCGAACGTTCCGGAGTCTGTGCCTGCGCCGAAGAGAGAAATCTTTTCTGCAGGGAAGCCTGCGCGCACGTCGCTCCAAAGTTTGACCTTGGAGTTGGGCTCCCAGATCTTTTTCAGTTCCGCAACGGTCAGCTGTGCTGCGAAAGTGTTTTCCTTGTTGACGACAACCGAGAGGCCGTCAAAGGCAATCGGGATTTCGATGAAGTCAACCCCAGCGGCTTTCAGCCCTTCGATCTCCTTGGCTTCGATGGGCCGGGACGCGCCAGTGATATCAAGCTCGCCAGCGATGAACTTCTTAAAGCCGCCGCCCGTGCCCGAGGTACCAACCGTGACCCGGACATCCTTGTTCTGGCTCATAAAGTCTTCGGCCATACGCTCGGAAATCGGGAAGACCGTGCTCGAGCCATCGATCTTGATGTCGCCTTTCAAGTCGCCAGAGGCTGTAGCTCCGGCTGTTCCGCCGGTCTCACCGGTGGCGCTGCCGCTATCCTTGGGGCCGCAACCAGCCAAAACGAGTGCTGCCATCGAAGCAATAACCCAAATGCTTTTCAGTTTCATCCTTTTGTCTCCGAGGCGGAGTATATGAAGGAATTGTTAAGAAACTGTTAACAAATGGGCGTTTTTGAGGCTGGGAGGGTGCCGGTCTACATCAGCGAGTAGGGGTCGACATCCACCACGATCTGCACATTCTTAGGCTTGATTGAACTCATCGCCTCGCTGATAAAATCAGGCTTGTCCCCATGGGCCAGCTTGATGAGCAGATGCATTCTCCAGCGGTTCTGAATGCGTTCGATAGGGCAGTCCACTGGTCCTAGAATCTCGCCAGATCGTATCCCCGCTTTCAAAGCTTCCGCTGTCTGTGATGCCGTCCGCCCCACCTCTGCGCGGCTTTCTCCGGAGAAAACAATATTCACCAGTCGCTTAAAGGGGGGATAGCCCACCTCCCGCCGTTCTTCCCGGACCGCCTCATAGAACCGAATGAAGTCATGGTCCTTCGCACAGACGATAGCATGATGGTCAGGATTGAAGGTCTGGATCACCACTTCGCCGGGTCGCGAACCCCGTCCTGCACGCCCTGCCACCTGTGTTAAGAGCTGGAACGTGCGCTCCGAAGCTCGAAAATCGGGAATGTTAAGGGAAACGTCGGCGGCGATGACCCCCACCAGGGTGACGTTCGGAAAGTTGAGTCCCTTCGCCACCATCTGCGTTCCCACCAAGACCTGTGTTTCTCCCGCGCCAAAGGCCGCGAGAGTCTTTTCCAAAGCTCCTTTTCTCTGCGCGATATCACGATCAAGACGGTCTACTCGAACATCTGGAAAACACTCGGCAACCGCTTCCTCCACCTTCTCTGTGCCCACTCCAAAGGGTCGAATTCTTGACCCCTGACACTCCGGGCACAGGGTAGGAGCAGGCTCGAAGTAGCCGCACTGATGACATCGCAAACGGGAATCGCGTCGGCTGTAGGCGAGCGAGACGCTGCATTGTGGACAGTGAAACTGGTGGCCGCAATCGCGGCAGATCAAGAATGGCGCATAGGCTCTGCGGTTGAGAAAGAGGATTGCTTGCTCTCCTCGCTCAAAGGTGCTCTCCATGCGTTGGAGCAGCGGTTCGGAAAGGATCGACGGGTTGCCTGTGCGATAGCCTTCTGTCAAGTCTTCGATATGCACCACTGGAAGCTGAGCGTTCGCCGCACGCTCGGGAAGAGAAAGAAGAACTAAATCCTCGTTTTCCGCTTCGGTGAAGCTCTCGACGCTGGGGGTGGCAGAACCTAACACCGCCGGGCAGCCGTGGAGCTTAGCCAAATGCCGAGCCAAAGTTTTGGTGTGATAGCGAGGTGAGGATTCCTGCTTGTAGCTGTTTTCGTGCTCTTCGTCTACGATAATGAGCCCAATATTCGCCAGCGGTGCAAAGATCGCGCTCCGTGCTCCCAGCACAACCGCCGCCCGCCCTTGCCGAACGGACAGCCAGTTATCAAGTCTTTCCCGGGGTAGCAGTTCGCTGTGCAAGACCGCGACCGAAGAGCCAAATCTTTGCCGCAAGAGTGCCATCGACTGGGCGGCAAGGGCAATTTCCGGGACTAGGTAGAGCACCTGCCTGCCCAGCCTCAAAGCCTCCGAAGCCGCCCGAAGATATACCTCTGTCTTGCCGCTGCCGGTAATCCCATACAGCAAGAAGGCGTCGGGGCGACTGGCCTGAATCGCGTCCGTAATGGCTTCGATCGCGATCTTTTGATGCTTATTCGGATCCGGAGCTGATCGTAAAGCCCCTGACTCGCCAGAATCTCTTTCCAATATCCCCACATCCAAAAGAGACTTGACGGTCGTTTCGGCGACGCCGCACAAACCCTTAATGTCCGAGATACGCAACGCCTTTTGCTCGATCTCTTGCAGCCGCATCACGACTAAAGCTTGGGCGGGTCGCTTCTTAGCATTCTTGGAGAGAAACTCGTCGATCTTGTCGCGGTCGTTCGTGAGCCTGAACAGAGCCACTCCGCGCGCATCCTCGCTCTCGGGAAGCAGACTGAGCTCTTCGCGGACGATCCCCTTGGCCCTTAAAGCCTTCATCGCCTTCAGCATGGTGGGGTTCTGAGCTTTCTTACTCTGTTCCAGCGTTCCTCCAGCTGCCCGAAGCGACCCGACAAGCTCTTTCTGCAGCGTGGTCAAATCCAGATGAGACTGCCCAACCGCCTCCTCCACCAGGGTCCAGGTTCGCTGAATCCGGTCCATAGCGCCCGGTGGCATCGCGGCAGAAAGGGCTGAGGGAAGCGAACAGAGGTATTCGGCAGAGACAAAGTGAACGAGGTCGACCAGCGGGGCGGGCAGGCTGAGGCCTTCAATCCTCTCTTGAACGCTCTTCAATCGAGCAGCAGGAAATCCGAGGTCCTCTTCAGTCGCATCATAAACCCGAACGGCATATCCCACAGCGGGTCGATTGCCAACCGTGATGAAGAACCCGTCGCCGGGACACGCTTCAGAGCCGACGGAGTAGGTGAAGACCGCTTCATTTCCGCCAGTGCGCACATCCAGCGCAATGTCGGCAACGCGATAGGTCGCTTCGGTTTTCACAGGGTGGAGTTTACGACTATTTAGACCAGATCGTCATGACGACTTCTGCGCCGTTCAGTTTCACGACGTTCTCGACGGAGGCGCTGCCGGCAGCCTTCATCTTCACCTGGCCTTTTTCAAAGAGTACAGACCAACGCCCATCAGGCGCGCTCGAATCTGCCTTTGCTCCAAGCTTGATTGCCAAGCCTGGCGGCAGAGGAATCTCAGCTGTGAACTCCTGATAGATCAGCCGATCCTTCTCCTCCAGATAGCCTAAGCGACCAATTACCTGCCAACCCTTAGAACTGAAGCGCAGAGCCCAGTTAGTCAAATCGGGCTTGGGATTCAGTTTGGCGCGCAAGGCAGGCGCAGCCTTCTGATAGGCGGTACGCGCGGCCTTGGTGAAGGTCGCCGCTGACCCCTCGATGACTTTATCGATAGGAAGCGAATCTGTAGGTTTGGAAACAGAATAGAAACGAAGCTCTCGGTATCCAAAGGGGCTGCTGCCGTCTTTCGCGGCTCCTTCCGAACTGTCTTCTACGCCGATGTAAGACTTCCCGACATAAAGGATTTTGGTTCGGCTGTAGCCCTTGATGAGCTCTGCGGTTTCATTGTCGATGTCCGGTGCCTGCAAGGTCTGCCCCTTTGGACCGATCACGAGAAAATCCTCGCTCCAGTTGCCGCGCTTCTTGCGCGCGACGCCGATTTGGCGCAGTCCGATAGAGGTAGGTGCAAGCAGTTGCCCCTTGTGCACAGTCTCCACAAACTTTCCGTTCGTCAAGGTGAAGACGTGCGTCCGGTACGTTCCATCGCTCAGGCGTACGCCAAGCATGAAACGATCCGCAGCGCCAGACTGGCTTTGGCCCTCGAAATGTATAGATAAACAGGTCGCCACAACGATCAGGCGACAAATGAAACGCATGGTCAAAATTATGCCCTTTTACGGGGTTTGGGTTCCCGATTCAAGGATATAGACCCGGAAGTTGTCCTGTTTTGTTCGAGTCTGCCGGATCGAAAGCTTGAATCCGGCCTTTTGGACCTTTTCGAAAAGGTCAATGCCAATCCTCTTTTCCCGAGTGAAGACGGTGATAGGCTTAGGCGCCGCTAAGAGCTTCTCAAGCTCCTCGGTCTGAAGCGTGGTGCGGTCCATCACCATCATGAGCGAAGGCAGGCTCGTCTCCTGCAACCGTGGCTTGCCGGTGCCAAGTGACTTCTGGCGTCTTGGCAGCTGGAAGAGAGCAACATTCTTGTCTCTTCGGATTTCCCGTGCCAGCTCATGAGCCTCTCGTTGCCCCGACTTTTCATACCAATACGCCAGCCCGCCATTGATGAGCAGGCACAGGAACACGGCTCCAATCGCAGGCTTGACAAAACTGTTCGGGTCCTGTTTGAGATCTGCAATACGCTTTGCTGAATAGATCCCAACCAAGATCGCCAAAGGGACGCATGCCGGCGCGATGTAATGCGGAAGTTTGGCTCCTGACGCGCTGAAGAAAATAAGAATGGCAAAGAACCAGATAGAGCAAAACCGCCGGATCGCAGTGTCTGTTCCGGTCGGGTCGGTAGCCTTGGGAAGGGCTTTCAGGAACCGGAGACTCCACGGCATACAGCCCAAGAGCAGGATCAGCGGAAAACCGAGAAAAGTTGCGATCAGATACTTTGCAGGGTCCTCAGCGAATTTGATCGTGTGGGCTTCGTCGCCGCCGCTAAATCGCTGGAGGTTCTGCTCAATCAGGAACTTCTGGACGAACAGGTCGCCCGCTTTCAAATACGCCGGGACAAACCAGCTTGCAATCACCGCGCAAAGCAGAGCCGTCCCCAAGAGCCAGCCGCCTTTAAAGTTAGGTCGTAGCTCAGCCAGCCGCCAAAACGCGAATCCCGCAATCAGCACAAAGAAGATCAGCGCGACGGGACCCTTCGCCAAAACCGCAAACCCGAGCCATGCTGCAGCCCATGGTCGATACTTCTTCTCCCCGATCAACGACTCCAGAAAGAAGAGGAAAGTGCCCGTAAGACAAAGGATCAGCCAGGGGTCTGCCATCATCATCCGCCCCAACGCTGCCATCAGGAACATGCTGGACAGCACGATCACGCACCACCGAGCTAAGACGTCTCCCAAGTGCCGGCGGATAAACCATGCGACCATTCCGTAGGTGCCCAACGTTGCCAGTACGCACGAAAGCCGAGCTCCAAAGTCTGCCCCAAAGAACCACACGAACGGCGCAGATGTCCAGTAGAGCAAGATTGGCTTTTCGAACCAGGGGGAGCCGTTGTAGTGGGGAATGATCCAGTCGCCTCGTCGGAGCATTTCCGACACGACGGCTCCATAAAAGCCTTCGTCAACGTCCGTGAGCCCCGTCAGCCACCATCCCATCAAGGGCAGCGCCGCAAGAAGCCAAACGATCAGCCAGGGTTTGCCTGTTGAACTTGTGCTTGGAAGTGTCTCAGCGATTTGGCTCATCAGGCACCTCCCCCTTGAGGGAGGGAGCCTCCAGCGATCCCTCCATATCTGCCGATATGGAGGGTACTGATGCGCTGACAGTGTTCAAAACCTTCCACAACGGCAGTTATGGAGGGATAGAGAAAGAGACCGCGAGGCATCGTATCTCTACTCAGCAGTAAGTTCACGCTCCGTTCGCCTCTTGCATCGCTTCGGCAAGGTCCACGATCTTGATCTCTTCGTCCGTTACCTGCTTGATCGACGCATCCAGCATAATCCGGCAGAAGGGACACCCGATCGCTACCGTCTTCGCCCCCGTTGCCAGCAACTCCTCAGCGCGGCGGTTGCCCGGACGCTGTTCAGGCGGCTCCTCCATCCACATGCGCCCTCCACCCGCGCCGCAACAGAGCGTTTTGCGACCCAGATGCTCGGGCTCAAGCAGGTTCGAAGAAGACGAGGAAGGATAAATCTGATCGTTCAGCTGGGTGTTCTCACCCAGGAGTTTTCGCGGCGCATCCGACTCGTTGTTCACGCGGGCCAGATAGCACGGATCGTGATAGACGGTGCTTCCAGCGAGCGGCTTATAGCCTTTCAACTTGCCTTCATCCACGAGCTTTGCCAAGAGCTGGCTGTGATGCCAGACCTCAAGCTCAGCCTCAAACTGGTGGTATTCGTTCTTGAGCGTGTTCAAACAGTGCGGGCAAGCCGTCACGACCTTCTTGACGCCATACCGCTTAAACGCTTCGACGTTCATTTGGGCGTGCTCTTGGAACAGGAACTCGTCCCCAACACGCCGTGCCGGATCGCCAGTGCACACCTCTTCATTGCCAAGACACGCAAACTTCACGCCCGCTTTCTTCATCAGCGAAGCCATCGCTTTAGTGGTGCGAATCGCAGCTGGATCGGTAGCTCCCGCACAGCCCACCCAGAACAGCACGTCAAAATCGCCGTTTCGGGCAAGAGGAATCTCCAGACCTTGCATCCATTCTTCGCGCGATCCGCGAGGTGCGCCCCAGGCATGATTGGTGCTGCCCAGCTGCCTGAGCATCACCGCGCCAGTGCCGCTGAACTTGCCCTCGGCAACCAAGTTGCGGCGAGCATCCACGATCATGTCCACATGCCGAATGAGAACAGGGCAGGCTTCCACGCAAGCGTTGCAGGTCGTGCAAGCCCAAAGCGCCTCTTCCGAAACAGCATCCGCCACGGGCGTCTCGGCGGTCATCACGCCCCGGATGCTCTGCACGACCTGCTTCGGGTTTAGGATCTTGCCAACGCCGTTCGCCGGGCAGACTTCCGTACAGCGTCCGCACTCCATGCACGCGTCAAGCGACATCAGGTGCCAGCGTGAATACTCTTGAGCCTTCGCAACGCCAATTTGCCCGGTCTGCTCAACCTCTTCCAGGCTGATCGGTTTGAGCTCGCCCCACGGCTGATCGCTTGAGCCATAAGCCGAAAGCATCGCCATCACGATATGCCGAATCCGCATCTGGGGAAGCAGGGCAAAAAAGGCGATCACCCAGATCATGTGGAACCACCAGATGCCCATATAGAGCCCAGGAGTGACACCCGGAATCGCCTTGGAGAGCACATAGCCGACGGGCGAAAAGTGGTTCCAAGCGTTGTCGGCGGTGTTCGAGATGCGGGCGGCTTCCAGCAGATAGCCGGTGAATCCAACCAGCCACAGAAGCCCAAGCGCCCACCCGTCGCTCTTGTCATGCGTGATGACTTTCGGGCGATTGCCGTAACGGCGAATGATCGCCCAAGTCAGACCGATCATCAGCAGAAGGCCAAGGACATCGAAGATCAGTTCATAGCTGACGTAATACGCACCCTTGTGAAACTTCCAGGGGGAATAGGTGTTGATAGCCAGCAGGGTTGTCGCAATCACGAGCGAAACGAACCCGTAGAAGATCATCAGGTGCATCGGCGCGCCGGTCTTGCGCCTGCTTGAGCGCACCTTGCGCTGCCCCACGATGTACTTCATAAACGCCGCAAGCCCCTGCGGCTTCCAGTCGATGGGTTTGCCCGCCATCCAAGCCTTGCTTCGCTTCCAGATTTGGAAGACCATCACACCGATGGAGGCAAAAATGAGCACATAAAAGAGCCTGATCTGCCATGCCGGAAGGTGCATGAACTCTTCGCGGGTTGCATTGGAGATTTGGGCAAAGATCGGACTCACGGCTTTTTGTACCTGAACGAAAGATAGGGACGCCTCAGCGCGACTGGACGTAGCGGAGACGAGCCCCTGTACGGAAGATCGTCCCGACGGCTATCGAATCGGATCGATCTCTCAGCCATGCGCAAAGCTGCTGGTGTGCGCGGGCATCGATCGCGCGCTCGCCGACGCCGATAGGGCCAAATCGGAGGACAACCCAATTCCCGGGCAGCGCGTGCTGCTCGACCAGCGAAATGAGATCCACTCCACGCATCTGCTCGGTATCGAAAGACTTTAGCCAGCGCAGGTCGATACTGGAGATATTGTTCACGCCAGGATCGCCCGATCGCGCCACATCGAAGACACGGTCCACCGCTTCTCGGTAGCTTGTTTCTGAGCGGTCGAAAGTGCCCCGAACGCATCGGGTCTGGTCGCCAGGATACGCAAAGCTGAAATCCGTCTGGTTTGGAAAAAGATCATAGAAGAGCCGTTTATTTTGCCTCAGCTCTTCCTCAACCATCTCCAGCGTCCAGTTCCAAAGGTTGCCTCTTGGGTCCGCTGAGCTGAAGAATGGATGGCTCCCCATCTCGTGCCCATTGTTCGATACAGCCTGCCAGCGGTCGGCTTGGTCAAGAAGAGGAGGCGGATCGACAAAGAAGGTGCCTTTAAGCTCGTACCGCTCCAGTGTATCGACGGCGGTTTCAAGGTGAGAAATGTCAGGGCCGTCGTAGGTAAGCGAGACAGCGCTGCTGCCTCCATCCAACCAAGCTCTCGCCACGGCTTCGACATCCATGTCGCTTTCATTATGGGGCCTGAGCGGGTCGGATTGGTGCATGATCCAGGCTCTCTTCAGCGATTGAGCACGCGAGCGTTACCATCCTAACCTGTTTTGAGGGTTTGCGGAAGAGGGCACTGCAAGAGTTTCGCTGCTAAATCGACTCTGCAGAAGGGCGCAAAAGATGAGCTTAGGGCCATTGTTCCAAAGGGCGTAAAGCGTTAGAATGAGCGTTGTATTGTGCAAATTGCAAAAGGAGCAGTGAAAGGATGCAAACCGTCGGAATAGGAGATCGAACACTTGCGATGTGGCCGCCAGAGCAGGAATGGTTTTACCCTGGAGTTGTCTGTGGGCTGGATGCTGGGTCGTTGGAAATTCAGTTCGATGATGGCGGTCGAGCGAGTGTGCCCAGCACAGAGATTCGCCCGATTCAATGGGCGCCTGGCATGCGTGTGTATGGCAATTGGAAAGGGAACGGAACCTATTATCCTGCGCACATTGCTTCCGTTCAGGGAGCGGCACTTTTCCTGGAGTACGACGATGGCGACAAGGAAATCACGTCAGGATCCCTGCTGAGAGTCCATCGCGAAGATCTCGGCTGATTCGGGCTCAGGTGCCGTATTCAGCCCAGCTGGTGGCAGTTTCCCAAACACGAACCCGCTCCAGGCGTATGCTGCCCGCCGGAATGGCGTAGCGGATTCCTTCGGTTTCGCTCTCAAACCCGCTCTTCAGAACTCCTGCGACGAAGTCAAAGATCTCCTTGGCGATCGCTTCAGTAGTAGGTTCTTGCCCTTCAAAGATCACAAGGGAGTCGGGATAGACCTGAGCCATCGCTTCGCGCAGAGGGTCTTCCGAATTGATCGCCATCGAATGGTCATAGCGGTCGATATGCTGCTTGACCGCTAGCTTGAGTGCCTTGAAGTCCAAGACCATCCCATTCGGGTCGAGGGTGTCTGATGCAACGACGACTTCAACCGTTCGGCTGTGCCCATGCGGATAGCGACACCGCTCGGGGTGCTTGCTGAGCATGTGTCCGCTCTCAACCGTAAACCGTTTGCAGATGCGATAGGGCACGGGGGTTATTGTACTTTTCTTGGGCGTTGGGCGTTGGGCGTTGGGCGTTGGGCGTTGGGCGTGATCAGCGATCAGCTGTCAAGATTTGCTTTTGCATGTTTCGGCCCATCGTGAGGTCCGAAAGTGCCACGCTCACACTCGATAGCCCGATTTACGGCCCGCTCAGATAATCAATCCGGATATCCAGATTCGACCCGGTGCGCTGTTCCTGTCGGACGATGCCGATACCCGGGGCAAACCATGTTGTGAGCTCAACCGACTTCGTGCCGTCGATAATAATCTGCAATCTTGAGCGCGTTGTGCTGTACTCGTTGGCATCCAGCTTCAGCTTTTGGGTTTCGTGCGTCAGCCGAGCAGTTGCTTTTTGGGTGCCGTCGGTAGGCCAAGCCACCGTCCCGTCCCAATCCATCTGTCGTCCATCCGCAGCTAACAGCGGCAACGGCGGAGAATAGCTGGTTCCGGCGAGGCGGTCGGCATACAGTACACCCTTCTTCCACGCGACGGAACTGTAGCCCATCGGTCCAACGAGTTCAACGCCCTGAGTGCCAGCGACGCCGATCTCCCGGTTGATGCGCATGGGCTCGACGAATTTGGCAAAGGTGCCACTGACGCTGTATTTCCACTCAGAGCCGACCTTCAGCGGCATTAGGTCGGAGTCGCCCCCACCCCGACAGCCAGACAAAAGAAGAAGCGTCGTAAGCAGACAAAGCGTCTGGTAGCGTGCGATAAGTCGGATATGTTCTAGAAGACTTATTCGTTGTGTCAATCTAAAATCGTAAATTCCCTTCCCCCTATTGATCAAGGGGGAAGGGTTAGGGATGGGGGTGTAGATTCTACAGAGTAGCGACGATATGTAGCTACTCTTCTTCCCCCAATCATCAAGCATCAATCGAAAATCGTAAATCGCCAATCCCCTTACGCTTTTTCCAGCTTCGCTAAACTCTGGACGAGCTTCTTGACACCGATGACTCCCGGAAAAGCCACCGTGACCTCGCAATCATCCTTCAGCGGAGCGCAGGCTACCACCACACCGACGCCAAACTTTGCATGCCGTACCCGGCTTCCCACTTCAAAAGGTGCCTTCCACTCCGGCCCGCGCAACTGCCTTCTAGGCTCCGAGGAAGGTCCAGCAGGGCGCTGTGGACGGTCGATCACCGTATATTGTCCGCTTCGCTCCTGTCGAATCTCCCGCGAATCCTGCCCATAGCGCGGAGTCGACGAAATCAGCGAGGTGGTGGATTCGGCAGGCAGATCCTCCAAGAATCGCGACCTTCGGTTGAATTGCGGCTGCCCATAAAGCGATCGTCGGTGTGCATAAAGCAGGTGTAGCTCAAACCGCGCTCGCGTCATGCCCACATAGCAAAGCCGCCGCTCTTCTTCCAGCCCTGAATCCGTATTGATAGATCGGCTGTGCGGGAAGATGCCCTCTTCCAATCCCAGCAGAAACACCACCGGAAACTCCAATCCTTTGGCGGAGTGAAGGGTCATCAGCGTAACCGAATTGCCCGCTTCCTGCAAGGCGTCGATATCAGCCACCAAGGCCACGCTTTCCAAGAAGCCCGACAGCATCGGGAGCTCCACAGATGCGTCGTACTGCGCCGTCACGTTCAAAAGCTCTTGAAGGTTATCGAGCCGCCCCAAAGCTTCCTGCGAGTGCTCAGCCTTCAGCGCATCCATATAGCCTGAAGCATTCAGGAGGTGTTTAAGAACCGGAGTCACTGGCCCCTGAACCGCCAACTCCTGCGCATCCAGAATGCACCGCACAAAAGTCTGGATTGAACCCGCTACCTTTTTGGGAAGCTTGGCAAAGAAATCAACATCGCTGATCGCTCGCCAAAGCGTAGTGTCGCGCTCACGTGCCCACTCTTCGGCCTGAGTGATCGACGCCGCGCCGATGCCTCGCGCTGGCGTGTTAATGATGCGTCGCAGCGAAACGTCGTCGGACGGGTTCAAGGTGAGCCGCAGATAAGCGACCATGTCCTTGATTTCCTTGCGTTCATAGAACCGTTGTCCACCGACAAGGATGTGCGGAATTCGCAGGGTTAAGAAGGCTTCTTCAATGACGCGGCTTTGCGCATTGGTTCGATACAGAACGGCGTACTCGCCGAACTTCCGACGACCTGATCGCACCTCGGTCATGATCGTTTCCGCAACCAGCATCGCTTCGTCCTGCTCAGTGCCGACCTGCGTCACCGAAACCGGTGTCCCGTCGGCATTCTCCGTCCAAAGTCTTTTCTGAGCGCGGCTTCGGTTGCGCGAGATCACTTCGTTCGCGCACTCCAAAATCGTCTTCGTGCAGCGATAGTTCTGCTGAAGCTTGATCGTTTCGGCTCCGGGAAAGTCGGTGGTAAAACGGTGAATCAAAGAGACATCTGCGCCGCGCCAGCCATAGATCGACTGGTCGTCGTCACCCACCACCATCACGTTCTGGTGCTTGCCTGCCAGCATTTGAATGAGCTTGTACTGCGAAAAGTTGACGTCCTGATACTCGTCGACGAGTATCTGCAAAAACCGATCCTGATACTTCTGGCGAACCTCTTCGCGCTGCTCCAACAGCCGAACAGCCAAAAAAATGAGATCGTCGAAGTCCAGCGCATTCGCCTTTTTCAGCAGCTTGTTGTAGATCGGGTAGACCTCTGCCGCAACCCGCTCGATATATCCTGCGGCCTGCGCCGAGAACTTCTCCGGCGTCAGCATCTTCTCCTTCGCCGTGCTGATCTCGTGCAAGATCGCGCGCGGCTGGATGCTCTTCTCATCAATGTTCTTGCCTTTGAAAATCTCCTTGATGAGGCTCAGCTGGTCATCGCCGTCGTAGATGACGAAGTTCCGCTCAACGCCGATAGCTGTGCCGTCGGCTCGCAAAATCCGGGTGCAGATGGAGTGGAAGGTGCCCATCCAGAGCTGCTCCGCCGCTGTCCCGACGATCTTCTCGATACGCTCGCGCATCTCACGGGCAGCCTTGTTTGTGAAGGTCACCGCCAGGATGCGATAAGGGGGCACTCCGCCTTGAATCTGCTTTGCGATTCGCGCGGTGATGACGCGGGTTTTGCCCGAACCGGCTCCAGCAAAGACCAGCACTGGACCATCGGTATGATCGACGGCCTGCTGCTGTTCAGGGTTAAGGGGGATTTCGGAAGCCGCAACGGACATGGAACTTTATTATGGAAGGTTAGTCAGGGCATTTGGTGGACGGTTTTCCACTGTTTTGGGACTCCGATCTCCCCTCCCTCGTTTGAGCTTGCGAAAATGGGAGGGGGTGCAGGGGTGGGGAGGTCCTTGATCCCTCCAGTACTGCTGTTCTGGAGGGTAAGAGTTTCTGGAATCACCTTCTCTTCCTACGACCAAGATTGTTGCGCTTTGCAACAGTCTTGGGCATAGATCGTTGCGTTCTGCAATGATCTCATGATAGCGCGATCCCTCCATATCTGCTGATATGGAGGGTGCTTCCTGAGTGGCGCGATTCTGCGCTCTCCAGAACTGCTGTTCTGGAGGGATTGGTTTAGAACCTAAACGTTCGCTGTTTCGCGGAGCGGAATCTTCGCCAATGCCTGCTCAAGATCCTCGATCAGGTCCGCAGGATCTTCAATACCGATGCTCAATCGCAACATAGTCGGCGGAATACCGATCTTTAGCCGCTCCTCTTCCGACATCACGGCATGCGACATCAGCGGCGGATAAGCCACCAGCGACTCTACGCCGCCCAAAGACTCGGCAAGCAGGAACACTTTTACGGACTCAGCAACGGTCTTTGCGTCCTGGACCGTGCCCTTGATGTCGATGCTCAGCATGCCGCCGAAGGCTTTCATCTGCTTCTTGGCGATGGCATGGTCTGGCGAGGATTCCAGGCCTGGGTAGTAGACCTTGGCGACCTTCGGATGCTTTTCCAGATACTGCGCAATCGCGAGGGCGTTCGAGCAGTGCTTCTGCATGCGAAGCTCCAGCGTCTTTGCGCCACGGACAGTGAGCCAGCAGTCGAACGGGCTCGGCTGGTTGCCTACGATCTTCACGTATTCGTGAACGTTGTTGGCAATAACCGGATCGTTGGTGATGAGCGCGCCGCCCACGATGTCGCTGTGCCCGGCGATGTACTTCGTCGTGGAGTGGATGACGATATCCACGCCGAGATCCAGACCGTTCTGAAGGAACGGCGAAGCGAACGTGTTGTCCAAGATCGTGGTGATGCCAAGCTTCTTTGCCTCAGCGACTATGGCGGCAATGTCCGCCACGCGGAGCGTGGGGTTCGTCGGCGTTTCGAAAATCAGCATCTTGCTGCTGGGTTTAGCCACTCGTGCAATCGACGAAGGGTCGCTTGCGTCGAACTCCGTCGTCGTGATTCCGTATTGCGACATCTGTCGATACATCAGTCGGTGCGTTCCGCCGTAGATGTCGCTGGCCATCAGGAAGTCGTCGCCTTGCTTGAGAGTCGAGATCGCGCTTGCAATTGCCGCCATGCCGCTGGCAAAGCACGTACAGAACTGACCGTTCTCCAAGCTCGCGATCAGCTCTTGCAGGATCGAGCGGTTGGGGTTTGCGCAGCGTGTGTAGTCGATCGGTGGGATGTCAGCTTCATCAAGGCTGTTCCAGACAAAGGTCGACGACTGGTAAATCGGATTGACTGCCGCTTTATAGGCGGCATCGGGGTCTTGGCCCACACGGATGGCTTTTGTGGCGAAACGCATGATGATAGGGTACTGCGCTTTTGATGCCAATGCTGCGAGATTGAAGGAAAGTTAGGGGAACGTGGCGCTGGGCTTTGAGGCGTTAGGGAAATGCTGGAGCGGGACGTTGGGCGTTAGGCGCCGAGAATGGATTCAAGCCCAAACGCCGAATGCCACACGCCCAACCCCTAAGTTCCCCTGCCATACTCATTCCCATGCTCGCTGCAGAGGGGCTTGGAAAGCGGTTTGGCTCGCGATGGATCTTTCGCGGGATCAGCTTTCAGCTTCAAACCGGCGACTCCCTGATCGTGATGGGCCAAAACGGTAGCGGAAAATCCACTCTGCTGAAAACGCTCTGCGGACTCCTCAGCCCCACCGAAGGTCACATCACACTCCCTGAAGGCGACCCGCGCGTGACGCTGGGTGTTTCCGCGCTCGATCTCGCTCTCTACCCTCACTTGACTCCTATTGAGCATCTTGAGCTTTCTGCCGAACTGAGGGGCTGCGAAGCCCGGGCAAACGAGCTATTGGAGCGAGTTAACCTTGTCCATGCTTCCGACCGTCCATGCGGAAAGCTGAGCACAGGCATGCGCAACCGGCTTAAGTTGGCGTTGGCGATGCAGACCAGGCCCGCCGTCCTCATGCTTGACGAGCCGGGGGCTAGCCTGGACGAGGAAGGCAGGGCATTGATCCAGTCGGTTTGCGAAGAACAAAGACAGCGCGGCGTGCTTATTGTCGCCACCAACGATCCGCTGGAAAGGAGGCTCGGAAACCTTGAACTCCGGTTGGAAGCGTGAGGTTGGCGCGATTTTTCGCAAGGAAGTCCGGGCGGAGCTGCGCGGGCGTTCGGGCTTGCTCACGAGTCTGCTCTTCAGTCTGGTCAGCGTCGTCGCCATCGCCTACGCCACGATGAACGTTCAGGTGAACGGGCGGCTTGGCAGCGGACTCTTGTGGATCACGCTTCTCTTCAGCGCGGTTGTGGGTTTGCCGCGAGCCTTTATCCTGGAAGAGGAGCAGGGCACGGCTGACCTCCTCCGGCTTTGGGCGCGGCCCCATGCGGTGTATTGGGGCAAGCTGCTTTTCAATCTGGCGCAGATGTTTGGCACCGCTCTGTTGCTGAGTCTTTGCTTCCTATTCCTGATGGGGATGCACGTCACCCAGCTGCCTCTGTATCTGCTCGCCCTTGCTCTGGGGTGCTCGGCGGTGGCGGGGGCGGTCACGCTCTGCGGTGCGATCGTCTCCCAGGCCGCGAATCGCGGCACGCTTGCCGGAGCGATTGCTCTGCCGCTTCTGGTGCCTTTGGTGGCGATTTTGGTCGCTGCGACCAAGTTCAGCCTCGGTGATGGCCTTGCTGAGATCAGTTGGCAGGCAACGGCAGGGCTTGGCTGCTATGCCATCGTGTCGCTGTCGTTCGGCCCGTGGATTTTTCAAGCGATTTGGAAGCCGTGAGATTGCAGATTGAAGATTGCTGATTGATGAATCTGACCCTCGATTTACCGCTTTCCAATCCCAAATCCCCAATCCTCAATCTGCAATCTCTGATCATCGATCCTTCCGGCCCGGTGAGGATGCGCTTCGCCCGGGTATGTTTGACGAAGGTCGAAAACGATGCTGAAATGGCTTTACTTTCTGGCGGTAGGCGCGATGACCGTGTGGTCGTTCTTTGTGACGCCAGCCGAGGGTTTCCGCAATCCCGACCTCGCCCGAATCGTCTTCTTCCACCTGCCGTGTGCGCTGTCCAGCGCGATCTTCATCGTCTTGGGAGCGGGCTTTGGCATTCAGTATCTGAACCGCAAAGAGCCGATTTGGTCCGTTCGGACCGAGGCGGCTTTGGAGATGGCCTTTACGCTCGGGCTGCTCACGCTGATCACGGGCATCATCTTCAGCAAGGTGCAGTGGGGCGACTGGTGGAGCTGGGACCCGAGGCAGACTTCCTATCTGTTCGTGATGCTCATTATCGGGGCGTTCTTTGCGATACGTGCGGCCTTCCCCGACCGTGAGCGGGCATCGTCAGCGGCATGTGGCTATGTGGCGGCTGCGGCACTTCCCATGCTGTTCCTGGTGTTCGTCTATCCGAGGCTGAAATCGGTCACGACGCTCCACCCGGACGTGGTGCGCGAAGGCGGATTCGACACCCAATATCGACTGACGTTTTATGGATTGTTCATCCTGATCTTCATCGCGACATGGTGGCTCTACCGCATGCGCGTCAAGGCAGGAATGATGGAGATCGACCTGGAGAACTCTGATGGATTACTCGAAGCTGATCGCGGCTATCCCGCCGCTACTGGTGTGGTTAGGCCTGTATCTCTACCTAATGAGGGTGGATCGGAAGGTTAAGGCCGTCGAAAGCGAACTGAACCGCAAGAAGTAGCGGCAGTGAACCCCTCCAGAACGGCAGTTCTGGAGGGTATGGACTTCTCTAATCTAACCCTCCACAACAGCAGTTGTGGAGGGATCATAAAATCCATGCCCATCGTTTGGCCTGCAGAAACCCTCGAACTCCTCCACGAGCGCATCGTTTACCGTTGCGTGATCGGGTCGCGTGCGTATGGCCTGGAAACCGACGCTAGCGATACCGATGTTCGCGGTTGCTTTCTTCCGCCCGCGAGCTTGCACTGGTCTCTGGCCGGCGTCCCAGAGCAGCTTGAAAACGACGAGCGGCAGGAGTGCTTCTGGGAGTTCGGAAAGTTTGTGCGGTTGGCTTTGCAGAGCAATCCCAATGTCTTGGAATGCCTCTTCAGCCCAATCTCTGAGCCTCTGAGTCCAGTAGGTGAAAAGCTGCTTTTGATCCGAAACGCATTCCCATCCAAGCTGGCGCATGGACGCTATCGCGGATATGTGGAAGACCAGATGCGACGGCTGGACAATAAGCTCCAATCCTCCGGGGAGATCAAATGGCGACACGCCATGCACATGATTCGGCTTCTCATCAGTGGGCTTGACCTGATGAGAACAGGGAAGGTGCGCGTCGATGTGAGCGAGCACCGGGATGAGCTGCTTTCGATCAAGGCAGGCGACGTGTCCTGGGAAAAGGTACTTGCCCGCGCAGATGAACTGAGCCGAGAGCTTGACAAGGCTTATGAAACGACGCTTCTGCCAGAGCGGCCCGATGATGACTTGGTGAATTCGGTGGTTCTCTGGGCGCGCAAGGAGGCTGTGGACTTCTGATGGAGCATCGCTCACTGTTGGAAGAGTTGGTGCAGGAGCATAAGTATCCGCTGATCTTTGCGACGGTTAGCGGCGCGCACCTTTACGGCTTTCCCTCGCCCGATAGCGATATCGACCTCCGAGGAGCGCACGTTTTGCCCAAGGAGATGATGCTCGGGCTGGTCCAAAGCGACGATACGGTGGAGGCTTCCTTCGTGCGCGAGGGTGTCGAGATGGACATCGTTTCGCACGATGTCAAGAAGTTCTTCGGCTTGCTGTTGAAGAAGAACGGCTATGTGCTGGAGCAGCTTCTGTCACCTCTGGCGATTCACACAACCAAAGCCCATCAAGAGCTTATCCAGCTTGCTCCGGGGTTCATCACCAAGCATCACGCTCATCACTATCTGGGCTTTGCCAATACGGAATGGGGGCTCTTTACGAAGGCAGAAAAGCCCCGCATCAAGCCTTTGCTGTATATCTATCGGGTCCTGCTGACGGGCATCTATCTGATGCAAACGGGCGAAGTCGAAGCGAATCTGAGCAAGCTGGCTCCGCTTTATGGCTACGACGATCTGCTGGATCTCATACGGATGAAGGTGGAAGGCACAGAGCGTGGTGAGGTCAACGTTGATTTGGCTTTCCACCGTGCGCGCTATGAGGCATTGGTGCAGCGGTTGGAGCAGGAGCGGGATTCGTCAGCGTTGCCGGAATTGCCGTCTGGGCGCGAAGAGTTGAACAGGATTCTGCTGGGCTGTCGGCTGGAGCCGGGAGTCTGGCTTGAAGCGATAGATATCGGAGATCGGCGAACAGAAATCGGGTGATTGTTGCGTTTTGCAACGATCTCTTTGCAGTCTGTTGCGCGATGCAACAGTCTTTGGAACAAGGGGCAGAACCGTGTTGAGTTTGGCGTGGCTTGTGCCAAGTACACTCTTCATTCGCGATGAGCCAGGCCGAATCGAATCATAGATCATGGATGAGAACCCCGCTGGGCGGGTTGATTTTGCTCACTGTGGCAGGATTCTTGGTTCGCCTGATCGGGCTCACACGCGAATCGCTCTGGAACGACGAGCTTTTTACCGCCGCCCTGGCTCGCACTCCCGACCTGAATGCTTTCTTTGGGAGGCTTGGTCAGGATGTCCACCCGCCTTTGTATTTCCTTCTGGTCAGAGCTTGGGCGCAGGTGTTTGGCGATTCTGAGTTCTCGCTGAGATTCACCTCGGTCCTGTTCAGCACAGCCGCGATTCCGGCGGTCTACTGGCTTGGACGTCGGATGTTTGGAATTCGAGAAGCTTTGGTGGTAGCGGCCTTGACAGCCTTTTCCTTCCAGCCGATCTATTACGCTCAAGAGCTTCGCGCTTATGCGCTGATGACTCTGCTGGGTGCATTGATGACCGGCTTTGGCTATGGGATTCTGCGGGCTCTCAAGGACGGAGATTCTCCTAAGCGCGCTGATTGGATTGGGCTTGCCCTTGTGGCCTTGGCCTCGGCATACACTCACTACTTCGGACTGCTCTATGGCGCGCTGATGGTTGTTGCCGTTGGGGTCTATGCCTTCATACGCGGCAAGGGTCGGATGGAAGCTTTGGGCGTTGCTGCGTTCTGCGCCGTCGGCTACCTGCCTTGGCTGCCTTCGCTCATCAAAACTTCCGGCAAGCAGACGACTTGGATTCAAAAGCCGACTCCTGGGACGATTCTGGAGATCGCTCCGGTGTATTTCAGCTATGTGGTTTCCACGCTGCTGATCGTTGCGTTGGTCTTCGGGGCGGCGTTGTATGTGCGGTTCCGACAGTCCAAGCCGGGCGAAAAGCGGGTTTATCAGCGGGAGCTGTTTCTGGCCGCCGTCATTCTGATTCCTTTCGCGATCGTGGTCGGGAAGTCGATGGTCTCCCTGCCTGTCTACACACCCCGCAACATGCTCATCGCACTGCCTGCGGCCTACATCCTGTTTGCAAGAGCGATCTTGACCTTGCCGTGGAGGTCTTCCAGCGGGTTGATCGCAGGGCTGGCGGTGTTCTTTGTCAGCTCACACATGGCCCAAATTCAGCGTCAGGGCTACTTTGTTCAACCGACGAAAGCACAGGTTCGGGAGGCGGCTGATGTTGTGTCAGGAAAAGACAGCTCCTTGCCTGTCTTTGCATGTGCGTGGGATTATGAGAACTTCGAATACTACATGCGCTATTGGGGCTCAGCTGGGCGGCTGAGGGAGTTTCCCGAGAAGGCACAGAAGGACGCAGACGTGGCGGCGGCCTTTGGAAATGAGCCCGAATTCTGGCTGGCGATCAGCAACGTGGAGTATCGCCCTGAATTCCAGAAAGCCGTTGAGATGACTTACGAAGTCGTCAAGGATAAGCGCTTCCTTATGGCGCGTGCCATTCATCTGCGCAGGAAGCCGCAGCCCTAAACCTCAAGGAATACTCTAAGAAAACCCAGTAAATTTACCGAATTGTTCACTGGGCGGTATCGCGCCTGGTTGACCATGAACATGCTCATCAAGCTTATGCTGGGGTGCGTCATTGCATTTCAGCAGTCTGGAACGGCGCCATTGCGACTGAAAGTTGGCGACACGGTTTCCATTGCTGCACCTGCGGGCTATGCCGGAGAATTCACCATCCTGAGCGATGGTGCGATCTATGGCAAAGGCTTTGGCAGGATCGTGCTGGCAGGCAAGACTTGGGAGGAGTCTGAGCAGGCCGTCAAAGCTGCGCTGAAGAAATTCGTGCGCACGGATGACGTGCATCTGGCCATAGCTTCCCAACGCCCCGACTTCGTGTACCTTGTCGGCGTTGCAGGCGGCAAAGGGCCGTCGATGTGGAAGCCCGACCTGACGCTTCGCCAGCTGCTTTCGAATTCGAGCTTTGGCGACAATGTGGATCAGGTCGAAGTATCGCTTTTCCGAAACGGACAGTCGGTTTTCAAGGCGAATCTGGACCTGATTCTGAAGGGACAGTCCGCCGAGGACCCCAAACTTTCCCCTGATGATGTGGTCAGCGTCGCGCCTGTCGAGCAGGTGCGTGTCTGGGTGAGCGGCGCGGTCCGCAATCCTGGCGAAGTGCGCATTCCCAAGGGCAGCGATCTTTATCGCGCTCTGACGGCAGCCGGCGGATTGACGCAGAAGGAAGCGATCGACGACGAGGCGATGATCATCGTTCGCCGCGGGCCGAACACCAAGGAGTATTCCGCCCGAGAGATCGGAAGCCTTGCTCGCGTGCCGATTGAGGCTGGCGACGATGTTTCGGTGATGCTGCCGGAAGCGGTGCGCGTGTCGGTGATGGGCGAAGTTTCTTCACCCGGCGAGTACGTGCTGAACGGTGGCCCCGAGCTTTCCAAGGCCGTCGCTAAGGCCGGAGGCCCGACCACCAAGGGAACGCTTTCAAACGTGCTTGTGGTGCGCAACGGCGAAATGAGCCAGATCGACGTGAGCAAGCAGCCTTCGACATTCAATCTGAAAAGTGGCGACCTTGTGGTGGTTCAGCCGAACGAGCGAGCCATCTACGTGCTGGGCGAAGTCAACAAGCGCGGAAAGTTCTTGATGGAAGACAACAAGGAGTATCGCGTGACGGATGCCCTGGCTCTTGCCGACGGCCTGAGCGGGCAGGGAACTTACCGCCGCGTCTATCTGGCAAGACCGGACAAGAACGGCAAGGTTCAGGTGACGCAGTTCAACCTTGATGAGTATTTGAAGGACGGCAAGCTGGAAAGCAATCCAGTTCTCAAGCCGGGAGACAGTCTGCTTTTTGGTCGCCCGAATGGTCTGAGCTTCTCGGCTGTGGGGCAGATCATCTCCAGCTTTATCCTGATCGACAGCGTTGCGAGGGGGCGATAACCATGAGTCAGCCGTACTACAACGACGAACCGAAGGCGATCTGGACCGCGGTCTGGCATCAAAAGACGCTGGTCTTCTCGATTGCATTTTTGGCGGTGGCGGGAGGCTGTGCGTACACCTTCTTGGCAACGCCGATTTGGCAAGCCAAGGCCACAATCGTCTTTCCCGTCCGCCAGCAGAGCACACTTGGCCCTGCGGGCGCGATGGATCAGGTTTCGCTTGCGGCAAGCCTGGGCGGCGGTCCGACCCCGCTTAAGATCTACACCGGATTCTTGGAGAGCGAGCGGACGCTGAAAAGCGTAGCCGATACGCTGGGCCTCAAAAAGCGCGACATCAAGGAGATGCGCAGACTGACCGATCAGGCGATGGAAAACAGCCTGACCATTTCTGCGACGAGCAAGAATCCTGACCTTGCCAAAGAGGTTGTGGATTTGCACCTCAAGGCGTTGGCTGAGATCAACCGCGAGATCAACGATCCGCTGATGACGGACGACCTGAAGGTTCTCAGCGACAAGATGAAGGACCAGCAGAAGAGCGTCGCTGAGATCGAAAAAAAGATGCTCAGCTTTCAGAATGGGGCGGTCACCGCTCCGAGCGTCTCCGTTACCGGAAGCGGAAAGGAAGCGGCTGTCGTTTCCAATCCCAGCCGCTGGCAAGACCTTCAGAGACAGCTTGAAATAGACCTTGGTCGGGTTTCCAGCAGCATTGCAACGGCAAACCGAAGCATCATGCGGTCGGCGAATTCGACACAGCTGCCCAGCAACATTCCTCCCGTCCGCAAATGGCGCGAGCGCTTGGTCGATCTGGAGTACCAGCTGAAGCTGAAGGAGCTGGAATATGCTCCGGAGTCGCCTGAAGTTCGACAGCTCAAGGAAGCGGTCGAGACCACTCGAAACGAGATGGAGAAGGAGGTCAGCGCCTATGCCAAGTCGGTCCGATCCGGTGTGATCGATCCGACTTCTCCGGAAGCTTCTCTGCCCGCGATGATTACGCAGAAGGCTGGCCTGGAAGCACAGCTTGCGGCTGTGCGAAGGCTGGCTCAACAGGCGCCTTCGGAGTCCATCGAATTGGCACGTCTCACCCGAGACCTTCAAACGCAGAGCATGATTCTGCAACAGCTTCAGGCCCAGTACAAGCTGGCTGAGGTTCAGGCTGCCCGTGAGCCCAACCGATGGCAGATTCTCGATGACGCTGAGGTTGAGGATCGCCCGGTGAACAAGAGCTATACCAAGAACGGCATTCTGTCGCTTATGCTGGGCTTGTTCTTCGGCGTCATCAGCGGTCTCGTTCGAGACTCCGTTCAAAGCAAGAAGCAGCAGAAGCCAGTATTGCAGCCCGCAGAGATTAAGGAGGCGGCATAGCCGAATGAGCCGCAGGAAGGCGGCTCTCGCCACGTTCACTGGCTCTTCGCTATGCACGCTCATAGCAGCCGCCCAGGCGATCCTGCTGCTGCCGATGTGCATTCAGGCTGTCGGCGACAAGGCTTATGGCAGCTGGCTGGCTACAGGCGAGCTTCTGCTCTGCCTCTGTGCCTTCGACCTTGGATTGCCCAACCTCCTGATCCAGCGCGCTGGATCGGCACACGCAAAGAAGGATGAAAAGACCGTCGGCGAGTATTTTGCGACGGGATTGGCAGTGTTGGGTGCGGTTGCTCTGATCCTTGGAGCGGCTGTATTCTTCAGCGCGCCGCTTATCGCTCATACATTCACAAAGGGCCATGTTCAAGATGCCAATGCCTTGGCTTTTTCACTGCGCATCGCTGGGTTTGCCACGATGCTCACCATCCTGAACTATGCATTTCAGGGGCTCTCAAGGGCGATTCAAAGCACGGCCTTGGTGAACTTTGCCGCTGTCGTTGGAACGTCCGTTGGCTTTATCCTCACCTATGTCTTGCTGAAAGAAGGCTACGGCCTTGATGCGCTTGCCTACGGTTTATTGGCTCGAAGCAGCATCAGCCTGCTTGGGAGTGTCGGCTTCCTGCTGTTTGCAAAGGCTGCCGCGCCTGCACGCCGTACGATGCGGTGGAATCGCGACGTTTGGCGCGACTATGCCAAGCATTCGCCTGCGCTGTTTGCTTCAGGTTTGAGCTATGCCCTGATGACCAACAGCCAGATGACGATTGCGGTGCTCATTCTTAAGCCGGAAATCGCGGTTATTTATAGCGTCACACGCCGCGCGGCGGAGTTCGGAAAAGCGTTTTTAGACATGATTGGCTATGCTTCCGTGGGCGGGTATGCGCATCTAGTGGCTTCGGGCGACGAAGCGCGCACGAAGAGCGTCTATCGCGAACTGAATGCAACCTATTTCGCCGCAGCAGTTGCCGTGATGTCCGCGTTCATCGCGGGGAATGCGAGCTTTGTTCATGTTTGGATGGGAGATGCCTACTACGGAGGGCTTGTGATCACGCTATTAATCGCAGGACGCGTGATCGTGACTGGCTGGTCGTACCTTGAATGGAGCCTGCTTCGTGCGGCTGGGCAGATCAAGCTCGCTTCCGGAGCCATGATCGTCGAGTGCATTTCCCGTCTCGTACTGATGGTCGGCCTGACGTATTGGCTTGGCGTCTATGGCATGCCGCTAAGCGGAGTCATCACAGGGCTGTTGAGCGGTATCTGGGCGCGCTCTCGGCAGTCGTCCAAGTTTGAAGGTTTGCTGCAGCTGAAGACGCTCGCGGCAAGGATCGCCCCACTTCTGGCAGCCGTCGCCATCGCGCTGCTGATTCCGTCAGCAGGCTGGAAGGCCTTGCTGGTCGCGGTCTTGTTCGCTGCGATGATCTCTATTGCCTCTTCGCTATTGCTGGAAACTGGGTTGAAATCCCATGCTCAAGCGATACGGTCGAAACTGGCTAGGAGGCTTGCATGAGCCTTGCATTGCGCACGCAGGTTCTGGTTGGCGCCAAGTCGGCAGACGCTCCGGTGATCAGTTGGGGCAAGCGGCTCTTTCCGCTGCTTCTGATTCAGGGCTATCTCTGGCTCTCGCTTTTTCTGTATGCCTATGGCCCTTGGCAGTGGCCGATGCGCGAGCCGGATAAGTTCTTCACGTTCGTGATCGCATGCCACATTGCTATCGCGGCGGGATACATGGCGGTAGCGCATTGTCGCCCGCGAGCCTTGACCTTGCGCTGGCGTGGGTCCTCCATGGTCTATTGGGCGATCGTGGCTTCGTTAGCGGTGCTTCCGCTAACGTGCTTTGCCCGAACAGGCCATTGGATGCCTGATCTTGCCGGAAGCTTGGCGAACCCTGGCGAAGCGTATTTGGAAGCACACCTATATGCCGAGCAGAATACGAATTTCGCGGCCTATCTGCGGATTTTGCTAAGCCCGCTTCTGGTGATGCTTTTCCCGATGGTTGCCTATTATTGGAGTCGGCTTTCTGCCATGGTCCGCGTGATTGCGGTTGTGCTGGGTGTCTGGGTCATCCTGCTTTCCATTGCTACAGGACAGCGCCGGGATATCGCCGATCTGCTCATTACGATTCCGCTGGTCTGTATAGCCAGCAACTGGGCCAAGGTATCTCAGATTAGCCGTGCATCGCGGACGATCCTGCTCACGATTCTAATCGCGGGCATTGGGGCGTTCTTGACCTACTTTGCCTATTCGCACGTGAGCCGCGTTGGCGCAGGAACCGCGATGTACGCGGTAAATCCGGCTACGCACCAGGCGCCTGATCGCGACAACCCGATCCTTGATTCCGTACCTGAGACGTTCCAGCCTGGTTTTCTTGCATTTGCAAACTATATGACGACGGGCTACTACGGTCTGAGCCTAAGCCTGGATCGTGATGAAAGGCCGATGTACGGCTTCGGGCACAGCATGTTCCTGACCCGAAACTATGAACGGTTTACCGGGGATAAGAGCTTTATCAAACGCTCGCTACCCGTGCAGATTTCAGATGCCGACGGGTTCAAATACCCCACCTATTGGTGCACGGCGTATCCGTATTTCATGAACGATCTTGGTCCGATCGGGACGGTCGTGATGATGTTCATGGTGGGAGTGCTCTTTGCCCTCAGCTGGATCGATGTCATCGGAGGCAAGAACCCTTTCAGTGTCGCGATGTTCTGGCTGGTGATTGTCATGCTGGTCTATCTGCCCGCGACCAACCGGATGCTCCAAGACGGTGAAGGGGTCTTTGCGTTTTACACCTGGCTTGTGCTGTTTCTTTATCATCGCATGGCCTATTCCAGGAGGGCATTTGAATGAAGTCCGCCGCGACTGAGATGTCGATTCTCTACCTGGGCGCGTTTACGCCTGACCAGCCCGAGTATAAGAATGCGGCCACAAGCACAGCGGGAAACATCTTCCAGCTCAACTTTCTGGCGGCCTTCAAGCCTGCGGGCTTGCCTGTGCCGGATGTGTGGAGCTACAGGCCCATGCCTTCATTCCCCAGGTCGAAGCAACTGTTGTATCTGGGCGGAAAGGATGAGCTCGCCGACGGGACGACGGTGCGATTCCTGCCCTATCTGAACCTTGGGGCACTGAAGATTCTTAGCTTGGGATTCAGCAGCGCTCTGCAAGTGTTGCGATGGGCCTGGCGAAGCCGGAAGAGCGGGCGCCGCATTGTCATAGCCTATAACCTGACCGCTCCGCCTGCGTGGCCGATCTATCTTGCCTGCAGGCTGTCGAAGTGTGAGTTTGTGCCGTTTATCGGCGATATCTATGTGCCGGGCGAGGTGGTTAAAGACACTTGGCTTCGGCGATGTGAGTTCGCGAGTCAAAAGCGCATCATTCCGAAGGTAGACGGCTTGCTTGTTGCGAATCATGCGATCATCGAGGATTTTGCCGAGGGTCGTGACGCTCTACTGATCGAAGGCGGAGTTCCGACAGCATTTGTGCAGAAATTTGCCGCCAAGCCGCCGTCCGAAGAAGGGACTTTCCAGATGGTTTTTGCAGGTCAGCTGAGCGAATTGAACGGCATTCCGCTGATTTTGGACTCCATGCGTCTGCTGGACGATCCGCGCATTCGGCTGGATATTGCGGGCGGTGGGGAATACGCAGAGGCTGTGCGGAAGGCGGCAGAAGCCGATCCCCGAATTACATTTCACGGCCTGATTCCTCATCAGGAAGTGGCGAGCCTTTATGCAAAGGCTGACCTTCTTCTTAGCCTGCGGCGAACCCACTATCGCACGCACCGGTACGTCTTTCCCTCTAAGGTTGTGGAGTGCTTGGCCACGGGGCGGCCCCTCCTCACTACGGACACGGGACATGCGCGGGAAGAGTTTGGACAGTTTGTTTTTCTCATCGAGGATGAGAACCCTAGGGCCGTGGCTGATAAGATCATGGAAATCGCCGCGCTGCCTGTCGCTGAGCGCGTCGCTTGCGGAGCGAAGGCACAGGCTTACATCAAAGAATGCCGAACCTGGGAATCCAATGTGATACGGCTGAAGCAATACCTTGATGAGGTGGCAGCATGAGCCGAAAGCGCATTCTTGCCGTGGTGGATTTCTATCTTCCAGGCTATAAGGGCGGCGGGCCTATCGTTTCGGTAAGTCGGATGGTGGCTCAGCTTCGCCATGAATATGACTTCATCGTTTTCACCCGAGATCGAGATCTCGGCGATACAGAGCCCTATCCAGGCATCCAGCCTGGTCTAATCAATGATCGGTCCGAGTGCCAAGTCTTCTATGCGCGGCCAGATCAGCTGAACCTGAGAACTTTCAAGCAGGTAGTGCAAGACACCAAGCCAGATGTGATCTATCTGAATAGCTATTTTTCGAAGACCACACGCATTGCGCTGATGCTCAGAAAGCTTGGTCTGGCGAAAGGAGTCCGGTTTGTCATCGCGCCGCGAGGCGAGTTTTCACCGGGAGCGCTCAAGCTCAAGTCATTCAAGAAGAACGCTTATCTATGGCTGACGGCTTGGACGCGGTTTCATGAAGGTCTGCTCTGGCATGTTTCGTCTCCATTGGAGAAGAAAGAGGCTATCGCTGTCTTGGCCAACCATCCCGACGTTTACGTGCTGGCTCCGGACTTGATGCAGTCTCCTACTGAGCTAGCAAACTCCGTTATCAAGCCAGAAAAGCAAGCTGGCGAAGCCAACTTCGTATGGATTTCCCGCATTTCACCCAAGAAGAACCTGATGGGCGCTATCGACGCGCTGATGGATTGCCGGGGCAAGGCTACGCTTACGGTTTATGGACCGATTGAGGATGAGGCATATTGGAATCAGTGCGTGGAGCGCGCAAAAGCATTGCCGGAGGGTGTGAATCTGGATTACCGAGGTGGAATTCCTTCCTCTGAGGTTCACCAAAAGCTTTCTCAGCACCACTTCTTTCTTTTCCCAACGCTGGGTGAGAATTTTGGGCATGTCATTCCGGAAGCGCTTTCGGCAGGATGCCCGGTGATTATCAGCGACGAGACGCCTTGGGAGTATTTGGAAGACCACGAAGCGGGCTGGATTTTGCCGCTGGATGCCGTCGAAGGATGGAGAGAAACGGTCCAAAATTGCATCAACATGGATACCGAAACCTACTCCCATTGGAGCCAGCAGTGCTTCCGCTATCTGGAGCGCAGAATGCAGGCCAACGACACCGAAAAAAGCGCGGGGCTTTTCGTTCGCGCGCTAGCGAGTTAAGAGCAATTTTTTAGTGTTTTCCAACCTGTAAATTCTACGGGGATAGCCAATATTTAATATGTGAGTCGGGCGCAGGCGAAAAAGCGAGTTCTTGTTTTGGGAGCAACCGGGATGCTTGGGCATCGCGCGGTGCAAACGCTCTCAAAATCCTGCGAAACCTGGGTTACTGCACGCAAGCCTTTCTCCGCTTTAAGCCATTACGGCATCTTTGATCCTGAGCGCACGATCTGCGGCGTCGATGCAATGAACCTTGACGCCATCGACAGCGTGATCAAAGAGATTCAGCCGGACGCTGTGGTGAACTGTATCGGCATCGTCAAGCAGCATGCTTTGGCCAAGGATGCGGTTGCGTCGCTCACCATCAACTCTCTGCTTCCGCACCGAGCGGCACGAGCTTGCGAGAGGATTGGCGCCAAGTTTATTCACGTCAGCACCGACTGCGTCTTCGACGGCAAGAAGGGGAATTACACTCTGTCGGACACTCCGAACGCCGAAGATCTTTACGGACGCACCAAGTGGATGGGCGAGGTTGCCGATCATGGAGCGCTCACCTTGCGCACATCCATTATCGGGCCTGAGCTTGAAAGCCATACAGGGCTGCTTGATTGGTTCTTGTCGCAAACCGGGCCGGTGAAGGGTTACACCCAAGCGTTTTTCAGCGGACTGACCACCCATGAGCTCAGCCGTGTGATTGTCGATTTGATTGCGAACGATCGCAATCTTACAGGTCTATATCAGGTTGCTGGTTCGGCCATCAGCAAGCATGACCTTCTTATTCTCATCCGAGATGCTTACGGTCGTTCGACCGAAATAGTCCCCGACGATGCAGTGCGTATTGATCGCACCCTTGATGGCGGGAGCTTTGTGGAGGCCACGGGCTATTGTGCCCCGACCTGGTCTGAGATGATCGCAGAGATTGCCTCTGAGCAGTGCCTTGGAACGGAGAGGAAAGCGTATGTACTTGCAGGATAAGCACGTTTTGGTCACTGGAGGGACGGGTTCCCTGGGACGCACGATCGTTCGGCGCATGCTCTCGATGCCGACAGGCGCGCCGCGGAAGATCACGGTCTTCTCGCGAGATGAGGCCAAACAGCACTACTTGAGGCTTGAGTATGCCAAGGCGAAGCCGGGCATCAGCGAACTGGCCGTTGAGCGCAGCAGAAGCATTCTCAAGTTCGTGATCGGCAATATTCGCGATTTTGACAGCGTTAGCCGAGCGCTGACAGACGTCGACATCGTTTTCAATGCTGCGGCCTTGAAGCAAGTGCCGAGCTGTGAGCTGTTTCCCTTTGAGGCCGTGCAGACCAACATCATCGGTGCCCAGAACCTGATTCAAGCCATTCGCACGACTGGATCGCATGTGCAGGCGCTGATCGGGATCAGCACAGACAAGGCTTGCAAGCCGATCAACGTCATGGGAATGACGAAGGCGCTGATGGAGCGGCAGTTCATCGAGGCAAACGTTCAATGTCCGAATACTCGCTTCTCATTGGTACGTTACGGTAACGTAATTGCTTCCCGAGGCTCCGTAGTTCCTCTCTTTGAAGAGCAGATTCGCAACAACGGTCCGGTGACGATCACAACGCCGGATATGACGCGCTTCCTTCTGAGCCTGGAGCAGGCTGTGGATACGGTGTTTGCGGCGCTGATGTACGGCAACGCCGGCGAAACCTTCATCCCGAAGGTTGACGCCGCTCGGATTGTCGACCTGGCTCGTGTGATGATCGAAGATTCCGGCAAGGATATCAAGGTGATCAACACCGGCATCCGACCGGGTGAGAAGATTCATGAGATCATGGTTTCGGACGAAGAGCGGTACCGAACGGTGGAGCGCGGCAGCTACTACGTGATCCAGCCGATGATCGAGGGTGTTCCTCACATTGTGGTAGACAAGCCCGTGCTGGAGACGGAATATTCTTCCGCCGTGGTGACGCTGGACGATGACAGCATTCGCCGACTCATCGCTCCGATTATCGAGCAGAAGCTGTTCATGACTCCGGTGGCCGCATGAAGATTGCGACGATTCTTGGCACCCGACCCGAGATCATCCGTCTCAGCAAGGTGATCGAGCTCCTGGATAAGAACTGCGAGCATACGCTTGTTCACACCGGGCAGAACTACGACCCGAATCTGAGTGAGGTTTTCTTTGAGGAGCTGGGCGTTCGCAAGCCAGACTTCTGGTGGGGCGTTCAGGGCGCTGGCTATGGTCAGCAGATTGCCGAGGTCGTCAGCAAAGCCGCTGAATTTTTTACCGAGCACCGGCCCGACCGCGTTCTGATCCTGGGGGACACGAACAGCGGACTCGCGGCTCTGGTGGCAGCGAGATTGGGGATCCCTGTGTACCACATGGAAGCAGGGAACCGCTGCTTTGACAATCGCGTACCGGAGGAGATCAACCGCCGCGTGATCGATCAGTGCAGCACCGTTCTGATGCCGTATACACATCGAAGCAAGGAGAATCTTCTCGCCGAAGGCTTTCATCGCAATCGTGTATATGTCACAGGCAACCCGATCTTTGAGGTGATGGAGGCGTACCGCGAGCAGGTGGATGCCAGCAACATCCTGAAGACGCTGGGTATCGAGCCGCAAAACTATGCGGCTGTGACCATGCATCGCGCCGAGAACGTGGACGATCCCAACCGTCTTAAGGGCCTTCTCGAAGGTTTGGATAGAGTAGCGACCGATCACCGAATGCCGGTGATCGTCAGTCTTCACCCCCGCACTGCGGACAAGGTGAAGAAGAATGATCTGGCCCCCAAATCATCGCTGGTCAAGTTTGTGACCCCGATGGGCTTTTTCGATTTTGTGAAGCTGGAGAAGGAAGCGCGATGTGTGCTTACCGACAGCGGCACAGTGCAGGAAGAGGCCGCTATCCTTGGCGTGCCGAATGTGATCATCCGCGACGTTACTGAGCGTGCGGAAACGATCGAGTCCGGGTCAGGAATCCTATCGGGCGCAAGACCCGAAGAGATTCAGAGCGCGGTGAATTTTGCTGTCAGCAATCCTCATGGCTGGGTGCCTCCGGCGGAGTACTTGCAGGCGAATGTTTCTTCTGTTGTTTCAAGCATTGTTTTGGGTTATCGATACGCTGCAGCCGCTTAAGGGGAGAGCCATGAAAATCCTATTCCTGTCACAGCATTACAAGCCGGAGCCGTGCGACACACGCACCTCCCAGCTTGCCCAGCACCTTGCCGCACGAGGGCACAAGACTACAGCCCTGACCTCTTTTCCGAACTATCCGTTCGGCAAAACCTATCCCGGCTGGAAGCAGAGCCTTGTCAAAAAGCAGGAAGTAGACGGCGTGAATGTGGTTCGCGTTCCGATGTATCCCAGCCACACCAAGTCTTCGAAGAAGCGGGCCATCAGCTACACCAGCTTTGGCGCATCTGCGGCGATTCTGGGCGACATCTTTACCAAGCGTCCGGATCTGATTTGGATTCATCATCCCCCGCTCACGACAGGTATCGCAGGCTATTTCCTCTCTATGGTGAAGGGTGCTCCGTACGTTTATGAAATCCACGATCTCTGGCCCGAAACACTGGTCAGCAGCGGGATGATCAAAGAGGGGCGGCTGACACGAGCCATCCGAAAGGTTTGCAGCTTTCTCTATAAGCGAGCGTCTGCGATTGTTGTGACTTCTCCCGGGATGAAGTGTCACCTGGAGCGTCAGAACGTGAACCCCGACAAGATCCATGTGATTCCGCAATGGGCGGATGAGTCGATCTATCAGCCGGTTGAGCGGGATGCTGAGTTTGGGGCGGAGCATGGATTGGACGGCAAGTTCAATGTGATCTTCGCCGGCAACCTGGGTATGGCGCAGGGATTGGATACGGTCCTTTGTGCAGCGCGACGCTTGGAGCGTTTTGAGAATCTGCAGATTGTCTTTGTTGGCAATGGCGTAGAGGCGGAGCGGCTGAAGCAACGGGTTCAGGATGAGTGCATCACGAACGTTCGCTTTTTAGGTCAGCATCCGGCGGCATCGATGCCGCAGTTCTTTGCTTGGGCTGATGCCCTCTTGATTCACCTGAAGGATGATCCGCTTTTCGCGATCACCGTGCCCTCGAAGACACAGGTCTATATGGCCTGCGGGCGTCCCATTCTGTGCGGCGTTGCGGGCGATGGCGCGGACGTGGTTTCCAAGGCTAAATGCGGCCTGACATTTGAGCCGGAAGACATCGATGCTATGGCGAATGCGATTGCGATGATGGTGGAGGCGGGTCAAGAAGTGCGCGATCGGTTTGCCGAAAATGCGCTGAAGGCATATGCTCGGGATTTTGGGCAGGTGGCTTCTGTGGACCGCTATGAGAACCTGTTCCACGGCATCACGGGCATTCCGCGAGCGGTGGTTGGGGAAGTCAGCGCGGACGAGCGGTTGGCGGCGTAGTCTCTCTTGACTTAATGTAGCCGCAAGCTTTAGCTTGCGCTTCGGCCAACTTAAGTGATGAACCTTATAGTTGAGCGCAGGCTAAAGCCTGCGGCTACACCCATGAACAAGGCATGCGCTTAATCTTTTGTCTTCTGCTTTGTCTGACTTAGCACCACTAATGCCACGCCGCCGAGGGTGAGTATTGAAGCCGTTGCCAGTCTGACGGACGGTTCTTCATTGAGCATGAGCACTCCGCCGACCGCGGCGATCACAGGCACCGAAAGCTGTACAACAGCGGCGCGGGTTGACGTGAGCCCAGGCAGGGCGGCGTACCAGATGACATAGCCGATGCCGGAAGTGATCGCTCCCGAGATCACGGCGAGCAGGACGCCGTAAGGGCTGACGTGCTGCCATTGTCGAGCAAAGATCATGACAGCGCAGGCTATGGGAGCCGCGTACACGAAATTGCCCGCTGTCGCCAAGCCGGGCTCAGTGACGCCTCTGCCTCGCAGGGAGTACACGCCCCAGGCAATCCCCGCGATCGCCATAAGCGCCGCGCCTATTGGCGAGGGCGCTTTCAGCCCTGGCATTACCAGGTAGAGCAGCCCGCCCATGGCGGCGGCCAGTCCTAACCACTGCAAGGAGCGCAGCCTTTCGCCTTTGAAAAGGCCGTGGCCGATCATGGTCGTCTGCACGCAGGCGAAGAGGATCAGTGCTCCTGTTCCGGCAGTGAGGCTGGTGTAGGCATAGGAGAAAGCGACCGCATATAGGGCGAGCATAGCACCCGAGATCCAATCACCGATCGGCTTCGTGGCTCGCTTCCAACCCGGAAGAACGACGATCAGCGCTAACGCTACGGCTCCAGACATGATTCGGATGGCGGTGAAGGACGCCGGGTCAATGGAGTTGTGGGCGAGTGCAAGTCGGCACAGCAGCGAGTTTGCCGCGAAGGCGACAAGGGCAAGCAGGGTGAGGGTCGCTGTGCGAAGAGTCACAAGCTTAGGACGGTAGCTTTCTCTCGTAGAACGCGGTGACAAGGAGCATATTATTGGCAATCTGACATTTGGAAGGAATGGGAGTGCAATATGTGCTCACGGAGACGATTCATGGGAAATCCAGTTGTTCATTTTGAGATCGGCTGTCGCGACAGCGAAAAGGCGAAGGCGTTCTATTCTTCTGTGTTCGGGTGGAATATCCAGCCGATGGGTCCGGCGATGATGATCGATACCGGCTCTGACCAGGGCATTGCCGGGCATATTGTTTCTCTTGGGCATGAGCCGCACAACTTTACGAACATCTATGTGGAGGTCGATGACCTTCAGGCTGCAATTGACAAGGCGGTTGCGGAGGGAGGGCGGCTGGTGGTGCCGCCGATGCCGATTCCTACGGGAGAATTCGCCTGGATCGCCGACCCGGAGGGGCTGATCCTTGGGCTGTTCAAGACGGCAGGCTGATGAGCCTTCGCTGAGATATTGCTAAGTTCAAAGCAATCCAGTCGATTCGTGGTGGCAAACGGGCCGAAGCATGACGCAAGTCATAGAAATCTGCCTTCGTGCAGCCGATCAATCTTGTTGAGAGGCATATCGCCTCTCAATGGGAGAACACATACATGCTTTGGCTGTCATCTGGTGGCGATGTTCCTAAGCTGGACATTAAATACACATTTGAAGAGCGCACCCGTTTTGAGCGGCGCATTGACAAGGACTTTAACGAGAACATCGGCGATGGACGATCTGACCTGCTGACGCGGGTACGTCCGGGCCTGACGTTCACTTATGGCGACAAGATTTCAGGCGCGCTGCAGTATCAGTATGCGCACTCATTTATCTGGCGCGATCGCATCAACAAAAGCGACGACAACAGCGATCTCAGCCAGGCCTTCGTCCGCTATAAGGATCGGGGCTGGACCACGACCGTTGGGCGACAGAAGATCGCCCTGGGTTCAGAGCGACTGATCGGCGTTTCCGACTGGACCAATGTCGGTCGTTCGATGGACGGCATCCGCGTCCAGACGAAGGGTTGGGATTTGGCGACGTTCAAGTTTGGCGTGGCTTGGCCCAAGCCGTACGATGCGCAGGTGGCCTACGCCTCTCATTCCTGGAAGCAGGGCACGACCAGCGTGATCTATAAGCACGATGAAACGTCGGGCGGCGATGTGGACATCACTACCCTCAGCCACGCGTATTCCGGCAAGGTGGCTGGCATGACGCTGGATGTCGAAGCGGCGTTGCAGGGCGGGCAGAACGCGGGCAAGGATCAGGAAGCATGGGCGTGGCATGTTGGCCTTTCGCGCCAGCTTGACTCCAAGACTCGGCTCTATGTGGAAGCAAACGCGGCAAGCGGCGGCGGAGATGCGGACACGACGCGCACGTTCGACAACCTGTATCCGACCAACCATAAGTTCTACGGCAGCATGGACATGATGGGCTGGAAGAACATGAACGAGATTGCCGTTCAGCTTGATCATAAACTGAATGCAAAGACCGACCTGAAGGCGCGCTATAGCAGCTTCACACTGCGCGATCCCAGCGATTCCTGGTATGCGGCAAACGGCTCGGCGAACAAGCGGCCGGGCGGCACGTTTGTCGATCCCACCGGCAGCAGCGGACGCGATCTGGGAAGCGAGCTCAACTTTGAGGCTACCTATCGGCTGAACAAGGTTTACACCCTTTCGGGCGGCATCGGCTTCTTCTCTCCCGGCAACTTTGTGAAGAAGGTTAACGGCGGAAATGCGGATATGCAGACCTGGGGCTATATGGCTGTTCAGATTCGATTCTAAGGGGTTCTCATCGCCAGAAGAAAGCACAAGAGAGTTTCTCTTGTGCTTTTTTGTTTTGATCTGTTAGAGTTGGCGATGAGCTTTCGTTAAGAAAGCGAGCTGAAGCCTCAAGCCGTTGCTCTATGGCGAGGCCGGACAGTTCATGACAGGGGGCGGTTATGGAACTTACTAACCTAAAACGACTTCGATTTTCTGCTATTGCCAGCGTATTCGCCTTTGGTGCTCTTATCAGTTCTGCCGAGGCATCCGTCCATTGGCTGGTTCCAGTATTAAGAACTCAAGGCGTCGCGGTTGAGGGACAGGACAAGCAAGCAGAGCCTGTCTATTCCCAAATCGTCAATCTGTACTACTACCGAGATATCGAGCGCCTGATCTTAAGCTTGCGTCCAGACATTCTGGAAGGCGGGAAAGGAAAGGCAACCGAGGCCGAGCCCGCAGACGCACCTCCGGCAGATGTCAATGAGTCTGACTCGCCGCGTGTAAAGATCATCGCTGCTGAATACAACATCGAGAACTATCGGGCAACGTTGGCCAGCAAGCAGAAAGAGCTCCTTGAACTGCAGGCCGCCCACAAAAAGACAAAGGATGAACTCCCTAAGGCTCAGGACAGCCTGAAAGCGAAGAAGCGGGCAGTCGACAACGGCGCTGTAGAGTTAGAACGGCTCAAGCTAGCCAAACAGAATGCAGAAACGGATCGCGATGATGCAAAGCGTCGATTGGATGCCGCTACGGATGAGAACCGGTCTGAACTGGAAAAGGCTTACATCTCAGCGCGTGAGCGATCTGACAAGGCGGCTCTTGCCTTTCGCGAAGAGGAGATCAAGCAAGAAAATCGGCAAGCCGAACTTGATCAGGCGAGCACGACTGTCGAGGGGCTTCAGGGCAAGGCAAATGAAACTGCAGAGGCCGTGAAAGCAGCTCAGGGAACGCTTGTAGAACTTAACAAGAGCCTTAAGCAGGAAGAACTTAAGCTTCGCAAGGCAGAGATAGAGGACAACGAAGCTTATGTTAAGCAGCGCGATAGCCACCCTCGCATTGTTGCCGCACGAAACGCTGGCGATACCGATGTCTTGAAGCGCGTCGGGATTATCGGCATGCCGGACCGGTCAGCACTCTTTGTCTATGGGAAGAAGTGTGACGTTCTTATGGTGGCCAATTTGATCTCGACATTCGATGAGCCAGCCCCTCAAGCCAATTTGCATATCTACACGCTTCAGTTGAATCTGGTAGCGAACAATCGTGATCGAGATCGGCTGGACTCTTCGTTTAGAAAAGTGCGCTCCTTGCTTTCACAGATTCAAGAAGACACCGAATTCCTTGGAGCTTGCCTCCGACAAGAAGTTGAGGCAGAAGTCAACGAGGCACAGAGCGCGCATCAGGGGCTCTATCTTAGGAGCTTGGCCGATAGCTCTGCGCCGCTTGCGCGCATGCACTTCTATTCACGGTCTGTCAGGGAGGAGCTTGGATTTCCATCAGCCATTTCGACTATCGAGGAAGCAAGATTCATTCTTCGAAACATGCCGGACCCAATTCGCACGACGACGCTTGGGCAAACGCTCATGATCCTTTCGCTTGCGGCCCCTGAGACTCAGCGAAAAATCGTCGGCAGATTCTCGAAGCGCATTCAAGATCGTTTTAAGGATAGAAAGCTTGGCGGCAAGAGCTTCTGCTTCGATGACGTTTTCCGAAGGAGCCAGGCGATTCTCGGGCTGAACGTTTCGCCCGAAACTCCCGCTATCACACTTTCCAGCTTGCAAGAAAGCATGGTCTGTTCGCTCCGGGCGAGAATCGCGAGTGACCTGTTTGATGAAGTTTTTGCCAAGGAAATGCGGCTACAGGAGCCGGGTGTTTTGGATACCGAGAAGACAGCGCTATCAAAGGTTCTTGATGTCCAATATAAGTTCATCAGCGATAAGTATCAGGTTCCGCGAGCACTGGCAGAAGCCTATCTGAAGGATCAAGCCAAGTACCAGGAATTCGCATTGCAGCTGCCCTTGGCGAATCTGAACGCACAGATTTCCCAAGCGAACGAAAGGCTGAAGAAAGTTATCCAGGCAATCGATCACGACGTGACTGAGCAGTTCATCACGCCTCGGGTGGATGAAATCCGGGATGTTATTCGCGCCAGCGGGCTCAACGTTGGGGAAGTTCAGGACTTTGAAGTTCTGACCACAAACCGGCTTGCGACGAGGCTGGATATCGGGGCAAGCGCCCAGCTCGCAGCCGGCGAAACCGTCAACATCCTTGAAGCGACCCAGCAGCTATCCCAACTGATTTTGGCTGGCAAGGAGAAGACAGCTTTGGAAATCCTGAAGATGTTTGACGCCAAGCAGCCTGAGCCAGGACGTGAGATCTATGGGCTGACGACAGGCGGTCTGCTTCAGGTCACCCCCATCTTTGAACCTTCTGGCCAATCTTTGAGGTTTACGTTTGACTTCATGAACGCTACGCGCATTCGTGAGCCCAACGAAACGACCAATCCGCAGGTTCCAAGGATTGAGCGAAGGACAGTCAACACCGATGTTCAGCTCAGTACCTTCGAGCTGAGAAAAATTGCGGCTTACGAATCCAACTTCAGGCTCGGGGTTCCTCCGCATCAATGGGGCGGCATTCCGGTTCTCAACCAAATCCCCATCTTGCGCGATATCCCGCTCATTGGCTGGTTTGTGCGGAAGGGAGGCAAGGCGGCTGTCACGCAACAAACGTTGATTTTTGGTCAGACAACGATCTTTCCGAGCATCAAGGACATGCTTAACGACATGACACCTCTATCTAGCGCGGCAGCGAAAGGCGGCGGATAGACAAGGCGCTGATCTCCGTCAACGACCGATGTTGACGGAGATCTTGTCGTCGTCTTGCCAGGGAGCAGCAGCCTTGGGCTGGAAACGGACGGTGGCACGAAAAGGCCATAAGCCGTCGAAGGTTTTTCTGTAGAGAATTCTTCCGTCTTCTTCAGTCTTTGTCCAGTTCTTGGACAGGAGCTCTATGTCCAGCTTCTTCGGCAGATTGCTGTTGGACGCGACGTTATAGGTATGGAACAGGCTGCCCGTTCCGCAAGCCGTGGTGGGCGGGAGACCTTTGACGGTGTCGATAGAGCGTAGAATATCGCCTGCTCCGCGCGAGGCGACTGTCGGGCGAATGACTTCGGTCCAGCAAAAGCCTGCAACAACGCCGCAGACCGTCAAGCTGGCTACAACCTCCCATGATGTGTGCCCTGCCATTTTCAATCTAGCTTTATTGTACGACAGGCCGATTTGACAAGGGTCGCTGGTAGATTTGAGCCATTCATGCTTGCTGCAGTGATTGCACTCACCTTGCTCAGCCCTATGCCGTCTCCACGAACCCAAGTCTCGCTCAACGCTGATTGGGAGTTCGTGCGCATGCCTCCGGCACCCGGCGTTTTCCAGTACCCCGATGCCGTTTCGACGGCGGCTTGGAAGGTTTCGTCGGTGGACAGCGAAGAGACGTCCGCGGAGGATGGGCGGGCGAAGAATGCGATCGACGGTGACGCTAGCACGATCTGGCATACAGAATGGAGCCAGGCCAAGCCAGGCTTTCCGCATGAGATCGTGATCGATCTGGGTGGGCGCACTCGGGCGCAAGGGTTGCGGCTGCTCCCGCGGCAGGGCGGAGCGCGGAACGGTCTGCCCAAGGAGATCGAGGCGTATCTGTCGGACGAGAAAGGAGCTTGGGGGAGTCCCGTGTTTGCGGGTGAATCCGGCAAGGATTGGGATGCAAAGAGCTTTAGCTTCACAAAGGTCGCAGAAGGAAGGTTTCTGAGAGTCGTCTTCAAGTCTGGAATTGCCGCCGACCCCTTTCTGGCTTTGGCAGAGATCGGGCTTATCCAGCCTAAAGATGAGCCTAAGCGAACGGATTGGCAGTCGCAGTACAACGTGGCCTGGGTGGAGGTCGGAGGTGATCGCTTTGATCTCAAAGGCGAGCAACTGGAGCAGGTGAAGCAGAAAGAGCTTGCGACGCTCAAGGGGAAGCCTTGGAGCAAGGTCACGCTGCCGCATAGCGTCAATGATGAGCTACTGGGGTCGAACGATCCTTGGCGGGGAGTCTGCTACTACCGCCGCACCGTACAGGCTGATCCCTTATGGAAGGGCAAGACGGTGTTGCTCACTTTTGAAGCGGCGATGCAAGTTTCGGATGTGTGGGTGGGAGATGAGCGTGTGGGTGGACGGCGGGGTGGCTACCTGCCGATCATCATCGACGTTTCGCGCTTTGCACAGGCGGGGAAGCTGTTTAACATTCTTGTCCGGCTGGACAATGAAGACAATCCTCTGGTCCCGCCCGGCAAGCCATACAAGCAGCTGGACTTCACCTACTTTGGCGGTCTTTATCGCGATGCTTATCTGACCGTTACAAACCCCGTCGCGATTACTGATCCGATCTTGGAGAACAGGCCGCAAAGCGGCGGTGTCTTTGTTAGCTTTCCAGAGGTAGGGGAAGCTAAGTCGACAGTGGAAGTGCGGACTCATTTGCGCAACTCGCAGAGCGGCGTTGCCAAGCTGAACGTCGAACAAACTCTGCTGGATGGTCAGGGGAAGACAGTCGGCGTCAGCAAATCTATCGTCGAGCTGGGGGCTGGCAAGGATGTCCAGACAACTCAGAGGATTGAAGTGTTGCGTCCTCGTCTCTGGAGCCCCAATAGCCCTCACTTATACACCCTCAGAACGGAGTTGAAAGCCGAGGGTAAAGCCCTGGACATGGTAGAAACCAAGGTTGGGATACGCTCCATTCGCTTTAATCGCAAAGACGGTTTGCTGCTCAACGGCAAGCGACTGCGGCTGGTGGGTACGAACCGTCATCAGGAATATCCGTGGGTGGGGAATGCCGTCTCGAACGACGCTCAGTACCGCGACTTTGTGAAGATCAAGGAAGCTGGATTCAACTGCGTTCGGCTGAGCCATTATCCGCAAGACCCAGCCGTTTACGACGCTTGCGATGAGCTTGGACTCTTTGGGATCGACTGTATTCCGGGCTGGCAGTTTATGAACAGCGACCCCCGGTTTGTGGCTCAGGTTGAACAGGATATTCGGGATATGATCCGCAGAGATCGCAACCATGCTTGCGTTCTTCTTTGGGAAACCAGCCTGAACGAAACGTATCCTCCGACCGCGATTGCCAACCGATGGCATGAGGTTTCGCATCAGGAATTCGTTGGTGAGAATTTCCACACGGCTGGAGATGCACATAATGGCGCGAACTGGGATCTGCCGTACAACAGCTGGACAGAATCCGACAAGGGACGTCCGCAGGATACGGTTCCGAACAAGCCGGGCTACATCCGGGAGTACGGCGATTATGAGTTTGGCGGCGGGGGCAGCACGAGCCGGATGTTCCGGGGCCAGGGAGAGCAGGCATTGCTTCAGGCCGCATGGAACTTTATGTGGTCGCACAACCGCAACCGATCCCAGTACCCCTGGACCATCGGTGACGGCACGTGGGTGATGTACGACTACAATCGCGGCTATGACCCCAGGCCCGAGGCCAGCGGCATGTCGGATATCAATCGCATCCCGCGCTTCACCTACTTTTTCTATCAGTCGCAGATTTCGGCGAACGCGCCGGGCGGCAAGCCGATGGTTTATGTGGCGAATTGGTGGACGCCGCGGCAGTCGCCCTGCAAGGTTGTGGTGTTTTCAAACTGTGATGAAGTCGAACTGCGGGTGAATGGCAAGCCGGTGGCGCGTCAAAAGCCGGATAGCGGTCCGGACACTCTTTATGGCGATTACATGCGCGGGGGCAATCCGTTTGACGGTGGCAACTGTCGTCAACTCGCCCACCCACCGTTTACTTTCTTCCGCGTCCCTTATCAGCCTGGAGAGTTGAAGGCGGTTGGATATATGAAAGGCAAGGCTGTCTCTGAGCAGATCGTTCGTACCCCAGGCAAGGCGGTCGCATTGCGTCTGAAGGTGGATTTGAGCGGGCGGCCTTTGCGGGCAGACGGTGGCGATCTGGTGTTTGTCTATGCGGAAGCTATCGATGCGAATGGAACGGTTGTGCCGGACTTTAGCGGCGAAGTGCGCTTTTCGGTGAGCGGTCAGGGAACGATTGCCGGCCCGAAGAATCCGAAGGCTGAAGCAGGAATTGCAACGGTGGTTCTCCGGGCAGGAGCGAGCGTCGGAAAGGTGACGATTTCTGCAAATGCACCGAACTTGAAAAGTGGCAGTCTGACACTATCTGCCGTTCGGCTGTGAAGGATGTTCCAGCGGTTCTGTGTGGGATTTTGAGTCGTGCATCTCAGCAAGAATCCGTTGCAGAGTCTCCCCCATTTCATGAACGGTGTTGGGCTTTAGAATCAGTTCCTTGATGCCTAGATCTTTGGCCTTCTCAAGATCTTTGGGGCGAATATAGCCCGTGACCATGACGATGGGAACATTCGGTCGGATGGCTTGGATTTCATGCACGAGAGCGGGGCCGTCCATGTGGGGCATCGACATATCCGTAATCACAGCATCAAAGCCGTCGGCGTCGGCCCGGAAGGCTTCCAAAGCTTCCCGAGGGTGTTGGAAGCTGGAGACTCGGTAGTTCAGGCGACGGAGCATTCGGGTCATCATGTACGCCAGCGCCTCATCATCGTCGACATAAAGAAGGCGCTCTCCGTTTCCTTCAATGGAGGCTGGGGAAGCTTGTTCCACGATTGCGACCTGTCCCTCCGCGACGGGGAAGTAGATGTGGAAGACCGTGCCCTTGTCGGGTTCGCTGTAGACGGTCAAAGCTCCGCTGTGCCGCTCCACGATGCCGTACACGACTGACAGCCCCAAGCCTGTTCCTTCGCCTTGAGCCTTGGTTGTAAAGAATGGTTCAAAGATTCGCTGGAGCGTTTCCTTATCCATCCCGCTGCCCGTATCGCCGAAGGACATGCGAAGGTAGTGTCCTGGCTTGACGGCAAGCAGAGAGTTTGCCGTAGTGTCGTCGAGGGTGACTTGCACGACTTGCACTTCAATCTTTCCTGGCTGACCTTGCATGGCCTGATGTGCGTTGATGCCGAGATTGAGGATGACCTGATGAATATCGGTGCTGTCGGCAAGAATGGCAGGCAGGTCGCTTTCAAAGTTCGTTTCTATTTCAACCGTTGCTGGAAGAGTCGCTCGCAGCAGCTTAATCGCTTCCTGGATCGTTGCAGGAAAGTCCACCAGCTCAGTCTTCTTCTCGTGCGTACTGCTGAAGGTGAGAATCTGGCGCACCACATATGTTGCGCGGTTGATGGCCTTGTCGATCTCACTCACGCTTTCTTGAGCCGGGTGCCCGGGTCCGATATCTTCGCGGATCAGAGAGAGGTTGCCTGAAACTGCAGCGAGGATGTTGTTGAAATCGTGCGCGATTCCACCTGCAAGCGTGCCGATTGCCTCCATCTTCTGCGCTTGCCGGAGCCTTTCGTTCAGCTTCTTCTGCTCGGTCATATCGCGCACAAAGCCAATGAAGACATATCCCTCTTCATTGCGATGGGAGAGAATGCTGAGTTCGACGGGGAATTCTCGACCGTCTTTTGCCAAGCCTGCAAGCTCAAGTCTGCGACCGAAAACCTTTTCTTCTCCAGTTTCTATGAATCGCTTGATCCCTTGCTCATGGGCTTCACGGAAGCTATGAGGGAGGATAAGCTCGCTGAGCTTCTTGCCCATAGCTTCTTCATTTGACCAGCCAAAAATGATTTCGGCGGTCTTGTTCCACAGGGTGATGATGCCGCTCTGGTCGATCACGATGATCGCATCCATTGCAGTGTCGGCGACAAGTCGCCACATGTCCTCGCTGGAGCGAAGCGTCGTTTCAGCAAGCTGCCTTTGCGTCGCTTCCTTTTCTGCGGCTTCGCGTGCGTCGAATTCCCGGATAGCCGCATTCCTCATCCGGTTTTGCAGTCCGCCGACGATGAAGGTGAAGGCCGGGAGGTAGATCAGTCCGCCAAGCACCCTTCCCCAGTTTCGGGAAGTGTATTCAAAGAACGTTCCAGGCGTAGAGTAGAACCAGGATAGATAGAGGATCGTGATTGTCGAGCCAATCATTCCTGCCCGAAGACCGGACAGGTAGGTCACGCACATGATGATGACAAGAAGCGTGCCCGCAGGATGCTGCATGTATCCTGTCGTGACGATGTTCGCATGCGCGCTTGCGATGGAGAAGAGAATCGTAAAGATGCCAAGCGCTTGTCTCAGTGCGCTTGGGTAATGAGGCCGTGCCCTCTTTTTCTCCTTCTTTTGCAACGGCTGAGTCCCGAGGTCGCTACCTTGTTGCTTCACACGCTTCCCTCCCTTTAGCGCATCAAGCCATCCCCAATCTGGGGTAGCTAATATTGAGTATACGACGGGTATTCCACTCTATCCATCAAACTCGAAAATTAAGCGCGATTGGAGCAAGAATCAGGTGGTTGAGCTCAGCTTGCAGCAATGCTGGAGCGATACCAGTATTGATAGAAGTCAGCGCTTCGCTATCCTGTCGGACGGGAGCCGGAGTAACGGTTGGCGTGGTAGAGGGCGTCAGCCTGTTCATCCCAATCTGACGGCTCAGTCAAATTGGCTCCGAACAGCAACTCAGCTGGAACCCGGGTGTCTTGTTCGAGGCGAAGCTGATGGCTTCGCGAAGAGACAACATCCATGAAGTAGCGCAGGCTGTCGGCAGTGCCGCCTTGATGTCCGAATGGCTGTCCAGCCATCACTCGGTCTACGTACCGCGCAACGTAGCTTAGGCTGGACTGACTGTGTCTGTGCATCGTTGGTCCAACCATGTCAAAGATATCCCGTATCTGGTCCTTGATCTCATGGATTCCTTTGCCGCGACGTGAAGGGTCTTTCGTGATTTCGGCGCAGGCGATAATGATCCACGTGGTGCTTGCCCGGATGAAAGCGAGAATCCTCGTCGGGTCTGTATGAATCTTCGGCGCGTCATTCAGATTGATGCCTTTTCTTCGGACAGCGTTCTCAGAATGGGCCTTGGCTTTTGCGAGCATCTCGTCGCCCAAATCTGAATTTGGATCTCCGGTTAGACTTTCAGCGGCTTCTTGCACTAGGGAGAATCGGTATGTCGCTATCAGCGCATATGCACGGGCGAGCGTATCGTAAGGGGCCGATTCTTTCAAGAGGATGTCAGGATCGTTGCCTTCGGTTTTGCAGAGTTGCTCACGCTCGGCAAGCACATTCTCAAGCGCGGACACTGCCTCTTCAAGCTCTTGCACCTGGGAGGCGTCTCCCATCGTGAAGAGTCTGGTCAGCATTCGCAGTCTGCGGTGATGAAGCGTTGAAAGATGCTCTAAGTAGCTGGCTCTGTCTAGCCACGCCTTTGCGAGACACTCCTCCAATGCTGCCGAAGCTCGGAAGAAATAGCCGTTGGAAACCGCGAATGAACTGTAGGAGAACATGTTGCTCACCGCCATCGCCATGATCCTGAGTGCGCGCAGGTACCAGTTGACATCCTCATCTGAGGGTTTGCCGAATGGGGCTACGCTGGTGTGCCAAGACTGCTCTACGGTGCGACAAATGCGAAAGGCCTCTGAATAGTCGCTGTTGTAGAGCGCGATTCGGGCCAAGTCCACACTGATGAGCTTTCGGATTGGTCGATGAATAGGGCTTGGTTCTAACAGTTCGTAGAGTGCGATCATTTGGCGGTACAGCGAGTAGTCGCCAGCCTGACACCGCTCCATCCAGTCGTTGACATCCTTTTTGCATTCCGACGATTCTTTGGGCGGAAAGAGGAGCCAGCGAAGCATCGCATTTTCCGGGGCTTCGGGTGCGAGCACACCGTCGATCATCCCCAAGTCATGCATCTGCTGGAAGACGATGTGCTGAATGCGGCTTGCCGTTGCGTTCTTCTGTTTTGTCTGAAAGAAGCTGATGATTTCTGGCAAGAACGGAAACTCGTAAGCGTCTGTTTGGCGATTGCGAGCTTGGCGCAGCCTTTCTTTCACGGCTGCATCGTTCACCTCTTTCGCGTTTGCAACGTTCTTTGATGCCTCAGCAATCCAGCGGTAAAGGTCGACCTTAGACAGGCCATGGTGCTCGATCGCGTTGCTGACGAAGGACGCGAAGGAGGAGTCCGAAGTCATGCTCTTATTATAAGTTGAAATGAGTTGAAAGTAACGCGAATATTACTTAATGGAAATATTTTTGTTTCTTTGAAGAGTTTCAAGAAATTTTTTCGTGAGAATTGATCGTTGACGTGTGCCCTATTAACTCGACTAGGCGTATCATTCTTTTGAGAGAAACCCAAACGCAACTGTGCGGGAGGCCAGGAAAGATGCGAAACCTTAGTCTGATCATCAACCACTCAACATGGCAGTACGTGTGCGAACTTTTTGGACCGCGCTGCTTCGACGCCCTGCTCGCGATTTATCCGAGCCATCGTATCCACATCCAGGAGAAGTTCCTCCAGAGCTTCCCCTATTTCTCCGGTGACCTTTCGGAAGGGGCTCGCGCCGTCACGAGCTATCTGCAAAGTGGAGACGTTGTTCTGGCCAAAAGCTACAACGAAACTTACGCTCTGCATCGGGCTCTTCAGAGCGAGACGGCTTATAAGTATCATTCCGAAGATATCTGGACCCTCGCTCTTGCGATCATGCATCGAGAAGATGATGAGCCTGCCATGGAATATCTAACCCTCGACGGCATTTACGGTCTGGATGAGGACATCCCTCAGATCATCTTTGACCGATCCTGGAAGAACGTGCGGGCGCTCCGCCACGCCGCATAACAGCCTGTCACGTACAGCGCAGAGCCGGAGAAGGTGCTACAACGGCGTGGCACACGATCAGCCTTCGAAAGCTCTGCGCTTTTTTGTGCGTCAGGCTATGACTTTTCGACTGAGGCATGCCAGAGTGCACGGGCATGGAGGGCCGCCGAATCGAACATTAGCATCGGAACAGGAGTAGGCAGCAGTCTCAGCTCGGTGCAGCCGAGGAGTACCGCATCGGCCCCGGAATCCAGAAGCTTGATGCATGCTGCTGAGAAGATATCTCCAGACTCTTGAGTGATGACTCCCTTCACTAGCTCGCTGTAGATTATGCGGTGAATTTCTTCTTGGGATTCTGGGTTTGGCACCATCACCGAAAGACCGCGCTCTTCCAGCGACTGTCGGTAATTCGAGTCGTTCATGGTGAATCTCGTGCCGGTAAGACCGATCTTTTTCACACCGTGCTCGTGCGCATGGGCGGCAACGGCATCATGGATGCTCACCACACTCCCTGAGCAGCGAATTTCGGGCAGTACTCGGTGCATGGTATTCGTGCAAAGCCCATAGACTTCTGCGCCTGCTCGCTCTAGCGCTGTGAATTCCGCCTGGAGAAGTTTGGTCAGCCCATCCCAATCTCCCTTGTGCTGGAGGTCGATGACTTCTTGGAATGAAACGCTGGCGATGAAGATGCGCGGGTAGGAGCAATCGCCAAATTCTTGCTCGTGCATGCGCACGATGTCGAGATAGTATTCGGAAGTGGAGAACGGGCTCATCCCTCCGATGAGCCCGATTGTTTTGTACTGGCTGTTCATTTCTCCTCTGTCTTGGGAGGATACGTGATTCCAAGGCCGTTGTCATGCTCTACTGGCCAGCCGCATCCAGCGAATGCTCTGCCAGCGATGCGCGGAGGCGCGGCGGGAGGAGGAAGCAGCTTTGAGGCTGTTGAGGTGCCTTTCAAGATTGCTTCAATTTGCCTTCGTGCTTCGGCCAGATGTAGCGCAGTACCCTTGTCGTCAGCCTTGGGCAATGCCTTATCAATCTTTCGAGCGAGCATTCTTAGGCTGTTGCGGGCGAGTCCTTGAAGCACTGTCTTTGTGGCGGTGGTGCCGTTCAGCTTTGCGTCTAGCGTATTCAGATAGCCAAGCTGATATTGGCGTTGCGGCAGCTCGATGATGACGCGCTGGGTATCTATCTGACGCCACACGCATCCTTGAACGTCGTCCAGCATCTGAGCCACCGTATACGCCTTTGCCCCTTGCCGCTGCTCTTGGTCGAGCATTCTCAAGATTCTTCGCTCGGTAAAGAGCGAGTAGACGATGATATCTTGGAACTGCATCACCCTGTTGATGTCGCCGCCGGCAGAGAGCCGCTTAACGATCTCAGGCGAATAGAGTTCGGGAGTTGGCACGCCTTCTGGGCCGCACATCATCATGACGGCTGCACGCTGTCTTGCGGCAGAGATTCCTTCATAGACTGTCTGACCCGCCATCATTCGATGATCGTCTGCCAAGACACCGCCAACAAGGCGAATGACGTTGTCTAGCAGCTGCTCGTTTTGGTTTACCAAAGCTGCATAAGTGACCCCCAGCTGCGAATAGTCGGCGCCGGGCTTTACCGTGGCGGCAACGAGATATCCTGCGGCCCGCTTTACGTTCTTGAACCCAAGGCGCGCCGCTTCGACGGGGTCATTGCTGATATCCTCGCCGATGGTTGAGGGGTCTTCAGGATGCTGGTAGTTGCCGAAGCGAATGAATGGGTTTGTGTTTTGCCGAGAAGCCCACTGGTTGAGCGTGGGCAACTCTTCATACGAACTCTTCGCAGACGGAATCGGCTTGTATCCCCATTCAATCGCAAACTTGTCGTATTCACCAATGTTACGTTCAAGCGGTACGTTATCGCCTGGCTGCGCCACATAGTCGAATCGGGCGTAATCCATGATCGATGCCGCTATATCGTGTTTCGCTACAAAAGCAGCATCGCGAAGCTGGGCAATCGTATAAGGCGCGCTTGACTTCATGTTGTGCTCAAGCCCAAGCGTATGGCCGATCTCATGGGTGATGATGTACTGGAGGAGTCTGCCGATCAGCTTGTCAGAGAATGGGAATTGACGCGCTTCAGGATCAAGCGGAGAGGCTTGGGCAAAGTAAAGATTCTGCAACCAGCTTAAGAAGCTGTGATAGAAGGTCACCTGTCCTGAAAGCACTTCGCCGCTTCTTGGATCGACGATCTGTTGCCCAAAGGCGTTTTCGATTCGACTGGGAACCCACCGAATCACGGAATGATTAAGGTTTGCAATATCCCAGTCCGGGTCCTCTTGAGGCGTTGGGGGATACCGGCAGATAATCGCGTCCTTGAACCCGGCTTGTTCGAAGGCCGGTTTCCACGCCTCTACACCGCGCTTAATGTAGGACCGCCACTTTTCGGGTACTTCGCGAGCGATATAGAAGACGATGGGTTTGACGGGCTCTGACAAGGCGGCATTAGGATCTTTCTTCTCAAGCCGATAACGCTTTATCATTTCGCGCTGGATTGGACGATTCTCTGGTCCGCCGTATTCCTCCATCAGAATACCGAAGAAGCCTACTCTTGGGTCGCGGAATCGCGGCGTCATTGGCTCCTTTGGGAGCATGACAAAGCTGTAATGAAGAGTCAGCGATAGATTTGGCCCTATACCCCATGTAAAAGAAGCGGTTGTTGGCTTGATCGAGTTGACAGGGGTTACTTCAAATGTCAGGAGTGAATCGATTTCAACGTTCTGCGAAAAGGACTTCACTTTATCGACGTAGCTGCGATTCTTCTGAACGCGGGCATTCCACGCTGTCCCGACTGGGAGGTCGTTGGGATCGCTGATGAGGAAATCGGATACGTCAATCACTGCAGATCCGTCTGCCCCTTCGGCCTCGATCTTAAACACGGCAATGATGGCTTGAGGCGTGAGGATGCGAACTGCTTCCGATATGCCGCCTCCACCTCTTGCGCGCAGGCTGTTGTCGATGGCTTTGAGCTGGATCGTGTTGCCCCTTCGAGCCCATTGAATGAGCCTATAGCCTTGCAATCCAGGATTTCCCATCGGGGCCGGAATATCTACTTCTTGCGCTTGCCAGAGCATGTCCCTATTCAAAGTGTCTGGCGGCAGCTCGAAATAGATTTTTTCGCCAACCTGGTGGACCTTGAAGAGGCCGTCTTGCGACTTGCTGTCGGCAGTGATGACTTCTTTGTATGGCTTTAACGCCTGCTGGGCAGTTGCTATGCATGTCAGCAACAGCTGGCAAGAGAGGAGGAGTCTGATCGTTTTCATGTCTTTTATTCGGGGCTACGCGGTCTCAATCTGCTTGATTGCGGCCTGGACATTAGCTTTGGCAAAGGGAATGCGCTGTGCGAGCGCCTTCATCTCTGGCAAAAGCTCCTTAATCTTTCGGTTTCGCACGACACTCAGCGCGTCGAAGACGAGCCCGTAGTAGTCGTTGGAGTTCAAATGTTTGCGGAGGATTGGTATAAGTCGGGGGTCTTCCACCGAAGTCGCAGCCAATGCCTCAAACCCAGCTGTTCGCACAGCGTACGGCTGGCTGCTCTGAACGGACGCGTACATCAAGTCAGCGCCTGCTGATGGGTCATTCTTTGCAACTTCAATAAGCGCTGCCGCACGGATCGGTCGGTCTGTGGAAGTCCTCGCAAGCTTTAGCAGGAGAGCTTGGGATTCCTTGAAATCGAGCTTTGAGAGTGACTTGACAACGTTCACAACCACGTTGTACGGTTGGTTGCTGCCGGTCATCTTTTGAAGTTGGGCAGTGGTGTGACCGTTCGAGGGAAGCCCGCCCAGCGCGATCACAGCGATGGTCCGACGCCCGAAGTTCTCATGCTTGAGTTCTGACTCCCAGAACGTGCGAAGGCTTTCGCGATTGCCCCCAAGGAGTGTTGCCGTTTGGCTGAAGATGGGCTCTGCGCCTTGGTCTACAGAAAGCAAGCTGACCGCCTGTTGAATAGCCTCGTCGGAGGGCTTGCCCGCAACCATCCTGTTGAGCGCTGTTTGACGGTCCACACAATTTGGTGCGAACTTGGCAACAATGGGCCACTCTGACTGAGCCCACGGCTGACGCACGATCTGGCGCAAAAAGTCGGTGTCTGGATCGAAGACCACCGCGTCCGGCTTTGTGGCAGAGAAGATCCTAAACTCTTGGTCCGCCAATTTCAGATGGATGGCACGGCGTTCAACATGGCTCTTGCCTTGCTCGGACAGAAAGGCAACCTTGGCAGGGATGTCGTAGATGGGGGTTCCGTTGTCGGTCTTTTGAACCTGCTTGACGTGGAGGACGACCTGTTTCTTATCTTCATCCCACGACCAGCTCCATTCGATGATCGGGTGCCCAGATTTCTTCACCCACTGCTCGAACCAAGGCTTCAGATCAATCCCAGCAGCTTTTGACATGGCAGCGCAGAAGTTGTCTGTCGTCACCGAAGAGTGCTTATGATCGTTCAGATAGCGCTTTAGCCCAGCGTAGAATCGTTCCTTGCCCAGATAAGCTCGCAAGCTCATCAGGACGAGCGCTCCCTTGGCGTAAGAGTGCCGGTCGAACATGTCCGTCGGCTTTTGGTAGCGGTTGGTCGACAGTGGCCTCTGATAGTCTCGGCTTTCCGAAAGGTAGGACATCCTTTGACCGTCCATCGCCCTCTGCAGGCGATTCTTGCCAAAGTAGTGCTCAAACCAAAGGAATTCGCACATGACGGCAAAACCCTCGTTCAGCCATGTGTCTCCCCACTCTTTGCACGTCACGGTATCTCCGAACCACTGGTGCCCCAGCTCGTGGGCAATGATCCAGTCGGAATCGTGATTTCCTGCTCGCGGGTTTGTGATGAACAGTCCGAAGATGCTGGAACTGACGTTTTCCATCCCCCCGTTGTGGTCGTAGCTGAAGACCTGGGTGTATTGGGGCCACGGATACTTGAATCCGAACGTGTCCGAGAAGAGTGACAGCATAGCTTTCGTGTTCATGCACGTGTATGCAAGCGACTTGCCGCCGTCCAAGTTTCGCAGCTGGAAGACGTCGTAGCCTACATCCTTCGAAGTAGGCTTCTTCGGCCCTCGGGGAACGGCATAGTAGAGCGGCATTCCGCGCCAAGTGTCCTTCTGAACATCGAAGGGGCCTGAGACAAGCGACGTGAGGTACGTCGCATGCGGCTTGTCCATTCGCCATGTCACCGTGTGGGTTTTGCCGTCCTTGCTCTTCTTGTCCGACACCCGCTGTCCGTTGCCGAATACATCCCAGCCGACTGGCACGGTTGTTCGGGTTTCTGTCCGTGTGAGATCGCCCGGATGATCCCAGGTTACGGCCCATTCTCGAACTTGGTCCGGCTGGCTGCTCGTCCAGAAGCCGATGCGTGATGGGTCGTCGATCTGAGGCTCATGCCAGTGCCAACCATCCCACTGCTCCGCTTCAGGAGCATCGGCCTTGCGCATTCGGTACTTGATGGCTACCGATAATTTCTGCCCAAGCTTGGATGGAGCGCATGCAACCAGAATGCCTTCTGCATCGCGTGTGAACATAGCGGACTTGCCGTTGACCGTCACCTTTTCGATCTTGGTGATTTTTCCGGCGTTGAATCGGAGCTGGGTGAGGCCGTCCTTCAAGATCGCGATCTCGTTCGTGGCGCTGGCATAGAGCATCCGCGTCGGATAGTCCGGCCTCAGATCCAGGATGAGGTTCTGGAGGTCGTAGCCGCTTTCGGGAAGGGGCTGGTAGATGGCACCAGGAACCTGAGTCGGAATTGGCTTAGCTGTTTCCTGGCCGCGTCCTGCAAGTCCAGGCGCGGTCAGCGCCAGGATCAACCCTGGGATCAGCGCTCGCTGAATCTTCTGCTTCCTCGGCTGTCTATTTTTCATTAACGTTAGCTCCTCAAATTCTCGACTGTTCATGATCGGATAGTATTATCAATAGGACTGTACCATTCTTGTATGCCGAGGAGTTCCCTTTGAACGAGGTAAGGTTTTCGAGATGAGCACAGAAGCGGATGAAGGCAACGATTCGCTATCCCGCTTCCTCACGCAGGAGCGAGAGGTTGAGCAGCTCTTGCGCGAAGTTCCGGCGGAGACCATCGGCGCGCGTTTATACCGGGCCCGCAGGCGTCAGGGCTTGTCTATCCGAGAGCTTGCCGAAGCGGCGAACGTCAACAAGAATTCCATCGTTCGGCTAGAGAAAGGGGGCATGCCGCAACCCTTGACCGTTCTCAAGATCTGCGCGGCGATGAGCATCCATGTGGCATCGATCGCCAACCCTGAGCAGGATGATGCACAGACTTATTCCATCCATCGGCATGGCGACGATCGTTGGTACGATCTGACAGATTTCGGGGGCGAGCCGTTGGCGAACTGCCCCATCGACGAAAAAGAGCGGAAGAGACTGGCGGCAGGCGGAATTGCAGTGCCGATGCTTTTGCTGAAGAGTCGGCTGGAGGAAGGGCGGATGATGCCCAGCGTGCTTGAGCTTTTTGGCGAGAGTCAGACACGGAGCCACCTTGGCGAAGAATTGATCTATGTGCTTGAAGGAGTCGCCCGCATAACGATTGGAGCCGATACCTTTGATCTGAATACGGGCGAAAGCGTTGTGTTCTGGAGTTCGGAACAGCACAAGTACGCGCCCGCTCCAGGAACAAAGCTGCCGGTCCGGGTGCTTTCAGTGATTCTCCATCAGGTGCCGGGATCAGGGTGACATCTCCTGGTCTGAGAAGTGCATTTTAGGTTTGGAGCGGAGTTCAACGGAACCAGCATGGCATCTCGGACGTAGGCCAAGACTGCTTGTTTTGACTGAAGGTCACGCTATGAAACCCACCCAACGCTCCGTTTCGATTTTGATTGCCACCAACCTGATGACACTCTTGGCGCTTGGGGTGCTTGTCCTTTCTGGCTTTGTCCAAGGGCAGACCGCATTCAAAGAGATCCAAGCCGAACGGATCAATATTGTCGATCCCGACGGCAAGACAGTGCTTGCGATCAGCAATAAGCAGCGCATTGCCCCGGCGGTTGCCGGCGGGAAGACGTATAAGCTGGAAACGACGTCAGGGCGCGAGAGTATGGCGGGCATGATCTTTTTCAATCAGGAGGGTGATGAGATGGGCGGCTTGCTGTTCAACAGCTACAAGCTTCCGAACGGCAAGTTCGCGGGAATCGGTCATCTCTCCTTTGATCGCTACCAGGACAATCAGGTTGTGGCCTTGCAGTACAAGGAAAACTCCACCACCGTTCAGTCCGGTCTGACGCTTTATGATCGGGCCGCGACCGGAAAGTTCAAGGCAAGCCTTGATCTTGTTGAGGAATATCTGTCCGCTTCGCCAGACCGTCGAAAGGAGATTGAGAAAGCGCTTTCAGAGATGAGGGAAAGGGGAGAACTGGGAGCCGAGCGTGTTTTCGTGGGCAGCAAGGATCAGGTGGCCCAGATCGTTTTGAAAGATAGCAAGGGGCGCGTTCGTGCGCGAATGCAGATCGACAAAAGCGATCAGCCCGTCTTGGAATTCTTGGATGAGTCGGGCAAGGTGGTTTCAAGGTTCCCCGCCGCAAGCGGCCAATAGCGGCCTCCGTCTCCTATAGGAGAGATAATGAACCTGCCAAAGCAGACTCATTGTGATGGGTTATGGGCAGGTATAGACTGTTATCTGTGTCGATTTTATGCTCCAGGGTAGGCCATTTTGCTGATCAAGGATATTCGAAAGCTTAACCTGCGTAAACTATCCCGCCAGGATCTTGTTGCATTCGACCGTCTTGGATGGATCGTGCTTAACAACAGTCAAGATCAAGGAAGATACAAATGAAGAGACTCATGATTCTTGCCGCAGCTGCTTCGCTGGCGGCCCTCGCACCTGCTGCTAACGATTCGGAGATCAGCCGATTTTCGATCCGAACGTTCTTCGGATTCACCACGGGCGATATCAAGGACACTGTCGAGATTGACAATGTCTACGGCGTTGGCTTCGAGTACAAGATGCAGAACGAAGGTATGAAGAACGGCAGCTGGCACCTGGGTGCTGAGTATGCCACCAGCACCAAGGGCAACAGCCTTCAGCTGGACAACTACGGTCTTTACCTCGGCGGCGCATTCGCACTCGACAAGGATGTGCAGAAGCTCTTCTTCGTTGCGAACGCAGGCTTCTATTCGGCAGCTCTTCACGCTTCGGGCGGCGAAGGCTACTACGAGACCGGCTTTGGTTTCGATGCTGGCTTCCGATACCGAACGAACAACGTGACGCTTGAGCTGCTCTACCGCGTTCGACCGGACGTGATCGACGGTGAGTTCGACAACCGATCCTGGTCGATCGGTGTCGTTTGGCCGGTTAAGTAATCCAGGCCAACCGTAAAGCCCCGGAGCATCGCATGCTCCGGGGCTTTTTTATGCTGTACTGGCCAGTATTTTTATGGGGTGTCATCGCTATCGCTTGCCAGTTTATTCAAATTGCATTAAGATATTTATAAACCTGATCGAGGGTTTGGAGGATCAAGTGAAAGTTACATTTGTTTTGGGAGCCCTGAGCGTTGCCGCGTTCTCCACAGCGGTTACGGGCGTGGTTCCAAACGCCTTTTCGGCAACGGAGGCTCCTGGCACGTTTTCGCTAACGACGAACACTGCAGGCGGCAGAACCTATCAGTTCATCATTGACTCATCGCAGCTGACAGCGTTTGTGAACACAAACATTACGGGTATGCAGTTCAGACTGAACTCAACAGGCAACTGGCCGAGCGTTCCCGTGACCATGTCGTTCTTCGACGTCTACATGGGTGCGAGCGTCGATCCTACGGCGACAAGCAACACCTTTGCGAGCAACTTCACGGGTGCGGTCACACAGGTCCGCAACGGCTCGATTTCGTTTAATCCGGGCGACTTCCCGACCGGCGGTTCACCGAACGGCTTTGGTCCGAGCATCGGCTTTAACATGTCGTCCTACTTCTACTCGGGCGGCGATCTGTCGATCATGATGCGCTTTGCCACACAAACGGGTACAGGCGGCACGCCAACTCAGTCACCGTTCGACGCGATTGCGGCGACGGACACGGGCAACGGCTGGGGAACGCTGTTCTCGGGGCGTTGGACGGGCAGTTCTGCGGGCACGACGGGCGCTAACGCAAACTTTCTTGTCACACAGCTGACAGCAAGCCCAGTTCCAGAGCCTGCGACAATGGCCGTGCTTGGCCTTGGTGCGGTTGCGCTTATGCGTCGCCGTCGAAAGTAGAAAGGGAAGCTTTCTGCAGAATGCCGCGAACCTTAGGTCGCGGCATTTTTGTTTGCCCATTCGGCATGAGAAAGGGCATCCCAGCATAGACGGGATGCCCTTCGCCCTTTTAGGTTATGAGCAGCTGCAAGTCTATCGCTTGGTCTGTCCTGCTGGCGTGGGCGAGCCTTTGGCTGCCGCATCGTTGACTTGAGTTTCAGCAATGCGCGTCATCTTTTCGTCAGCGGCCGCTTCCTCGTTCAGCGATTGCTGGAGGAGCTTCTCTGCATCCTTCAAGCCAAGCTTGCGGGCAAAGGTGCGCAGGCACCCGTAGCCAGCAATCTCATAGTGCTCGATGCGCTGGGCGCAGGCGATCAAGGCTGCGTCTTTCACGTTGGGGTCGCCGACTCCGTTCATGACTTCGTTGGTTTCCGCAATCAATCCCTTCATCGCTTTGCAGGTCACTCCATCGGGGCTCACTTTGAGGGTGTCGCAGATCTCCTCGATGCGCATGAGCTGCTGCTTCGTCTGCTTCCAGTGATCTTGAATCGCTGATTGAAGCGTGCTGTTGGTGGCGATTTGTGCCATCGCCGGGAGCGCATCCACCAGCTGTGTTTCTGCGCTGTATAGGTCCCTAATCTCCTCGACAAACAGATCTTTCAGTGAGTTCATTCTGGTCATAGCTGTCTTCCTCTTGAAATCTCTGAGCGGCAAAGCATTTGTCGTTCAGGCAGGCCGTAGTGATTCCTACGTGTCGCCGTCGGGCGGTGTTGTGAAGACTTTGGCGGCATCGAACCATTAGGCAGCCATTAGATAGAGATTCAATCCCCGTCAAATTGCCTGGTTGAGACTCCCCGCGAGCTTGGACTTCACGCCACCGCGCGATTGAAGGATACCTTTGAGCTGGCTGAAGGCCGCCGCGCCTTAGCTTTAATATAGCGTATCAGTTATATGCTTCTTGTAGTATATTTAGGCGTGCCTTCAGCATTTGAAGTTATCGTCGAACCCAATCGTCGGGCGATCTTGAGTCTGCTTGCTGGCTCTGAGCAATCCGTGAGCGAGATTGAAAAGCAGCTGCGTATGTCTCAGCCTGCTGTCTCCAAACATCTGCGCATCTTGAGGGATGCGGGCTTTGTGCAGTCGCGGGTAGATGCTCAACGCCGGCTTTATCGCATTCGCCCTGAGCCATTGCAGGAAGTGGACGGCTGGCTTGAGCAATTCCGAAAGCTTTGGGCTCCGCACTTGGATGCGCTGGAGCGACATTTGGACCGTATGAGTGAGAAGGAGAAGAGTCGATGAGTCGACGAGAAGATTTCAACCCTGGCCCTGCCAACCTTGCCCGAGTTCATGGCCGGGAGGGAGTGCATTGGACGCTGGTCTTGGTGAAAGACTTGCGGCATGCGCCGGAAAAGGTTTGGGAGGCATTGACGGATCCAGCACAGCTGCGCGAATGGTCGCCTCTTGATGCGAGCCGCAACATGGGCGAAGTCGGGCCGGTGACGCTAACGACGGTAGGTATGCCAGGGGCTCCTGACGAAACCGAGGTGGTCCGGGCGGAGAGGCCGAGGGTGCTGGAGTATCTATGGGGCGGACGCACGACGCGGTGGGAACTGGAAGCGACCGCTGAGGGAACCCGGCTCACTCTTTGGGCGAGTATCGACCGCCGTTTTATCGCTATGGGTGCGGCGGGCTGGCATGTGTGCGTCTGCGTGATGGAGCAACTGATCGACGGAGACCCGGTGGGCCGTATCGTCTCGGAAGATGCTCTGAAGTTTGGCGACTGGCAACGGCTACATGCAGAGTATTCACAGCAGTTTGGCGTGGAATCTCCATCTTGGTAAGGATTGTAAGGAGTAAAGGGGCAAGCAAGATGGCAAAGACATTTACTGCGTTCAGCTTTGAGGCAAAGCTCTACCGTCCGGGTGGTGAGGATCAGGGTGCGCCTTGGACTTTTTTGAGACTGCCCGACGAAGCCAGTCAGAAGCTTCCTGCGCGGAGCATGGTATCGGTTGAAGGAACCTTCAACAGCGCCCCCTTTGTGACGACCCTTTTGCCCGATGGAGAGGGTGGGCACTGGATGAAAGTAACCCCCAAGCTCAGCGAAGCTGCAAAAGCAAAGGCGGGCGACACGATCAAGCTGGAGATTGCCCCTGTAGCCAAGGAGCCGGAGCCAGAAGTGCCAGAGGATGTTCAGCAAGCCTTAGAGGCAGCGGGTCCGGTTGCTATCGAAACGTGGCAGGCGATCACTGCCATGGCGCGGCGGGACTGGGTTTTCTGGATCGTCTCCGGCAAGAAGGCGGCGACCCGGCTTAAGCGGATTCAAGTGGCTTGCGACAAGCTGTCGAAGGGAAACCGTCGACCGTGCTGCTTTGATCGGTCGGGGATGTACGACAAGAGCTTGAATTGCCCGGTAGCGGATGGAGCGTAAGCGTTGTAAAGGATAAGGATTGTAAAGGGGCTCTCTGGTTCTCCTCCTTACTCCTTGCTACCCTTACGACCTTTACCCCTTCAGCACCCAACCGTTCGGATCGACCACGGGCGCGGTGCCGGTGTAGTTCACGGATCCGCTGCCTCCCGTCATCGGCACCCTGACCGTTTTGCCATCCACAACCACATCCACTGGCATCGGGAAGGGAAGGTTCTCGGGCGTTGTCCATTCTAGTTTGAGAACGCCGTCTGCGGCTTCGGTTTTGAGCGTAGGCAGCTTGGCTTGGCGGACGTAGACCTCGAAGAACCAGCGCAAATCTTGTCCGGATTCTTTGGATGCGATGGTGACAAAGTCGTCGGTGGTGACCAGCCGAAGCGCGCGCCCATCCGTCCACTTTTCCGATTCTGGCGTGGGGTACGCCATGCGGCGGATCGAGCGCAGAAACGCCTCATCGCCGATGAGATAGCGCAGCGAGTGCAGGATGAGGGCGCCCTTGTCGTAGATGTCTCCACCGTAGGCTTCGCTGGAAGTCTCCGCCCGAGGTGCAACCGGAGCCGCATTTCGAACCGCTCGCCGCCGACCCTTCATCGCCGTAAAGTAAGCGTCTTTGCCACGAATCTGCTCGATATAGAAGGTGTCCATGAAGCTCTGGAAGCCTTCGTGAATCCACATGTCGCGCCAGTCAGCATTCGAAACCAGGTTGGCCCACCATTCATGCCCGAACTCGTGCAGAAGAAGCCAGTCGAGCCCGTCGGGTGCGAACCGGTAGCGGTTGCCGTAGGCCACGGCGGTGGAATGCTCCATGCCCAGATGCGGCGTTTCCACGATGCCGAGCTTCACGCTTCGGAAGGGGTACGGGCCGCAAAACTTTTCCATGAATGCGAGGTATTTCTTCTGTTCCTCGATCAGCTTGGGTGCCTTGTCTTTGTTCTCTGGGAGAACGTAATAGTGGATCGGGATATTTTGTCCCGCGACCGACTTTGCGGAATCCTTGATCAGCGTATAGGGTGCGGCGTTAAAGACCAGCGAATAGTTGTTGATAGGCAGGGGCATGTTCCACACGAAGGTGGAAGTCTGGTCGGGGTTTTTGATGGTCTTTTCCAGCTTGCCCGGGCCAACCGCGATCAGTGGATCGGGCACGGTGAGCCGCATCATGGCGCGGTCTGGGCGGTCGGAGGGATGATCTTTGCACGGGAAAATGAGGTCCGCCCCGGCTCCTTGGAGGGCAACCGCAACCCAGTCGGCTCCGCTGGGGGTCTTTGCCCAGACGGTGCCGCCGTCCCACGGCGCATTCTTGGCGACATGGGGAGAACCTGCGTAAGCCGTCTCAACGCGGATAGGATCGCCAGGTTGCTTGGAGAGCGGGAAGTAGACTCGGATCATCCCCTTGAGGCGTTCGAATCGGAGCGGGTCTTTGCCGTCGGTGACGCGGGAGACCGTGAATGGATCGTCCAGGTCGATAAGGATGCTGCCCGTCGGAATGACCGTCATGGCATCCATGACGGTCGTTCCGGTGAGGATTTTCTTTGTGGGATCGACCCTGATAGAGACGTCATAAGAGAGGACATCATAAGCGGCCTGTTCCAGCTTGAGAACGCCACCGGAAATGGGCTCTTGAGCGTTGGCTGCTTGGGCAAAGGCCGTAGCGATCAGCGGAATGACGGCGAGTGAAGTCATGTCTGCGCTTAGTATAGGCGCGCTGTGATGCCTAAGACTCCATGTCTGTGAGAAATCGAATCATCGCGGTCTGGCGGCACTTGATGGCGCGCTGGAGAGGGGTGCAGCCGCTTGAATCCTGAGCTTGCAGACTGGCCCCGGCTGCGATCAGGGCTTTGGCAATTTCCACTGTGCCTCGGCGGGCGGACATGTGGAGCGGTGTGACCTTCTTGGTGCCCGTGACCCCGTTGACATCGGCGCCGCCTTGGATGAGCGCTTCGACCACGGCGCAGCCGTCTGTTTCTCTGCCGAGATGGCGAGCGTTGGTGACGGCATACAGCGCGTTATGCCCGTTCAGGTTTTCCGAATGGACCTCTGCGCCTCTCTTGAGGAGCAGTTTCACCCTCTCAATATCCCATTCGCTGGCAGCTTGGGTGAGGAGGGTTCGGCCCGTGACGTTTGCGCTGGCGAGGCTGGGGTCTTGGTCGAGCAACTCTGTGAGCTGTGGGATCGGGAGGCTGTAGTAGGGAAGGAGCGAGTCGCCAAGGGTAGGCGCAAGCTCCTCGAAGAAATCACTCAGTCGATTCTCCAACTCATTGGGAAGGCCCATCTGAGGCAGCGCATAGCGCATGCACGCAAGCCATCGGTCGATCTCATCTGGGCCGATCTTGAGGTGGGCATGGCGGCAGAGAAGACTCGTCTTGCCGCGCTTGGTGGTGTAGGCTACGGGGCCGCCAAGGGCCTGAGTGAGATACCACGCCAGTCGCTCTCGCTGGGGCTCGAAGTTGCGACCAAAGAGGCGTCGCAGGTCGGGATCGTGCTCAACGCGATCATGAAAGAGCTCGGATAGCCGGAGGCAGGCTTCCTCTCCGCCGATCTGATCGAAAAGACTCGGCACCTTGAGATGAGGATACCAAGAAGGGAGTTTTCTTTGGCTGGGTTGCCTGTGGTTCGGCGAGTCAACACTCTGTAGAATGGGCGTATGGCAGTCAAACGGATGGACAATATGGGAATCGTCGTCGAAGACCTCGGCACAACGATTGATTTCTTTCTTGAGCTCGGGCTGGAGCTTGAAGGGCGCGCCACGATCGAAGGCGAATGGGCTGGGCGTGTCACCGGCCTGGGCGATCAGCATGTCGAGATTGCCATGATGCGTACGCCCGACGGTCATGGCAGGCTGGAGCTTTGCCGTTTTCTCAGACCATCCGCTATCTCCGATCATCGCACCGCGCCGGTGAACGCTCTCGGCTACCTTCGTGTCATGTTCGCGGTGGACGACATCGACGATACGCTTGAAAGACTCGGCAAGCGTGGGGCGCAGCTTGTAGGGGAGGTCGTGCAGTACGAAGATATGTACCGGCTCTGCTACGTTCGCGGGCCTGAAGGAATCCTCATCGGCCTTGCGCAAGAACTGCGCTGAGTACGTTCTGAAAGGGATTCAAAGGGGAAGGGATGGTGGGCGGTACAGGACTTGAACCTGTGACCCCTACAGTGTCTTGGGATTCAGCAGATTCAAAGTTGCGGATTTGAGTCTAAGGATGTCTCTGATCGTCACCGTTTGTCTCCACCAATTGAGAGACTTGTGAGAGACCGCGAAGACGTCGTTCGGTAAGATAGACCATCAAGGTCAGGTAGCAAAGATTCCGTTGCTGAACATTGGGGAAGCTACGAGAATGAAGGTTGAATGCGTCTTCACCTTGTTGCTCAGAGCGCCGGATAAATGAATATCGCCATCTCCCAAACCAGGAACGTCTCACACATTGATGAGATTCTCAACGCGATACCCCCTTCCATAGAAGAGGTGGAGATTTCCTTTCCCGTCTCACTTTCGTATCAAGATGTCCTGGCGAAACAGCAAGTTGCGTTCCTGATGGCTACCATCCGTCAGCGCGCCTCCGTCCTCCGTCTCAAAGTCTTTATCGAAGAACTGTCTGAGGAGTTAATTGCGAAAAACAGTCTTTTATTCGCATCTTTGTGCCTCTCCGACTCAGTGGAGAATGCGACGGGTTCAATCAAACACGACAGGTCCCAGTTGGCGGACCTCCTCGCAGCATCGGCAGCGATTCGAAGGAAACCGAAGCAAAGGGCAGACGGAAGCTACTACTCGAATGCCTCACAGCGAATCATCGTATACGATGATTTTGGGCCATCGCTTCGACCTCTAATCTTTTATAAGGTTGATGGCGAACTGGTCCCAGTCACTACGTTCCAGAGCAGACTACGCGCGGTTTGGACACCCATGCGGCTAAAGGGCAGTAGAGACACCATTGATGATGTGTCCCGAATTCTATGGGAACTGTTTGAAAATACGCATCAACACGCAAGGGTCAGAAGAAACGACGGTCTTGTTAAGAGGTCGTTACGTGGTTGCTTGTTGGACTACCAGTTGGGAGAGCAGATGAGCTCAACAGTCACTGATCATCCGGTCAGCGTCTTTATTGAAGATGCGAAAGGCAAAGGTGCTACACAATTCTTGTTCATCACGATCTTTGACTCAGGGTCAGGCATCCCAGACCACCGCAGACCCATCAACGAAGCAGGTACGGCAAAGTCCGACTTTGACTTGCTCGCTGAGTGCTTTAACCCTCCGGTTGGTGGCCTGTACAATCGATCAAAAGGGCTTCCAACGGTCGCCACAATCCTGCAAAAGATGGAAATCCCTGGTGCTGCATTCATTCGATCCGGGTCTGTGTCAGCCATGCTGGATAAGGATGGCCTGAGAAGACACCACGACCACTTAGAGGGTCGGATGGGAACCGCGTTCTCTGTAATCTTGCCGTACTCTGTTGATGGTCTAAGGGGAAGAACTTGAGCAATCGAGTTCTGGTCTACCGAATCGGCTCGCAGCCGAAGATGAAGGCTGTTGCATTCTGGACCAGCCCGAGTGTTACGGCTGTCGAAGTCAGCGATGCAATACGCTCATTCTCTGAGAGCGAAGGTCCAGTTGCAGAAGTTTGTTTGATTACGTGGCATCACTGTTCGAGTTTGTTCGATGAACTCTTGGTGAAACCACTTGACCTTCGAGTGGACTCGACCGGAATTTCGGGGGCTATACTCAACCGGGATTTGAAGTGGAGGACCCAGAACGTCCCAAATCCACGAATGGTCTTAAAAGAAGGGTATGAGTTCCTGTTCCGCAAGCGCGGCGGCGTTTTAGTTGCTCCTGATGGCTACCACTATCAAAAGCTTTCAGGCGTGCATTCCCAAAAGTTCTTGAGGGCAGCAAACGTTTTCATCAATTCAAACGAATCTGCCCTCTTTGCTCTTGGCGTGCTGGTGGAACTTGCAATCTCGGCGCCCCCAGACATCATCTATACAGATACGTCGGCAATCAACGTTGTGGGGCATTTGATCTCCGACTTCTTCCTAACTGGTGAGGGACCCTCCCCAATCCCGGTTGTTAGTTTCAGTTCATACGAAGGTTTGGAAAGTGGATTCGTCTTTGACTTTGCTGAGACGGCCATCGTTGTGATGTCCGCAACAACCTCAGGCTCATTGGAAAGGAAGCTTGTAAAGGAGCATGAGATTCGTGAAAAGCGAATATGCACATTGTTTGCAGCAAACGAGCTCAAGGGGCCGCAGGTGCTTTTCAACATCTCGGAGTCCGAGGGTGAGCCGTTTGGCGAGATCGAAAATTATCAACCTGGTTCCTGTCCTCTTTGTGACCGCCAGCAACCCGTCATTACCATCTCGGGAGATCAGTTTCTGCCCGAGCCTGCAACGTGTCGGGCTTTCGAACTTCTGCGCAAGGATCTATCTGCGGCATCACTCAGGTTCGTTAATGATATTGAGAACGGTAAAGTCAAGTGCCACGCGTTGATGCAGGATGGCTCTCGTCGGCTGTTCCACTTTGATCTCTTTGGAAATCCAAGTTGTCAAGTAGAAGTCGAAGTTAAACGGCAGTTCGGACTTCTCTTTGGTAAGAGAGGCATGAACGTGCTCGTTCCACCCCACACGGAAAACCTTGGCTGGACCAGTGGTGACGACTACCAGGTTAGGTGCACAGAAAACTTCTCTGATGTTCAGGACCAACCGTTCCTGGGCGTGTTCTGTCCTGTTAACTACGGGAGCGGCGAGACAGCTTCTCTTGCCCTGGGGCTCCGGCAGATTCCCAACGACCCGGCAAGAAGCTTTCTGCTTGGAGTTTCGATCTACTCTGGCAGCGAGGAGCAGAAGGAGACGATTTCCAGCCTGGAATTTCGCAAGGCTGGCTGGAAGTACTTAGTCAATACGGTTTATGAGTTGCACTTACCCTCGTTGAGAAATGGCAAGACGCCCTGGGATATTGAGCTTGCCTGGCTTGATCTATGGCGGGGGGCCTGGAAAGACTTGTCTCAAGTCAATGAGCGGTACATCAAACTCAGGGATTCTCGTTGGCTTGACGCTAATGACATCTTCCTCCCAGATTTCTCAGGGGAGACGCCCGGCGCAACGAAGGGCTTCGCGTTCTTCAATGACGAAACAGTCGTGGGTGATCAATCCCGAATTCTTCTGACCGTGGCTCTTGCGCTGCATGATCGTAGACGCATGAAGAAAAGCTGGTCGATGCCTCAGAACCGGGAGGTGGTGGAGCCGCGAATGTTCAATCGCTATTCCGATCCAGCCATTCAGGCCGCGTTCCTGCGTGGCGCGTTGTCTGAGGAACTGAACTATTCAGGAGATCAGCATTTGTCTTCCCGTTTCGCTCAAATCGTCGATGCGATGATTGCCGGTGAGGGGGTCGGCTATGCGGCGGCCTTGAGCGAGTTCTGCTACGCAGTTCTCTCAGACCGCGTCCACCTTGACGGCCATGTTCGACACGAAATGATCAAGAAGATCGCCAACATGAACGCTAGCAATGATTGGGCGAAGTGCTTTGTTGAGATCGCCAAAGTTCAATTGTCCTGACTTCATCCACCTGCGTCGCCCCGCGAGGGCCACTCCAAATCGAAAGGTATCACGACTTCGTTCGCCAGAATGCCTGCATCGACCCCTACGGAGTTCCCACTGGTGTTCGGAACGGGATTCTGAACCGGAATACTGCCAAATTAGAGGCTTGTCTCTCAAACTTCTGAGAGACCGGAAACCACTCTTAGGTTCAAAGAGGTGGTGGGCGGTACAGGACTTGAACCTGTGACCCCTACAGTGTCATTGTAGTGCTCTACCACTGAGCTAACCGCCCGGGGAGTTCAATTATGGCCCGTGAGTGTGCGTTGGCGCAAGGGGATTGGCGCTGGACCCAGGCCGGGTGAAATCTGAGTGTTGAGCCACCCTCCCTCAAATCGCTCCGCTCATTGTCCCTGCCGGTCAAGGGAGGGATGTTGGGAGTGGGATGAGCTTTTGTCTCCACCCCCTGCCCCCTCCTCACCAAGTCTTCGACGTTGACGAGGGAGGGGAGGGAACCGGAGCGCAAGCTAAAGCATGCGGCTACTGGCTTGAGGTCTACGGAGCGCAAGCTGAAGCATGCGGCTACATTTCTGAAACAGGGATTAGTATCTATCCGCCCAAGGATTTGATCCAGTCCTTCATCATGCCGATGATCGCTGGATTGATCTCGTTTCCGGGCTTGCCCCAACGGCTGAAGCTGTCTTTGAAGTCGGTGGACTTATAGAAACCGTGGTCGCTTTGGGGCACCACTTTGTATTCCGCCATGCCGGGATTCGCCATGTTGACGGCTTGCGCCACTTGGGTTTGGCAGCTTTCCAGGGAGATCCAGTCGGTTTCGCCGAAAAGGGAGAGCACTCGCGTTTTGCCCAGCTTGGCCCAGTAGTCGCAGAAGTTCTTGTCGTTGACCTCCTGCATGTACTTGATGCTGCGAACACCCATCATGACGCCGTCGGCAGAGGTTGCGTCGACCATCTCTTTCAATTCGGGGTGGTTCTCTTTGATCCACGCGATCGTGCGTTTTTCGTTGTAGAGATAGTGATACACCGCGACGATCTGGCGAACCTCTTTGTCGATATCGGCGCGGGATTGCCCGTTCAGCGGACCCTGCACTCGGGCTGATTTGATCTGCCATTCCAGCCAACTGTCGGAGACGGTGCCGTAGGTGATGATCCCTTTGACGGGGAGTTCGGAGGCAACGATGGGAGCGTGGCATCCGCCCATGCTGTGCCCAAAGACGTACACCTGAGAGCGGTCGATGAAGTCGTATTTGTCCAGGGCTTTCAGGGTTTGGCGGTAGATGTCCAGCTCTTCGTCGAACCCGACCAGCAATGCTGGTCCGCCTTCACTGTCGCCGACTCCGGGCTTCTCCACACGGATCGTCACCCAGCCATCGTCGGAGAACGACTTAAGAATCTTGGACATTCCGCTGGGGCCGGTGAGCGGGGTTTCCACGGTGCTGGCGTTGATGCCCTGAATCCAGAACATCACCGGGCGCTTGCCGCTGGCTTTGGGCTTGGTGATGAAGGTGCGGATGCGATGCCCGTTGCTCATCACGTCGTCGTAGATCGTTTCATAGTTGTCGCCTTTGTCTTCCGGCTTGGGCTGGACTTTCACATCGATCTCTTGCTCTTTGTCTCCTCGGCGGACGATCAGCTTGACTGTGGGGGAAGACACGGCATTTCGCACCAGCTCGTTCCATTCGCCAAACGACTTGAACCGTTTGCCATTCACGCCGAGGACAATGTCGTTCTCCTCCAAGCCATTGGCCTTTGAGGAGACCTGGACGGCCTCTTGAGGGCCGAGCTTCAGATCGTTGCGCACAGCTTCAGGAACGGCTCGGAAGGGGATTCCAAGGGTGCCTTTGCGCGGCAGTCCGCTGGCAAACAGGCTTGCGGAAAGGGTTAGCAGAATGAGAAATGAAAGTAAGGGACGCACGCATGTTCCTACCTCCAGGCTCAAGCTGTTGGGTTCCACGGGCAGGGAAAGCTGCACGGTTTGTGAGTTTTCTAAGAAAGATGTGAACGGGCAGAAAAATCCGGCCGAATCTGTCGTAATTACGAGTAGAGCGGACGCAAAAAGACGGCATAAAAAGAGTGTCGGTGGAGCAATCCAGCGATCCGCAAAACAAGGAGGATTTCGAAATATGACAATGAATTCGCAGTTCACGTTGTCCAGATGGTCCGGAAGCCTTTTTGTCGCGGAGAAAAAGAACGGTGATTAGGGTCTTGATCCTAACCCTCCGTAGGGGCCTCATCACGGCCCTATAAAAAAGAATCTGCCCCCGCCTGACGGGGGCTTTTCTATTTAAGCGTGCCCATCGTACGTATACTTTCATTAATGTCGAAACCGCTTTGGCTCGTTGCGGTGATGGCGCTGGCTTTGGTCAGCGTTGCGGTGTTGCGACCCGCCCCAGAATTCGACGCGGTCATTCGTGGGGGACGAGTGATCGACGGCACCGGCAACCCCGCCTATTTTGCCGATGTTGCCATCAAGGACGGTCGGATTGTGGCGATCGGGGTAGTTGAGGGGAAAGGGCGGGAGGAGATCGATGCTAAGGGGAAGGTGGTCACGCCCGGGTTCATCGATGTTCACACCCACGCCGAGAACATTCAGAAGCTTCCGCTGGCTGAGAACTTCCTGCGAATGGGTGTGACTACGGTTGTGATGGGGAATTGCGGGACCTCGGAATCCCCCCTTTCAAGCTATTTCCGAACTCTGGAAAAGGGAGGTGTTTCGGCAAATGTGGCCAGCTTTGTCGGGCACAACACGATTCGGAGGGCAGCAATGGGAGGCGATGCAAACCGTGCGCCGACCTCTGAAGAGCTGGCGAAAATGAAGTCTGCCGTCGATCAGGCGATGAAGGATGGAGCGATCGGTCTATCGACAGGCTTAATTTACTTGCCCGGAACGTATTCCAAAACCGATGAGATTGTCGAGCTCGCCAAGGTGGTTCGGAGCTATCGCGGTATGTATGTCTCGCACATGCGCAGCGAGGGCCTGAAGATCTTTGACGCCATCGACGAGGTGCTGACCGTTGGGCGGGAAGCGGGCGTTCGGTGTGAGATCTCTCACATCAAGCTTTCGGGCAATGCGATGTGGGGACGTGGAAAGGAAGTCATCGAGAAGCTGGAGAAGGCAAGAGCGGAAGGAATCGATGTCACCCAGGACCAGTACGCCTACACTGCCAGTTCCACGGGCCTGTCTCAGCTCATCCTTGACGAATATTTGGAGAAAGGCTCAGCGGAGTTCAAGAAACGGATCGAGGACCCTGCGAAGAAAACAGAAATCGCTGAGAAGATGAAGCAGAACTTGGCGAACAACCAGCGCAAGGACTACTCCTACGCAGTGATCGCCAGCTACAGCAAGGACAAATCGCTGAACGGCAAGTCGATCCCCGAAGCGGCTAAGGCACGGTATGGCAAGGAAGACCTGGATGCGCAGATCGACATGGTCTTTGAAATCTATGTGAACGGGGGTGGAAGCGGGGTCTTTCATGGAATGAGCGAAGACGACTTGCGGCTGTTCATGCAACACCCGAATACCGCCATCGCTTCGGATGCTTCGGTGCGAGATTTTGGGCAGGATGTGCCGCACCCGCGCGGCTATGGCAACAACGCCCGCGTACTCCAGAAGTACGTGGGTGAACTGAAAATCCTGCGGCTGGAGGATGCCATTCGCAAGATGACCTCCTTGCCCGCAAGGGAAATGGGGATTGCCGACCGAGGGGAGATTCGCGTGGGGATGGCGGCGGATCTTGTCGTTTTTTATCCGGCGAAGGTGAAGGAAAACACGACGTTTACCGATCCGCACCAGTATGCGACTGGGTTTGATTGGGTGCTGGTGAATGGAACGGTGACGGTGAGGGCGGATGTGCACACCAAGGTGAAAGCTGGGAAGGTTTTGCGGAGTCGAAATGGAGCGGTGATGGCCTCACCAGCCCGATAAATCGGGCAGGACGAAGCGCGAATGAATTCGCGCACTCCCAAATCAGTCGTCAGTAAGCTGGAGCTCGCGCTTGGGCATTTGCTCCATCAGCAACCCAACGGCTTCCAATGGTCTTAGCTTTCCTCGAAGAACGGTGTCGATGGCTTCCATCACCGGCAGACGCACCATGCGGCGACGGGCCAGCACCAAGATCGCCTCTGCCGTATTCACGCCCTCAGCCACTTGCCCAACCTTTTCCAGGGCTTCGTGCAGGGAGATGCCCTCGCCGATGTAGCGCCCGACTCGGTAGTTGCGACTGAGCGAGCTGGAGGCAGTGGCAAAAAGGTCGCCAACCCCAGCAATCCCCATGAATGTCTCAATGCGACCGCCCATGGCAAGGCCGATCTTGGCGATCTCGCCAAGCCCACGCGCAAGCAGGGCGCCTTTGGTATTGTCGCCAAAGCCAAGGCCGTCGGCGATGCCCGCGCCGATAGCGAGCACGTTCTTAAGCGACCCTGCAAGCTCAACGCCCACGATGTCGTCTGTGATGTAAACGCGGTAGGTGCGGCAGTTGAAGGCGCAGGCTGCTTTTTCTGCCATCGCAACGTCGGTGGAAGCGACGACCGCGCCAGTCGGAATGCCACGCACAATCTCGACGGCAAGGTTGGGTCCGCTGATGGCGGCAATCCGCGCATCGGGCCGCACTTCAGCGACCACTTCATGCAGGAGTTGCGGCCCGTTGGTGTCCATGCCTTTCGATGCGATGACCACTACGGGCTCTTCCCCCTGGACCAGGTGCATCGCGGCACGTACGCCATGGCTGGGTACCGCCATCACCCACATGTCGCAAGGCTTGAGGTTGCTGGTGTCGCAGGTGACGTTAACGTCGGCAGGGATGGCAAAGCCGGGGAGATAGCGGATGTTCTCGCGGATACTGGCCATCGACGCGATCTCGTCAGCTTCGCGTCCAAAAAGGGTGACTTCATGACCGTTGCGAGCAAGCAGGATCGCAAGCGCGGTCCCCCAGCTTCCAGCTCCAAGCACGGTCACATTCATCTGGGGAAATTATACGGAATTTATGATCGCAGAAAGGCGGATTGGGCCTGTGTAAAGACAATAGCTACTCTCCGTCCAGACCTTCACTCTCCCACCGAAAGGACATGAGGGCCGTCCCTTCGACCCCGCAACCCCCACAGGTACACTCAAGACAGCCTGAGCGCGGTGGCTCGGGCCACTTCTCAAGGAATCTCGCGCTATGGCAATCCGCATCGGTATCAACGGTTTTGGCCGCATCGGCCGTCTTTCGCTCCGCACCATGCTCTCCCGCTATCCGGGACAGTTCGACGTCGTGGGCATCAACGATCTCACCGACACCAAGACGAACGCGTACCTCTTCAAGTACGACACCACCTATGGTCCGTTCGATGGCAAGGTAGAGCACGACGACAGCTCGATCACCGTGAACGGCGACAAGATCAAGGTCTTCGCACAGACCGATCCGGCGCAGATTCCGTGGGGCGACGTTGGCGCGGATATCGTCATCGAAGCCACCGGACGCTTTACAGACGCCACCAAGGCCGCCGCACACCGTCAGGCGGGTGCCAAGAAGGTCATCATTTCGGCCCCCGCAAAGAATGAGGATGTGACGATCGTCCTTGGTGTGAACGACGGCATGTACGATCCGGCGAACCACCACGTGATCTCGAACGCAAGCTGCACCACAAACGGTCTGGCTCCGGTCGCTAAGGTCATGCACGAGCGATTCGGCATCGAGAAGGGCTTGCTCACCACCGTCCACGCCTATACGAACTCGCAGAGCACGGTCGATACCGCAAAGAAGGACCTGCGTGACTCGCGCGCCGCCGCTGAGAATATCGTTCCCAGCAGCACGGGAGCGGCTAAGGCGGTCGGGCTGGTTATTCCTGAGCTGAAAGGCAAGTTCACGGGTATGGCGTTCCGCGTTCCGACGCGAACGGTTTCGGTCGTTGATTTTACGGCTTTGCTCAGCCGAGACGCTTCGGTGGAAGAGATCAACGCCGCGATGAAGGAGTACTCGGAGGGTCCGCTGAAGGGGATCATGCAGTATTCGGATGAAGAGCTGGTCAGCAGCGACCTGATCGGCAATCCGTACAGCTCGATCTTCTCTTCTGTGGACACAGTTGGTCTGGGCAACTTCGTGAAGGTTGTGGCTTGGTACGACAACGAATGGGGCTACAGCTGCCGTATCGCTGATCTTTGCAACTTCCTTCAGCAGAAGGGTTTGTAACTCGCGGTTCCATCATGAACAAAAGGCCGTAACGCTGCGCTACGGCCTTTTGTCTATTGGATGTAAGGGGATTCTATGAAAGCTGTCGCTTTGACTGTTCTGTCCGTGTCAACGCTTGCGTTTGGGCTCGCACCAAAGTCAGATGTTGAGAAGATTGCCGACCGTATTGATTCCCCGCTTCAAAAGGCGTTTGAGAATATTTGGGACGGCAAGTTTGGCGTGTCACGCCTTCCGCGAAAAGGACCTCACATTGCCAACCCTGCCAATGGCAAAGGCCTGCTGAGCGCAGAAGACAGCATCCAGTGGCGCGCACGATTGTTCTTGGCTGGAAATAAGACTAAGAAGCTTGGTAAGGGATCATTCGAACTCCGCTATGCGGGCAACCTGAGCTATGACAAAGGGCAGAAATCTGAGGAGGAATATCGCAAAGCCGTAGCCGACCGTCCTTCCGAAGATGCCTTAAAGAAGCTGATTGAAAGGAACTTTGGGTCTGAAAAGCCGATGAAGCTGGATGAATGGACAGTTGTTTCACGCCCCATTCGTTCGTTGGGAGAGGCTTGCACAAAGTGTCACACAGAATCAGGCGACAAGGACGCGCTCGGGTATTTGATCTACACCTTCAAGAAACAGTCTTAGCTTAGCGATTGCTGACTTGAGCAGAAGTTGACGGCATTCCTGGTCTCCAGTACTCACCCGAATATTTGATCGGATCCGTCATGCAGAAGCGGATAGCGCCAAAGGCCACGTAAGTCACCATGAAGCAGAGCAGGAGTCGATTGCCTGCCTTCGTGCCCATGTCGAATTTAATCCCCTTCACAAAGCCAAACAGGCAAACCCAAGCCGAGATGGTGAAAGCTAAGTAGAGGAAAGGCCCAAAGGGATTGGCTTGAAAGGCGTGGATGAACTGTCCGTGCACGGTGGCGGTGAAGCTTGTCGTCAGTCCACAGCCGGGGCAAGGCTTTCCGAACATGAGAACGCTGGGGCAGGGTGGGAGCCCAAGCTGCTGATGCGTTCCATGCCCGTGGTGGTTGGGCGAAAGATAGATCGCAAACGCTGTGACGGCAAACCACATCAGAAACCATAGCAAATGGCTGCTGAGCTGTCTCTTGGTCAATCCGTAGGATCGCTGAATCATTGCGCTCATTAATCGTACGCTGCAAAGGGGGGTATTGGATGCGGTTTGGGTATCAATCGCCGACGACAGCTTCGAGCGGAAGCACACATTCCGGCTGGAGTTTGCTGAGCACCATGCGCCCAACACCGATGACAAAGCCATCGAGATCTTGGACGCCAACGAGGTCGCCATCGCTGTGCCCAGAGGCATAGACTCGCTGACCCTGGCGGAAAAGAATCTCGTCCGATGGACCAAGTCGGTGCATCGGCATGGGAGGAAGCGCCTCGGAAAGCGGAAGGATATTCTCTTTGCCTGCCTCATCCAACAACACAGCCTGCTCAACGCTAAACTTGCCTGCGAAGGTTCTTCGCAAAGCGGTCAAATAGGCTCCGCAACCGATGCTCTCGCCAAGATCGTGGGCCAGCGAGCGTATGTAAGTGCCCCCAGAGCATTCAATTTCGACGGTTGCCCGATTGTCTTCAACCTTGAGAATATCAAAGCGTTCAATATGCACGGTTCGCGGCTCTCGGTGGACTTCCTGGCCCGCCCGGGCATACTTGTACATCGGTTTGCCCTGAACCTTCACGGCGCTATAGATTGGCGGCAGCTGCTGGATGAGTCCAGTCAGCTTTTGCTTATGCTCTTCGATGGCTTCAGTGAGATGGGTCGGCAACGGCGACTCATCAGAGAGGGTCCCTTCAGCGTCGTATGTGTCGGAGGACCGCCCAAACGTGATCTCACTGACGTAGACCTTGGGCTCAAGAGGCAGATATTGGAGGAACCTTGTCGCTGGACCGATGGCGAGAACCAGCAGACCGGTTCCCAGAGGATCAAGAGTTCCCGCATGCCCCACGCGTTTTGTCGAAAAACGCCGTCGGAGGGTGTTGACGACGTCGTGAGATGTGACCCCAATCGGTTTGTCGATTAGGAGAATCCCAAGCACTCGCGCAACCTCGGAATCACAGATTCGATCACATCGTCGATGGAGCTTTCGAAAGAGCATCCGGCAGCGTTTTTATGTCCTCCACCCCCGAATTCTCTGGCAACTTCGGCCACGTCGAATTCTTCTCTAGAGCGCAGACTCACCCGTACCCGGTTGGGCTTGTGCTCGCGCAGCAAAGCCGCGATCTGGACGGTGCGAATGGACAGAAGCTCGTTGACGAAGCCCTCGGTATCTTCATCGCTTGCCCCGGCATCTTCAAAGTCGCGGAGACTGAGCGGCGCCCATGCCAGCTTCTCGCTGCATTCGATGACCATGTTTTCAAGCATATGGCCTTGCAGACGAGCGGCAGAGAGTCGCTTGCGATGGAAAATCTCTTCGCTGACCAGGTTGATGTCGGCCCCTTTTTCCAGCAGGTAGGCAGAGAGGTGCATGGCCTCCGCGCTCGTATTGCGGAAGCGGTAGCTGCCCGTGTCGGTGACGATGCCTGTAAGGAGGCATGTTGCCATCTGGGGTGTCACATTAGCCTCCAGCTCCATAAAGAGCCGTGTCAGGATCAGTGCGGTCGCGGCGGCATTGACGTCGATAATACGCAGATCGCCAGGGGCTTCATGGGGCACGTGGTGGTCCACCACCATAGTGCGGAAGCATGAATCGAAGAAGACAGCGGTTGATCCCAGCCGATCCGTAGAGTCGAGGTCAAGAATGATGCCCAGATCGTGCTTTTCGCTTTTTGGGATTTGACGGACGCGGTCAATGCCCGGAAGGAAGAGCAAGTTTTGCGGGGGCATGTGATGGCAGACAACCTCGTTCTGCACACCCAGAGAATCGAGATACAGCGAAACGGCAAGCGCCGAGCCCAAGGCATCACCATCTGGGTTGAGATGAGTGCCTATCAGGACGGAGGCCGCATTCTTGATTTCTGATTGAAACTGCTGTGCCGGCGTTATGGTGCGACTCACCTTGTTCCTTATCCTGCGCATGGGCACAGGAGCGTTTCCACCCGGGCGGATAGCCGCCAAGGATCACTATGATACTCGATTCGGCTTATACGCCTTTCGGGGTGAAGCTGGTTCCGCATCCACAGCTTCGTGCGGCGTTGGGATTCTCGAACTGGAATCCGCCTCCGATAAGGTTGCCGGTATAGGTGAGGACCGCGCCATTCAGGAAACGGACACAACGCTTGTCGCAGACAACTTTGATCCCGTTCATCTCGGTCGAAAGGTCCTTGTCCGTCAGCAGCGTATCGATCTGGGTCAGGTACTCGAAGCCTGAACACCCACCACCCTTGACGCCAACGCGCAAGAAAGCTTCGGGGCGACCGTCTTTGTCGAGAATCTTCCTGACACGCTCGATCGCGGCGTCGGTCAGCGTAACTGGGAACGCAACATCAGCGGGGGCATCCGGCATAGCTTTTTCTACGTTCAATCGCCCGCGGCTGCGCGCTCTTTGGGCACTGAGGTCTGAATCTGAATCAGGGAACTCTGAGCATGGTTAACCTGATCCATGATGTCCTTCAGAGTGATCTTGCGCACCACGTCGTCAATAGCGGCTTGGATATCGTTCCAAAGGAATCGGATGGCACACTCGCCTTCATGGACACAGGCCGCGACTGTGCCGCTGTGCCGTTCGCAGAATCCTTTGTCGAACAGTCGGCCGCCCAGTACGGCAAGCACCTCGCCTACAATGATGTCCTTCGGGTCGCGAGCCAAAGAATAGCCGCCCGAATGTCCTCGGGTGCTGTTGATAAACCCGCCCTTGCGGAGGATCATCAGGAGTTTCGCCACGTGCGGCTCGCTCAGCTCTTCTCCACGACTGATGATAGGAATCGTCACGCTTCCGTTGGGATATTCCTTTGCAACCCGCAGGAGACATCGCAGTCCATATTCTTCTTGCGCGCTTAATTTCATGAGAACCTCTTGCTACGTTTAGCGAGGCTTACATATTCATTATGGGCCTGAACCGCCCAGCTATGAACTATCGCTCGCGAATTCACAGCAAACCAAGCATCAATTTGACTTCGTCGGAGACCATATCCAGACTGAACGGAGGGTCCCATGTCAGCTCAACTTTGGCATCGGTCACGCCGGGAACGAACTTCACTTTCTCCTGAACTTCGATAGGCAGAGACTCTGCGACTGGGCACGCTGGCGAGGTCAGGGTCATCACGACGGTGACGAATCCGTTCTCGTCGGCGGAGACGTTGTAGATCAGTCCGAGATCGTAGATGTTGACGGGAATCTCAGGATCGTAGATCGAGCGAAGGGCTTCCGTCACTTCGTTTTCGAGCATCGACCGCTCGATCGTGCTGAGTGTTTTGGGTTCTGATGGGGTCATATCGATGGGTTTAGGCATAGAACTATTCAGTTCGGACAGGCTCTTCATTGCCCTTGAGTGCCGCTTCCATCGCGTGCCATGCAAGCGTAGCGCACTTGATGCGGATGGGGAACTCGCGTACTCCGGCAAGGGCCGCAAGCTGGCCAATCTCATCAATGTCCGCTTCGGTTTTGCCCGTGGCCATGTCGCGGAATTGTCGGAAAAGCTCTTGTGCTTCTTCGACGGACTTGCCGCGCACTTCCTCAGTCAGCATAGATGCTGAAGCCTGTGAGATGGCGCATCCTGCGCCTTCGAAGTGCGCAGACTCAACGATGCCTTCCGAGATTTTCAGATAGATCGCAACCTGATCTCCACAAAGCGGGTTGTGGCCTTCAGCGGTGCAGGTGTATTCGACCGGCGCGCCAAAGTTGCGCGGCCGTTTGCTGTGATCCAGGATCACCTCTTGGTACAGCTCCCGAAGGTCGAGACTAGACATTTCTGTTTCTATTGTGGTGCATTTTGAGATTTGGGCAAAGGCATTCGGGCATGCCGCTCCGCTTCCGCCCCCAGACAGGCTATTCGGTTCAGCCGAAAATGCTGATGGCTTTTCGGACGCCTGCGGCCAATGAGTCCAGTTCTTCCTTCGTGGTGTACATGCCAAGGCTGGCGCGGGCGGTTGCGGGCACACCCATCCGTTTCATCAGCGGCATGGTGCAGTGGTGTCCCGCGCGGATAGCGATCCCCTCGGTGTCCAGAACGGTGCCCAAATCGTGCGGATGCACGCCTTCCACGGTGAATGAGAGGATGCCTGCTTTGTGCTTTGCGGTTCCTCGCAGAGTCACTTCGGGAATCTCGCTAAGAAGCTGGGTTCCGTAGGTAAGGAGTTCGCTTTCATAGCTCGCGATCTTGTCCTTTCCGATGCCTTGAACGAAGTCGATGGCAGCGCCAAGTCCGATGAAGCCTGCGATGTTGGGGGTTCCTGGCTCGAATTTGGCAGGGATTTCCGCATAGGTGGTTTTCTCAAAGCTGACCGTGCGGATCATGCTTCCGCCAGACTGGTAGGGCGGCATCTTTTCCAGCAACGGACGCTTGCCGTAGAGAATTCCGGTTCCGGTGGGGCCATAAATCTTGTGGCAGCTGAGCGTGTAGAAATCGGCGTCGATGTCCTGCACATCGATGGGAAGATGAGGTCCAGCCTGCGCTCCATCGACCAGGCAGACAGCCCCGTGCTTTTTTGCCATCGCGATCATTTGCTTGACCGGGTTGACAGTGCCGATAGAGTTGCTGATATGGACAATGCCGACGATCTTGGTTCGCTCAGACAGGAGTTTCTCATACTCCTCCAGGATCATCTCGCCGCTGTCGGTGATGGGAGCAACCCTGAGCACGGCGCCTGTCTGCTCGCAAACGATCTGCCAGGGCACGATGTTGGAGTGGTGCTCCATCGTCGTGATGAGGATTTCATCCCCGGGTTGAAGGACGGTTCGCGCATAGCTTGACGCCACCAGATTGATCCCTTCCGTGCATCCCTTGGTGAAGATGATCTCCTCTTCCTCTTTGGCATTCAGAAAAGCCTGAACCTTGCTCCTCGTGGCCTCAAAGGCATCGGTCGCAAGCTGGCTGAGGGTATGGACACCCCGGTGGACATTGGTGCTGTTTTCGCTGTAATACGCGGATGTGGCATCGATGACGCACTGCGGTGTGAGCGCGGTGGCCGCACTGTCGAGGTAGATCAGCGGCTTGCCCCGTATCGTCTGCCGCAAAGCAGGGAAGTCTTTGCGAACGGCTGCGCTCAGGTCCGTAACGTGCAATGGCATCGACATGGGTTACTTTTCGATGGCGAAGGAGCTTGCATCGAAGACAAACTCATTCTCCTTCATCTTTCGCAGGCCGGATTCCGACGGCTCTTTGTCCAGCGAGATTTGTGCAATCGCGGATTTTGCCCCTCCGAGAACGATGTTTTCCATCTCCTGAACGCTGATACCCTCGTCCTTCAGCACACCGAGGACGTGGGCCAGCACACCAACGCGGTCTACATGCCGAACCACCAAGACGTGGGAAGCGATCTCTGCCTTCTTCACGTTGACGACGTTGGGAACGCTGCCAGTTGCCTTGTACTCGCGCACGATGCGCACCGTCTCCAGGGCCACGGCTTCCTGCGCCTGGTCGGTGCTTGCGCCAATGTGATGGGTGCAGTAGATGCGCGGATGATCCTTCACAGGGCCTTCATAGTCCGCCTGGGCAGTATCGGGCTCACCGTCAAAAACGTCCAAGCCAGCGAAGATGCCTTTACTGTCCAGCGCCTCAAGCATAGCTGCCTGATCCACAACTTCGGCGCGGCTGGTATTGATAAAGTAAGCGCCGTCGCGCATCGCGCTGAAGAAGCTCTTCCCCAGCATGCCGCGAGTGTCGCCGGTCAGGCTGACATGAACGCTGACAACATCCGATTGGCGGGCAAGCTCTTCAAGCGAATCGGCGCGACCGATGCCGAGCGCTGCCGCGACATCGGAGGTCATCCAGCGGCTATAAGCGACAACATGCATTCCGAATGCTTTCGCACGGACGATCATCTCTTGACCAATCTTGCCCATGCCGACGAGGCCAAGCGTTCGTCCGTACAGTCCCTTCGCCTTGCTGTATTCCTTCTTGTTCCACTTGCCGTTGCGAAGGTCGATGACGTTGTCGGCGATGTGACGGTCGACGGCAAGCATCAGACCGAAGGCCAGCTCTGCCACAGCCTGACTGTTCTTGCCGGGGCAGTTGGTGACATAGATGCCGTTTGCGCTAGCCGCTGCGACGTCGATAGTGTTGTAGCCCGCGCCTGCGCGAATGATGACGGCAAGCTTGGAGCCTTCCATCATCGGAGCTGTGACCTTTGTGGAGCGCACGACGAGAACTTCGCATCCCGTCTCGCGTATCGCATTTCCGAGTGCGTCATCTTTCAGGTCGGGCTGATAATCGACGACAACACCCAGCGACTCCAGCCCTTCAAGGCCAATTTTCTCGAACTTGTCCGCAACGAGCACCTTCATGGCTTGAAGTTTACCGATTGCGAGCGTCCTATTTGGCTTTGAGAGGCCCTGCCTCGTCTAAGCATAGCGAAGACGGAGGAGGGTTGCGAGGGGGAAGGAAAGGATTGGTTCTACTTCGTTCTCACCCCGTCCCAAACGGCATTAAGGATCAGCTGTAGCTGGGGTAAGATTCTCACCCTCCCAATCCCGAGCCGGGGTGGCGGAATGGTAGACGCGGCGGTCTCAAAAACCGCTGGCTCAAAAGGTCGTGCGGGTTCGAGTCCCGCCCCCGGCACCAGACTCTTCCTAATGCTTGCGACCCATGCTTCGACTGGCTCAAAAGCTCTCGCGGGTCCGCCCTCGGCACCAAGACGCTTCCTAAAGCTTGTGACCCATGCTTCGACTGGCTCAAAAGCTCTCGCGGGTCCGCCACCGGCACCAAGACGCTTCGCTGTCTATATTCTGCACCCCGGCCTCGGAAGCAGGCGTAGCCGCATGCTTTAGCTTGCGTCCCCAGAACGTCTCCAAAAGACCCGAAGCTTGATATCTGAACAAGCGCAATCGATGATAGTGAGCACTAACGATTTACCTTGAGAAAGACTAAAAAGAAGAAACGCGCCCGAATCGCTGAACCGAAGTTCATTGTCTCGAGCGCGTTCTTGTGCGCTAACTCTGAGTGCATCCGAAGATACTCTCGCTGTTTGCGCAGTAGACTTCTTGCAAAGCTTTGTAACCGAAGTTACGCAACTGGTCCGCAATCTATCTACAATCGCCGGTGGAGCGTTCTTAGTCGAGTCCACCCTGCTCCGAAGAGCAGATCACCGATCTCCCCGGTGTTGACTGCGCCTCCGGTCCTCTCTGGCCGCGAAAGTTGATCGGCGCACCTCTCTTCTTTCGGGCTCGGCCTTGATCGCCGGCTGCATGAATAATTTAGCACGCCCCTTATTGGAATGCAACTAGAATTTGTTTTTCTTTTCCACAGGAAAAGTGGAAAACTCTGGGGATAAGGATGGTCCCTGGGGTAAGAAGAAGATTAAGAAGCCTAAGTTGGGCAATTGTTGCCTTACAAGACGGCTTAGCGTCTAAAAAAGCATCGAGAATTCCGTATCTTTGCCGGGCAGCTGAAACCCAAGCGAAAAATATCGTGTAGATTGAGTCTGTCTGAACCTGAACAAGATCGCCTTTCGTACCGTTCTATACAGTAGGCCTTCATGAGCGACCATTCCGTCGGCACCCTCGGCAAGTACCAGATCATCCGCGAGATTGCGCGGTCGAACGACATCGTCTACGAAGCGTACGACCCCGTGATGAACCGTCGCGTCGCCTTGAAGGAGCTTTCGATGCCAGGCGGGGCCACTCCGCAAGCCCGAGAAGAGCGCACTAAGCGCTTCTTGCGAGAGGCCAAAGCTGCCGGAAGCATGGCGCACCCCAACATCGTCACGATCTACGAGTACGGCGAGCAGAACGGGCGACACTTCATTGCGATGGAGTACCTGGATGGGCACACGCTGCGCAATGAGATCGACACCCAAGGCTTTCTGGAGCTGGGCAAGTCGTTCACGATTGCTCGGGAAGTGCTCAAGGCTTTGGATTACGCTCACTCGAACGGCGTTATCCACCGCGACATCAAGCCCGACAACATTCAGCTTCTGCCTGATGGGCGCGTTAAGCTCACCGACTTTGGCATCGCCCGCCTCACCTTCGAGCCGAACATCACGATGGATGGGCAGGTATTCGGAACACCGAGCTATATGTCGCCCGAACAGGTGGTCGGCAAGGACATCGACGTACGGAGCGATCTGTTCAGCGTAGGTGTAATCCTGTACGAGATGATCAGCGGGCAGAAGCCGTTTCAAGGCGATAGCGTGGTCGCGATCACCCACGCGATCATGAACCGCGAGCCGGACCAGCCCCGACAGGCCAATCATGTGGTCTGGCAGTTCTTGATGCGGGCGATGGACAAGAGTCCGCAACTGAGGTTCGCCACCGCGAACGCGATGATTTCATCGCTGGATTCCGCCGAGCAATCGACCAAGTCGGTAGTGGCAGCGCCCAATCCTACGGTTCACGGCATGCCGCCGTCGGTCCAAAACCCCTATGCTCAGGCGCAGAATCCGTACGCGGCCCCGCAAATGCCCGCCCCACCCATCCAGACGCCTTACAATCCTTACGGGTACCCACAAGGCCAGCAGCCGCAGCAACAGCTTCCCCCGCCCACTTATGCCTATAACCCTTATGCAGGCGGTCAGCAGCTGCCGCAACAGATGGTGCCAGGTTCGTATGTGCCCGGGCAGCAAAGTGGTGTCTATCCGCCGGTGCCGGTCTACTATCCCCCTCCGCCCCGGCAACCCATGTTTAAGCCGGAAACCAAGCAGTTTCTTGGCAAGCTGTTTTTAACGGTTTTGCTTCTGGGGACCCTTTTCGCGCTGGTGTTTGTCGCGGTTAACTCACTAACGAAGGCGTTTCAGCAGATGAGCCTGAAAGAAGCGGATCAGCGGGTTGTCAAACAGCTGAATGCTCAAAATGCAAATGCGCCCATCGAGCAGCGGATCGAAGAAAGAACGCGCCTGATGGAACAGTTGCGCGATTCGGTGACGATCGCAACCGAGCGTAAGAATCTTGCCGTGCTTTACGAGCAGCTGGGCAAAAAAAAACTTGCGGTGCAGGATCTTGAGGCCGCCGAAGGAGCGTTCGATATGGCGCTCAAGCTTGATGCGAGCAACCCAGCTTATAGCAGCGACCTCGGAGATGTCTACTTTCAGCTAGCTCGCAACCAGGGCGACTATGCTTTACGCAAAGACTGTTACAGGAAATCCGCCGACAATTGGGGCAAAGCGTTCAGCGCTGAAGTGGACCCCAAAAAGAAGTCGAATTATGGGAATGGAGCGGCAGTCTCGCTCTATGAGCTTGCACGTTTGCAGGCTGATGAGGGCGATATGGAATACGCCCGCGCGAACTTGACGCTTGCTCTCACTTACGTCGATGCCAACTCCCAGAACGGTCGAAGAATCCAGGACTATTACGACCAGCTAAGCCGGTAGATTAGCCGCCTCTCGGTTCTCGCTTTGGCGCAACCGCCATATAGACAAAGTCGCCAATCCCTTTGCTGACCGTTTCCGAACTCGTGCCTTCAACCGCCATCATGGTGATGCCTTTCTCGCCGGTTCGCTTCCAAACGCGATAGTTGATGCCTTGACCGTACATCACATGCCCGGCTCCCGCGACCACGACAAAGACGGTGTTGCTCGTCTGAGGATAGTCGGCGAGATATTTCAGCGCGGTGTCGGCCATTCCCGTATCCCAAAGCACCTGCGCCGCATAGATGTTCTCTCCCTGAGGCCCGGTCGGGGGATGCCCGCCCATGAGTGCGCCAAAGATCGAGCGGTGGTCTTTATTGGTGAGATCGATTGGGGGAACTTGAGATTTGATGTCTGCGGAAAGTGCGTCGAATCCTTGACGTCCGACTTGGCGCACCCAGTCACGGGGTACGTTCAGGGCAACCATCGGCAGTTTGTATTTCTTGGTCGCCTCAAAGATAGGACGATAGAGCCCGAAATCAAATCCCCACTGCTTCTTCCAGTCGCTCTTCTCAATGAACTGCTCTTCGCTCCACCAGCCCAAGGTCCAGCCATTCAGATTCTCTTGGACGGGACGGGTGAACATCTCAAACCCGACGATCACGTTTCTTCCACGCTTGGCAAGCGCCTCGATGATGGCAGCCTGCATCTTGTGATGGTCAGGGTTATCGTGCAGTTCGCCCAGATAGACAAAGCGGTGACCGTCAGCGGCGGCCGCCACCGTGTCCGCCGTGCCAAGCGCTCCTGATTGCGTCGAGCGCAACTCTCCCACCTTGACGCTGATTGTTCCTGGACGCCCGATGGGAAGCAGATTGGGGTCGGCAGGAGCAGGGGAGGGATTTTGCTGCATGGCAACGCTGGCTGCAGCACAGAGCGTGAGGATCGAACTCATGTCCCGTATTTTACGCATGTCGCCGATCCGGTTGTCGCGGCGCGGGCCAAGCTGGTGGTCAGAGGGGTAAAACCATCGCGTGGCTATGATCGCTTCTTTGCTCGCCGCTTTCGCCGCTGTTCAGACGCCGGACTTTGCCCAGGGCCTCGCCATTCAAGGAGTTTCCCGTTCAGCTCGGTTTGCGTTTTCGACCGACAAGGTGCAGGCTTTGATGGCTTCGGGGCAGTTCGCGGAGCCCAAACTGGACGGTGAAATTGCTTCACCAACGGGGCAGGCGCGCAAGTGGACGGTAATCAAGGCAAAAGACAACGGAGCGTACGATCAGGGTGCCTTTGGTGGAGGCTATGCCTATTTCACCGTCAGTCGCGAGTCCGACGGTGTGGAAGTGCTTGAGGCTTTGGGTCACGGCATGGTTTATGTGAATGGGGAGCCGCGCATGGGCGACGTCTATGGGAACGGCTATGCGAAGATTCCCGTCGCTCTCCATAAAGGTACAAACACGTTCCTTTTCACCTCGGGCCGCGGAGACTTGCGCGCAAGGCTGACCAAGCCTTCATCGACCGCAGTGTTCAATCTTGCCGATGTCACGCTCCCCGACTTGGTGGTGGGGAAGCCGTCCGCGTCTTACTGGGCTGGACTGATTGTTCTGAACACATCTCTTCGAATGCGGCCTGATCTGACACTGCGCTATCGGTTTGGGGATCAGGCCTGGAGTGAGGTTCCCCTCCCTGCGCTGGCTCCGATGTCAGCGACGAAGGTGCCGGTGCAATTCACGGCTCCTGCCTTTGCTCAGGCAGGCAATCAGGAAATGACGGTGGCGATCGTTGAACCGGGCAAGCTGCTTGATCTTCAGCGCGTTGCACTGCGAGTGCGCGAGGCAAAACAGACTCGAAAAGTGACCTTCCTCAGCGAAATCGACGGAAGCGTTCAGTACTATGCGCTCAATCCGGCGCAGACAGACGGAGATGGAAAGGCTCTCGTTTTAACGCTTCACGGCGCAGGGGTCGAGGGCATCGGTCAGGCCGACGCCTATCGAGGCAAAGATTGGGCAAATATCGTTGCGGCGACCAACCGCCGACCGTTCGGGTTTGACTGGGAAGACTGGGGACGCAAGGACATGCGCGAGGTTTTAGACCTTGCAAAGTTATCCTTGAAGCCCGACGAGCAGCAGATATATCTCACCGGGCACTCGATGGGAGGACACGGAACGTGGCAGAACGGAGTCACCTACCCAGGCGAGTTCGCGGCGATTGCTCCCAGCGCAGGCTGGGCCAGCTTCTTCAGCTATACCGGCGCGCCACGCCAAAGCCCGGACGATCCAGTTGATGAAATGTTTGCCCGCGCGCAAAACCCGAGCGACACGGTAGCCCTCAAGGAGAACTATCGCAACCTGGATCTCTACATCCTGCATGGTGACGCCGACGACAATGTTCCCGTCCGAGAAGCTCGCAATATGAAGGCTGAGCTCGAGAAGATGAACAAGACATTCCTCTATCACGAGCAGCCTGGCGCAGGACACTGGTGGGGCAATGAATGCGTGGATTGGCCTCCGATTTTTGAAATGTTCCAGAAGACCAAGCGACCGAAGACTCCTGAACTGGACAAAGTCGCCTTCAGCACATTCAACCCCTCGATCTCGAGCAAGTATTACTGGATCACGGTTGAAAGGCAGGATATACCGGTCGCTCTGAGCTCGGTGCAGTTTGAACGTCAGGCCACCAAGATCGTAGGCACCACCAAGAATGTCGCGGCGCTTTCCATCGATCCCGTTGTGATCGACAAATCCATGAACCCCTACATCATCGAGATTGATGGAAGCCGGGTGCCGGTGGAGACTCCTGGCTTGGGCAAAGCCCCCATCTATCTTGAGAAGGTTGAGTCGGGCTGGCAGCTTGCTAAGACTTCATTCGATATTGGCAAGTCTTCAAAGCGGTTCGGGCCCTTCAAGGAGGCGTTCAACCATCGCATGGTCTTCGTCTATGGCACGAAGGGAACGGACGAGGAAAACGCATGGGCTTTTGGCAAAGCCCGATACGATGCTGAGCAGTGGTGGTATCGCGGTAACGGCTATGTTGCGCTCATGTCCGACGACGAGTTCAACCGATCCGATATCCGCAACGATGCCGATCGGAGCGTCATCGTCTATGGCAACGCCACAACGAACAGCGTGTGGGAGCGATTCTTGGGCAACAGTCCGATCCAAGTAAAGAAAGGCTCGCTAGCGGCAGGCGCGAAGACGCTGAAGGGTGCAGGCTACGCGGCACTGTTCTGCCGACCAAGAGAAGGCTCCGCAGTCGCGATGATCGGAGCGGTTGGGGGAACGGGGCTGGAAGCCATGAAATCGACGGATCGAATCGCCTATTTCACCTCGGGCACAGGCTATCCGGACTGGTGCGTGTTTACAAAGGATGTCTGGACGAAGGGACTGGCTGGCGTTCTTGGCGCAGGCTATTTCGACAGCAGCTGGCAGCTGACGTCGCGCATGGCCGCGTGGCGCGCAGCTGAAGGGAAGTAGGATCGGGAAGGCCCAGCCTTCCTGATCCTACTTGGACCAAGCGGTCAGAATCTGCCTATGTCTGGCGATCGCCCACCGATCACTTCCTGGAAGGAATTCTTCAATCTCCACGCGCCGCACTATGACGGCAACGTGTTCACTCAGTGGACGAGCACGGAGGTCAGCTTCCTTGAGAATCTGTTCCAGCTAAGACCGGGAGCCCGCATTCTGGACCTTGGCTGTGGAACCGGACGCCATAGCGTGGAGCTTGCTAAGCGTGGCTATAGCGTCACAGGCGTCGATATTTCTGCAGGAATGCTCTCAGAAGCCCGAAAGAAAGCTGAAGCTGCGGGTGTGACCGTAGAATTCATCGAAGCGGACGCAACGCAGATTCAGCTTGAGCCCGTCTTCGACGCAGCCATCTGCCTCTGTGAAGGTGCGTTTGGACTTGCGGATACCAACAAGGAGCCGGTAGGACACGACTTTTCGATCCTAAAGAACATCTTCAGTGCGCTTAAGCCCGGAGCTCCGTTTGTGCTGAATGCTTTGAATGGCTATGCGACCATTCGGCGTGTTACCGATGAGATGGTACAGATGGGCGCCTTCGATCCAGCAACGATGCTGTTCGCGTATCAGGACGAGCTTGGTTCGGAGGCTGATCGGCACTTGGTTCACGTTCGCGAACGGATGTTCATTCCGCCAGAACTTGTCGCCATGCTGCGCTTTGTCGGCTTTGAAGTGGAGCATGTTTGGGGCGGAACCGCAGGAGAGTGGGGGCAGCGTCCGCTAAAGCTGGATGAGATCGAAGCGATGTACGTGTGCCGGAAGCCGCTTCCAAAAAAATAACCCCTCCAATTCAGGAGGGGTCTCCCCAATCGCGGATAATTGCTTAAGGGGTTCAGTTTGAACGCCTCTTATGCAAATAAGATACGACATCTACGTCGTAAAAGCGAGATTTTCTTGACTCTTTTTTCAATTTTCATTAAATAAGTAGAGCTGAAATGGAAGGAAAACGATTGCTCAAAATATTGCGAGCGAACTGGTGAAATAGCATGCAGCGCATTTTCCAGAAAATCTTTGGGATAGTCCCAAAGATTTTCTCGGAGCCCTTCTTACTGGAGATATTTCTCCCACCAGACCACAATCTCGTTAAGCCGATGCATGCGAAGGTCGGGTGGCCCATTGCGAGACATACCATGGGAAGTGTTGACGGGATAGCGCACAAATCGGCTATCTATCCCTTCTTGCTGAAGGGCAGTAAAGACTTGCTCGCTTTGTTCGATATTGCAGCGCAGGTCACCCTCTGAATGGATGATGAGCATGGGTGTTTTAACGTCTTTGAACTTAGATATCGGTGACTGATGCCACAGTTCTTTGATATCGCTATGATCGCCCCACGCAATGCCTTTGAAATACCCGTTCTTGTTGAACGGAAAATCGCTATTGCCTGCCATGGAGACCATGTTAGAGACACAGCGATCAGTAATAGCGGCTTTGAAAGCGTCTGTATGCCCGACAGCCCAGTTCGTCATATAGCCGCCGTAGCTGCCGCCCATAATGCCCATTTGTCCTGGGTGTATATAGGGCTGGTGTTGCATCCAGTGCGTAAAGGCTTGGATGTCCACCCAGTCGCGGTTGCCCCAGTCCCCGCTGATGACAGCGCAGTGGTCTTCACCGTAGCCTTTAGAACCACGCGGGTTACTGTATACAACCACATACCCTTGAGCGGCAAGCACTTGGAATTCGTGGAAGAAGCACCACCCATACTGTGTATGCGGCCCGCCATGAACCTCAAGCACAGCCGCATACCGCTTCGGTTCCAGGTAGTCCAGCGGCTTCATCACCCAGCCATGCACCTTGTGTCCATCCTCGGCTTCCAGCCAGATTTCTTCAGGCTCGCTAAGCTTGATCTCTTCGTGGAATTCCTTGTTGAGGGCTGTTAGAACCGTGGGGTCGTCGGAAGATTTATCGAGGTCGATAACCGCGGCTTCAGCCAGCTTAAGCGCAGTGCAGTAGGTGCAAGCAATTCTGGAGCCGTCCTTGCTCACATTGCCAACAGTGACGGCGTGATTGCCTTTAGTCAGGAACTCGACTCCGCCATTTTCGAGGTTTGACATGGCCAGCTGACTTTGCCCGTGGAAGCTGACTTGAAGATAGATCGCCTTGCTATCGGGCGCCCACGCGATCGTTGCGCCATACGAGGAGTCTTTGCTGTCGCTCAATGTTGCGGTGGCAAGACAGTAGTCGTCGTTTTCGGTCAGGCAGCGTGCGTTGCCGCCGTCGGCTGGGCAGACCCAAAGCCGTGTGTTTCGGGCTCCCCAAGGGTCTTCGGGGCAATGGCGGCCACCATAAGCCATCCACTTCCCATCGGGCGACCATTGGACGGCGCTCTTCGGGCCAGTCGGCAACCCTTCCAGCTTCCAAGCTTGTCCTTCCAGGTTAACTCGGAAGATCTGATCGTTCTCTACCTCGGCCATCGGGCGTTTGTTGACGGTATGGATGATCGCCAGCTCGTCCGAGTTGGGCGACCAGTCATAGTCGTACTGCCCAAGCGGGCATGCTTGATAAAGCAGCGTGTGCTCGCCGGACTCAACGTCCGCAATATAGACCTTAAACCGCTGCCCGCCGAAGTAGCCGTCTCCATCCAGGCGATACCAAATATCGTCGAGCTCCCACGGCGGTGTGCTCAGCCCCTTCTCTTCACGCTCCTTCTTGGCTTTCTCGGTCCAGTTCGGATGTGTTTCGCGGAAGGTGAATGCGATCTTTTTGCCGTTTGGAGACCATTTGAATCCGCCAACGACGCCCTCAGGAAGAGAGGTTAGCTTGCGAGCCTCGCCGCCATGGGCGGAAAGGATGTAAATCTGGGGTGAGGGTTTGTCTCGTCCGCTGATAAATGCGAAAGACTCGCCATCCGGCGACCAGCGTCCATGGCTATTTCCGCCTTCTCCCTGCGTCCATTGCTGGACCTTGCCGTCCATATCGACCGTGCACAGCTGGGTGATGTATTTGTTCTTTTCGTTAATGTGCTTGCGTGTAAACAGAATGCGACCGCCATCTGGGCTGATTTGCGGGTCGCCAACGAACGTCATCTTCAGGATGTCGTCGATGCGGATAGGTCTCTTCGGCATTCGGAAAGGTTACCCGTGCCATTTCTCGACGTTGTTGGTCAGAGGCTATGCGACTTGAAGAAGTCCCAAATCGCCTTGGTTGCGTCCAAGGTTTTCACGTTCGGTCCGATTCGAACTTCGCGCAAGCCAGTGTATTGCCCGCCGGGCCAACCGTGCCCCTGACCAAGAATCTTGATCACGCTGAAGGTTGCCTTATCCTTGCCTGGGCCGTATTCCCAACGCTCAAGCCCACCTTTGTTCGTATGTGAGGCTGCCTTTGGAGGGCATCCCAGCGCCTTTGCCCAATAGGCAATGCTTTCCGGCACTGGCGGGACGGTGCTGGTGCCCCAAGTGAGGGTTCGTTCACCGCCATCCCAAAGACAAAGCGGATCCTTTTCGCCATAGATCGACAGAGTCGGCACGCCAGCCTTTGGAATGAGCTTGGTCGCGCATTCTCCCATCACAGGAGCCATCGCCGCAAAGACCTCCGACCTTGCCGCTCCAAGGTAATAGGTCATTCCAGCCCCGTTGGAGTGGCCGGTGACGTAGATCCTCTTCGCATCAATCTTATAATCCTTCTTGACCTGGGCCAAGAGCGCATCAAAGAAGGCTGCATCGTTGATAAGGGCGCGCGGAGACTTGCCTTTAAGCTGCCCGCTGTTCCACAAGTTGGGGTTATTCTGGAAGTTTGATGGGCGTCTTGGAAGAGCAGGCAAGCCTGTAGGGGCGCAAGCGATGAATCCAGCCTTATCGGACATCTCAGCCCAGCCATTCTTGCTGAGATACATCTCGCCGTTGCCGCCTGCGCCGTGAAAGACAAAGACCAACGGAACATCGCTCTTGCCATCGTAGCTCTTGGGAATATGAACGTGATATGTCCACTCATGCCCTGCCGCTTGAACCGTCTTCTTGACCGTGCCGGTTTCTGTGGCTTGAAGGGAGAGGAGAGGAAGAACCAGTGCAGAAGCAACCATAGAAAACGCAAACATGCCCGTCTTGACGCCGCATAGCCTGTCGGGTTCACCCGTCTGGGACCCGGTAACCCCGCTCTGCCATAATCCCCGTATGCCCAAGACGCCCGATCAGACTCAAAGCGACGGTCCTTTGAGCGTCAAGATCGTGACGCTCGGCTGTGCCAAGAACGACGTGGACAGCGAAGAGATCGCGGGTGTGCTGCATGAGGCCGGACACAAGATCGATGGCATGGCAAAGAAGTCGGATGTGGTGATTATCAACACCTGCGGCTTCCTTGAATCCAGCAAGAAGGAATCCATCGAGGCGATCAAACAGGCCGTCGCTGATAAGAAAGCGGGCAAGGTTCAGAAGGTGATCGTTGCGGGCTGCCTTAGCCAGCGCATGGGCGCAGAACTGGCACGATTAGCTCCAGGGGCCGACAACTACGTCGGTGTTGGGCAGATGGGCCGTTTCCAAGAGATCGTGAAGGAAACGATGGCGGCGCGCGAAAAGCTGTTGGACATCTCTCCGCCGCATCACCGCTGGGCCGAGGTGCAGACCCGAGCGCGCACAGGCAAGCCGTGGTCGGCGTATCTCAAGGTCAGCGAGGGCTGTGACCATAAATGCACCTTCTGTACGATCCCCAGCTTCCGAGGAGCGCACGTCAGCAAGCCCCTGGAGCGGATCGTTGCTGAAGCCAGGCACCTTGCCCGCACGGGTGTGAAAGAGATCAACCTGATTGCGCAGGATGTCACGCAATACGGCAATGACCTCTACAAGAAACAGATGCTTCCCACGCTCCTGAAAGAGCTCAACGCAGTGGATGGCATCGAGTGGATCCGCATTCTGTATTTTTATCCCAACCGCCTCACCGACGAAGTCATCGAGGCGATGGCGACCTTGCCCAAGGTCGCTCATTACATCGATATTCCGCTTCAGCATGCGCATCCCGAGACTCTCAAGCGCATGCGCAGACCGTGGGATGGCGAACGCTACCTGAAACTCTTCGAGAAGGTTCGTAGCGCGATGCCTGATGTGGCGATCCGGACGACGTTCATTGTGGGCTTCCCCGGCGAGACCGACGAGGAGTTTGAGTATCTGCTCGATTTTGTTGAGGCGTCGAGGCTGGACCGTGTGGGTGCGTTCGTCTACAGTCGCGAGCCGGGAACCCCCAGCCATGACTACGAAGATCAGGTTCCTTTCAAGGTTAAGCGCAAGCGCTATGACGAGATCATGACCCTCCAGCAGGGCATCTCGCTGGAAGTGAATGAGGACTGGATCGGCAAAGACCTGTTCGTACTGCCCGAAGAGCATCAGCAGGGCTGGACTATCTGCCGGTCACACCGCGATGCGCCGGATATCGACGGACTTGTGTTCGTGCCTGGAGAGTTGCCGCTGGGCGAGATGACCCGTGTCAAGGCCACCGGAGCCGAGCCGTACGATCTTTACGCGGAAGCGACCGCTCACAAGGTCGTAGGCGGAAAGACGAAGAAACTGACTTCGTTGCGTCAAGCAGGGCCAATCGCGCCACAGTAATTGGAGAGCGCGCGAATGGATTCGCGCTTTCATTTACGGCAGGATTTATCGCCGAGCGGCGACAAGCAGCTTCATCCACTTTGCGTCGCCCAGGTAGTCGGTTGCGACGCCGTTGTGGGTGCTGGAAGAGTGCACGAAGTAGCCGTTGCCAAGGTACAGGCCTGTATGTCCGACCTTGTTGCGCTTATGATCCCAGAAGTAGAGGCGATCGCCAGCCTGAAGGTCTTCGAGCTTGGTGACGGGTTTGCCGACTTTCACCTGCTCGGCAGCCGTTCGTGGGAGGCTGATGCCGATGGTGCCGTAGAGGTATTTCACAAAGCCCGAACAGTCGATTCCTCGCGTCGGATCGTTTCCGCCCCACTTGTACGGCGTGCCCTGAAACTGCAGACCGCGCTGGGCAGCGTCGGCACGAGATCGGGATGAAAGGGCCATATAGTCGCGGTTGCCCTTGGGGACATCCAGCGTGACCTTGTAGTCGAACGCGGCTACGGCTTCCTGCCGGATATAGCCAAAAGCGCCGTTCTCCATCAAAACCTGAATCCAGCCGGATTTCGTGCTGTTCTGGATGACGATGTACTGATAAGACTTCGTCTTGTAATAGGCACGGGCACGTGTGCTCGGCTTGGAGTAGATCGTCGCTTCTTTCACCGTCTGACCAAGCTTGCCAAGAACAATCTTCTCTGTCTGCTGAGCCTTGTCTTGGGCAAGGCTAACTGCCGCTGACGCGATCAGCAGTACGGAAAGAAGCAAAGTCTTGAAGGCCTTCATGGTTTGTGTATGGTTCAGACAGGAATCCTGCCGCGATCCGTTCGATCTCCAATCTGATCTTCGGACGAATTCGAAATTCCTATACCCCTGCTTTAACGACGGAAAGCGCCTGAAGGATCAGTAGACCGTCGTCAGAACCGAGAAGTTTTCTTGTCGCGCGCTCCGGATGGGGCATCATCCCCAGCACGTTGCCGCGCTCGCTGAGGATACCCGCGATGTTCCATGCGGCTCCATTCGGATTGGCGTCTGGCGTGATTTCACCCTCAGGCGTGCAGTATTGGAAAGCGATGCGATCCTGGTCTTTCAGGGCCTTCCACGTGTCCATATCGCAGACATAGCGGCCTTCGCCGTGAGCAACTGGAATGCGCAATACCCGATCGACGTTGCGCGTCCATATGGACGACGTATTGACCGCCTTGAGGTGCACGTAGTCGCAGATGAACTTCTGGCTGTCGTTCAAGAGGAGGGCGCCCGGAAGCAACCCCGATTCGCAGAGGATCTGAAATCCATTGCATACACCGATGACCGGCCCGCCCGCGTTGGCAAAGCGCACGGTCTCCTCCATGATGGGGGCTCGGCTGGCGATTGCGCCACACCGCAGATAGTCGCCATAGGTGAACCCGCCGGGGATGAACACGGCATCAAAGCCGCTGAGCGAATGATCTTCGTGCCAGACGTACTCCGCGCTGATTCCAATGTCGTCGCGGAGTGACCACAAAGCATCTTGGTCGCAGTTGGCTCCTGGAAATCGAAGGACGGCGACTTTCATTGCATGACCTCAAACCGATAGTCTTCGATCACGGGATTTGCCAGCAGTCTGTCGCACATCTCTTTGACGCGCTGGTCGGAATACTCCTCCATCTGGAGCTCGATCAGCTTGCCGATCCGTGCATTCTCGATCTCGTCAAAGCCGAGCTTTTGCAGGGAGCCTGCGACGGTGCGTCCGGCAGAATCGAGAAGCGAAGGCTTGAGCGTGACGAAGACACGAACCGTGACCATAAGGTCATTGTGGCATGAACCAGGCTCTAATTTGAACCTAAGCTGCCGCTTCGATAGGCCACGCCAGACTCAAATCAGTAGATGTTTTGCCATCCATGTTCAGGTCTAAAGTCCAAAGCCGTGTGCCAAACCGCTGCATCGGGATCACGTCAGCTTCCTTGTTTCGCATCCTGATTTCTGGACGAGGTCCGATAAACATCACCACCAGTCCATTGACATCCGCATCCGGAATGATCTGGAGGCTGGCGTGCTCGCCATGGAAATGAGGCCAGATGCGCAGATTGCGACGTGTTCGCTCGAAGGCATAGATCTCATCAGGTCGGTAGAAGACCATTCTTGCCTGCTTTGCTATCGCCATCATTCGTCGCAGCGAGGCGTGAATGGTTTCGTTGTCGACGGAATCAGACTTGATGACAGTGTGCAGACAGCCGTGGACGCTGCTCGCTTCCTGAATCATCGCGTCGATGGCTTGATCGCTGGTGACAGCTCCGGGAAGGTAAACCTGGTAGGGAAGCTCTGCACAGGCGTTCGGGTGCCCATCTTTCCGAACGGGGTGGAAAGGATGGCAGGTGCCAAACCCAAACCCTGACGTACCGGGTTGCCGACCGCCCTTTGCAAGGGAGAGCTTAACCCCGGCTACGTCGCACATTTCGTAAAACTGTCGCCAGCTGCGCCACTGTCCGTTCACAGGTCGTGAGGAGGCAAACGAGGATGTTCCGGCTGCTCGACCGAGGGCCAGATGCTGGATCTTCAGTCTTTCTTCGTGCCAGTTGCCGCCTTCTTCGCCCGTAAACAGCAGCCCGATCTCATGTCCCCAAGACCGCATCGTGCGATAAACATCCAGGGTGTAGCCAGGGGTCGCCACGACCCATGCCGGCTGACATCCGAACATCGTCAGCATAGTGTGAAGACGATGCACCTTGTCGTAGTCAAACTCTTCGCAGTCAACCGACAGCGCTGCGACGGATTGCGCATTCTTGGGCCAATACCAAGTCATCAGACCGCAAGTGCCAGTTGACTCGATACCCTCAATCACGGCTCGAATCCAAATCTCCCGCAGATAGTCGGCGTGAGGCGTGAAGAAGTGCGGGTGTTTCGCGCCTTCTGCAGTCTCTCGATCGGTCTGGAAGTTAAGGGCAATGCCGTCTTCAGCACGCAAAACCTGATCGTCCAAGTGCGCAGAGCCATCCTCAGGGCTGATGCCGTCCGTTTCAACGCTGCGGCCCATCTGCATCTGACACATGGTCTGCCCGATATGTGGACCGACATAGGTGAGGACTCCGCGCTCGGTTTGAACTCGGTTCACGGCTGTCAGATTTCCGAAGGGAACGACATTGGTACCTCGCACAGACGCCCAAAGATCGCCGCCGAAGAAGCGGATACGCTCTGCAGTCTCAGGCCAGAGTCGGTCTGAGGCAGGGCGCTCCATCACGCCGTTTGAGGTGCGTTTGGCCTGTCCATCCAAGCCAAATAGGGGTTCCAGCCCCCAGCTTGATCCGCTTGCAATAAGCGAGCCGCCCTTCTGCAGCCATGCTCCAAGAGCGGACCGCTGCAGGTTGGTGGCTTGTCCATAGCCACAGAGAAGGATCACATCGTACTGTCCAACCTCGTCTTGGAGAAGCGTCTCCAGCACGTCGAAGTGGAAACCCGCATGTTCCAGCGCTTCGCGATAGTACGGCGCATATTCGTCGCCCTTCGCCAAGTACAGCCCAATTTTTGCCCATTTGATCGGTTGCATCAGTGCACCAGCTCGCCCCGGCTAAATTGTCGGCATTTTTTCACAGGGAATTTATATCGATCCCGCAAGGTGATTTTGAGTCCGTTCGGGCCTGTTTTCAGCTGTCGGATAGCGACGGATTATTTGAAAGGAGCAAGCGCATTTGGAAGGATGCTCATTGAAGGTGTAGCGAACGCTAAAACGCCCTGCTTTCACAAGTGAAGCAGGGCGTCGGTCGATGGAATGTTTTCCTAAGGCTGCAGAACGACTTTGACGTTTCCGCCCTCGCCCTTAGGAGCCTCCTTGCCGGCGTTCTTCACATACTTGTCGAGCCACTCCACCCAGCGAGCCCAGATATCGTTCAGAGTCTCGCTTGCCAGAGGACCGTGGTCCTCATACGGATACATGTACAGCGACGCGGTCTTCCCAAGGGCTTCGAGGGCATTGAACATGCGCTCCGAGTTGATGGGGTTGGTGCCGACGTTCATGTCATCCAGACCGTGGTACATCAGCAGTGCGCCGTTCATGTTCTCGGCATAGAGCATCGAGGACATCGTGGTGTACAGCTCCCGAGTTTCCCAGATCAAGCGCTGCTCGCTCTGGAAGGCAAATGGAGTCAGCGTTCGGTTGTAGCAGCCGTCACCCGCAATGCCCGCCTTGAAGTAAGGCGTCTGGATGAGAGCGTGCGCTGTGCTGAACGCGCCATAGCTGTGGCCGCCGATGCCCAGCCGATCACGATCGATCAGTCCTCTCTTGTCCAGATCGTTGATGATGGCGGCAAGGTTGTTGCGCAGGTCCGACAGATAGAAGTCGTTCATCCGCGCCTGCGGGCCGACGATCGGACAGTCCGGCTCCACGACGACATAGCCGAGGGCCGACAGATACTGGATCGACATATTGCCAAAGGTCGGGAAGGTGTTCTTGTTGTAGGTTCTCAGCGGATTGTCGTAAGCCTGCTGGCTTGCATACTCGCTGGGATAGAACCAGAACATCGCCGGTGCCTTCGTACCGGGCACGAACCACTTTGGTGTGGTGACCTTGACCCAGAACTTGAACCCGTCTGCCCGGGTGACCTGGAAGCGGTAGCGCGGATTTTGGCTGACCGCAGCCATGTAATCCTTGTTGTCGGTCAGCTTCTTCAGGTCCTTCGAGCCGCGGTCGTAAAGCCAGCTGTCTGGCAAAACCGTTGATGACTGTCGGGTCAGAACGAGTTTTGAGACATCGGCATCAAGAACCGCGCCGACGGTTTCAAACATCGTGTCCGAGCTTTGCCAGATGCGCTCCTTCTTGCCGTCGGCAAGGCTGACGGCATCGATAAAGGGTCTCGGGGCAACCTTTTCCGGGTCGCGGTTGTATTCGGTGCCGGAAAGAAACACCTTTCTGTCGCCAGAAATCTGAACAACATCGATCCCTTTCGGACCCTCTGTTCGCATCAGCGAGCCTGGATTGGTGTAGAAATCGTCGCCTGCGCCTGCAGGACCGCCTGAAGAAACGGATGTGATCGTCGTTTTCTTCGTCGGATCGTCAAGATTGACGGCGTAAAGGATGGTGTTCTGCCCCGAAGTCCCACCCAGGAAGAGTGTCTTCATATCAGCCGAGTAGGCGACTGAGGAAATCCGGTCGGCACTCTTATAGACGACCTTGACGTCATCCTTGCCGTAGGGTGCCACCCACTGCAAAACCTGATCCTGCCGTGCTCCGCCTCCTTCCTTCGCTGGCTCAAGCTGAAGGTAGCTCAAACCCTGACCGTCTGGCCTCCACGAAAGGCTTCTGCGTCCGTTGTCCACGGGCGCACCCTGACCGGCGCCTGCGCCGAACCCGCCGCGTCCCCCACCGCCGCGACCCTGCTCATCCCAGCTCTGCTCGGTATCGGGCACCTGGGTGATGTCATAGTCTGGAAAATCAGAGGTCGGTCCGCCGGCGGTCGTGCGAAGCGGAGTCTTGCGAATCTCAAGAAGCGTTTTTCCTGCTTCATCCCACAGTTCTTCGACCGTGCCGAAGGAGCTTGTTGGGACGAGATACGAGAATGGCTTCTGCATCGAGCGGACGATGAAAGCCTTGCCGTCTGGCGCAGGATTGACCGAGAGAATCATCTTCGGTTCGCCAATCTTGACGACGCTGCCGTTTTTGACGTCGATGCGAGCAAGCTGTCCGATCGAGTAGTACTCAAGGAGCAGCTGGTCGTATTGCGTCTCGAGCAGCCCGCGATATGTGCGGAGGCTGTCTTTTGCAGGATTCGAAACCATAACGCGAGGCTGCTGGGTGACTCGCGGTCTTCGCGGCGTTGGCTGTCGGTTGTCCGGAATCACGACGGAGACAAGCTCTTTATTGTCGTTGACCCACTGAAGCCCAGTGACGTGAACCGCCAAAGGCGTGACCGCTGAGATTCGATGCGACTTGCCGGTAGCGGCGTCGGCGACCCAAATCTCCGATTTGAGCTCGAAGTGAGCCAGAAAGGCGATCTGTTTGCCATCCGTGGACCAGGTTGGGCCGGTCACCCGGGCATTTTCCGGAATCTGAATCGGATATCGCTTGCCGGCGGCCCAATCATAGAGCTCCATCCCCACAAGGCTTCGAGTGGTCAGGTTTCGCGAGCGGTTCGCGTTCGCATCCACCTGGACGCCCCCGAGCGTGAAATATGTCTTTGCCAGCGCGGAAAGCGGAGGCATCCCGCCCGAATTTGTGATCAGAAAGCGCGTGTGATCGGGGCTGAGATTAGAAAGTGTCGTATTAAGATAGCGCGGAGCGTTGACGAGATCAGCAATGGCATCGGGAGGCTTGACGTAAGCTTCCTTATCAAGGTTCTGGGCGGTCGTCCAGGCGCCGATGCCAACGAGCGCGCATACGGTCGAACCCCGCCAAAAGTGCAGAGATTTCATCGAAATCACCTTACCGCATCCTCGAAGATGCCGCCACTCTGCCAAACGCTGCTATTCGACCCAGGCAAGCAACCATCTTGTCTGAACACCGTCTCTACCACTGAACAGAGGTCGAACGATGACTGATAGCAAGCTGATTCCTGTCGGACTGATCTTTATGCGAATCGTTCTGGGCGCACTCGTCCTGTACTTCGGTGCGCAGAAGCTGTTTGGCGCATTCGGCGGGCTGGGCTTTAGCGGCACAGTTACGGATTGGGAAGCCAAGCATCATTTTCATACCGCCTACAGTTCAGCCTTGATCTTTATCGAATTTATCGGCGGGGTCTGCGTGCTGCTCGGCGTTCTCACACGGCTCGCCGCATTTGGGCTGGCCTTCGTTTCTGGCGTTGCCGCGTACCTGCGGGCTGGAGATCTCGGACTTTACGCCTCCGCAAGCGTTCAAGACTTTGGTTTCCAGATATGCCTGATCGCCATGAGTGTCATGCTTCTCACGTCGGGAGCGGGGAATTTTTCCCTGGATGCGATCCTTGCAAAGCGAATGCGCAAGTCTAAGCCCGCATAATCCAATCAGTTTTGAAGCGAATTGCGATCACAGGCGGCATAGCCGAAGGCAAGTCGACAGTGCTGGGCTATCTCCGAGACATGGGGGTCTCGGTTCTTTCCAGCGATGAAATCGTTGCGCAGCTGTACGAAGACGCGAGCGTTCAGGCCGAACTTTCTTCACAGCTTCCGCTTGAATCTGCGCCAACCCGAGAGAGCGTCCGTGAGTTGTTGCAAAGGCAGCCTCAATTTTTCCTAACGCTCAACCGAATTTTCCATCGCCGTGTCCTGGACCGAATCCTTGCCGCGCAGGCGCAGGCGGTCGAGGTTCCGCTCCTCATCGAAGCCTGTCTTCAGGTTCATTTTCAGAAAATCTGGGTAGTGACCTGCGGGGCGGAAGAACAAAAGCGAAGACTTCTCCAGAGGTACGGAGATGCCTCGCGCGCTGAACGTATGTTGAGTTCACAGCTCCCTACCCGCGCTAAATGCGCTTTCGCGGATTTGATTGTCCGAACCAATCGTCCAGAGCCCGACGTCCATGCCTTTACAGCCGAGTGCGTGAAAGAAGAATTCTTTTAGCTTGTTGCGATCTTGATTTCGACATGCTATACTGCACCCGGCTTTGAGGCTAAATCATCAAAGCAATCTTAGTCACACATACTGGGAATCGGAGAGGTCTGGTTCCACCGCAGAAGTGGAAAAAAGGCGGGCAGCATGCACGCGGGTTTTTTGCGTTTAGCGGGAGGGAGGATTTGTGTGAAGGGGTACAGATGGTGAGTCTACAAGCAAAAACCAAGTTTCAGAGGACTGACAAGGAGGAAACGTCATAGTGAGGCGGTTCATCAATTCGTTCCTTGGTAGGGCTGTGAGCCAAGTTATCGTCATGGCGCTCATCCTGCCATTCGTGACATTGCTGTCGATCAGCAAGTCCGTTGCACAGGTTCAGCAAACCCAGAGCTGGGCCGTTTTAGAGTTCGTCAATAAGGGTCAAGGCGGCCAAGAGGTTGGAGCTTCCGCCGCAGATGCGGTTTCCAACGAGCTTGGAAAACTGAATCGTTACGATGTGATTCAGGGCGAGACCATTAAGCGAACGATCGAAGCTCTTAATCTTCAAACCCCAGTTACAGACAAGGTCAGCCTGCTTCGGCTTGCCAACGAGCTTCACGCTACGACGCTGGTCACCGGTGAAATCATCGGCTGGCGCGTTGTAAGTGAGGGTGGCGGCAAGCGAGCAGAAGTGATCATGCGCGTCGTCGTGCTTGACACGGCTTCTGGTCTTCCCGTCAATGGCTCCGCGCTGCGAACCGCCTCGAGCGTTCGCGCAGGAAACGTTGACGATATGACGCTTCTCAACGAAGCGTTTCAGCAGGGTGCTGCAGCAGCCGTTGCAGACATCCAGTCGAAGACCCTTCCGACCGCAACGGTTCTGAACACGTACGAGACTTCGGCTCTGATCAACCAAGGCGCGCGCAGCGGCTTTGCAGTGGGTCAAGAGATCATTATTCTCCGAGGCCGTGAGCAGGTGGCTACGGCTGTTGTTCAGGAAGTTGAGCCCGATAGCGCAACTATCAAGCTTTCTCGACAGATCAAGGGCATTCAGCCCGGCGACAAGGTTCGCGTCGTTTTCGACCCGCCCAAGCCGAAGCTTGACTGGCGAGCCGACGGCGGCACGACGGTTGAGCGCACAAAGCGCGGCGGCAGCAACAGCGGTTTCACCACGGTTGTTCTCGTTCTCGGTATCGTCGGCCTGTTGCTCAGCAACGGTCGGTCGAACAGCCGAACGGCTGCTGACGATGTCGTTGCCGAAGCTGGCATCTTCCCTGAGGGAAGCGATCTCTTCGGCGTTCGCATCAAGTGGCGACTTGACCTCTTTGCTCGCGGCAACTCGCAGCGTGTAGAGTGGCAGGTTTATCGAAACGACGTTCCAGACAGCCCGGTTCTGGTTGTTGGCGGTCTGAACACCTCGGGTGTTGACGACAGCCTTACCGGCCGCAATGTCAACTACGGCGATTTCGGCGGCGTTATCGGTGGCAGCACCTGTAACAACACCGCGAATCCGACGACTTCGGCAACGGTCGATGGCGTCGTTGCAGGACGACCGTACACCTACTCGGTGGCTCTCGTCTATCGGCTCTCCGAGCTTGACCTTCCGGGTACGACCACGGGTGGAACGGGCGGTCTCACGACCGGCGGCACCACTGGCGGTCTCACAACCGGCGGTTCAGGTCTCACCACTGGCGGTACCACGGCAACAACCGGCGGAACCACAGGTCTGACGACTGGCGGCACCACGGGTCTCACGACCGGCGGTACCACGGCGACGACCGGCGGAACCACGGCAACGACGACAGGTACGACCACGACCACAGGTGGAACCGGTACGACCACTGGCGGAAACTTCTGCTACTTCATTTCGGCACGAGCAACGGCGAAGGGTATCGCAACGCCTCTGGCGCGAACACTCCTCGTCCTTCCGGTCTCGAACGCAGCCGTCACAGGCGACTCGGCATTCACATTCCAGTCTGCTGTGACCTCGTTCCCGATCTCGATTCAGTACGCTCTGCAGTTCTCGAGCGACCCGAACTTCCCGAAGAACAAATCCAAGGTCTACGCGACGATTATTCGAAGCGACCTCGGTACGCTCAGCTCCGGCGTGATCACCGGCCTGCTGAACAAGCTTCGGTCAGACTTTGGCAGCTCGACCACCGAACTCTGGTGGAGAGTCGGTGCACGCAACGTCGCTGACAAGCCAGGTCCGGTGCCGGACGCAAGCGGAGAGCGCTATGTCTTTAGCGCAGCTCGACGGTTCACGATTCCGTCGCCTCCTCCGCCCCCGCCTGCACAATAAGCTGAAACTTGGAAAATCAGGGGCTCCTAATGAACTTAGGAGCCCCTATAGACGACTTAACAGATAGCGATTACACATCCTGATTGCATAGAAGGGATGCATTATGAACACGTCATATAAGAAGGCATTATCTATTGCGGCGCTCGCAACAGTCGGTGTTTCTACCGCTGCTGCGCAGGCCGACTGGGGATTCCAGTGTATCGATCCGGGCAATACCGCACCGCGATCTCCTGACTACGCAATCGCCGCCATCGGCAACGCGATTTTCCGATGTCACGTTGGACAGTCCGGCACGATCACGTATGGCGACGTTGACGGAAGCGCGCCTGCACCCTGCTACCCAGGCGCAACCACGGGCAACCTCGCTGGCCGAATCGGCTTCATGATGGGCACCCAGGGTTCCGTTCAGGACCAGAACCCGGCTGACCCGGCGAACGCAGGCTTTACCGACGACCTGATGGTTCTTACCGTCGGTATGCCGAACGATCCGAGCGGCACCTACAGCTACGCCACGATCAACAAGAATGGTGAGGATGGCGGCAGCCGAACGCTCTTCGGCAGCACAGCCTTCAGCCTAAGCTATGTCGGTGCTTCTCACCGGTATATGATCCACGAGACGACGATGAACGGAATTTTCGTTCAGCTCCGTGTCGACCTGATTGCCGACGCCGCCCGCCTTCAGTGGACGCTGGTAAACCAGGAAGATCAGATCAACTCCGTGGGGATGTGGTACGGCGCAGACATCGGCATGATCACCGATGGTGCTGACCTCAACGGCGCTAACGTCTCCGGTTCCGGTCTGGCTGGTTTGAACGCAAACGCGAAGCCTGCCTACATCACGACCGATATCGGACGACCGCCGCTTACAGAAAAGCGATATATCCGACAGAACGACCCGGCTGGCTACCCCAGCCACGTCGACTTCTGGTTTGGACAGACGGCTGCTGCAGGTGTGCGAGTAGATACAGGGCCAACAGATGGCACAACCGATCCTATCTCTGGCAACAGCGATGCAACACAAACGCATCAGTTCGTGCTGGGCAACAAGGGCTTCGTCACAGGCGGTCCAGGAGCAGACAACAATTTTAATGACGCCATTATTGGTGACGTCCTGTTCCTTGGCAACGCTTCGTTCATCACGAAGTACCCGCTGGCGGTCGTTGCCGCCAATCCAAATCCTGTCGCATCCGCCGATCCTGCGCTTAACCCGCCAGGAACACGCCATACCATCGTTCAGTACGTGCGAACGCCTTGGGGCGTCGGCAACTACGCTCTGCCGTACACGGCAGTCGTCGATGCTCCGATCCTGGTGGCTGAAAACCCGAACGGTCAGGATGGCCTGAGCCCGAACCCGATGACTCTTCGTGTCTACGTCGACAACGTTGCTGCTTACTCCGATGTTGAGAACGGCACGCCGATGAACGACGTGAAGATCACGCTTAACCTGCCTGCTGGCCTTTCGCTGGCGCCGGGCGAGGTGGCAACCAAGACGATCCAGACGCTGAACGCTCGACAGATCAGCTTCCGCGACTTCCAGGTCGTTGCTGATGGCATTGAGAACGGCGATCTTAACTACACGATAACGGTGGACCCCGCCGGCACCCCTCCGACGAAGACGCTCAACGGTACGATCCGCGTGGCCGCAACGCCTCGACTGACGATCAACCAGGATGCAAACTTTGTCACCGCTCCGTGGACATTCCCGGATTCGGCTTGGAACACGATTCTCGCACCGCTTCAGTCGCCTGCCGACTTCCAGGCATACACCTGGGATCCGGTTCAGAACGGCTACGTCATCTCCACCAGCGCACAGCGCGGTCAGGGAGTCTTCATCATCTCCAGCACGAGCCCGGGAAGCATCCCGCTCACAGGCGCTTCTGCTCCGGCTGACGCTTCGACGGGTACCCAGCTCTTCAACCTGAAACCAGGCTGGAACATGATTGGCAACCCGTTCAACTACGCTCTTCCGGTAGCTCAGCTCGTTGGCCGAACAGCCGACTCTACGCTGACGTGGAACCAGATGATCGCGCAGAACGTGGTCAGCGGCTCGCTGGTCTCGTATGACAGCAACACGCAAGACTATCAGTACCTGCAGGGTCAGGGCGCAATGCTCTCCCCGAACAAGGGCTACTGGATCTACGTCTTCCAGGAAGTCGACCTTGACTACTCCTCGGTTAACCAGCCCGGTCTCCCTGGCTCGGCTCGAGGAAGCAACGGCTCGTCAGCTTGGCAGCAGACAGATAAGCAGTGGCGACTGAAGCTCAGCGCACGTTCGAATAATGCGATCGATGCTGAGAACTACGTCGGCATCGCAAAGTCCAGCGCAGATGCAAAGACCCTGAGCGCCTTTGAAGCGCCGATGTCCCCGACCCAGAAGCTTGGTCTTTCGATCGAGCAGACGGTGAACGGTCAGGCAACGCGAATGGCACAGGCTCTTGTCGACAGCAAGGCGAAGCGTGAGTGGAAAGTTATCGTGACAGCGAAGGAAGCTGGCGATGTCACCCTGACATGGCCGAACTCCTCGACCGTTCCGAAGAACGTTCGCTTCCGAATCACCGACCTCGCAACCGGCTCCACCCGCGACCTGAAGGGCTCTTCCGCCTATCAGTTCTCGATGGCAGCTCCGGGAAGCCGAGAGTTCAAGGTTGAGGCTCTTGCCGCTGGCGCTGCAAACGCAACCATCGGTAACGTCATCGCCCAGCGCGCAAGCCGCGACGAGGCGAACTCTCCGATCGTGATCACCTACTCGCTCTCCAGCGCCGCGAACACCACCGTCCGCATCCTTTCCGGCAGCGGCCGAGAGGTTTACACGGTGACCCGAGGTCGAGCAGATCGCGCCGGTGAGAACTCCGCAACCTGGATGCTTCGAGACAACGCAAACCGACTGGTCGCCCCAGGTTCCTACCGAGTAGAAATCCTGGCCGAGACTGAGAACGGCGAGCGCGTCCGCAAGGTCATCCCGGTCAACGTCATCCGATAATCGGAACCAAGATCAAAAGAGCCTCTGGAGAAATCCAGGGGCTCTCTTGTTTCAATACCAGGCTTCAGCTTCCCAACCAAACCAATTCGACTTCTCGCAGCGTCTTTCTATCAGAAGCCAGAGTCCGGTACTATCCACATATTGCGAGCATCCCTATGCGACTGTACTGCCTGATCAAAAAGGTGTTAGCTGTAATGACCGTCCTCGCAGCGGTCTGTATGGCGCATGCCGATGCGACTCTCCGCATCGACTGTTTCCCTTCCGTCAGCGTTGCTGATGGTCGAAGCACGGTGACAGTCAACGCGAATGTCTATGACAACAGCGGTCGCGCAGTTCCGGATGGAACGCAGGTTGTTTTCACAACGACGCTGGGAAGCTTCCGCAGTCCGGTCGTCAGCACTGCCAACGGCTTGGCGCAGGCGATCTTGGTCGCAGGCTCTATTCCTGGAACGGCGAAGATCACAGCCACAGCTTTGGCCTTCAATGCGGTATCCACACAGGAGTTTGAGTTTGTTGGCGACCGCACGATGCTTTCCACAGCCAAGGAATACATCGAGGTCACCGCACCGAACTATCTCATGTACAGCATGGACCAGCGCATTATGGGAGCCGCTGGCCCAAACAAGGGTGTTACTCTCCGCTATCGAGACATTGAGATCGAAGCCGACGACCTTCAGGTGAATGTTTCATCCTACGAGGTCAGAGCCCGCAAGGCTCATATGAAGGTGGGCAAAGTCGATCAGTATTTCGATGAGCTTTACTTTGTCCTCAACCAGCGCAAAGGCTTCGGCACCACCACTTTTGAAGGTGAGGTCGTCGAATTCGCGGGAGGATCGCCGTTTCTGGTTCCTGTCAAGTCGAAGAAGACTCGCTACGGCATCGCGGAGATCAGCGGCGGAAGCGTGCACGAGCCGATTCACAACTACAACGTGGAGATGTTCACGTTTGAAGAGCTGATCGAATCGACAAGCGGCGTCGCGGCAAAGAAGGCGACCATCTTCCCGCGAAAGCATATTCAGTTTCAAAAGGCCGACATCTATATCGGCACCACGAAGGTCGCAAGCCTGCCGCTGTATCAGCTGCCGGTCTATGCGCAGACTCCGCTGGTAACAGACCAGATCGTTAACGTTAACGATAACCAGCTGTCCGTCAACTATCCGCACTATCTGTCGCTCAAGCCAGGATTGACCAGCCTTCTCCGGTTCCGAACGGGTGAGAAGTATGGACGCAATGGAGGCGTCAGCCACGGCGCGTTCTTGGACTACGAGCTCAGCTGGAATCGCGGCGATGATATGGAAGGCTCGCTGATCGTCACGGGTCTTGCGCGAAACGACTGGGGTCTCGGATTGCGCCAATACCTGCGTATCGATGATCGAACAGTTGCGAGCGCCCAGATCGAGTTTCCAGCTCACCGCAGCATGTACGGCTCGGCAAGCTTCTCTCGACAGTTTGACGGCTTCCAGCTCAGCATGAGCGCGTCGCACAGCCGATCCTTGCAAGGCACCAAATTCGCCAACCAAAGCTACCAGATGGTCTTGGAAAAAGATGCGACCAAGCTTGGCGAGCTTCCGTTCCGACTTTATTACGGCCTTACGGCAACTTCGTTCACCAGCGACTCGCTGGGTGGCAAGATCAACCAAAGCGCGGTCGGTATGCGCCTGCGCGCTCAGATGATCCCGCAGATCCTTGACTCGCATACGATGATGAATGCATCGTTTGCCGCCACCAAGCAACAGGGTCATAACACGCTCAGCGGCATTGGCTATAGCGCCGACATGTCCATCAGCCGAAGGCTTGGGCCTGGCTCCAGCGCGTTGTTGGGCTACTCCTTTGCCGATGACGGCTTCACCAGCAGCATCGTCGGAAAGCACAGCCTTAACCTGCAGGGTTATATGGAGCGAGGGCGAACATACCTCAGCCTGTTTGGCAGCAGCGGCCTGGATGTTGATCGCTTTAGCTTCTTCGCCGATGCGTCTTACCGAGTTTCGGGCCTGTGGAGACTGACCTACAGCTATACGTTCAACCGCTATGTCGGCGATTCTTATCTGGAGAACATCTTGGGATTGAATTACCGGCTCGGCTTCCGAGAAATCGGCTTTACGTGGTCTACGAAGACCAAGAGATTAGGGTTCCAGGTTCTTGGTGCGCAGATTAATTAGCGCTTGCGCGGCCTTATTCATCGCCGCGTGTGCGCCCGCACAGGCGTTTGGTCGCTTTGGGTATTCGCCAGACATCTCTATCCCTGCCTTCACCATCACGAAGGAAGGCTTCAGAGTCAATCACCCCCGGGCTGAGATTTTCGCGTTCGAGACGCCTTCGAAAGCCTGGCGCCCAGCCGTCACATCGGATGTCTCGCAAACCATTCTCCTTTCGGGTGTGGGACGCATGCCCGCCAAGCTTCGCGCGGACCTATACGCGCCCGGTTTCTCGCTGTACTTCCAGTACGGCTTCGGCTTTAAGATCGGAAGTATCACCAAGCCGTTCGTCAGCTGGGTCGAAGGCAGCGTTGGACCAGACATTCCGACTCCCCCAGTCAAGTGGCTCCTGATTTCCTTCAAGGATGACCAGCCTCCAGTGTTGCTCTCTTTCTACGGAAAAGAGATACCCGTGCGCCTCCAAGGCCGATCCGGCGATTGGTTTCTGCGCTCAGAGCAACCGTTCGAGGGGTGGGTTCGCGTAGTGGCGCCGTTTGGCGTTACCGGCAAACCCGCGAGCACGGCGGCAAGCTTGGGCGAATTGGTTCAGGCGGTCAAGAAGAACGAGGCCGCATTGACCGGACCGATTCCAAAGCTGGTCAAAACCACCTACGACGAATCGCTGACGAGTGTCACAGTGGCGTGGCAGTTCGATCAGCCCGGTGCTGTCGTTCCTTATCCTGCCATTCTTGCGCCTTTAGGGGGCTATCCAGTCACCGTGCATAGCAAGACGGTGCGCACAGACGCGCTTGATGAGAATGGACCGCTGACAGTCACGGCTGAGCCCACTCTCCGTATGACATTCCCGGTGCGGCGTGTGCCTACAGGAAGGGGGATCAGCATCGGCAAGCTGCGAGAGATGCTGATCTCAACGGCTTCTCCCATCGATATTCCGTCGGTTTGCGAATTGGCGATGGCTAATCTGCTCGGACAGCGTGAGAAGGAGATTCGGCAGGGAGCCGACGAGTCGATGAACGGCTACCTGAGCACGGCAAAATACGAGGTGGAGCCGTTTACAAACCAGCGTCTTCCATATGCGGCAAATGGCGCAGGGATCGATCTGGCAGCGGCTCATGCGTTGCTCATGCAGTCGATTACCACCCCCGTCCAGGCGACTTCCGAACCGAACAGTCTTCTCTCGTCCGTGCTTCTCAGGCGCGATTGGCTGACATGGAGAATTTGGACGCCCAACGCAGAAATCAGCCGCCGCTCTTCAGCTATCGCTGCGGTCGCGGCTGCCGTCTGCCCAGAGGCGGAAAGAAGGCTCCAAGGGGCTTTGTTGCAGGCAGGGCTCGCGGGAGAGCGCGGTCTCGGTGTTTGGCGCAGACGGCAAGGGCAAAGCTCTACAGAGACACCGATGCTGGAAACGATGTTAGGACTCCGCAACAGCCTGTTCTCTTCAACATCGCGCGAACCGCGCGAAGACGGTTTTCTTAAGATGCTCCAGAGCGAGCTGCGAGTCTACGGCGACATTGGCCTTGTCACGGAGCTGCGGAATGGCGAACTGATTGCAAGCTGGGATTCCGCCGAAGGTCAGCCTGTGACCGTCGTGTTCGCATCGGCATACCCTATCGAAATCAACGATGGAACAAACTGCTCGATTACACGCTCAGAGGAGGCCCTGGGCTTTACGGTGGTGCGCTGCAGTCCGGTTAAGCCAGGAAGGTGCGAGCTTCAGATCACAACGCCTGCCTGGGCAAAGCCCCTGCCGGGCACGGTCGATCCTCCTCGATTCTCAGAAGTCGTTCGCTAGTCCAGGTCCGTGTTGTAGTGCAACCCAACGTTTTCTTTGCGAGCGATTGCTCCACGAATAACGTGGCTTGCCGCTATCATCAGGTTCCGCGTTTCCAGAGAATAGACGCCAAACGGAGCGCTGGCTTGAGATTCATACTCCGAGATCAGGCTGCCCATCTGAGCTTCTGCTTCCTTCAAGCCTGCGTTGGTGCGCACGATGCCCACTTTATCCGTCATCAGGCGCTGGAGCGAATGTCGAAGGTGAACGGCAACGCTGTCGGGAACGGACCGCGGCATTGTGAAGGAAGGCGTAGCAGCTGGAAGTTCAGTCGAGTCCTGCACTGACGATTCAGCAGCCGCCCGACCGAAGACCAAGGCCTCCAGAAGACTGTTGCTGGCAAGGCGGTTAGCCCCGTGTACGCCAGTGGAGGCGACTTCTCCAGCAGCATAGAGAGAAGGGATGTTGGTCTTCCCGTGCAGGTCGGTCACCACACCGCCGCAAGAGTAGTGCTGAGCAGGCACGACCGGCGCCCAGTCTTTATCAAACTCGATGCCGACAGACTTCAGCTTTGCATAGATGGTGGGAAACTCCTCTTCCACCTTGCTTGGAGCAAAGTGCGTGAGATCCAGATAGACGCACCACGTATCAAGCCGTTTGATCTCAGAGTCAATCGCCCGAGCAACAACATCTCTTGGAGCCAACTCCAGCCTCTCGTCGTAGTCGTACATAAATCGCCTGCCCCGATGATTCCTGAGGGTGCCGCCGGCTCCGCGGCAGGCTTCTGTCAGCAGGTAGCCGCGCAGCTGTTCGTGATACAGCGTTGTCGGATGGAACTGCATAAACTCCATCCCTTCGATCTTTGCTCCCGCATCGCTGGCAAGACAGATTCCATCTGCCGTGGCAACCCGGGGATTGGTGGTGTGTCGATACATCGTCCCACATCCGCCCGTTGCCAGAAGTGTCGCCTTTGCCAGCACATCGATTTCGCCAAGCCCTTCGACGACGCTGTGAACGCCTGCACAGCGATCATCCTGGATCAGCAAGTTCGTTACAAAGGCGTGTTCGATGACGGTGATGTTTGGGTTGGCTTTGACGGCTGCAACCACAGCGCGTTCAATCTCATACCCCGTTCGATCCTGGAAATGGATGATTCGATGCCGACTGTGTCCGCCTTCCAAGCCAAGCCTCAGCTCGCCGTTCTGCTCAACGTCGAATTTAGCGCCGATATCCTGCAGCCATTGAATAGCGTCTGGAGCTTGCTGCACCAGGAAGCGCACCGCGTCTGGGTTGCACAGCCCTGCCCCAGCAATCAAGGTGTCGCGTTCATGAAGCTCCCAGGAGTCTGCTTCGCCGACCGCTGCCGCGATTCCACCCTGTGCATAGCTTGTATTGGCTTCGTTGACCGCAGCCTTGGTTAAAACACAGACGGAACCGTGTTTGGAGGCCGCAAGCGCATAGGTAAGTCCGGCAAGACCGCTGCCCACGGCAAGGTAGTCGAAGCGCTGAACGCTCATGGACAGATTGTTGCACGTTAACAGAGCCTGCCAGTAAGTCCGACCTAAGTTCAGGCAGGTTCAAATGCCATAATCAACACGAATGGAGATCGTCGTACCCGAAGAATTCAAATACCTCTTTGTGACGGATACTTCACGCCCCATCGTGAAGCTGCCCGCCAAGGTGCTTCGCCAAAAGTGCGAGCCGGTCAAGAAGGTAGATAAGAAGATCGACGAACTCATCGATCGCATGATCAAGGCGATGAAGTCGGCTAACGGGATTGGCCTTGCTGCCCCTCAGCTCGGTGTGCCTGTCCGTGTCATCGTAGTGGCGACTTCGGGCATGAAGCCACTCCCACTGATCAACCCTGTGATTGTGCGCTCTGAAGGTGAGCAGATCGGCGAAGAGGGCTGTCTAAGTATCCCTGGCCTCTATGGCGATGTGGTGCGACCCAACTTTGTCGAGGTCGAGGCGTACGATCGCAAGGGACGCAAAGTTTCGTACGAGATGGAAGAGCTTGCGGCGCGAGTGCTGTTCCACGAGGTCGATCACCTCGACGGGGTCCTGTTCATCGACAAGGTGGATCAATCAACGCTTCACTGGCAACATCCGAAGGCCGGCGACGAGGCTGAATGAAGCTCATCTTCTTCGGCACGGGAACGTTCGCCGTAGAAATCCTTCGGCAGCTCCACACTCATGTCTGCCTTGTGGTGACTCAGCCCGACCGACCCTCAGGCCGTGGAATGAAGCTTCACTCCAGTCCTGTCAAGCAGCTTGCGCTGGAACTGGAATTGCCGATAGAAACTCCCGAAAAGAGCCGCACTCCTGAATTCGTCGAACGTCTGCGCACCGAGGATGCGGATGCCCTGGTGGTTGCATCCTACGGGCAGATTCTTAGCCAATCCGTGCTGGATTCAGCTCGGCGGGGAGGCATCAATCTCCATGGTTCGATCCTGCCCAAGTATCGCGGGGCCGCGCCTATCCAACGCTCGATCCTTAATGGTGAGCCTGAGACTGGTGTGACGCTGATGCAGATGGACAAGGGCATGGACACCGGCGACATGATCGCGATCGAGCGCACACCCATCAGCCCCGACGAAACATATGGCGAGCTGGAAGTAAGACTCTCGCACATTGCCGCCCAGATGGCCAAGGATTGGATGCCTCGCATTGTTGGCGGCGATTACCCCCGAATTCCCCAAGACCATGACCAGGCCACCATCGCCCCCAAGGTAGCCAAGGAAGAGGCGGAACTCCGAATCGAGCGAAAAGCGTTGCAGGAATACAGTCGATTCCGTGCCTTTACCCCTTCCCCGGGGGCTTACATGCGCACGAGTCTCGGCTTGGTCAAGATTTCGAGTGCACGGCTTGGCGAAGGTTCAGGCCAGCCCGGCACGGTTCTTGCCACAAATCCAGGGCTGACGATTGCCTTTGCTGAAGGAAGCATCCAGCTTCTCGAAGTTCAGCCTGAGGGTAAAAAGAGAATGTCGGGCCGAGACTTCGCAAACGGAGCAAGGCTGAAGATTGGAGATCGATTGTGAGTGATACGCCAAACAACGAGGAAAGCCAGCAAGAACAGACGCCGGAGAAGAAGCCAGATTCAAAGTATTCATCGACTGGACGGCTTCTCACCCCTGGCATGGGGTTGGAAGGCGAGCTAGTTCAGCCCAAGACGGTCAAGAAGCAGATCACGCGCTTTGCAATCCTGATGGGTGTGCTGGCAGTGCTTTTCCTGGGAATGAAATGGGTCATGGAGAACAAGGACCTCGGTGGACTTGGTTCTACGAACACCTCAGGCTGGATTTCCGCGCTGGAGTATGGCGAGCACGGAGCCCAGGTGGTCTATATTGACAGTTCAGGCGAGATCCACAAGAGCCCTGCCTACACTCAGGATGCTACCGACCAGGAGCCCGTATGGTCGCCTGACGGAAACCGTCTCTACTTTGTCAGCAACCGCGAGATCAAGAGCGTTCCCAAGGGCGCAAACAATATCTATCGCTGGAATCTGTCGAAGGATATGGTGGAAGCTCGCACAACCGGCACACGAAGCAAAGGCACGCCCATTTTCGATGTGAACATAACCGACCCGAAGACGGAGCGAGCCCTCCTTGCTTCCGGTCAGACGGTTCTCACATTCACTCCCGCCGACAGTTCGATGCACCAGCTCCTGCCGCCGATAGGACGTGAGATGACTGTGCAGGACAGCAATAGCGACGGCGCATCCAGCAGTGCGTTCGAACAGTCTTACAGCCGCTATGGACAGAGCTTCCGAAAGGCAGAAATCTCAAACGACGGCACGACGGTGCTGGCGATCATGCGCCGCGAAGACGGCGAAGTGCTGATCGCTCAGGACATCAGCCAAGGAAGTCTTCCTGTTGTCGTTGCAACCGCGCAGTATCTGGACATCGAAAAGAACCCTGTAACGGGCGAATTCTATGTACTGATCCACGAATTTTACATCCCGTTCGAGCAGCAGATTCCCAAGGAGTACATCAAGAACGGCAAAGTCACGTATCCATATCGCCACGCGATCCAGCGCCTCACGATGGGTGAGAAAGGTGTGCCGCAGAAAGTTGAGCAGCTGTTCGTCACCAATGATGACAAGATGGTCTTTGGCAGCATGTCCACGTCGCCGGACGGGCAATATCTGCTGATCACGGCTGGCGAAATGAAGCACGCAGGGATGGTCAAAACGTCGTTCATGGGCATCGTTCCGCTTGCGCCGGGATCACCGCCCCAGCCCGTTTCTATTCTCAATCAGGAAGTCTTCGAGCCGAGCTGGAGCCCAGATTCCAGCAAGATCGTGTACGTGAAGATGTCGAACGGAAAGCGCGATATCTTTACCATCAGTCGAGACGGATCAGGGGAAACCAACATCACTAACGGCAAGGGTGACTTTGGATTCCCGGCAATCAGTCCGCAGATTCCTAAGTAGCGCCTAATCCCTCTCCGCTTGAGCAGCGGAGAGGGATTAGTTTCTCAGTAGGAGCATCCGCCGCCCTCGGGGGCGTTCTTGAAGTCCATCGTAATCGCCTTCTTGCCTGCATTCGTCGCGGCAAGCTGATTGATCTGAGGCAGGTCGGTCGGACTTGCGCCCGGGAAGATCTTGGCAATCTTGCCGTCCTTGCCAATCACCACAACGAACGGGCTGTATGGGATTCGGTAAGAGTCGATGATCTTGTATTCGGGGTCGGCAAGCATTGGGAAAGTGAGCTTGAACTTGGTCGTCCACTCTTTGGCCCGCTTTGCATCGCCGTTATAAACCCCAACGATGTTGGCGCCTGCGCCGTAGGTTTGCGCGATCTTTTGCATATAGGGCAGAGCCTTCTTGTTTACGGGACAGCCGTCCTTATTGAAGTAGAGAATGACGGGTTTCGACTTGGTCAAGCTCGCAACTGTGTGACTCTTGCCGCTGGCATCGACGGTCGAAAAGGCAGGAGCCTTCTCTCCCACTTTCAACTCAGGCTTTTGGAAATGGCCTCCAAACGCGACCGTAGCGAACACGCTAGCCAAGCCAACAAAAATCCCTGTGCGCAAAAAAGCGTTTGGCATCATGCACTCTCTAATACGCTTTTCAGGATAACCGATCCCGTCCCAAACAAATCCTGACGAATATTAGGACCTGGACACCCTTCTACACCTTGGCCCTGAGCGTAGTAACATGAACAGCCGGTCCATGAAGAAGCAATGGCCTGAACAGGTTCAGAAGAAGCTCACTCAACTCCCCCCGAATCCTGGATGCTACATCTATCGCGACGAGGGAGGGGATGTGCTGTACGTGGGCAAAGCGATCAGCCTGAAGAACCGTGTTCGGAGCTACTTCCAATCTTCCACTCGCCACGCGATCCGCATCGCGCGCATGGTCGCCAAGATTCGGGATATTGAGTGGATCGTCGTCGACAGTGAAATCGAAGCGCTGATCCTCGAATGCAACCTCATCAAGAAGCACAGACCGCCGTACAACGTTCTGCTTCGGGACGATAAGAGCTACCCCTATATTACGATTACCAACGAACGTTTTCCCCGCTTGCTCTTCACCCGACGCGTGAAGAAAGACGGCTCCAAGTATTTCGGACCCTACACATCGGCTTACTCCGTTCGGGAAACGCTCCAGCTCCTGCACAAAGTCTTCCCGCTGATACCTTGCGGAAAGAGCTGGTCGGGCCAGGCCGAGCAGCGACCCTGCCTTTACTACCACCTAGGACAATGCCTTGCACCGTGCGCGGGCTTGGCGGATAAGGATGCTTACAAAGAGGTGATCCTGGAGGTGACGCGATTCCTTTCCGGCAAGGGAGATACGCTCGTCACCGATTTCCAGAATCAGATGGCTGAGGCTGCAGAGAGTTTGGAATTTGAGCGTGCGGCCAAGCTCCGCGATAAGATATCTGCTTTGGAGTCGGTGCTTCAGCGGCAGAAGGTGCTTACTACCGATCAGGTGGATCAGGATGTTATTGCAGTCGTGAAGGATGATCGTGGGGCTGCCATCCAAATGCTTTACATTCGGGGCGGCAAGCTGATCGGACAGCGGCAGTTTATGCTGGCTGGCTCTGCCGAAAGCGCTCCCAGCGAAGCCGTGCAAGAATTTGTAAAGCAGTACTATTCGGAGGCTCCCGAAGTCCCCCGCGAGATTCTTCTGCCCGTCGAGATCGCAGAAAAGCAGATTGTCCAGCAATGGCTGCGCGGACGGAAAGGATCGGCGGTGAGCCTCGAAGTGCCCCAAGGAGGAGAGAAGCTCAAGCTGGTCGAGATGGCAGCGACCAATGCCGAGCAAGCTCTCTTCGCGCTCAGCAAAGAGATGGCAGCGAAGGAAGAATGGGCCGAAGAAGCGATTTCTCAGCTGCAGGATGCCATCGAAAACCCAACGCCGCCGATGCGTATCGAGGGCTATGACATCTCAAATATTCAGGGGACCGCGCCTGTCGGGTCGATGGTGGTGTTTGAGAACGGTCAGGCGGCGAAGAACGAATATCGACGCTTCCGCATCCGCTTCCATCCTGAAAGCCCAAACGACTTTGCGATGATGCACGAGGTCATCACCCGACGACTGCGTGCTTATCTCGATGGCGACCCCAAGTTCTCCAAGCTTCCCGATCTCATCATGATTGACGGTGGCAAAGGCCAGCTTTCGGCGGCCTTGAAGGCTCGCGACGACCTTGGAATGTCGGTGCCCATGGTCGGCCTTGCCAAAAAGATGGAGCTGATCTATAAGCCCATTGAAGGTTCGGAAGCGCATCCCAGCAGACTGCCCGGCGCCACCGACAAGGACGAGCAAGAGGCTCGGGAGTGGGTGTATCACTACGAGCGCGGCTCGAAGCGGGCCTATGCTTATCAGGAGATTGAGCTGCCGCTCCAGTCGCATGGATTAACCCTTTTGCGGCGGTTGCGCGATGAAGCCCACCGTTTTGCCGTCAGCTTTCACCGAAAGATCAGAGATAAGCGCATGCAGGGTTCTGCGATTGAGGAGATTCCAGGGATTGGACCGCGTCGCAAGCGACTGCTGCTGCGCACTTTTGGCTCCATCGAAGGCATCCGACGCGCCTCGGTCGAAGAAATCGCCGCAGTGCCCACCATGACACACCGCCTCGCCGAACAGGTCAAGGAATACCTGAGCGATGCTTAGGCAGGAAGCCAGAAGTCAGAGCCCCAAATCGTCAGCCCAAAGTTGAATTATTCGCCGTCCCACTTGACGATCCGGTCCAAGGGATGGCGGTGTCGGCTGAAGGGCTCTTCGTCGCAGATACCCGCCGCGATGATCGCGGGAATCTCGACATTGTCCGGCAAGCCCAGCGCTTTCTTCATCCCATCCTGGTCAAAACCGAGCATAGGTGAGCTTGCATAGCCGAAGGCTTCCAGGTTTAGGAGCAGAAATCCAAGGAAGATGTAGCTGATCTGGCGTCCAAAGTTCTCTCTGTCCTTCTCGCTCATCTCTCCAAATTCTTTGCGCAGGCCTTCGATGATCTGCGGCTTGCGCTCCTCAGGAATGCCAGGGTGGACGGTTTCTTCTACATGGTCGATGACGTCCTTCATATCGCTGTAAAGGACAAACAGAACGGCGGCGCCACCAACCTGCCGCTGATTGTTCGCGATTGGCTTTAGCTCAGCAAGCCTTTCCTTCCCGCGCACGACGACGACCCGCCAAGGCTGGAGGTTGGATGGGGAAGGAGCGAGCCCAGAAAGCCGCAGAATCTCCCGAATGTCCTCTTCAGGAATCGGCTCATCCTTGTATTTGCGAATAGCGTGTCGGTGTTCGGTGGCTTCGGGAACCGTCAGAAAATGTCGCTTGCTCATAAGGAACCCCCATAGCGGCTAACGCCGAATCTCAATTCGATCCATGCGTGGTCGGACAGAATCACTCTACTGCATCCAGAAGCTTCACAAGCAGGCTGATCAGCTCTTTTTTCTCGGCGTCGGTCAAGCCTTCAAACTGGCTGGCTTCGTTGCGCCGATGCTCTTCAAAGACCTTCCCGAAGAACGTCTTTCCTTTGGGGGTCATCTTAATGTGCCAGGAGCGGCGATCGTTCGGACAGGGAATACGTTCGACATAGCCTTTATCAGCCAGATTATCGACGCGGTTGGTCATTGAGGCCGGGGTGACCGCCATCTGCGAAGCCAATTCATGCAGCGGTACTCCAGCCGTGCGATTCAGCCGCTGAAGAGTGGCCATCACGTCGAACTGCGAGATGTGAAGGCCGTGGTTATTCTCAAGTGCCTCCGACAGGTTTCGGCTGACCGTCACGCTTGCACGCGCAAGAATGATCGCGGCCAGAGTGGGCAGTGTTTCGGATTCGGAACGTTGCTCCATGAGCTCCGCTTGCAAAGATTGGATGTAATCGCGAGACTTCATGCTCTAATTACTTAAACGCGAATCTTTTGCAGAACGAAACATTTTTGATCAAAACTCTCTAAGAATCAGACTAAGGATGTTCGCTCCTGCTGCGTTGTACCGCAGGCCCATCGGTTGCGCGCCTAGCCCGCCGAAGGGCCGCAGCGTGGTGACGATCATCTTCCTTACACCCACCGTAGCCTCAATCGCCAAAGGATGCTCTTTGTAGGTGCGTACATCGACTCGGTTGATCAGCACCTTCAGGTCTGCACCTTTGGGAAGAGCTTGCCGGATCGCATCCAAGTTAAGGGCACGATCAGGTGCGACCGAAAGGAAAGTTTCCCAATGCCCGTCGGTCAGGAACTGATACCACGGCCTGGTGTAAGGGAATTCGTATGCGGATTCCCGGAATGCTGGCATCGGCAGCGTGCCTTCGCCCAGCGCAAAGGCGACCATCGATGGCCCGCTTGCAAGGTCCCCAAGGCGGAAGTCGGTCGTCAAAATCTTTGTTGCTTGAGCATCGCCGGCGGGGAACTGCTCGACAAGTCCAAACGGATCAACTTTGCGCCAGCCCTGAACCGAGGCAAAATCCGGCTTCTCATAAACGTGGAATCGCCACGCATTCGACAAGCCGTCAGACTTGACGCGCAGCCAGTAAGTCCCGGCAGTGTTCAAGGTGACAAAGATCTCGGCGATCTGAGACGCGCTATCCACGCTGAAATCTGCGGTGCCAGAAACCGCAAGGTCTCCCGTGCTCGCATCCTCCACACGCCATGCCACGCTGCCTTTGCGGCCCGATTCCGTGCTCAGGCCAAGCTTCCACAGAATTCCTCCTGCGAAGTGATTGAAGTCATCCTTCCAGCCTGGACGATTGCCCCCGTTGATCCAAGGCGGTCTCCGGGAAGGGATCAGGAAGAAGCAGTCAGGAGCGTTCCACTCGGTTGGGTCCAGCGCAGTTTTGACATCACCCCAATCATCCAGATATCCTGCCGTTGAGATAGGCGTGTCCTGCCAGCCGGTGACCACATATCCGGAAATCTCTGATCGGGCACGAACCGCTTCCTGAACATACTTGCGAATAAACCGAGCCTTCTCAATCGAGCGAAGGTGCAGAAGCCGGTGCCTTCGCGTATCTTCGGGGTTTGCAAGGGGATGCACGGGCATAACGGCAGGCATATCATGCTGCCAGCGGACGCCGATATGGTTAAGCGCGGGGTCTTCCGACAGCCAATAGGGGTTTTCGACTTTCAGCCGCGGAAGGTCGCGGTGAACATCGATGTCGTTAAACTCTCCGAGCAGGATCGGCTGATGCGGCCTTGGCCCAGGCAGCAGGCTGTCTAAAACCTGCGGATAGAAATGGGTTTCGCAGTAGGGGTGATAGTCGTAGAAATCCCCAAACTCGCGGGGGTCGCCGCCATACATCTCTGCACCGCCTGAGTTATCCTTGACCAGCGGGCAGCCGGTCAGCTCTTTCACCATCTGCACCAAGCCTTGGCGGAATTCCGGCGGGGTTGCGTCACTCAGCTCACAGCCGCAAGTCCAAACGACGATGTTATCGTGACGGCGATACTGTTCCACGATCCGGCGCATCTCTGCCGCCATGACCCCTTGCTTGACCGGGTCGTCGCTCGGGTCCCATAGAGGCAGTTCCAGCCATGCATACATCCCCTCTTCGCGAAGAATCTCAAAGTATCGATGGGGAGGCACCCAAAGGCAGAACTTGATGAGATTAAAGCCGAGCCTCTTTGCGTCCTGAACCTCCTTGCGAATGCGCTCTTCGGGAGGATTGGTATGTCCCAGGTCGCCGTACCACCCCCAAGTCAGCGCACCTCGCAGGTAGACCGGCTTGCCATCCACAAAGATCTTATGGCCGTCCACAGAGACTCTGGTTTTGGGGGCGGGCGGCAGCTTGGAGAGCGGATCTTCGTTGGAAGCTATCAGCTCAACTGGTTGATAAATGCCGCCGAAGGTGTGATAGACATAGGGAAGAAATCCGCTGGCGACGTCTTTGACGGGGAAGGTCTCGCCGCCATTCTTGACAGCTTCAACACGCAACTCTGCCTTTTGCCCGGCCCATCGAGTGACATCGATCGAAAAGGCATCCCAGATGCCCTCATGCTCGCCCGCAAGCGTGTCGTTGACATAAACCTTTGCCTGATAGCTCACTCCGTGAAAGATCAGCCATGCCTTGGTCTGCGCCGGTATGCGAATGGATTTTTCGTAGATCGCAGGGCCCTCCCAGCGTACATCCACATCCTGCATCCAGGCATGGGGAACCAGAACCTCCTTAGGCTCGGTCCTGCCCGAGGGCAACTCATAGGACACCATCCAGTCGTCAAGCAGAGTTCGAAACGACATCTAATGCCATCTTGGCACGGCAAAGCGGCTATTTAAGGCGCAAAAAAACGAAACTGGGAATACCGACGCAGAACGCGAATCGTTATAAGAATCGTAATGTCTTTGCTTGCGATTTCACTCACACTCCTCTCAGTTCAGCAAACCCCGGCGACGGCTCCGGTCAAACCGCCTGCACTGACGGTCAAGACGATCCGCACCTCACCGGGAATCAAGCTGCTTTCGGTTGCCCCAGCGCCCACGGGTGCGAAGTTCGTCGTTGGAGCCGAGGACAAGTCGGTTCGCATCATCGACGCCACAAGCGGCGCCACGGTTCGTACTTTCTCGGGCCATCCTCAGCCTTGCTATGCGGTGGCATGGAGCCCGAACGGAAAATACATCGCTTCCGGGGATGAGTCCGCTCGCATCTATCTCTGGGATGTGGCTTCTGGAAAGAAGATCAAAGAGATGCGAACGCACACACGCGGCATTCAGGCGCTCAGCTTCAATCCTTCCAGCACCATGCTGATGAGCACCGGAAAGGATGACACCATGCGCACCTACAGCCTTGCCGATGGCAAGGAGGTCAAGAATGTTCTTGGAAAGGGTGCCAACCTTTATGGCGGTCATTACCTTGACAACGGCGGCACGCTGGTCGCGACCCTTGGGTCGGGTGTGAAAATGTCTGCAGGCAGCAAATCCACGACTTACAACTACCCGGCAAACCAAGGCTACTGGGACGCGCTGTATCTGAAGCAGACGGATCTCGTCATCACGGCTGCCCGCGACGGTCGGGTTGGTGTCTGGGGCGGCAAAACAGGCATGCGTATTCAGCAGCTGCTTGGTCACACCGACTGGGTGGTTCACCTTGCCGCGACTCCCAACGGACGCTTTGTGGTCAGCAGTTCCGCAGATCGAACGGTCCGTGTTTGGGATATGAAGACTCTCACCACGATAGCGAAGCTGGATGACCAGTCGCTGATCGGCGCGCCGATTGCGGTTTCGGCGGATGGCAAGTACCTTGTGTCCTGCTCCTCTTCCGATTCCTTGCAGGTCAGCTCTTTGATACCCCCTCAAGGCGCAGCGACGGAGAAACCCGTCAAGAAGCGTCGCTAATAACCCATACAAAGCCCAACAGCGAGCCCGCTTGACCTTTGGTCAGCGGGCTTTGCTTTTGAAGCGCGGTGTTTTTGCGCCTTTTCGGCAATTGTGGAAAACCCGAGGCCTATCCGAGCGGCTTTTCAAATCTTCGAGGCGTCCCTTCCTGCGAGCTTTGGAGATGGACCAGGGCAATTCTCTTTGTGAGTGAATGTGATGCGACCAGAGAATCTATTTGAGAGCCAAGCCACGATCAAGGTTTTTGGTATCGGCGGTGCAGGATGCAACGCTGTAAACCGGATGATCGCGGAAGGCGTTTTGGGAGTTCAGTTTGTTGCCTTGAACACGGATGGACAGGCACTCCAGCTTTCGCGCGCCTCGAAGAAGCTTCAGATTGGAGAGGCCCTTACTCGCGGCTTGGGCGCGGGCGGCGATCCTGTCGTTGGTGAAAAGGCTGCTCATGAAAGCGAGAAGGCGATCGAAGCCGAGCTGGAAGGCGCAGACATGATTTTCATCACCGCCGGTATGGGCGGTGGCACGGGTACGGGCGCAGCCCCGGTGGTTGCCGAGATTGCCCGCCGAAAAGGCATCCTGACCGTCGGCGTGGTGACCAAGCCGTTCCTCTTCGAAGGTCCCCGCCGCCGCAAGCTCGCCGAAGATGGCGCAGCGCGGCTTAAGGAATCGGTCGATACACTCATCACGGTTCCGAATGATCGACTCCTGACCGTTGTCGAGAAGCGCACAACGATGCAGCAGGCTTTCGCCGAAGCGGATGATGTGCTTCGCCAGGGTGTGCAGGGTATCAGCGACATCATCCTGCTCCCGGGTGTCATCAACGTCGACTTTGCAGACGTGCGCAGCGTCATGAAGGACGCAGGCGTTGCTCTGATGGGCCTCGGACGAGGCGTTGGCGATCAGCGCGCTCGCATGGCGGCTCAGCATGCTGCGAATTCACCGTTGCTGGAAACGAGCATCCAGGGTGCAAAGAGACTTCTCGTGAACATCACCGCCGGACCGGACTTCAGCATCGGCGAAGCTCATGAGGCGATGGAGTACATCCTGCAGTTTGCAGATTCGGAAGATGCCGACATCATCATGGGCCACGTTCTTCGCGACAACAGCGAAGGCGAAGTGAGCGTCACCCTGCTTGCGGCAGGAATGACGGGCACCGTCCCTTTAGTCCAGCGTGACCGCGAGGTCTTTGTGGCAGACGAGACGGGAACGGTGAGCGTTCCCCGAAGAGAAACCGCGGCCGCAACGCCTCCCCCGATTGGGCTGGACGAAATCGATCTTGACATCCCCACGTTCCTCAGGCGGCAGCGCACAGGAGGCTAGGGACGCCTGGGCCGCGCGACGAAAGGGAATTCGGCGTTCGGCCCCTCGAATTTATAACCTCAACGCACTCCGGCGCTAAAAGACCGGAGGCAACTGGTCCATAGCTAGCCCCGTCCTTGTGGCGGGGCATTTTTCTTTTTGCCCCTTTGGAGTGTAATTTTTCGTCCACTTTCAGCAGGGCCCGATCTTCGTCACACATCCTTCATAATCCCCTTTATGACTGTCGGTGAATGGGTGCCCGCCGCAGCCACTGCGCTAAACCGCGTTGAGATCACCAGCGCAAACCTGGTGGCTCAGCTCATCCTGGCTCATGTCATGGGTCGAGATCGAAGCTGGGTCCTTGCCCACCCCGAAGCAGAAATCCCCGAACTGGCCGCAAACGCCATGCTGGAGCGAAGGCTTCAGAACGAACCCTTTGCCTATCTTGTGGGCTTCCGGGAGTTCTACGGTCGGCGATTCGACATCAACCGAAACGTCCTCATCCCCCGGCAGGATACGGAAACGCTGGTCGAAGCTGTTCTAAGACATCACCGACTTCCTGCCGAAGCTCCATTGCGGCTCGTCGACATTGGAACAGGATCGGGTTGTATCGGCATCACGCTGAGCCTGGAGCGGCCTGAATGGGAGGTGACTTTGACAGACCTTTCCCCGAAAGCGCTGGATGTCGCGAGGATGAATGCAGAGAACCTTGGCGCAAAGGTTCAATTTTTCGAGGGTGACCTTTTTGAACCGGTGCAAGGCGAAAGATTCGATGTGATTGTGAGCAACCCGCCTTATATCGCCACGGACGAAGTTTTGCCTCAAGAGGTCGTAATCTATGAACCCGAGATGGCCTTGCTCGCTGGACCGGACGGCGCGGACATCTATCGAAGGATCGCCGCTACAGCGACGGAGCATCTCAGTCCAGAAGGCCGGATTTTTCTAGAGATTGGCTACCGGCAGTACAGCTTGGTCAAATCCATCTTTGAGCAAGCGGGCTTTAAGTTCGAGGCTTCTTACCGCGACCTGGAAGCGCACGAGCGCGTTCTTGGTTTTCGCGCTGTCTAAGTCGCTTCAGTCTTTCAGTCATCGATGGGGAGCTCTCCGCCGTGGATGAGCTTGAGCGCAGCTGTGGGATGGCTACGGTCCATAAAGCCTACTTCCAGCGTGAGGCCTTCGCGCTCTTCTGCGCCCGAGCCTCCGTCAAGGGCCGCACTGCCCGCATCCCAAATCTCTTTCAGCTCTTCGACCGCCTTCTCAACCGTCTTGATCCGCGAGTCAAACTTCTTGATTCGTTCCTCAATCGCGCTTCGCACATCAGGGTCTGCAGCGAGGAACCCGTGCTTTCGTCGGGTGTGAAAGTCGCCGTCATACTCGATCGCCGAAAAAAGGTCCTGATCTGGTGTGTCGCCTATCTCGGCAAAGAGCGCCATCGCGATCACGGGAGCCGATGAAAAATCGGCGAAGGCTCGCTTGATGGGGCTGGAGATGGCCGTGACCACGCGCTGCAGCGTCACATCCTGCTCGCTTCGGCTGAATCCCTCTTGGTGGGCAAAGTCCAGCGCGGCTGTGCGAATGGCTTCCACATCCGACTGCTGTCCCAGCGCTGCCATTGCTAAGCGGTCGTAAATCTCGAACGTCTTCCGCGCGTTGCGGCGATAGGTGAGAATAACGATTCCTGGCTCAATGGAGACTCCCAGAATGGGCGCACCCAAAGCCAGGCGAGACTCGATATATTGGGCGCGGTTGCCGATGGCTTCCTGCCAGTCATAGGGGGTCAGCATCTTTATCAGTTATACGTGATTTTTGAAGGGAAGTGTGAGGGGGCCCGCAGTAGCTTTGCTGTATCTGCTGCCAGTGAATCACGCAGGCTCGTCGGTTTGAGATTTGTGCGCTGGCCAATACCTTTCGATGTATCTCCGATAGGCTTCTTTAGTCATTTCATCGGTGACGACGATTCGCGGCGCATCGGGAAAAGGTTCCCCGATCTCAGCAAGCTCAGCCTCAAGATTCCTCCAGTAGGTAAAAATGTCCTTCCAAGGCTCCCTTGCCCTCCGACTTGCTTTCTGACCATCTTCGGTCAGCCAAAACATATCGTCCTCATATTGGAGATAGCCTGCTCTGGCAAGTCTATTCAGCCCCGACGAAAGCTCCTGTGCCAATGGGATGGCATGGTTGTGAGCATCAGCCGTGGCCACGATGTCAGCCAAGTCAACCTTCTTTCCGTCATCCCTGATCGCCCCGAAGATCCATGCGTCCCAATGCATCGTTTAAGCATACATACAAACTGGCAACAGGATCACCCACCCCACAGCCCAGCCTGCCCAGTACAGCAAGGCAAGGTACTTTTTGCCGAAGGTTGCAATGAGGGCGCAGAGAAAGCCGCAGGCCATCATTCCGATGCTGATCTGGGCGAAATAGGACGATGTGTGAAAGGCATCCGCAGCGTTAAACCAGTCGACCGTAGCCTTCCCAGAAAGCAAACACAGAAGCCCAGCCGCTCCAAAAGCATTCGTGAGCGTGAGGGGATTCAGACTCGGTTTGGGTGCGGTGCCACTATTCATGGCCTGAGGGGATGAGGAGCAGACTCAACACGGAGATGATCATCCATAAAAACGCGCGCAGGAAGGAAAACCCGCCCGTTCTTCGTCCGAGGAGCAGCCCGAACAAGATTCCCGACGCGCTAAGGCAGATCGACAGCCTAGCGACAAAGTTTGATGCAGCTCTTGAGGTTAGGATATCCAGGACAAAATATCCGAGCGAGTATATGACAAGCACCCCCAGCGCCGCCCAGCAGAGCGCGTCAGCAACCCTTGCGGGCTCTAGCGCCCACCACCGTGGAGAGCCATTCCGGGTGACTGTAGGTTCCGTAATCATCCGCAGGCACACATCGGCACGACGAGAGAAGCCCAGAAGAACCCGATCATCGCCAGGACAAGGATGGCCTTCAGCGTTCCGTAGTTTCGCCGTCCCAGAACATCGAAGATGATGGTGAGAATAAGACTAATCCCAAAACAGGCCAGCCCCACCATCGCAATCTTCCAGAAGAACCAAAAAGATGTAGCCATGCAGACAGAGCCGCCGGCCATAAGAGTCAGAATCAAACCTTTGATCGTGATCAGAGGCCTGTGTGCCTTTTCGGTGGACGGGATCGTTGCTTCCACATCCCTATTATATGTTCAGTTTTGCGGAGCTATTCGGCTGCTCTTAGCATGCGCAAGTACCTTTGCTAAACATCAGCAGGAAGAAAGATATCATCAGCACCAAGACAACCCGCATCCAGGCAAATGGTCGATAGAGTTTTCTGTCAGCAATCGTGGACAGATAGAGCCCTAAGCCCAGGCACATAAAGCCAAGAATCGTCCCAGGCCAACCTTTCGCCATGGCCACAACGATCATCACTGCAGCACACGCCATCAGCGTGTTCCAAACCACTTCGACAAGCGGCCTTCGCGGCTTCATCTCCTGCGCGCTCCGATCGATGATTGTGTCCATCAAGGGAAGAGTCGAAGGCACCGGGCCATAACTATCTATGCTGTTACAATCGCTTAGGTAAGTTCTGAATAATCCAGTAAGATATCTCTTATGGGGAGGAAGCCAGAAGAACAACCGCAATTCATAGCCCTGTTAGAAGACGAGCCTCTATGGGGCGATGAGGAAGATACGCTAGGGATCGATCCTTTTGCGGAAGTCATCGCCAAGTCCGTAATCGGTACGCAAGGGCCATTTACGATAGGGGCTTATGGTGGCTGGGGCGTAGGCAAAACCACACTGTTGAGACAGGCGAAAGCCAAAGCCGAGAAGATTGCACCGAATTCCGTTTTCGTCTGGTTTAACGCTTGGCAGTACGAGCGTGAAGAGCATCCACTGATGCCGCTACTTGCCTCCATTCTCAGGGAGATTGAAGACAAGGCGAACAAAGATACCGAGTGGGCGAAACAGTTCGCCAAGCCTAGACAAACTTTTCGAAACGTTCTGCTCAGTCTTTTCGGTGGCGTGAAGTTCAAAGCCGGATACGAGATTCCCTTTACCAAGGTCCACGGACTTAAAGGCGAGATCAATTTTGACAGTGACGATGCTAAGAAAAGATACGACGAGATATCGAGCGAATACGAATCGACTGTCGTCGCTGGTATGTACTATGATGCTTTCAGCGCGTTGACAAATGCGACCAAAGCCGATAATTGGCCGAAGGGAATACGAGTTGTTCTCTTTATCGACGACCTTGACCGGTGCCATCCCGACAAAGCTCTCTTGCTTCTGGATGCGATAAAACTCATCCTTTCGCAAAGGAACTTTATCTTTGTTCTTGGATTGGAGCCAAAGGTGCTGACGGAGTATCTCATCTCACGATATCGAGACGACTTCAAAGTGGGTTCGGAAGAGGAGTTCGGAAAGCGATACCTCGACAAGATCATCCAACTACCGTTCTGGGTGCCAAGGCATGGAACGCGCTTCTCTGACTACGCTGCCAAGTTGATTGCCAAGGTTCAAGACGACGATATCCGACCAGCGTTCGAGCAGGCCAAAGAAGCATTGGTAATGGCGACGGATGAGAACCCACGTTCGCTGGTGCGGTTGTTAAATCACCTCATTCTGTCGGCAAACCTGTGGCGCGCGATGAAGAAGGAGCCTGCAATTAGCGATGGCGACGTTGTGCCCGCGATGATCGTATCAGCTGTACTTCATGAGAAGCTCGACGACAAGAGTTATCGTCGTCTTTGCCGTTCTGCATCATTGTGTGAAGCAATAAACAAAAGGCTGAATGGAGGTTCGGACACGGCAGAGGACGGCCAACGCCAGATAGAGGACTTTCTTAAATTAGACACGGTGTTAGATGGGCTATTGACCGAGATTGAAAAGCACGAACTTCTCCTTGAATTGCTTAAGAGTGAGGCAGGCGGAGTTTGGCTTTGTAATTCGGAGCTACGAAGCGCTATCGAAGAGCTCCTGACGCCTCCACAAAAGCAGGAAGCGCCGGAGGATCAACGTAAGATTGTCGAAGACGCCATTCGAGAGTCTCTTAGAAAATCGGATTCCCAACCGCTTGCGCGGGCAGATTATTTAGCAGTAAACGAGCTCGATGTTTCGGAAAGTAGCCTTAACGATAAAGGGCTACGGCTAGTATCCGAGTGTAAAAACCTGCAGGAGCTTTACTGCTATAACACGCAGGTTTCCTCTCTGGAGCCTCTGAGCGGACTGACAACTCTGCACAGACTTGACTGCGATAACACGCAGGTTTCTTCTCTGGAGCCTCTGAGCGGACTGACAAGCCTGCAGGAGCTTTACTGCTCCTACACCCTGGTTTCCTCTCTGGAGCCTCTGAGCGGACTGACAAGCCTGCAGACGCTTAACTGCTCAGGCACCCAGGTTTCCTCTCTGGAGCCTCTGAGCGGACTGACAAGCCTGCAGACGCTTTACTGCTTTAACACCCTGGTTTCCTCTCTGGAGCCTCTGAGCGGACTGACAAGCCTGCAGGAGCTTTACTGCTATTACACGCAGGTTTCCTCTCTGAAGCCTCTGAGCGGACTGACAAGCCTGCACAGACTTGACTGCGATAATACGCAGGTTTCCTCTCTGGGGCCTCTGAGCGGACTGACAAGCCTGCAGGAGCTTTACTGCTCCTACACCCAGGTTTCTTCTCTGGAGCCTCTGAGCGGACTGACAAGCCTGCAGGAGCTTTACTGCTCCTACACCCTGGTTTCCTCTCTGGAGCCTCTGAGCGGACTGACAAGCCTGCAGACGCTTAACTGCTCAGGCACCCAGGTTTCCTCTCTGGAGCCTCTGAGCGGACTGACAAGCCTGCAGACGCTTTACTGCTTTAACACCCTGGTTTCCTCTCTGGAGCCTCTGAGCGGACTGACAAGCCTGCAGGAGCTTTACTGCTATTACACGCAGGTTTCCTCTCTGGAGCCTCTGAGCGGTCTGTCTAGCCTGCACGGGCTTTTCTGCTTCAACACCCTGGTTTCCTCTCTGGAGCCCCTGAGCGGCCTCACAAGCCTCAGATATCTGCGCATATCAAGGAATAAGGAAATGGAGGAGTCTGCGAAAAGCCTTCAAGCTAAGCTAAAGAACCTCAAGATAGAGTGGATTGGCTAAAGACCCACCCACGTCAAATTCCTAAACGTTCACTTCTGAACGCCGTTCTTCAACCCTTCTCTGCGAATGGTCGAGCGTCTTCTTTCGGAACCGCAGCATCTTCGGCGTGACTTCCAGCAATTCATCATCCCGCAGCCAGGAAAGCGCCTGCTCCAAGGAGAAATCCTTGTGCGCGTCCAAAACCGTGGTCGCATCGGCGTTCGCTGAGCGCATGTTCGTCGCGTGCTTTTCCTTGGTTGCGTTCACGATCATGTCTTCGTCGCGGGCGTTCGCGCCCACAACCATGCCGCCGTACAGGTCCGTTCCGACCGGGTAGAAAAGGGTGCCGCGCTCCTGAATGTCCTCATAGGCGTAGCGCGTGAGCTTGCCCGGGTCCTTCACAATGAGCGAGCCCTGCGTGCGCGACTCGATGCTGCCCGAGTATGGACGATAGCCGTCGAGGATGCTGGACATGATGCCAAGCCCGCGCGTGAGGGTGAGGTAGTTCGAGCGGAAGCCGATGATGCCGCGTGTGGGGATAAGGTAGGTGAGTCGCACCGTGCCGTTGGCTTCGGTCTCCATGTTCACCATCTCGCCCTTTCGTCGGGCCAGCTCCTCCATCACGTCGCCGGTGGCATCCTGCGGAAGCTCCAGAGTCACGTTCTCATAAGGCTCCAGCATTTTGCCGTTCTCATCCTTCTTGAAGATGACCTGTGGGCGGCTGATCTGCATCTCGTAGCCTTCGCGTCGCATCGTTTCAATGAGGATGGCAAGCTGAAGCTCGCCGCGAGCAGCCACTTTCACGGTATCAGCCGGCGCGTCCTTGTCGATGTGGATGCTGACGCTGACCGCCTCTTCCTTCTCCAGCCGCTCCCGAATCTTGTGGATGGTCAGAAACTTGCCGCCGTCCTTGCTGGCAAGCGGAGAGTTGTTCGCAAAAAAGCCCATGCTGAGCGTGGACGGCTCAACCTGAATGGGCTCCAGCGGTTCCGGAGCTGACGCATCGCAGATGGAATCGCTGATAAGGACATCGTTCAAGCCAGAAAGCATGGCGATTTCGCCCGCCTCGACCGACTCAACTTCCTTCATCTGAATGCCTTCATACGTCCACAGCTTGGTCACGTTGAAGCCAACCTGCTTGTCGTCGCGAATCTGCACCAGTCGGTCGCCCACCTTCACCTTGCCGCGCAAAACCTTTCCGCCGAACATCCGACCAACGTAGTCGTTATAATCGAGGTTGTTGACTTGGAGCCGAAACGGTCCCTCGGATTCCACGTCGGGCGGCGGCACCGCATTCACGATCATCTCGAACAGCTCGCGCATGTCCTTCTCGCCACCATCTGGCGAAACCCGCGCAAACCCGCCCGACCCCGAAGTGTAAAGATGGGGGAAGAACAGGTCGTTCTCGTCTGCGCCAAGGTCGATGAAGAGGTCGATGGTCTTGTCGTATGCCCAAAGCGGACGCGCGCCGTCGCGGTCGATCTTGTTGATGCAGACGATCGGCTTGAGCTTGTTCTGAAAAGCCTTCTTGAGAACAAATCGGGTCTGCGGCATGGGGCCTTCGTTGGCATCGACGACGAGAAGCACTCCGTCCACCATGCTGAGCACACGCTCGACCTCGCCGCCAAAGTCGGCGTGACCGGGAGTGTCCACGATGTTGATCTTGTAATTCTTGTAGCGAACGCTCGCGACCTTGGAGAGAATGGTGATGCCCTTCTCGCGCTCAAGGTCGTTCGAGTCCATCACACGCTCTTGCATGTGCTGGTTCTCCCGGAAGATGCCTGCCTGACGGAAGATGGCATCGACCAGCGTGGTTTTGCCGTGGTCGACGTGGGCAATGATCCCGATGTTGCGAACGTTGGACGCCATTGAGCCCAAATTGTACCGGCGAGGCCGGTTTTGCCCTTGGGATAGGCCCGGATTGCGTCGATACGGTACGGCCGCAACCTACGCCGCCACTTTCGGTTTTCGCAAGATGCGAACGATCAGCCAGACGCCAATCAATGCGGGCAGGCAGTACACAGCGGTCCAAAGGTAACTCATCGCTGAGTTTGACTTTGAGGTGTCGGGCAAGACAAGCGGAGGAATCTCCTCGTATCCATCCCAAAAGTTGGGATCGGTATCGGGGTGCTTGCCGAGCGCAAACTGCTTCTCCATGAACGCTCTGCGGTGTGCGTCAAACTCGTCGGCATTTTCTCGGAGTTGCAGGTACTGTCGCTTGAGAGCGGGAAGACTTTCTTCCTGTGGGGCCATGCCGGGAAGTTCTTTTAAGTTCACGTCGAACTGTGGCTTCTTTCCACCATCAATAAGCTCTTGAGCTCGAAAAAGCGCAAGCTTGGCGAGCTGTCCTTCTCCATGCATGGAAAGCAGGGGTGCAAGAAGCGCGTAGGTATCCGGGCTTTCCCATGCAACACCCAGTACAACCAGACCTTGTAAACCCTTAATATGAGGGCTGTTCACTTCCGAGTCTTCGTACAGCGCTAAATAGATGTTGTGCTCCTTATCCCCCTTGGCTTGAGCGATCAGCCCGTTGATCATCTTCAACTGAGTGGCTTCTCGCCCAAAGTGCGCATTGGAGTTGAGTTTGATCGCGGCGGCGATATGGTCCCGCCCCGCCTCCATCAGCGCGAGTTTCTCCTTGCTCGCCCCGGTCCTCACCCAAAGGTGAGCCTGGAAGGTTCCCAGATTGGCATAGTAGCGGTATTGATGCTCCTTATCCGGCTTTGCCTTCAAGAGCTGGGCTTTCAGGGCCATCATCTTAATGGCTTCTTCGCCCTTGCCAAGCCTGTCGTAGGCAACGGCGACATCGTCGAGGTCATTCAGCGTGGCTGTGCCCGAATTAACGCGAGGCAAGAGCCGCTCAATCCGCATCTCGTAGTACTTCGGCGGGTTCCGCTCGAACCGGCCCACGATAGCATCAGAGATATCAGGGAACTTCTTGGTCTCAAAAGATAGCGTGTCGGAATCCCATGCACAAGCAAGGGCAAGCATCGCGCACAGAACCATTGCCCACCCCAAAACAAATCGACAAAGCTTCGTCATCGTTAACCTCACAAACATTCACATTGAAAATGTTCAAAATGTCGGAGCGCGCGACTTGCCCTTCCCAAAGCGTTTCCTGAGCTTGTAAATCATAAGGCCGACTGCACAAGTCAAACAGAGACCAGCTATCCCGTACAAGATTTCATGAGCCCCGATTCTGAACGTTAGTCCTGGCACTTCCCGACGTGGCACGTCTTCAAAGCCTTTCCAAAAATCTGGGTCGGTATCTGGGTGCTTCCCAAGTACAAACTGCTTCTCCATGAACGCCAGTCGCTTGGCTTGATATTCATCCGCGTTATGGCGTAGTTCCTTGAATTCTCGCGAAAGGCTGTCCCGATCACCGTCGGGGACATGCATCCCTGGATGCGACTGCTGGATCGGCCAAGGCAATCGCTTCTTGCCCGCCTTCTGGAGCTCGTCTGCACGGTAGGCTGCCAGACTGGCAAGAAATGCATCCCTTCGAATCTCAAGCAGATTGCTCAGAAGATGATAGGCGTCTGGACTCTCCCAGGCATTGCCGAGGATGATGAGCCCTATCAAGCCCTTAATATGAGGGTTGTCTTCACGCACCTTAGACCGAAGCGCTTCGTTTAGGGCTCGGCTATTCTTCGCTCCGTCAAAACTGATGATGGATTTGATGATCTCGAGCTGAGTGATCTCTCGCCCGAAATGCGCATCGGGATTGATCCTGATCGCCGCCGCAATATTGTCGCCCCCAGCTTTGAGAAGGTCGAGCTTCTGCCTGTTTGCGCCGTCATGAAACCATTGGTGAGCCTGGAACGTGCCCAGGTTGGCGTAGTAGCGATATTGGTGTTCCTTGTCCGGCTTGGCCTTCAAAAGCTCTGCCTTCTTCGCCATCACCAAGATCGCTTCGGTGTCCTTCCCAACCCGGTCGTACGCGACCGCCAGGTCATCCAGCTGTTCCAGCGTCGCCTTCCCAGACTCAAAGATTGGCTTTATCCGTCGAATCCGCATCTCATAGTACTTAGCAGGATAGCGCTCAAACCTCCCAACGATGGCGTCGACTACTTCGGGGAACTTCTTGGCTTCATAAGCAAGCGTATCGGAATCCCATAGGCACGCTTGCGCTATCCCAGCGGTGAGCAAAAGGAGCGGACTAGCTAAAAATCGAAAGCTTTTCATTTCAACCTTCACCGATTGAGCGGACTTCTTTGCGGCGGTTTCGGATTGCGCAAGGCATTGATCGCTTCTTCGATCTTCTTTCGGTCCGCTTCCGGCACGTCTTGCCATTTCTTGTAGATGGTCCGATCCATCGACTGGTCCAAAAATGTCGTCTTTAGGGCCGGATAGGGTGGAATTGTGAGAATCACCGAAGTCTGGGTGACCGTAAGTGGACGGAGCTCAAGGATTTCATTCTTTGTAGCGCGAGTTTCGTTGTAAAAGACCGTGCGCCCAATCATCGCATGCAAGGCATATGAAGTGGTCGGGCCTTGATTCGGGCGGTCCGACCGTTGCGTGGTGAGCGCGAAGCCTTGACTCACCTCTGTTTTGAAGGTGATAGTGGCGTTGGCGGGCAATCCGTTGGGCCAAATATCAGTGGCTTCTTCGGGCCCCTCATAGGGCGGTGGGCCATCCTCGCGTTCCGATGATTCATCCTCCCAGCTTGCACGGCTTAGCGAAAGGTCGGCAAGCTTGTAGAACATCGTATCTAAGATGCCTCTTGAAGCAGGCGGAAGTTCGCCAAACCGTACGGCTTTGCCTTGTTGCAGGCCCTGCACTTGCGGTCCGCTGAGCGTTCCAATCAGGCGGCGGACATTCGGCTCGCCGACATCGACCATGAACGGATCGCGAGGGCAAAGGATGCGGACATAAAGGTAGGTGCGGTTCTCGTAGTCGCTTTCCGAGTAGGGGTCGCTGATGGCGATCCAGTCAGCGAGGCGTGAGTACCCCGCCTGCTCCGACCGTTGCATCATGCCTCGAAGGGTCTTGCGGTCTGTCCAGAATGGATTCTGGCCTTCATCCAGACTGTCTGGTCGAGCCACAAGCCAGCCGTGATCAAACGATAGCGCTGTTCGGGCCCAATTCGACCTTAGGTCGTTAAGGATATTTCGCGGGGTGAGTTCTGCGGGCTTTGCTGGAATCCTCAGCAGCGATAGTGCATCCTGCGGAGCCATCACAAGCTGAAATCCTGAATGGCGCGCCGCCTTCGAAAAGAGTTCGCCGGTAAGCACGGAGAAGGGCTCGTGCTCATCTGGGCGGCGAATCTTATCCTGCAGCGCCGAGAAGTTTTCAGGAGCCTTTACCGCCATGCTTTGTGCAAATCGGAAGCAGTCGATGGATAGCTGGGCGTCGGGAGAGAGCTCTATCGGGTCTTTGGCAGAAGCCTTCGCAAGCCATGCGGGCACAGAATCCTCGTCCTCATAGGCTTGGCCGTCTCCGCCCATGTCCGCATACTTGATGGTCGCTTCCTCATCCTCGCTCGAAGTGCTAAAGCTGTAGCTCTGAAGGCGCTTGCCCTTGGAAGTGAATTCAATAGTGCCGTAAAGGTCCGAGCTTCCCCAAGCACGGTTGATTCGAATCGTTGCACGAGTGACGCTTGTGGGCTTGAATGTTCGACTAAGCCCCCAATAGTCTTCCTCACTGTCGATGATGCCCAGCGTTTCGACCTCGTTTGCGACGACTGCCTGGTCCTTGAGAAACCGTTCGATGACGGTTCGCATCGCGGAAGGCATCGGCTGTTGCATCCGATTGGGTTCCGTGGCATAGACGATGGCATCGTCGTATCTCAGTGCGGCGACGATTTTCGGATTGATGCTCAGTGCAAGGTCATCGCCAAGCCGCTGATCGGGCATGGTGCGGTAGAGCTTCCACATTTGGTTGTAAAGATCGCGATCATCCGAATCGTTTGCTTTGCGGATGGCTTCGGCGAGCTCGCCCACAAGCTCCTTTGAAAACGGCTTCCTCTTGCCAACGGTCTCTCTGAGCTTTTGCAGACGTTCCGATAGTTCAGCTTCCCGCCGCTTTACTGCGGCATCCCAAATTGCTTTGCGTACCTTCTCGGTGCGCACCAGCTGACGCTTTCCAGGTTCCTTATCCACCCATTCCGCACTGGCGGCTTCGGCGATCTTGGTCAGAAGCTGGTCAGTGGAGACGTCCTTGACAGAGATCACCATCGGGGTTTCTGCGATGTTGGCGGCAGCCGAAAGCTCCTGCGAGGTCTGCGCGCTCAGCTGGGCAAGCACCTTGTTCAGCGAAAGTCCATAGGTCTCGTAGGAGACTGGGCTCTGCGATACAAGCATCGAAGCAATCAGGGTAGCGATCATAGTGCCTTCCCCTTGGACGGGACAGCTGTATCAGAAAGGTCGCACAACCCTTGAGCAAGGGGTTTGCTTTCTGCATTCCATGTCACGAAGAGCAAAGCCATACGGACTGCTCATACGCAAACCGGCTATGGAGGTTGCCAAGATGGCTATCGCAAAGTTGCCGAGGTGATTTCCATGGCACGAAAAAGCAGACCGCCACCGCCTCCGCCATCGCCAGGCGGGCGTTGCTTATACTCCTTGATCGTCTCCTCTTTCACCTTGTTGATCTCCTTAAGGAGATCGGGTGGAAGCTGGTCCATGCTTTTCAGCTTGCTGCCCGTCGGTTTCGAATCCGAAAGAGCATGGTTTCGCGACTTCTTCGGGGCAAAGGTGAACTTGTATTGCCAGTCCGTCTTTTCGCCAAGCTGGAAGCTCTTATAGGTCATCAGCTTGTAGTATTCGTCCGTTTCGGGGTTGCCGGTCCCCACTTCGCGCATCGCCAGGTAGTAGCCAATCTCCTGTGGGTCCATCTGCTCTTGGCGGGTTGTCTTGCCGTCATAGCTGAGCTCGACAAACAAGGTTGGCGACTTTTCAAGCTTCAGCGTGATGTAGCCCTCGGACGGCAGACCGTTGGGATATTCCTCCGTTGGCTCTTGAGGAGCATATTCAACATCAGGGTCTTCATCCTCTGGCGCGTCTATCTCTGCTTCACTTGGCGCCGTCATTTCCATGTCCCAGCCAAAGCGGTTTTCTTTGTAGACCATGTTATAGAGGATTTCTCGCTGTTTAGGGCTCAAGCTTCCGATAGAGATGCGTCCACCCTGCAGGAGCTCGTTCTTCTGAATGGGAGTGAGCAGTCCATGGAGCCGCATCATGCTTTCGTTTCCGCGACTGTTGCCGCCCATAAACATGTCAAGACCGCTATTGCCCTGAATAATCATCCCGTAGAAGAGCAGGAGGCTGAAATAGCTGTTCTCCTCTTGCGCAAGCACGATCTCGCAGTTGGTGTCGAGCGTGATCCGGCCTTCTTGAGCGATCTTGCGCGTTATGCGTCCCAAAAGGCTGCGGTCTGTATTGCCAAACTGCGTCAAGCTGCCATCAAAGTCTCCCCGGCGGAAAACAAACCAGCCGTCGTCGAGTGTGACCGGGTTGGTATCCCCCGGCATAGTCGACATCATGGCCAAGAGTTGCGCAGGCTTGATGCCTTTTTCGTCGCTGGGCATGGCGGCAAGCAGGAACAGGAGATCTCCGGGAGCCGCAACCAGCTGAAGATTTTTCTTCTGTGCGATTGCGAGAAGAATCTCGCTTCCGCCAAGTGAGAGCGGATCAATCTTCTCGGGGTTCAGCAAGGCGTTTCTCAGTTCAGGGGACAGCGGCTTGTCAGCTTCCGGGTCGGCCCCCTCTTCGCGCATAAAGCTGAAGCCAAGCTTCTTTCGCAACTCCTCCGCAAGCGGGCTGAGCTTTAGCGGCTCTTCCTTCGCCGAGTCTTCCTGAATCTTGGCGGCCTGTTCTGTGTACTTCTTAATGTCCTCGTCGCTCATTTCGGGCTTGAGCGATACGCTAGCATTTGCTCCCGCGATCATTCCCCCTTTGTTGTTCAGCAGGCGAACTTCCATGGATACGCTCGCACCGGATTGTGCCGTCAGGATAATGAGCACCTTTGCCGGGTTGCCGCGGATGGCCTTCCGATCGTTCAGGAGCCTGTCTGAATACCAGTTGTTCTCATCTTCCTCTTCATAGTTCGGCTCGGGAAGCCCGCTGAGAGCATCGGCCCAGATGTTCTGTTCACGAATGAACTGGGCAATGATCGGCATCACGCTGCTTGGCATCGCGCGCTGCATTCTATTCGGAATGGTAGACAAGACCACTCGGTCGTCAGACTTCAGAGAAGCGAGAAACTCAGGGTCCATCGCCACGGCGATCCGCTCGGCGAATCGGGATCGTGGGGTTTGCTTGAGCAGTTTGTCCGCAGCTTCATATCGCTTGGGGTCTTCTTGGTTTTGGGTGCTCTGTCTCTGAAGTTCTTCAGCCTCTTTCACGATCGAGTCCGCTGACTTGCGGTCGAATGCAGGGAGCTTTGCCAGCGCAGCCTTGGAATCAGCCTGATCCTTCTTCACGGCGGCAAGCCGCTTCTGGTAAGCCTCCTGCTCACGCTTGCGGATATAGGCGCTGGATCGGTTCAGACGCAAAGTCGTCGTTTCCGTAACCCATTCGGCTTCCACAGCCTCCGCTAGCCGATCCATAAGATCCTTCAGTGAGACATCCTTGACATCGATCACGATAGCAAATGGGCTGAGCTGAGCGGTGGTTGACAGCTTCACTCCCGTCTTTTCAGAGAGTTGCTCGCAGACCGTTTTAAGCGGGAGCGTGTCCGCTCGATAGGTGACCTTCTGCTGGAGGTCTTGGGCAAAAGTAACTGTGGCACAAAACAGTGCGGCAACAAGCAAGGTGAGACGTTGCATTTTAGAGACTCGCTGTCGGGGAGTGTACTGCTTTACTGTACGACAAAAAGCGGGTGGGGGCCTATCTTTTTGGTCCCCACCCGCTGTCAGTGAATTTCAGCCTGGCTGGCTACTGTTTTCCGCCGCCCCCGCCTCCTCCGCCATTGTCAGGAGGACGCTCGCCTTTAAGGTTCTTCAGCATCTCTTCCTTCGCCTTTTGAATCGTCTTCTGGACATCTTCCGGAAGCTTGCTCATAGAGTCCAGCTTAGGTCCCTTCGGGGTTGTATCGTTGAGCTGGCGAGCCAGCGTGGCCTTCTCTTTAAGATGCAGATTGTAGTTCCAGGAAACCTGGCGAGCAAGCTGGAACTTTTTGAATTCGACCTTGGTGTAGTAGTCGGCGGCATTGCCCTGGCTCGAATACCACTCCTTCATCGCAAGCTGGTGCCCAAAGCTTTCTGCCGACATCGTATTGGGATACTCCTGCTGTCCCTCGTACGACTGGCTGACAGAAAGCACGGTCTGGTCGGACAGGTCCATCGTGATGAACGCATCGCGTGGGATGCCGTTGGGAAACTGCTCGGTCGGTTCATCGCCGTAATACTCAGTCATTTCGCCTTCAGATTCCGCAGGATCATATTCATCGGAGGACACAGAAATGGTTTGTCCGTACCTCGATCCTTTGAACACCATGTCGAAAACGATCTGCTGTTGTGCCGGGGTCAGACTGCTGATCATCAGCTTTCCTTTGTTCACCAGGATTTGCTTCTGACCGTTCGACATCGTGCCATGGAGCCGAAGCATATGGATATCGTTGTCCATGATCGCGTACATCGACTCTGAGTTATTCAGAACTAGCGACGGATAGAGGTTGAACAGGCTGGAGTAATCGTCCTCTTTCTGGTTGAGTGCGATCTCGCACTTCGTATCCAGAGAAACCCTTCCATCAGCTTGAACCTGACGCATGACGCGGCCCAAAACTCCCCGGTCGACAGAGCCAAAGCCAGGGAAAGAAGTGAAGAGCCCACGCCTGCAGACAAGCCAGCTATCGTCGATTGAGAAAGGGCTCATGTCCTTCGGGAGGAAGCTGAACATGCCCAGCAGTTCGCTGGCCTTAGGACCATCCTTGTTGCCGGAATAACCAGACGCCATCACCATAAAATCGCCCGGACAAGCGATGAGCTGAAGGTTCTTCAACTTGGCGACTGCATTCATCATGTCGGTGCAGCCAAGGTAAAGGGGGTCGATCTTCTCGGGGTTAAGCAAAGCGTTGCGAAGTTCAGCCGAAAGCTCAGGCGGCTTCTGATCCTGCGACATACCCATCGACCTGGAAGCAAATTTTCTGAATTCGTCGGCAAGGGGGTTCAGCTTGACCGGAGGCTCATTTGCCGATTCCGTTCGAAGCTTTTCCATGGCCTTGGTGTACTCACCGCTTCTCTCCTCGTCCCACATCAGTCCGATAGAAAGGCTTGTCGAAGTTTGCGTCGTGGTCCGCCCCTTTGCATTCAGCAGCCGCACTTCGATCTGGATAGCCTGAGAACCGCCGGATTCGGTGGCAATCAGGAGAACCTTTGCCGGTCGCTCGTCAAGCCTTTTGCGACCCTGATAGAGCTGATATAGAGTCCAGTCAACGTTTCCGTTCTGATAGTCCGGAGCTGGCAGTGCGCTCAGGGCATCGGCCCAGATGTTTTGCTCAGCGATGAACAGGTCGATCAGAGGCAATGCTTCGCGGGGGATAGGCTTCTGCATCGCGTTTGGCGTTGTCGACATCACCACTCGATTTCCGTTGGTCAGTCCAGCCAGCAATTCTGGGGGCAGGACGCAGGCCAGACGGTCGGACATGCGGCTTGCAGGCAGCTTTTTGCGGATCTGCTCAACACGCCGCCATCGGTTCGCGTTGTAGTCGTCGCCAGTGGGCTTATCCTTCTGAAGGGCTTCGATCTCGCTAACGATGTTCTGCGCGGCCTCTTTGTCGAATTTTTTGTTCTTCTCCAGGTTCTCGCGCATCTTTTCCTGATTCTTCTTGATGCCTTTCAGCCGACCCTCGTATGCCTCAGCCTCAGCCTTTCGAATGTAGGTGCTAGAACGCTGGAACCGCAGTCCGGTACTGTCCTGCACCCATTCGCCTTCGATGGCGAACGCCGTTTTGTCCAAAAAGTCCTTGATCGTGATGTCCTTGACATCGATAATCATCACAGAGCTGCTCACAACAGCCGCCGCGCCAAAGGCGACGCCTGTCTTTGCTGAAAGCTCTTCGCAAACCTTCTTCAGCGAAATGGCTTCCGCCTTGTAAGTGATTTTCTGGTTGAGATCCTGCGCAACGGTCCAAACTGCCGAGCAAAGCAGGAGGGAAGTAAGAATCAGGCGACGCATAGTGTTTCCTTCTTGACTAAATGTACTTTACGATATTTGAAACTGAGCATTGGGCAGGTTGTCTCAGGCAGATTCAGCCTGAACAAAGCACCCTAATCGCTGAATTGTATTATGTAGATCATACAATATATTCATTGATGATCGTTCTGGGGGCTTGTTCGTTCTCAACCGATCAAGCTCTTTCTGGATTCCCAGCCTTAGCTTTTCTGGCAATTCATTCACCTGTCGAACCCAAGGTCCAGCAGGGAGAGCGTCGGTTAGCACGGGTGAGCTGACAGCCCTTAGGGAGAAGAAGCCGGTGCGTGCTGGTTTTCTCAAGGGCAGGACAGAAGCCATGAAACATAAAGTTTGATTCTTGAAGTTCCTGCTCTTTCCTGATCGAACAACAGCCGTGGAACAGGGATGACAGACGGCTCGGTAGCCTCTTTCTTGTCAAGCTCATCCGACCGAACCAGACTATCCTGTTCCTTCCAGGCTACATGGCATACCTCGGTCATGCTGTCCATGAGGTCGCGCAACGAAACATCTTGGACTCCGATAACCATAGGGAGCCCTTGATAGAGCTGAGAAGCGATCAGCTCCTTTCCGGATTGGTTTGAAAGATCGTCCAAACGCGGCGAACGCTGAGACCCCCTGTCCGATAGGTCACTTTGATCTGTTCAGGAGCCTGTCCCATGCCTCATATAGCGATTGTTACACCTACAAAAATACCAAAGCACCTTGTGTTTGTGATCACTTCGCACCACGCTTGAGGGTGGCTATCTTGCCCTGGATGCTTCTCGGCTTAAGCAAATACCGGTCAAAGCGGCATGAAATCGTTCACATAATTTCGCGGCGGTTGTAGGGTAAACCTCGCAGGCGCAATATCGCCAAGGCAGCCATGAAAGTCTATATCTCCGCCGATATCGAAGGTGTTTCCGGTCTTGTCTCCTGGTCGCAGTGCGGTCGCCCCAGCGGCGAGCACTTCGATTACCGATGGGCCCGCGAACGCATGACCGCCGACGTCAACGCCGCGATTCGGGGAGCACGATCTGCCGGAGCCACAGAAATCCTAGTGAAGGACTCCCATGGCAATTCTAAGAACCTTCTGCTCAGCGATCTTGAACCTGGCGTCGAACTGGTTTCCGGCCACGGCAGCGGCATCGACGGCATGATGCAGGGCATCGACGGCACGTTCGGCTGTGCGATGCTCATCGGCTACCACGCCATGGCAGGTACCGAGAAGGGGATCATGGAGCACACGATTTCGGGCCGCGTCCACCGAATGCGTATCAACGGCTCCCCGGCAGGCGAGATGGGCATGAGCGCAGGCGTAGCAGGCTGGTACGGCGTCCCGATCGTCACCGTCAGCAGCGATACTGCCGGATGCGCGGAGGCAAGAAGCTTCCTTGTAGGCGTTCAAACGGCGGAAGTCAAAGAGGGGTATGGACGCTACATGGGCCGATGCCTGCCTGTCGAAGAGGCAGAGGCCCGCATTGAAACCGCCGCTGCCGAAGGAGTAAAGGGCGCTAAAGATATCCCGGCTTGGTCCACTTCGTCCCCTGTAACCTTTGAAATCGAGTTCAACCGTTCAGAAGAGGCGGACATGGCGGCAAAGCTCGTTGGATGTGTCCGGCAAGACGCTTACACAGTCGCCTACACAGGCAGCGACTACCGCACAGCGCATACGGCAGCATGGAATCTCATCATGCTCGCAGGTCTCGGCCCAACGGCTCACGATTGAATTGTCAAAGTTTCTTCCGAGCGAACGAACCCCCTACTAAAGAAGATCGTATATTGTTGATCAGCCACAAAATTGATTTTGTGGCTTTGGGGAGATATGGATCGAAGAACACTGTTCATTTTTGCGTTTGGAATTTTGTCATCCACTTTTGTGATTGCAGCGTCTTTCAGCAAGAGTCCACAAGGTATAGGCGGCTGCCCAAGCGGCTATAGCGGGCTTGGGCGTGACTGGTGTGTTGCAGAGGAATTTGATGGAACCATTTCTGCAAATAGCTGGGTTGTTGATGATTTTACAGGTCAAGAAAAGCAAGAGATTCTGAATCAACCCTGGAGCACATGGTCTGCCGCGCATGGCGGCAATGGCACTCCAACAACGCATAGCATCTATGCAAGATCCGAGGGAACGGTCAGGGTCAAATTCAAATGGAGAGGCACAGGGACGCCGCCGTCTACATTAAGACTCAAAGTTTGGAGCGACGGCTACGTCGCCTCATACCGGTATGGACTGAATGCTGCTACTGCGCCAGACTTTTGGAGTTTAGAAACAGGATTGGGCCTGCCTGTAGTCGATGGTGGCAACTTACTCAACTGGAAAAGAGAGACTCCTGGTAAAGTTCTGCGCAAAGTCAAGATAGACGAGACTGGCTTTGGACAGTTTGAGGTTGATCAATGTGCGAATATAGAGCTTGCCGCAACGGGAACTTTTACGATTACTGCAAGCTTGCCGGATATAGGCTATGAGATCGATAGTCGCGACGTTACAATTACAACACCTGTTTATGGAAATCCACTGCGGAAGAAAGTGCTAAATCAGTTTAATCAGCATATAGTTCTTCCTCAAGATTTCTTTACTTACTATTCCAGCTCGTCTCATGATCCATATTGGGGCAATAGAATATTTCAGTATACAAAGGCGGAATCTGAAGCGTCTCCGATTACATTTCCAAGTGACGCTTCAGATTATTCAGAATGGCACATTGGTTTGCAACAGGATACTCGTGAAGTAGATCAGTATATTGACGCTCAGATCATAATGTACGAAGTCTTAGGGTTTCTGGGGATAGTTTCGCCTTATGCAGTCGGCGACCTCTATGAATGGACGTGGTCTATCGGTCACCCTTTAAGTGACCTTGGTGATTATCCTGTCTCTGGCGAATATGACGGCAATAATTTAGAGCAGATCACAGCACGTGGTAGGCGATACGAAAGGCCAAGCCTTTACGTACAATGGCCTAATTTGCCGCAGGTTCGTTTAGATCAATACCCTGGACATACCAATAGCATTGGTACTGCAACGTTTAGATGGACTTGGGCTGACGGGCTTGTCGGAGAGAGTGTTCGTAATGTGGTACTCCACAGAAATGCTGAACCCGATGGGCAAGAAAGTGCTACCTGGTGGGATCTTAGGGTCGGAGCTCCATATGTTGCTCCCCCAGTAGTAACATTTACACCCCCTCCCGGCGCAGATCCAGTGGCCGGATGGGTCACTATGACGGCTCAAAGTTGCGATCTCTTTGAATATAAGGAGGGCCGGATCAAGTTTGATACATTAGACTCTGGGACACAGGCGATAATTTCCGCGTCGTTCGCGTTGATGCTATTAGCGCAGTTGGAACCAACGCCAATGGCGGAAGCGATTATTGCTGGTCTTGCCAGCGGAGCGCTGGCATTAACGTCGGTTGGCTGGGATGATGAGGAGCCTAAAATAACGGTGCAGGTCACGAGGTATGCTGATGGTCAATGTGACACACTGGAAGTAAGACCTCCTCTTAATTTGCAAACCTACGGAAATACAAGTATCGCAGACTATTCTGAGCCTGCAAAGTTGCAGGCCTTGAAAGATGAGTTGGAGTCAGGGAATGTTGGAAACTACTATTGGAAGGTTGATTTACGTCGCAAATATTATGTAAAAAAGTTTGTGTCAGATCGATGGGGGCAGAGTGGCTATATAGCTCAGAGTGTGGATACGAAGTATAAGCCGTTTCCTATGGGGGCAGGCTATTTTAGGTTCACATTTGATATGTTAGCTGGAGAAGGAGGGTCCTTGTGAAGAAGTTATCGCTACTTGTGATGGTTGGTCTTCTTGGTGTGTCACCAGTAGCTCACGGACAATCAAAATCGAACTCCACACAAGGTGGTTCAGACTTAGCGTGGATTCATAGTAAATGGACATACGCTGATGGGAACTTTCGGAAGATTCGAACTCAGCTTGATCAGATAAAGTGGGAGTCGGATATTCCGAGCTCAAAGACAGTCGCAAACTTGATCGAGACTCGTTTTCCTCCAGTCGCAAAAAAGATCAAGGCACAAAAATATGGAGATATCAAGCCTGAGGATGCTTACTGGGTGATTGCTCTCTGGGCTTACTTCCCCAGTGAATGCCAGAAGTACGCTTCATGGGCAACTGACATGACCAGGCATGTGAAGGCTCCACCTTCTTATGAGTATGTGAGAGCGATAGCATGTATGAGCGTACGAATCGGCGATAGGAAGGCGTTAGACTCGGTGTTCGAAAGACTGTTAGAAAAGTGGCCTCTGGATCCATTGGTCAGGTGGACCTTTGTAGAGTACGCAAGTTGGACGAACGGCTTCTTGCCCAAAGTACATGATCGAATGATCAAGTTTGCTGATGAGCTATACAAGGAATTTCCCAAGCGAAACGAAATGCTGTGCGGAACAGGAGTTGTAGCCTACGCAAGCTATTGGGCGAGATCGCCCAAGCAAGCCATTCTTGATCGAGTGATCTACTATCTGGATCAGGGGATAAAGAACCCACAAGTAACGCAGGCAAGGCAGAATCGCTACCGCGCCCTTAAGCAGTACTACATCGATCAAGGGAAGAAGGCGGGAATGAAAGTGCCCTCAGGTTAAACCTTGGGTCCCAAACCCAGGAACTTGCCGTACCGTTTTGCCCCTTGAAAGTTCTATAATTCAGAGTTCGCCCGCGCGGACGGCGTTGCGCCATGCTTCATCTTGTACCGGCACTTTTGATCTTGCTCCTTCAGGGCCCCAACGGCCTTGAAAAACTGGCGCATGACGGTCGGTGCCCCGAAGCGGTCTCGCTGCTCCGCTCCATCGTGCTGCAACAGTCGGCACAAGCCCCAAGCGGACAGCCCGGCAATCTTTCCAACGCTTCTCCAGAAGCCACGCTCAGCGCAATCCGGTCCTCTTCGAAGGACTTTGGCAAGCTGTTGCAGGCGTTGGCGGCGCTTTATGCCGATGAGGTTGAAAAGCCGGCGATCCAGCCTCCCCTCGACCGGGAAAGCGCGCAAGATCCGCCGCCCCATCCTCATGCGATAGGCTCGCTTCAAGACGGCTTCATCGCGAACTCTCGCACACGAGACGGCCCCCGCTAAACCTTCACACCCTTTCTGTGAAGTCCCGCGCATTCGTGCGCCCCGTCTTGAATTCTCTGTGCTAAAGCCATGCAATTTCTAAGGAAACTTTTCGATACCAGCAAGCGCGACGTTGAAGCGCTCATGCCGATCATCCAGGGCATCAACGAGCTTGAGCCCCAGTTCGAAGCTCTCTCTGACGAAGAGCTGAGAGCCAAGACCGACGAGTTCAAAGCCCGCATTGAAAAGGGCGAAACGCTTGAGCAGATCATGCCGGAAGCGTTCGCTGCCGTGCGCGAAGCGAGCCGACGAACCCTGGGAATGCGCCAATTCGACGTGCAGTTCCTGGGCGGAGTCGTGCTTCACCAGGGCCGAATCGCCGAAATGAAGACTGGTGAAGGAAAAACCCTTGTTGCGGTTGCTCCCATGTACCTGAACGCGCTCACCGGCAAAGGTGCGCACCTCGTCACGGTCAACGACTACCTTGCACGCCGCGACGCCGTCTGGATGGGCCCGATCTATCACTTCCTCGGCCTCACCATCGGCATCATCCAGGGCCAAGGCGAAGATAACGATGAGCTTGGCGGAAGCTATCTGTATCAGCCAGGCGCAGATGTCACCGGCGACCCGCGCTATCTCAACCTGGTTCCGATCTCACGACGTGAAGCCTATCTGTGCGATATCGTCTATGGAACCAACCACGAATACGGCTTCGACTATCTGCGCGACAACATGGCCTTCTCGGTGGAGAACCTAAACCAGCGTGCCCTGAACTTCGCAATTATCGACGAGGTCGACTCGATCCTTATCGACGAAGCCCGAACGCCGCACATCATCAGCGGCCCGTCCACCGACGATGTCTCGACGTATAAGCGCGTCGATGCTGTGGTCAAGGACCTTAAGGTCGAAGAGCACTATACGGTGGACAAGAAGAACCACCAGATCGCCATGACAGAAGAAGGCATGGACCTGGTCGAAGAGCTTCTGGGTATCGACAGCCTGGCCAACGAGCCCAAGCTGATGCACCACGTGCACGCCGGGGTTCGCGCTTATGCACTCTTCGATAAGGATGTGGAGTATGTCGTGCGTGCTGGCGAGGTTGTTCTCGTCGACGAGAATACAGGGCGCCTGATGTTTGGTCGCCGACTGTCTGACGGTCTCCATCAGGCTTTGGAAGCCAAAGAGAATGTCAACGTCCAGCGAGAAAGCCAGACGGTTGCCGTCATCACCTTCCAGAACCTGTTCCGACTGTACGAAAAGCTCGGCGGCATGACCGGTACGGCAAAGACTGAAGAAGACGAATTCCGAAAGATCTACGGTCTCGACGTTGTGACGATTCCGACGCATCGACCCATGATCCGCAAAGACCAGGCTGACATCATTTACAAGTCTGAAGAAGCTAAATTCCGAGGCATCGCCTGGGAGATTCTGCGGCTGTTTACAAAGCAGCAGCCGGTCCTGGTGGGAACCCGTTCCATTGAGATGTCAGAACGAGTATCCGCACGACTGACCTCCGATATTTTGCAAAAGCTGGTTCTGTCGCAGATGATCCGGCATCATCTTGAAGTTAAGAAGGATGTCCCGAAGGATCTCCGAGCGGATGTAGAGCGCATCGTCGTCACGCCGCTTTCGGATGCCAAGAAGCAGGATTACGCTTCCATCCTTTCAAAAATGAACCTCAGTTCTGATCCGCTTTCGAAGGAAGTCGCTGAGTTCTGCCTTGAAGAGTTCAAGCTGGGCGAAGAGAACAAGGAGTATCTTGACGAAGCCATCCGGCACGGCATCCCGCACAACATCCTTAACGCGAAGTTCCACGAGCGCGAAGCGCTCATCATTGCCGAAGCGGGCCGCAAGGGCGGCGTCACCATCGCGACCAACATGGCCGGCCGTGGTGTCGACATTCTCCTTGGCGGACGTGTTCAAGACGAACTCGTGGTCAAGGCCCGCGACTCTCAAGGCGATGCGCATTTTGAGCAAGAATATGCCTCGACATACGCCAGCTTCCGTCGTGGCGGAAAGGAGCGCGCCGCGCCTCCGCTTCCGTTGAGCGATCAGGAAAGAAGCGAACTGGCAAAGGACGTTCGAGAGCTCGGAGGAATGTTCATTCTCGGTACGGAACGACACGAAAGCCGACGTATCGACAACCAGCTTCGCGGTCGTGCAGGCCGACAGGGCGACCCTGGCGAAAGCCGCTTCTTCGTCTCGCTCGAAGACCAGCTCTGGAAGATCTTCAACGCCAACATGCTGGAAAACCCCATGCTCAAGGCCTGGCCTGAGCTGGAAGAGGTAAACGCGAAGTTCCTCAGCCGCATGATTGAGAAGACTCAAGAGCGTATTGAGAATCACTTCTTCGAAGCCCGAAAGCACGTTCTCGAATACGACGACGTCCTCAACGCTCAGCGCGAACATGTCTACGGCATGCGCCGAGACATCCTGCTTGGCAAGCACGTCCGTGAGGACCTTGTCTCATATATCCAAGAGATGGTGCGTGAGATCATCCGCGTCAACTGGGCGCTCGACGAGAACGGTGTGCAGTTCTACGACTACGATGGGCTGTACGACGATCTCAACGAGATCTTCCCGCTGCTTGATTACGCTTCGGCGGACGATCTTGCCGAGATTCAGCCTGACGAAAGGCTGGAAGAATACTGCACCAAGCTCGCGATGGATGAGTATCAGCGCAAGGCCGAAAGGTTGGGCGATGAAGTGATGAACTATCTGGAGCAGCAGGTCATGCTCCACGCAGTCAATGACAAGTGGATGGACCACCTGCAGATGATCGACTACATCCGAGAAGGCATCAACCTTCGTTCGTATGCACAGGTTGATCCACTGGTGGCCTATAAGAAGGAAACCTTCGAGCTATTCCAGAACACCCTGCGGCAGATTCGAGATCAGGCAGTTCGCATGATCTTCCGCGCTGAAGTGAGCGTCCAGCCAGCCCAGCAATCAGAAGACGTTGCTCAGATGGTTCGCGTCGAAGACGAGCAGAGCTCCGAAGCGTCTAACGCTCCTGTGATGGCTGCCCTCAAGCCAAATGGAGAAGTGGATATGGAAAGCGTGGACTGGAAGCGCGTGGGCCGAAACGACCCGTGTCCTTGCGGAAGCGGCAAGAAGTTCAAGTCCTGCCACTATCCAATGCTTCGCCAAGCCGGGGTGATCTAAGCGAGTATTGAGTGTGAGGGTGTCCAGTCGCCTGGCTGGATATCCTCAACACTCAACACTCTGCACTCAATACTGATCCCCTATCCTTCCGGGAGCGGTTTGCCCTTCGTCTCTGGAGCAAACGGAAGCACCATCAAGCCGATGAGATAAATCGCCGCAGCAAGGGTAACCCCGTGAGCCGGGGAACTCTTTTCTGCGGCGATCAGGATTCCGGTAAGCCATGGCACCGGAGCTTGCAGAATTCTTGCGACGTTGTAGGCAAAGCCGCTTCCCGTGGCACGAAGCTTAGTGGGGAACAGCTCTGGGAAATACAGGCCGAATGTTGCCGTCAGACCAATCGCAAAGAAGGCCATTAAGGGCCCAAAGATCAGCAAGTTGGTATAGCTGAAATTCACCTTGAGAGCAAAAACAAGGGTGAGCGGAGCCAGGATGAAGAAAGTGAGCAACGTCGGGCGGCGACCCATCTTCGTGCAAAGCCACGGCACCAGCAGCACGCCAGCAAAGGTGCCTATGTGCATGATCGACGTCACAAACGATTTCCGCGCCGAAACATCCTCTGGGCTTAGTCCTTTGCTGGCTTGCTCCACAAGGTTAGGGAGCCAGTAGGCGATGTTTCCTGCACCCGCAATGCCGACGACGCCGAGGAGCATTGCCACGATCGCATTCCTTCGCCATGTGGGATGCTTGAAGAGTTCGACGACGGGTGCAAAGGGGCTGGACTTCTCTTCCTTTTCGTGAGTGGACTTCCAGCTTTCCGACTCTTTCACCTTAAAGCGGATGAAAACGGTCAGCACGGCTGGAATAAGGCCAATATAGAACAGAGTCTTCCAGCTTCCTGGGTCTGTAGTTGATGGCTTGACCAGATAGTTCGCAAGCGAGGCCAGCCACGGGCCGAAAGCTGCGGCAGTTTGCAGCAGGGCTGCCGCTCCAGCACGGGCACGATTGGGCACCGACTCTGCAATCAGCGCTGCTCCCGCAGCCCATTCACCGCCAATTCCTAAGGCAGTTAAAAACCGGATGACAGCTACCTGCTCCCAGGTTTTGCAGAAGGCCGTTAAGCCTGTGAAAAGACAATAGAGAAGGATGGTGAGCGTCATCGTCCGCGCGCGCCCCCACCGATCCGCCATCACGCCAAAGATCAGCCCCCCGATCGCCCAGCCGACAATGAAGACCAGCTGGATCATCCCTTCAATCGCAGGCTGCTGCTTCAAGAGCTCGGGGGTCTTGAGCATCTCCGCCAGCATCGGACCCTTGGCAAAGTTGAAAAGGGCGGTGTCCATCACATCGAACACCCAGCCCAGCCACGCCACGATCAGAACGATCCATGCCGTGCGCGAAAGCTCTTTCCACCACGGGGCATTTGTATCCGTCATTGCCGCTATTTTGCAGGAATTCTTATACGATCTCTATCGTAAATCAGAGCATATTGATCTCCTTTGAGACAGGCAGAGGCATTGCGCGGTATAGTGCTAAAAACTTTGCATTTGGAGGGTACAGGTTATGAAAAAGATTCTTTGGATAGCTCCAGCGGCGACAGTGGCTCTTTGCGTATGTGCAGGGTTCATCTTTGCCAAGGATTTCAAGTCCGCGATTTCGGACTACAAGACGAAGCGGGAAGAGCTTTTTAAGAGAGGAAAGGTCACTGTCGACGATCTTCAAACGTTGCAGGATGGTTTCTACTCGCAGATCGAGATTGACAAACTGAGCGTTTCCGATATCGGAGAAATCGTTGAGTTTGGTCTTAACAACTACGAGAAGTGGGTGAACAAGGTCAAGGCACGGCTTGCTGTGCTGGCAAAGGAGAATACGCTCGAAGGCGCAAAGGCTTCTGCGCTGATGCTCCCGCTGATCGGTGGTTCGCGCTACGACAACACGTCCATTACGCTTGAGGACCGAACAAAGTCTGCAGAGGCATTCTTTGCTCACCCGAAACTCAATGAGTTGCTGAATTCAGATGGCTTGGGCACAGCATTGCAAGCCATTTCGCAGAGTCCTAGCGATTTGCGCAGCAAGCATAAGGCTATGATTTTCAGCCTTGCCGACGGACTAGTCGCAAATCCGACGCCGAAGAATGCGATGGCAGCAAGCAGCTATTGGGGACTCGTTCAGAGCATGACGCAAGTCGGTCCGGAGCGCCAAGACCTGCGCAAGAAGATTGCTAAGTGTGTCGATGATGCACTGAAGCAGACCGGCGCAAACGCTCCTGACCAGAAGCAGGCCGACTGGCTTAACCGGTTCAGCAAGCTGGTCAATGGTGCGGCCGCTCGCGGCGAGCTCGTTGGATTTGAGGCGCCGAAGGTCGACTTTATCTGGTCCACCGTAAAGGGAACCAAATCGCTCGCCGACCTCAAGGGCAAAGTCGTCGTTATCGACTTCTGGGCAACTTGGTGCGGTCCGTGCATCGCATCCTTTCCGCATATCCGAGAAGCACAGTCGTATTACAAAGGCTACGACGTGGTGATCCTCGGCGTGACCAGCATCCAGGGAGCCGTCTACGGCCTCAGCGAGAAGGATCCCCAGATCGACTGCAAAGGCAATCCTGAAAAGGAAATGAGCCTGATGCCGGATTGGATGAAGGCTAAGGAAGTCACCTGGGATGTGGCCTTTAGCACCCAGGATGTCTTCAACCCGGATTTCGGAGTGAACGGTATTCCCAGCATGGCTATTATCGATGCTGCTGGCAAGGTCCGCTACGCGGGCATGCACCCAGCAGCTGTTTCCTTCGAGAAGAAGAAGGAAATGATCGACGGTCTTCTGAAGGAAGCTGGAAAGAAGGTCCCCACGAAGTAGCGTGTATTTCCCTTCCCCCTGTTGATTGAGGGGGAAGGGACCTGCGAACGCAGTGAGCTGAGGGATGGGGGTGAAGATCCTGAGCCACGGCCCAACACTAACCCCCACCCCTTGATCCCCTCCCCTCGCTTCGCAGGTGGAGGGGAGACGGATGCGCCGTAGCCTGCACGGTCACGTATAGGGATCTAACTCCACTTTCAGCGCAGAGGACATCCCTTCCCCCTGTTGATTGAGGGGGAAGGGACCTGCGAACGCAGTGAGCTGAGGGATGGGGGTGAAGATCCTGAGCCACGGCCCAACACTAACCCCCACCCCTTGATCCCCTCCCCCTCGCTTCGCAGGTGGAGGGGAGACGGATGCACCGTTGTCTGCACTCCCCCAACCCCAAAGGCGTACAATATTCGTATGCCTACAAGGACCCCCGTTCGCGCACCCCGAGGAACCCAACGGAGCTGCAAAGGCTGGCATCAAGAAGCCGCTTTGCGCATGCTTATGAACAACCTCGACCCTGAGGTTGCCGAACGCCCCGACGACCTGATTGTTTACGGTGGCACGGGCAAAGCCGCGCGGAACTGGGACTGCTTTAACGCGATCGTTCGATCGCTCCAAAGCCTGGAAAACGACGAGACGCTCCTTGTCCAGTCAGGCAAGCCGGTAGGCATTTTCCGCACCCACGATCTCGCCCCCCGCGTTCTCATTGCCAACTCAAACCTGGTGGGCCGCTGGTCGAACTGGGAGCATTTCCTGGAGCTGGAGCGCAAGGGGCTCACGATGTATGGCCAGATGACGGCGGGGTCTTGGATCTACATCGGTTCGCAGGGCATCGTTCAGGGAACGTTCGAGACTTTCGCAGCCTGCGCCGATCAGCACTTTGGCGGATCGCTGAAGGGCAAGCTGGTCGTTAGCGGCGGTATGGGAGGCATGGGTGGCGCCCAGCCCCTGGCGGCCACCATGAACGGCGCATCATTCCTGGGCATCGACGTGGACCCTTCGCGCATCCAAAAGCGTCTCGACAGCGGCTATTGCGACAAGATCGCTTACTCGCTGGAAGAAGCGATGCAGATGCTGGAGGGCCGCCCGGCGATTTCCGTTGGCCTGGTCGGCAACTGCGCCGATGTTCTGCCCGAGATGGTTCGACTGGGCATCATCCCAGACATTCTCACCGACCAGACCAGCGCACACGACCCTCTCAACGGCTATATCCCCAACGGCATGAGCCTTTCAGAAGCGGCAGAGCTTCGAACAAGCGATCCCGAAACCTATACGAAGAAATCCATCGATGCGATGGGCGTGCATGTTCAGGCAATGCTGAACCTGAAATCGCTCGGGTCGGTCACCTTCGATTACGGCAACAACATCCGCGCTTTTGCCCAGCAGGCCGGAGTGCGCAACGCTTTCGACATTCCCGGGTTTGTGCCGGAGTACATCCGACCGCTTTTCTGCGAAGGCAAAGGTCCGTTCCGCTGGGCCGCGCTTTCCGGCTCGCCCGAAGACATCGCGCGCACCGACAAGCTCGCGCTGGAGATGTTCCCGCATAACGAAACGCTGAAACGGTGGATGAGCCTCGCCCAAGAGCGGATCCACTTCCAAGGCCTGCCTGCGCGAATCTGCTGGCTCGGCTATGGGGAGCGCGCTGAATTTGGTCTGGCGATGAATGACTTGGTGCGCCGTGGCGAGGTTCAGGCCCCGCTGGTCATCGGTCGTGACCATTTGGACTGCGGCTCCGTGGCCTCTCCCAACCGCGAAACCGAAGCGATGAAGGACGGCACGGACGCCGTGGCTGACTGGGCTTTGTTGAATGCCCTGGTCAATACGGCTTCGGGCGCCTCGTGGGTGTCGTTGCACAATGGCGGCGGTGTGGGCATCGGATATTCGCAGCACGCTGGCATGGTCGTGGTCGCGGATGGGACGGACAATTCAGCGTTCCGTCTGGAGCGTGTGCTTACGTCCGACCCCGGCATGGGCATCATCCGCCACGTCGACGCTGGCTATGAGAAGGCGTCTGAAGTCGCTCATGCAAAGGGCGTCAAGATCCCGATGGAAGGATAGCAATACTGCGCATGCGATCGCTTGCATGTTAGCAGGAAGCATCATAATGCTGAGAAGAAATATTGCCTTTGAATGCGATAGCATGCAAATAGAGTGAAAAATGGCATAATATAGAAGGCAAGCGGGCAGTATGTATGCGATCAAATTCAAGATTTGAATCACTCTTAGCAACTGAGCGATTATCGCGAGCGATCCGGCACCGGAGACAAGAGTTAGATCTCACCCAGACCGAAGTTGCTGAGCTTTCGGGCTGTACTCGCTTGTTCGTTTCAGAAGTGGAGCGAGGAAAGCAGACGGTGCGCCTCGACAAGCTCCTCGATCTTCTTCAAACCCTCGGGCTTCAATTATCAGTTGAAACCGGCAAGGAGCGAATTGCTGTGAGGACAGATGCAACGAGCGACTGAGGTCGAGAAGGTCTCAGTCTACTGCGACGGAGATTTTTGCGGAGAGTTGCGCCGCACGCCCAAAGGATCATCCTTTCAATACGACCGCGCATTCCTTGCAAATGCTGACAAGCCACTTCGCGGTATTGCCGTTCACCTGCCTTATCGTGAGACCCCTTATGTCACTCAGGGGGTCAATCTCCACACGTTCTTTGCAGGGCTGCTCCCAGAGGGTCTTCGCCTTGAAGCGATTATCGGGCGAGCTCGAACGTCCAGAGACGACTTGTTTTCGCTTTTTGTAGAGGCTGGCTCAAACACCGTTGGCGATGTTTATGGCATGCCCTATGGGCAGACAGTCGATCCCGAAATTGCCACTGTCGATCTTGCAAAGATTCAAGATGCTGGGTTTGATGAACTCGAGGAAGCATTCATCGCAGGAGCGCGTGAAGCCAGCATCCCCGGCGTACAGACAAAGCTATCTGCCGGTCGAATCAACTTTCCGGTGGGCTCTTCCCAGAGCTTCGGTCCAGCGATGTTGAAACTAGCGCCGACCTCGTATCCATATTTGGTAGAGAACGAGTTCTTCTTTATGAACCTGGCTGCTAAGTGCGGCTTGTCAGTCCCCAAAGTAGAGATTGTTTACGACCGTGCCGGACGCAGTGGATTGATTGTTTGGCGCTTTGATCGGGATGAGGATCACACATCTCGAAAGGTCAGGAGACTCCACCAGGAGGATGCTTGCCAATTGGCCGACCGTTATTCTGCGGACAAGTACCGGCTCTCGCTGAGGGAGATTGCAGAATCGATCAGAAAGCACTGTGATACACCTGCGGTGTCGCTCTACCAACTGGCGAAGCTCTGTATCTTCAGCTACCTGATTGGCAATGGAGATCTCCATGCCAAGAACATCAGTGTCTTTCGCCGGAGAAAAAACGGTCCGCTGACTTTGACACCTGCCTACGATCTTGTATCTACTTTGCCTTACCCTCAGTTAGACAAGAGAATGGCTCTTCAAATGGATGGCAAGGACGATAACTTCAGGAGTCGAGACTTCGTTGCTTTCTTTGAAAGGCAGGGACTCAAGGCGTCGATGGTTGCAACGTACATCGATGAGATTACTGGCGTGGTCAAAGCTAGTCTAAAGGATTTGCCACGGATTGGGTTCGAGACTAAGACGACGGCCCTGATGGCACAGATGATCGAGGAGCGTATCAAGCGGCTATGAGTAGGCGTCTGAAGTCGCTCATGCAAAGGGCGTGAAGATTCCGATGGAGGGGTAAGTTTATTCTTTCCCCATCATCTCTCTAACCGTCGGTTCGATGGCCTTGCCCCAGATTTCGTAGCCGCCTTTGTTCAGGTGGAGCAGGTCCGGCATCATCGTTGTTCGCAGGGTGCCGTCCGCGCGCATAAAGAACTTGCCGATGTCCATGAATCGCACATGATCGCCATCTGCTGCCGACTGGAACAGCTCCGTCGCCTTGGCAACCTTCATGCGCATCCCATCATCCGCCTTCAGCCCGCGTGGGAAGATTCCGAGGAGCAGAATCTTGGCGTCCTTAAAGCTCGACCGCATCTTCGCAACGATGGCGCGAACGCCGTCGCCGGTCTGCTCTGGTGTGGATGACCCATGACCAATGTTGTTCGTGCCGATCATCATCACGATCACTTTCGGGTTGAGGCCCACCATCTCGCCATGTTCCAGCCGCCAAAGAACGTGCTCCGTACGGTCGCCCGAAAATCCAAAGTTTGCCGCCTTCAGCGGAGCAAACAGCTTGTCCCAGGTGGCTTTGCCTTCGCCTTCCCACCCCTGTGTGATGGAGTCGCCCACAAACATCACGTCCACGCCACCCTTCTTCGTGATCTCCACGCAAGCTTCATGACGCTGTTTCCACCACGCCTCCCCCATACGGTCCACCGGTGTGGTGGCGACATGCTGTGGCGTTTGCGGAAGTGTGAAGAAGGCGAGCGAACAGAGCGAAAGAGCGGACAAAAGCATGGATGGATTATGAGTCCTGAGCAGGCAAGAGGTAAATCCCGACGACAAAGTGCAAACATTTTTGCACTTTGTCGAACTTTCGACGGCAGTCATTCCGTAACTACTACTGTCGTCGAGCTGCGCAGATCGCTTATAGGGACTCTGCAGCTCACCACGAGGTCAAAAAACGATGATTTCTATTCTTTTCCCTATTGTGTGGGCCACCGCCCAGACAGACGGCAAAGCCGCCTTGGACGCTTGGCAGGGCAAGCTGGAAAGCGCAAAATCAATGGTTGGATCGCTCAAGATCGAAGCGATGAATCTGAGCGATACCGTCCGCTTCGAGCTGAAGAAGCCTCACTTGGGCAGGGTCGTATCGAAAGACGCGATCCGCGTTTGCGACGGCGCTTCAAGCTGGAATTACTATCTCTCAGAGAACAGCTATACGCAGGAAGAGGGCTACCTGCGGTTTCCGTATGTCTCTTCAGTTTTCTATGGATGCGAGCGGTTTGTCGGCGCTGATGAGAATTTTGAATACGAAAGCGAAAAGACATCTTCCTTTGAATCGACTGAGGCATGGGCGGTGACCATGAAGCAAAAGCCCGCGACCACAGTCATGATTGGTGAAGTGATCAAGAACAGCCCGCCCATAGGATTCGGCGGGGGATTCAAGATGACGCTTTTCTTCAGCAAGGCCGACAGAAAACTGCTTGGCTACGAAGCCAATCTGCCGATGTGCAAGCTGAAGGGAACCTATGTCGATCTCAAGTTCGACCAAGGCATGACTGCAAAATCATTCGCCTTCAAGCCTCCAGCAGGGGCAAAGAAAGAGTCCTCGAATGCGCTGGATGCCCAGCTTCTTCCCATCGGGTCAAAGGCTCCCGACTTCACGCTGAAGACTTTCGATGGCAAAACCATCAAGCTGAGCGAGTTTGTCAAAGGCAAGAAGGCCACGATTTTGAACTTCTGGTTCGTGGGGTGCTCGGGATGCATGATCGAATATCCACACCTGGAAAAGCTGTACAAGGAGTTCAAGGACAAGGGTCTGGGCTTAATCTCGGCATCGCCGATCGACGATCCGGGGCCGGTTGCCAAATACTACAAAGAAGGGAAGTTCAGTTTTCCTTGCGTCCTTTCAAAGGGGACCGCTGTCGATCTGCCAAAGATGTTTGGGCTTCAGGCATATCCCACCAACTACATCATCGACAGCGAGATGAAGATTCTCTATCGCCGCGTCGGAGAATATGAAGCGCTCATGCGGGAGGCTCTGGCCAAGGCAGGGGTCAAATGAGCTTTGTGCATCCATAGGCGTTCGAAACCTTCCCACTCGGACGTGCCCGTTGTGTACTCCGCAAATAGGGACACTCCTGCAAAGGAGTCCGTCTTCACGCCAGGAAGTGTGAGTCCTTCGCGCACCCCGCGCAGAGCCATCTCAATGTTCTCTGCGCGGGGGTTATGCGAGCGGAGCCCTGGCCCATAGGTGGGCACACCGACGAGAATTTTGCAGCTGGGGTTGCCGGAGTAAGCCGCCGAGGTGAATATAGGCACCTGCTTCTGGGTAAGCCATACGTAGCTTCGGGGAGTGAAAAAGCCCGTATCGTAGTTCATCACTGCGATCTGGTCGCATCGCTTTGCAACTTCGGCAATGTAGGGCTTGCTCCAGCCTTCAAAGCCGGGAACGGGAAGCCATGCGGGGGCGCAAACTCCGAGCGGAGTCCCTGACGGCAAAGCGTCGCGGGTTTCTTCAAGGAGCTTTAGGAGATTCTGGTCGCCATCGTCGCAGATCTCGTAATCCCACTGAACCCCGTCAAAGCCACACTCTTTCACCAGCCATACGGCTTCGCTCACCATCGCTTTTCGAACATCGCCTTTGCCCAAGCTCACATGGCCCGCGCCTTTTGGGTTTCCCGCGTAGATCCATGCCAGAGCTTGGGTTGAGCCGTTATGCTTTCGGAATTGCGTTAGCATCCGCTTAGCTTGGTCGGGATAGCGGTACTTCAGCTTGCCCGTGGCCTCAATGCTGCGAACGTGGAAGTAAGCCCACCGAATACCGCATTCTTGAGTTCGCTTGGCGAGGCTTTCGATCTCAGCATCCGTCTTTTGCCCAAAGTAGTACGTATAGCGCACCCAGAGTCCGTTCGTGCCTTTGTCGGCTTTGGGCGCGTGGATATCGCTCCCCCATGGGAAGGCAAAGTAGTCGGCAATAAAGAGCCCAGTCAGAGCGAGCAAGACAAAGAGCACGACGCGTCGGCGCTTTCTGCGTTTGGGTTCGGTGGCCTTGGCTTTCTTGGTCATGTGGCTAAAGTAGTAAACGTCGGGCAGGATGGACTGGTTCTCACCCCGCCAGGGTGGTCATTGTTGCGTTTTGCAACAACTCTGTCCAACTTTGTTGCATCGTGCAACAATCTCTACTCTCAGGTTTGTCCATCGTTCCTTCATTGGCATGTGCAGGCTATACTCCACCCATGACTGCCCTCACGACTTTTGCGGCCATGCTGCTCCTTGCGCCGCAGACCGCCGACAAAGTGCCCGCGCCGTACGACAAGATCGCTCCCAACTCGATCATGGCGCATATCAAGTTCCTTTCCAGCGATCTTCTCGAAGGTCGTGGCACGCCGTCGCGAGGGTTGGATATTGCCGCAGAGTACATCGCCTCCCAGTTTCAGATCGCCGGGATTGATCCAGCAGGGGATGACGGCTACTTCCAAACCACTGAATACACCAACCGCCGAACCCAGTCAACGGCGAAGGTGCGCAATGTCATCGGCGTGCTCAAAGGTACCGATCCGAAGCTGAAGGACACCTATGTGATCGTGACCGCTCACTATGACCACCTTGGCAAGCGTGAGGGTGAGGGCGACACGATCTTTAACGGCGCGAACGACGACGGCAGCGGCACAGCGGGCGTCATCGAATGCGCACGCGCTCTGGCAGGCTTGAAGCCAAAGCGAAGCATCGTCTTTATGTGCTTCTGGGGAGAGGAAGCGGGTCTGCAAGGCTCGCGCTATTACTGCCAGAAGCCAGTCTTCCCGTTGGCGAAGACTATTGCCAACGTTAATCTGGAACAGATCGGCCGCACCGACGATGACGAAGGGCCCCGCGTTGCGGATTTCAACATCACGGGATTCGACTTCACTAACCTTTCCGACATCATGACCAAAGCGGCAAAGCAGTTTGGCGTGAAAGTGACCAAGCACGAGCGCTTTAGCGATCCGTATTTCAACGCGAGCGACAACGCAGCCTTTGCCAACGCTGGTGTGCCGGCAAACACGATCAGCACCGCATACTCCTTCCCGGACTATCACAAGGTGGGCGATGAGTGGCAGAAGATCGACGCCGCGAACATGACCAAGATTGTGCGGTCGGCGTGTGCAGGTCTATGGGCGATTGCGAACTCCACTGAGCCAGTGAAGTGGAACGAATCTAACCCCAAGACCAAGCGCTATGTGGATGCTTGGAAGAAGCTGCAAGGAGGGTAGCAGGGCATTAGGCGTTGGGTGTTTGGTTTTCCCCGCGCCCAACGCCTAACGCCTAACCGAGCATCACGCCCTCACCGTCCAACCGATCATAGGTGGCGTTGGCGAAGGCGGGGTTTTCTGCTGAGAGTTTGGACATAACGTCCTTCGGGTTGAACAGCGGCGCGCTTGGCTTGATCCGCAGCATCACTTCCTGAGCGATTCTCCAGGCGGCTTTGGCGTTGCCCTTGGTTCCCAAGACCGGATGGAAGCGCTGGATGCGGCCTTCCATATTCGTAAACGTTCCGTCGTCTTCGGCGGGGGCGCTCATGGGGAGCACCACGCTGGCATAAGCCATCGCTTCTGTCTCCTCGACATCCTGAACCACTAAGAATTCCACGTTTTCCAGAGCGCGCTCCACGAGATGTCGGTCTGGATAGAGCGCAAACGGATCGCAGCCTGCGAGCCAGAGCGCTTCGATCTTGCCGTTGGCGCAGGCCTGAAGAATATCGTGCGTGCTGTGGCCCTCTTCGCCAGGCAGGAATCCGACCGCGTCGGCACCCATATCGTTGGCGTTCAGGGCGTAGCAGTTGAATTCGGCTCCTGTCACCATCGCCAGACCGGCGGCGGCTTCGAGAGTGTCCTGCGCTTTGTCAACGTTGAACAGGCTGTGTGTGGTGATCACCGCCGCACCTGGGCCGATCAGCGCTGCCGCGTCTCGGATGTGTGCGGCAGAGACTCCGGTGATGCTCTCAGCCTTTTCTGGAGTGAAGTCAGCAATTTGCTTCTTCACTGCATCCGGCACGTTTGCGCGACCGCTTTCGACTGCGGCGGCCAGCAGAGCGTTGGCGAGGGCTTCTGCAGTTCCCGGCTTGTACCGCAGAATGATGTGAGCAAAGCTGTCGGCATCGGTCGCTTCGTGATGGGCGACGACGACCTTTGCACCGTTGTTGAACCAGGCCTTGCGGACGCGAAGGAAGAGAATAGGCTCCTCATCGGCAAGCGAAGTCCCAAAGACAAGAATGCTGGACTTGTGCTCATAGCTCGCGATCGGAGTCTGAACCAGCTTGAAGTTCATCTTCTTCTCAAGCCGGTCGTGAACCCCTTGCAGATGCTTGGTCCAGCGATAGTCGATGTTGCTGGTGCCGAAGCCATCGACTGCCATCTTCTTAAGCAGGTAGTAGGCTTCATTAGAGAGTCCTCCTCCTGCCAAGACGGCTGCCTTGCCCTTTGCCTTTTCAAAGTGGGGAAGCAGGTCGGCGTAGGCGGTAGCCCACTCGCTCTCGATCAGCTTCTCGCCGCGTCGCACAAGCACATTCTTGAGCCGCTTGTCGCCGTTATAAAACTCGTGTCCGAACTTGCCGCGGTCGCAGGTCCATTCCTCGTTCACTGCTTCGTTTGTGCGACCGTTTACGCGGACCATGCGGCCTGCGCGATAGTCGAACCAGACGTTGCAGCCGTTGGAGCAGACGGTACAGATCGCAGGCTTTGTTTCCAAGTCCCACGGACGGGCGCGGAAGCGGTACTCGGCGTTAGTGAGTGCGCCCACGGGGCAGATTTCTACCACGTTTCCGCTGAACTTCGACTCGAAGTTGCGAAGCTCAAAGGTTGAAGGCTGCATGGATGCGCCCCGGAAGCGGAAAGCCAGCTGACTGTCGCCAGAAATCTCCTCGGTGAATCGCACACAGCGTCCGCACTGGATACAGCGCTCTAGGTCGAGCGTGACGTACTTGCTCAGCGGGTATGCCTTGGGCAAGTGGCGCTTTAGTTCGATGTATCGGCTGGTCGAGGGGCCATAGAAAAGCGTGTTGTTCTGGAGCGGGCATTCACCGCCACGGTCGCAGATCGGGCAGTCCAGCGGGTGGTTGATCAGCAGGAATTCCAGCACACCCTTGCGGTCGCGGTGGACCAACTCCGTGTCGGTGTAGATCGCCATGCCGTCGCTGGCAGGAAGCGTACAGGCGGCTTGCGGTTTGGGCATCTTGCGAATGGAGCCGTCAGGCTGTTTAAAGCCCACTTCGACAAGGCACATGCGGCACATGCCAACCGGCTTCATTCGGGGGTGGTAGCAGAAGATGGGGATTTCCAGGCCGAGCCGCTTCACCGATTCGACGATGATTTCGCCCTTGGGAACCTGAAGTTCGACGTCATTGACGAGAATCGTCACCGTATCCGTAGATGCAACCGCTGCCATGAATGCTCCCAAACACAGACTGTGCCGAGTCTGAAAGGTGTACCCGAAACTGGGCTCCAGATGCACGAATGCTTAGGGGTACTTCTTCGCTGGAAGAACCTGCGATCGGACATCGCCAAAGCCGATCCTTCGCTTGCCGTCCGTCGCATAGGCGCGCATGATGACGGTGTCGCCATCGGCGAGGAAGCTGCGGGTTTCTCCGGTCTCTTCCATCGTCAGCGGCTTTTGCCCTCGCCAGGACAGCTCCAGCATCGAACCGAATGAATCTTCCTCCGTTCCACTGATCGTTCCGGTGGCGGCAAGATCGCCAGGGAGAACGTTGGCGCCGTTGGAGGTCATGTGCGCGAGCTGCTGAGCAAAGCTCCAATAGAGGTGCTTGGTGTTGCTGCGGCAGATCACCTGCGGCTTCGTCATTTTTTCGGTCTGGAGCAAGACTTCCAGGCGGATATCAAAATGACTCGGTGTGCCTGACTGCAGATAGGGCAGCACTTCAGGATCCTGGGGTTGGCCTTGAACGCGGTAAGGCTCCAGCGCATCCAGCGAAACCAGCCAGGGGCTGATGCTGGTGCCAAAGCTCTTTGCCAAGAATGGTCCAAGCGGCTGGTATTCCCATCGCTGAACGTCTCTTGCCGACCAGTCGTTGACGATGACGATGCCCGCCATCATTTCTTCGGCCTCGCTGATGGAGATGGGTTCGCCGAGTTCGTTGCCTTCTGCAACGAAGAAGCCCATTTCCAGCTCGAAGTCGAGCTCCTTGGTCGGGCCAAAGCTCGGCATCTCGTCGTTCGGTCCCTTGGTCTGACCGTTTGGCCTGCGAATCGGCTCTTCGCTGATGATGACGCTGGAAGCACGGCCGTTATAAGCCACCGGGACATGCCGATAGTTGGGCAGAAGCGGCGGCTGGTCCGGGCGGAACATCCGACCAACATTGCTTGCGTGATGGATGCCTGAATAAAAATCGACGAAGTTGCCGATGGGCGCGGGCAGGGTCATATAAACGTCGTCTTGGCGCAACACCGCCGCCGCTCGCAAAGCCTGATTGTCGCGCAGAGCGGAGTTCTTCTCCTGAAGCAGATCGTAAACCTGCTCCCGAATTGCCGCCATCGCATCCCTTCCTTCCGAAAGGAGCACCCACAGCCCGACGCCTTCAGTTGCGCCGCAAGGGTCGATCAATCCTTCTGCCTCCAACGGGGCGAGATTGATCACGTAGTCCCCGATGGCGACGCCGACGTACTGCATATCGTCGTCGGTATCGGGCAGGAGGAACGAGCCGAACGGAAGGTTTTGGATGGGGAAGTCATGATCGTCCGGGTAGGCGATCCAGCTTCGCGCGTCTTCGGGAACAAAAAATCTCATCAACTCACTCCGTTTAGCAATCCCAAGGCAATCAAATCCTCGACCGGTTCGCTTACAGAGCACGATCCGTATGCGACAAACAGTTCGCGACTTTCAGCAATCAGCTCAATATCGGCTACCAGATCGTTCCAGCGGATACCGTCTTTGTCTAAGACGAATGATTCTGTATTCTGATCCTCAAGGATTTTTGCGATCTCCTCCACCCCAAGTCCGAATTCATCGTGCAGGCAGAGGGCGAACAAGATGTTCAGGAACCCGTGCATCTCAGTTTTGACCGAGTCGTGATAGTGGCGTATCGGGTGATGCAGTCCGGCGGTGAGCTTAAATTTCAGATCCAGATCGACAGTCTGCTGGAGAAATCTTGCGAGCTGTTCACAGCTGGGAAACGCAGCAGCTTCCAGTCCGCCTGTACGGCCTTTGACCCCTAGCCACTCTTCCTCAGCAATCTCGGCCATCGCGTCGAGCTGCCCCTCGCCCCAGGGAAGTTCCAGAAACACACTGATGTGGCTGAATGCCTTCAGATCGCTGATGACACGGCGACGGTCGCTATAGGAAGGAAGCCGAATCTCCAGCGCTTCAATGGGAGCGCGGTCGCCGAATTCCGCTTCAAATGCGGTCATGGCCTTGGCATCGGCTTCAAGAGCGGATTCAAAAGCGTCAATATCGGCACCGCCGGTACCGGTGATCGAAAGCGGGAGACCGTCGACGTTTGATCCCCTGAGTTCAGTAGCCAGCTCGGGCAAGCGCGATGCGGGGCAGATAAATCGGCTGACAAGCCAGTTTTCTGGGCTGCTGCGAAGCTGGGAATATTCGGCAATGGCAGGAGCCATATCCAGCTTTGCTGGGGGGAAGAGGCCTGCGTAATCGATGATGCCGTCAAGAAGCCGTCGCAACGCTTCGGTCATATGGGAAGTATGGCAGGCGAAACTCATTGGGGATTGGGGATTGGGGATTGGGGATTGGGGATTGGGGATTGGAGATTGGGGATTGGAGATCGCTGATATCTCTTGTGCTGAGTGGGTCAAAAGCTGTGCAGGCAAGGATGCCTGCACCACAAAGCGCTTCACCCCCACCTCTGTTCGCTACGCTCACAGGTCCTCCCCCCTCAAGGGGGAGGTGCTTTGGATTGCTGATCGCAGATCGCTGATATCCGATATCTGATCTCCGATATCCGCCGTGCTGAGTGTGAGATGCTTCTCACAGAATCGGCAATCGGCAATCGGCAATCGGCAATCGGCAATCGGCAATCGGCAATCGCAAGGCCCATGGTGGTGAGTGTTCGTGAAGTAAAATTGAGTCTGCGCTGGGCCTCACAAAGGCGTGCCCCAGAGAGGTGTTGCCAATGTCCACAATGCGAGTTCTTATTGCCGACGACGATCCGATTATCCGCCTTGATCTTAAGCAGATGCTTGAGAACATGAGCTACGAAGTGGTTGCAGAGGCTGGAGATGGCCTGCAAGCTTTGACCAGTGCGCGCGAACTTCGCCCGGATGTCTGCATCCTTGACGTAAAGATGCCCGTGATGGATGGGATCGATGCTGCGGCGGAGATCGCCGGGGAGAGCATCGCCCCCACGATTCTGCTGACCGCCTACAGCGACAAGGAACTGATTGATCGCGCCAAGGATGCTGGCGTCTTTGCCTACCTGGTCAAGCCGTTCAAACCGAGCGACCTTCCCCCTGCCATTGAGGTGGCACGGTCGCGCTATGAGCAGCATCTGCAGCTGAACAAAGAGCTATCAGGCGCGCAGGAGCGATTGGAAGCGCGCAAGCTTTTGGATCGCGCGAAGGGCATCTTGATGGATCAGCACAGCATCAACGAAGCCGAGGCTTATCGCCGGATTCAGCTTCAGTCGATGAACAACCGCAAGACTATGCGCGAAGTCGCTGAAGCGATCATCCTTGCACAGGCGACCTGATCTTTAAGAATAAAGGGTCTCAAGACAAACGGGGTTGCGGACATATCCGCAACCCCGTTCATCGTTTGATCAAGCCATTTGCTTAATCGTAAACCTTGACGTAGGCCGTGCCCTTGGGTGTCAGGTCGAACAGCGAGACTTTGCCGCTGTCCAAGTTATAAACGCCGCCCATGAGCTTCAGCTTTCCGGACAAGACCATCTTCTTGAGTGTGGCGGAGTGGTGCAGGATATCGCCTGCTGAATTGCGCACGTTTTGGACGATCGACTTATGAAGGTGGTCGCCGCCGTGGTTCTTCGCCGTTTCGACTGCGGGAACGATCTTGGAAACGAGGTCGGGAATATTGGATTCGCCCGCTTCGCTTTCGCCGGGATGCTTCCAGAAATCGAGGGCAGCCTTGACTGCACCGCATCGCTCATGGCCCATGATGAGCAGAACGGTGCTTCCCAGGTGCTCCGCCGAATACTCCATGCTTGCCAGCGCCATGGTGTCAACGACATTGCCTGCACCGCGCACAACAAAGAGGTCGCCGAGACCCTGGTCGAAGACGACTTCAGGGGAAACGCGCGAATCTGAGCAGCTGAGCACGATGGTGTGCGGGTGCTGAGACTTGGCAACTTCATGCCTGCGCTCGACATTCTGGTTCGGATGAACGCTCTTACCCTTCACAAAGCGTGTGTTTCCGTTTGTGAGCTTTGAAACGATTTGGGCATGGTTTGAAACCTTGCCTGCAGAGTGTCCGTGGTCGGAGCCCGACAACACTACCGCCGCCGCTATGATCGCCAAATTCAATAGAATCTCTCCTTTTCAGTGCGTGTGCACCGATTCTTTATTTTCGGCAACGGGTTAGCCGATCATAACGGACCACCAGCAAGGCGAACCAGCGGTATAACTCAGACATGTCCGAGAGGCTATGGGCGCCGTGGCGTTTTTCCTACATTGAGAAGGCTTCGCCGTCCCAAGGCGGATGCATCTTTGTGGATCTTCCCCAGCAGGATAATGATCGCGAGAACCTTATCCTCTTCCGGGGCAGGACAGCATTCGTGATGCTTAACGCCTTTCCCTACACCAACGGGCATTTGATGGTCGCGCCGTATAAGCACACCAGCGACATGGTTGCCCTGGACGACGAGGAGCTGCTGGAGATCAATCAGCTGGTGGCATCCTGTGTGCGCTGGATCACCTCTGCCTATAAGCCTGATGGATTCAATATCGGCGTGAATATTGGCAGTGCGGCAGGTGCGGGCATTCCTACGCATATCCACTGGCACATCGTGCCGCGATGGAGCGGCGATACCAATTTCATGACGACGGTGGGCGATGTGCGTGTGCTTCCTCAAAGTCTGGAGCAAAGCTATGACCGGCTTCGAGGCATCGTTGAGGGGGAAGCGCGTGGCTGAGATCGATCCAAGCCTCACCCCGCCGATTACCCCAGTTGAAGGCATCAGCCAGCCTTTGCCCCATGATCGCTGGCCTTTGGAACTGCTCAAGCTGAGACAGGAGGCGATGAAATGCACCGCCTGCAGCATTTCCGAGAGGCGGACAAACGTTGTGTTCGGGGAGGGCAATCCTGAGTCGCCGCTGGTCTTAGTGGGTGAAGGGCCAGGAGAGACGGAAGACCATACCGGAAGGCCGTTTGTGGGGCGGGCAGGGCAGATGCTGGATCGGGCCTTGCGCGACAATGGGTTGAGCCGGGAAGTTGTTTTTATCTGCAACGTCGTCAAATCGCGGGCATGCGACTGGCGCGATGGCAAGGCTTTCAACCGACCGCCGACCGATGAAGAAGTGGCGAATTGCTCGCGATGGCTGAAGCCTCAGTTGGAGATTATCGCCCCTAAAGTGGTCCTTTGCATTGGGGCACCCAGCGCAAAGATGATCATTAAGAAGGATTTCAAAATCACGGCAGAGAGGGGAAAGTATTTCCCCTGCGGCTATGCAAAGACCGCTATTGCGACCCTTCATCCGGCTTACATTCTGAGGCAGTCTTCTTCGAAGTACGATGGTGGGTATTCGCTGCTGGTTGCGGATATTGGGCGGGCATGGGCGGCTGCGCAGAAACTCACAGGGGGTGTGCCAGCCTCCGACAAGCAGCTTGATCCCATCGAGGTTTCTGACGAGTCTGAGGCGACGCAGGAGACCCTATTCTGATGCAGGTGGAAAACCTCCGCTCGCTATTGCGCGAGTCTCCGATCATTGCCAGCGTTCAGGGCAGCGAAGGTTCTCCTGTCGAAGATCCAGCGACCCTGTTGCGGCTCGCTCAAGCCAGCCTGCAAGAAGGCGTGAAGGTCCTTCGATTGCAGGGTATTGAGAATATACGCACCATCAAGCAGGCGACGAATGCGCCGGTTGTTGGGCTGATCAAGAAGAGCTACGCAGGCAGTCAAGTCTATATCACGCCGACCCTTGAAGAGGTTGATGCGCTGATCGAGCTGGGGTGTGAAGTTATTGCTCTGGATGGGACACAGCGCGCAAGACCTGGAGGAGTGCAACTCTCCGCATTGATCCATCGCATCCACGAGGCTGGTCGGCTGGCGATGGCGGATTGTGACTATGAGGATTCGGTGCGCTATGCGCTGAAGGCGGGTGCGGATATCATCGGCACCACTCTTGCGGGCTACACGCAGGAAACTTGGGCAACGCCTGGTCCGGATTTGGAGTTTGTTCGTGACGCCGTACGCATCGCAGGAGATACGCCTGTCTTTGCGGAGGGGCGGTATCAGGAGCCCTGGCATGCCCAGGCAGCGTTGAGGATTGGTGCATCCGGGGTTGTGATTGGCGGAGTTTTGAACGACCCGCTCAAGCAGACGAAAAGGTTTCTTTCTGCAACAAAGTCGGTGCAAGAGCCTGTCGGAGCCGTGGACGTCGGGGGCACATGGCTCCGGTTTGGTCTCTTCAGTCCAAACTGGAAACTGCTGGAATCTGCCCGAATCCCGTTGCCGCAAACGCAAGAAGAAAGGGAAGCGTGGATTGTTGCGTGCGCGCAACAGTTTAATGTTAAACGAATAGGAATCTCGACCGGCGGCACGGTCGACCCCGCCAGCAAGACGGTGATCGAAGCCAAGCCGATCATTCCCGACTATGTTGGCTCCAGCTACGATCTTCCGGGCTTGGACACGGTCGCTCTGAACGATGGTTTGGCAACGGCTTGGGGGCATGCCTGTCTGCCTTTGCTGGCGGGGACGCGGGTCGCCACTTTAGCGCTGGGGACGGGTGTTGGGTGTGGATTTGTCGCTGATGGGAGGATTTGGCGCGGGCCTTACGGGGAGTATCCCCGGCTGAATGACCTTCCTTTCGGTCGTCGGTCTTTTGAGGATTTGCTGGGCGGGGCCGCGCTGACGCCTGAGCCCAGTCAGGAGCAGATCGATGATGCGCTGACGGCAATCGACGGGGCGGTTCGTGTGCTTTCGGCGATGTGGATGCCGGATGTGATTGTGGTTTGCGGCGGGGTGGGATTGTCCCCTTGGATGCGAGACCGCATCTATGGGCTGAATTCTGGACTTGAGGAAGGCTGGGTCAAGCCGGAAATGATGCTGAGTCCCTTGGGCGCTGATGCTGGGCTCTACGGAGCGGCAGCGCTTACTTTGTTTCCGGCATGTTGATTGTCTTGATCTGCTTTTCTAACTGAGTGACTTTGGCGATGATGTTTTCTTCCGTTCTCGCCTGATTGCGCGCTGCGCCGCTGATCTCTTTGTACATCCTGTCCATGCTTCGATTCATTGCTCTCTCTCGTGTCTGGATCATCCATGCAGCTATAAGCGCAATAAGAATGCCGCCGATAGCCGTTCCTCGCTGATATCGAAAGATTTGATGCTTCTTCTTTTCAAGCTCTGCCTGCAAGGCTTGGATACGCTTGTAGAGCTCGATCTCTTGCAACGACGCTTCTTCAGGAATAAAGCGGCGATCCTTCTTCGCGAACTGCCCAAAAAGAACGAAGTCCCGTGGCGTCATCTGCTCCATCACAGCCAGTGCAATCGACGATTGAGAGAAGTCAGCTGAGCGCAGGTTTGATCCCGCACTCAAAAGGTAAGCGTCGAGCTCAGACGACCAGGCTTGAAGTTCGATTGGCGGATGATCTTCCCATGTACTCACAGAGTACATTCTATGACAGTTAAGCAGCCTTCTTTTTGAGATCCTGGAAATGCGTGGTCTGGTTTCGACCGCCGTGCTTGCTAGCGTAGAGCGCTTGGTCAGCTTCTTCAATCAGCTTGTCGATGCTCTTGGCACGGCTGCTGGACATAGTCGTCACGCCGAAGCTTGCGGTGACCTGCTTGTGGGGCCACTTCGCGCTTTCGATCGCGGTTCGGACTCGTTCTGCGGCGGCGTGTGCCTTCTCCTCGTCTGCGCCAGGAAGAACGATGACGAACTCCTCACCGCCATACCGGGCGACAAAGTCGCCGACTCGGCAAGATTCGAGCAGTGTATTTGCAACGCCTCTCAGAACTTCATCACCGGCAAGATGTCCGAACGTATCGTTGAAGGCCTTGAACATATCAACGTCCAGAAGGATGATCGAAAGCGGCTTCTTCGTCTTGTGTGAAGCGGCAAGCTCAAGGTCAAGGAACTGTCGGAAAGCGCGGTTGTTCTGAACGCCGGTTAAGCCGTCCGTCGAAGCCAGAGCCTCAAGTCTCTTGTTCGCCGTTTGAAGCTCGTGTTCGACAAGCTTACGGTCGGTGATATTGTGTCCAACGGCAACAAAGTGCGTCACTTTGTTCGCGCCGTCCAGAACCGGGTTGAGAACAAGCTCAAACCAATGCCTGTCGCCGTATTTGTCGCAAAGGCTGAGCTCCAGCTCGACCGGCTTCGGATTTCGGAAAACTTGGCGCAGGGCGCGGATGGCGTATTCTTCCGAGCCGAACGAAGAAAGGATCGCATCACCGGACTCTCCCAGCAGATCGTTTGCGTCGGCGGAGACGAGCTTCAAGAATGCGGTGTTGACATAGGCGAGCTTGAAGTTTGCGCCGAAGACAAAGATTGCGCTGGAGGATGTTTCAGCAACGCTGGAAAGGAGCCGCAGGTTTTCTTCCGCCTGCTTTTGCTCCGTCACATCGGTTCTTGAGCCAACATAGTCGATTGGCTTTCCGCTGGCATCCAGCACCAGCTCAATTTCGTCGACAATCCATCGATAAGAGCCGTCGGCATGCTGAGATCGGTATTCAAGATGGAAGGGCTGATCTTTCTTCAGTTCCTTGATCTTGGCGTCGAATGCGGCCCGGTCAGCAGGGTGGATCTTCTCCGCCCATTCGTCGATAGAGCCAAGAAACGGCTCGGGCTCGTATCCAAGAACGCGCTGAACGTTCTCGCTGACGTATGTGCAGCTGTAAGTTCCGTCAGCCGCAAGGCAGTATAGGATCGTTGGGCTCGCAGCGATAAACGAAGCGATTCGGCTCTGGGCTTCGATCAGGCGAATCTCGTTCTGTTTGAGGTCAGAAATATCCTGAGTCGTTCCTTCAAGAATGATCCGTCCGTTGATCTTGCGGCTGTTGCCTCGGCACAGAAGATAGCGGATATCGCCATCGCGGCGTCGAATTCGGTACTCGAAAGCAAAAGGACGCTCTTCACGGCTGGCCTCAAAGATGGTCAGGGTCGTGGCATCCAAATCTTCGGGAAGGACAAACTCATGCAGCATTTTGCAGGTGAGCGGGCCTTCGTCGGCCTTGTCGCATCCGAAAATCTCGTAAAGCTCATCGGCCCATTCGAGCCTATCGTTTTCGGGGTCGAAGGACCAGTATCCAAGCTTCGCTACTTTCTGCGCTTCTGCCAGCTTTGCCTTGCCTTCGAGGATCGCCTGGTTTGCCATCCAGCGGTCGGTGACGTCTTCGCAAAGGATGATGCAGCCGCCAACGGCCCCATCTGGATTGCGCCACGGTCGGATATCCCAGCGGTAGTAAGAGAGGCCTCCAGTGACAACGTCCTCGAAAGGATCATCTTCCTTGGAGCTGGCTACGCCGTGCAAAGCGCGAATAATCTGTGTCTGCCATCGCTCGGCAAGGTTCGGGCTGGCTTCTCGCAGGGTTTTGCCGGCAAGGTCCATCGAGTGGCCGATGAATTCAGATGTCCAACGATCGGAGGCCACCAGAAATTCCATATTCAGATCGAACATGGCGATGGGCGCAGGGGAATGCTGGACGAACTGTCGGACCAGCTCTGCGGTGCGGTGGCGCTCAATCTCGCTGACTTTTATCTGGGTGACGTCGAGCGTGGCGCAACTGACTGAAACAATCTCGTTTTGAAGATTGCGGCCTGGGAAGAAGTTTGAAATCAGATAGTGGACGGTGCCGTCGCGAGCATCGAATTCCCATTCGAATTCAGTGACGGATTCTCCTCGCAGAACGCGCTGGACAACGGCGCTGTAGGCTTCGCTGAAACGCTGGCCAACAAGGTTTCCAAAGACGGACTTCTCGAAGATTTCAAAGGCTTCGATGCCCCAAAGCTGCTCGGCAGCTCGGTTGAATTCGTAGACCTTTCCTGCGGAGTCGTGGGTGTAGCAGGCCGCAGGAACCGCATGAAACAGTTCCTCGAACCGGCGAGCAGCATACCAATGCATCCGCTGCGCGGATTTGGCGCTCTCTACCTGGCCTTCCAGCTCATTGATACGTTCGGCCATACCACCTGCATCATGGGTTTGCTTTGCCTCCTCAGCCCCCATTGCTTTGCCAAACACGCCGACAATTCATCAAGACGCGTTGTTACCCCCCAGCTCAAAAATCAGGGTGACGCCAAGCTGCAGGCTTTGCCATACGCAAGCCTCCCTACAGCGCGCACCTAAAGGTATTGTCGGCTGATCTTCTGCGGTCTGTACCGATTAGACAAAAAAGTACATCCAGGCTTTCTGGATGTACTTTTCGTTTTGGGGTTGGCAGCTTAGTTGCCGCCTGTAGCGCTGCCCGTGCTGCCGCCGCTTGTGGGGGCATTTCCGCTGCTTACGGTGGCCTGTCGCTTCTTCACTTCTTCGACCAGCCGCTTCCAGGATTCCTGGAGCTCGGTCTTTTGGACCGTGATCTTGCTCTTGAGAATGCGGTCGGTAATGCGCTTGTCAAGGTCGACGGCTACCGTGCCGCGATCCATCGCCATCTTGCGCTGGACGCGCTTCTTGAGAAGATCGTCGATGACCATCGGCTTGGAGGCGGTTTTTCGTTCGACGAAGAACTTGACCCAGGCATTGTCAACCTTGGTCCATGCGGACTGGGTGCCTTCGGAGGTGGCCTTTACGATCTTGTCGAACGGTGCGGGAACCGCATCGAGCTGTTCGACGGGGAATCGGCCGGCAAACTCTTTGGCTTGCGGGGCTTCGCTGAATTGCATCGCGACGGTGCCGAAAGCTCCGCCAGCCGCGAGGGCTTCATCGACAGCCTTCTTTTTTTCCTCAGAAGTGACATAAACCCAGCTTGCGTTGACCTTCGCAGGCTCTGTGAACTGGGCAGGGTTGTCCTTGATGTACTGATCGACTTCAGGCATCGTGATGGTGATGCCCTTGGTTATGATCTTTTCCTGAGCGAGCTGGACCAGCAACTGCTCCTTGACGGTCGCAATGGTGATGCCGGATTGCTTCAGTTTTTCGCCAAGCGACTTGTCGACCTGCTTTTGAAACTCAAGCTCGGCAAGGATGTCTTTCTCGCTGGGATAGACTCCCTCATCCTTAGCCAGCTGCAGAAGGACCTTGTTGTAGATTGTCTGCTGAAGGGCTTGAAAGCCAAGAGGCTCAGCAACCTGAACGACTTGGGGACCTTGGGCGGTCTGCACACGCACCGTGGGCATTCGCTCCATGTTCTTGTAGTACTCGTCCATGCTGATGGATTCGCCGTTCACAACGGCCAGCTCTGGACCTCCTTTCGAACCGCAACCAATGATCGCAGACGCGGCTACAGCCGCAAGCGCTATCGTAAAAAACTTTTTCAAGGCTGATTTCCTCTCAATGCTGAGTTCAGGAAAGGATACCTGCCTGGTGAAATTACCGGCATCCGCTACCCCTGACCCAATGCTTACAACGAATCTGTTGCAAGAATGGTGCCAGCGCCATTTCTAAATGGCGATATCCAGGCTGTGGTCCTGGTCTGTCTGAAGCTTGGAGTGGGGCTCAGGGGGTGTTTCAGAAGAGATGTCGATCTCTTCCTCGTGGAGTTCCAGCTTATCATGAGGAGCTTCGTGCTCCTCATGATGTCGACGCTGATCTCGGGCTCCGTCGGAGCCTTGAACCTTGTAGGTCTGATTCTGGACCGGATGGATCTTTGCGAGAGGCTGAACACGAGAGATGTCAGCCATGGGCTCTTACCTACCTTGCCGGAACCGTTCCCTCCGAATGCATATGGTTGCGAAGGCGGTTCATGGCTTGAGTGTGAAGCTGGTAAACGCGAGACTCGCTCACGCCCAGCACTTTGCCGATTTCCTTGAATGTCAATCCTTCGAAGTAGTACAGCGCAACGACGAGGCGCTCACGGTCGGGCAGCTTGTCCACGCCAGCGGCGAGAACTCTTCGGACTTCGCGGCCTTCAATCTCGCCAGCGGGGTTGGAATCTTCATCGACGATCAGTTCGACAAAGTGGATGTGATCGTCGCCGTCTCCGGTGGAGAGAATGTCGTCGAGACTGTAAACGTTTGTGCGGCCCATGCGGACGAGGAGCTCGGAAACATCCTGTGCAGGAATGCCCATCTCGTCGGCGATCTCTTGCTCCGTGGCTGGTCTGCCAAAGGAGGTTTCGAGACGCATGACCGTCTTGTCGAGAGCTTTCAGCTTTTCGCGAATAGAACGCGGGACCCAGTCTTCGTCGCGGAGCATCTCCAGGATGGCGCCGCGAATCAATGCGATTGCATAGGTTTCAAACTTGACGTCCCGAGTGGGATCAAACTGGTCGACGCTTTTGATCAGGCCGATAACTCCTGCTCCGATCAAGTCTTCCCGGTCCAACCCGCCCGGCAGGCTTGTTACCAGGCGTCCGGCAGTGATCTTAACAAGGTAAGCATAATGATTAATCAGTTCGCTGCGTGCATCGAGCCTCTTGTAAACCTTGAAGTCGATCCATGCTCGCTTTAATTGTTCGGCAGACAGTGCCACGCTATTTCCACCTCTCGAAGGTTCTAATCACCTTATTCCACGCTTCTTTCGATTTCTGGATTCTTTACCCGAATATTTACGAGACTGCATCCGCATCGGTCGTCTCACTGTAGCTGCGATGTCTTCCACCAAGCTTGATTGGCTTGGCCTGTGTTGCAAAGAAGACGTACCAGATCATGGTGAGGACGTATCCGACAAAGAATGCGATGCCCGCTCGGGTTACCGTTGTCACAGGATCGACTTGCGCAATGATTCCCCCCGCGAGGGCAATCAGCGCAGCCAGTCCGGCGATCAGTTTCGGCATCCTAAGACCTCGATAAGCCTATTGTAAGGCTGGAACCTAATGCAAATGCTGGCAACTTTGCCAGATTGCTTTAGGGTTTGTGTAGGCTTTTTGCGAGGTTTTTCGCTAAAAAACCTAAAGAAGTGCTCAAAGTTAGCCTAAATCCCAATGATCAGCCCATCGTAAGCCAGCTCGATGCCTGGCGGCAGGTCCTCGTTCACCTTGTCGTGATCGTAGTCGGCGCTGAGGTGTGTGAAGTAGGTTTGCTTGGCCCCGATTGCCTTTGCCACGTCGATAGCCTGGTCGTAGTTGTAGTGGTTTGGATGTGGTCGGTAGCGCACAGCATCCAGGATGAGTGTGTCCAGATCGGTGAGTCTGTCCATCACTTCTCCGGGAATCATATTCACATCCGTGAGGTACGCAAAGCGATTGATCTTTAGGCCGATGACGGGCCATTGCCCGTGCCAGATATCCAGCCGCTCGATCTTGAGACCAACGACTTCGAGCGGGTCCGGCATCTCCTGCAGGATGAACCTGGGCACGAGGATTTCTGGGTTGCCGTGGTCGATGAAGGCGTAGGGGAAGATTCGCCGGATGTCCTCTTGGTACCGCTCGTAGGTGTAGACGGGCATGTCCATGCCGTGGGCGACGCAGTAAGAACGGATGTCGTCCATGCCCATGATGTGGTCGGCGTGGGTGTGGGTGATGATGACGCCTTCGATGCGCTTGATATCGGCCCGGAGCATCTGGAGCCGCATTTCGGGGGCGCAGTCGACGAGGATATTGCCTTCGGGTCCTTTGATGGCAATGCTGCAACGCGTGCGGTGGTTTTTGGGGTTGGCCAGAAACTCGGGGCTGTAGTCCATGCCCAGCATCGGGACTCCGTTGCTGGTGCCCGAACCCAGAACGACGATTTCCGCCATTACAGTTCGCCTGCGGCTCGGAGGACGTCGATGGCGACGACGGTGCTGTTGACTTCACTGTACTGGGCGACGCGCTCGATGCAGCGGGCAAAATTGCGCTCGCTCAAGTCGTCGCGCTGAGTTTGCTCGCGGCGAGAATCGGCGAGGCTCTTGACGGCGTCGTGGTAGAACTTGGCTCGGTTCTGCGGGAGCGACTTGTTCGGGATGGCGGCGTAGATCCGGCTCAGCTGCTCATAAAGGCCTTCCCAGCTCATGCGCGCTTCGGCCTCTACGCGGGCTTTGGCGATGGCCTGCTCTTGAAGCCGTCTGCTTTCAGAGTCGCGCTTCTTGACCATCTCCCAGTCTTGGGTAGAGGTGCCCTCGATGACGCGGACTTTGATGGGCTGGTTCAGCGCTTGAGACAGCTGGACTTCGATGGTGCGCTGGGTCGATGGGATGCGCAGGTGTCCGGCAAGCTCGGTGGTGTCGTAGGGGAGGCCGAGGACGAAGGTGCCGTCTTCGAAGGCGACCGGCTTGCAGGTGTTGAGCGCAGTCCAGACGCCCACGCCTGTGACGCTGTTCTTGACCGCGGGAAGCGCCTCCTGCCAAACCTGAACGATGTCCGCCATAGCTTGCCGTGAATTATAGACCTGTCGGTCAAGTTGGGCGCTACGGGAGACTCGCTCTGGGTCGAACTTGAGTTATCCTAAATGCAGTGATGGCGCTTGTCGCAATGCTTTACACCTTGGCTGTTTTGGAGCTGATCGTCGCGTTTGCGATGGCTTTGGGCTGTGTCTTGCATGCAAAGGCATCGCGTGAGCGGGGGTTTCTGACATACGGGCTGGTGTTGCTGACAACACTCATCCCGTGTCTTGCTCTGGCTGGGATGCTTCTGAATGACCAGTCGTTGGCATGGTGTTTAGCATTGCCTCTGCTGATCTGTGGGATGTCTTTCTTTTGGTCAAGAGCCATGGATGAGATGGATCGGGTGGGGCAGAAAGCCTTTCGGGAGCGTCGGTTGCCGAAAGGGTTGAGGTGGCTGGACGTTTAGGAGCAGTGAAACAGGACTGAGGCATGGGCTGGGCGACGGGTTACATCGAAAAGCTGAAGCAGGGTGAGACGGTCCAGTTTCGTCCGCGTGGGAATTCGATGGTCGGCAAGATCGACTCGGGGCAACTCTGTACGGTTGAGCCCGTGAATGTGGCGGAACTTGAAGTCGGCGATATCGTTCTGTGCAAGGTCAACGGCTGCCAATATCTGCACCTGATCAAAGCAATCCAGGGGAATCGGTTTCAGATTGGAAACAACCGGGGACGGATCAACGGGTGGGTTGGCGAGAATGCGATCTTTGGCAAGTGTGTGAGTGTGGAGTGAAATTGTTTGACAGGGCCACTAAAAGAGCGTCCTTGAAGGCTCTTGCCCAATGACCTGCTCAAGACTCCGAACGGCTTCAAAGCTTGTTCCCCCCAGTTCCACCAGTGCACGATTTCCGACGGGGGCATTTTCGGCGGAGCGGACCAGGACAGGGCAGAGTCTTTGCAGGATGGCTTCGCGCGCGCCAGTCCATGTTCCGCCGCTGCCCAGACTGCTTGCCACAACGACGGATGCTTTGGACAGGGCATAGATGAGCTTGTTGCGGCCCATCGCGTTTCCGGCAGAGAATCCGGCGTCGGGATGATAGGGCGTTGCCAGAGTGCGGCTTGACCCGGCAAGGCCGGCGTGAACTCGTTTCAGAAGGGAGTCGGGGACGATCTCGATCACAGCGCCACCGGCGCTGAGGGCGGCTTCGGCGGCGATCTGGTCCACACCCTTCGCTCCTCCCGAAATCACCGCATAGCCCAGGCGGACCGATTCTTCGGCAACGGCTGAGGCAAAGCGGGCTCCTGCATCGTCGACGTCTCGCGACCCAACGATGCCAATGCCGTTAGTATTCAACAGGTCGAGATTGCCAGAAGCAAAGATCGCGGCGGGATGTTTGCCCGAAAGCTTGCGAATCCAGTTTTGCGGGTAAGCCTCGTCAAACTCCGTGAGGCAGCGGACATCTTCATTCGCCAAGCTATCGAGGGCTTCCTGATAGCTTGCAAGGTCGTTGAGGCAGTCGGCGACTCGCTGAGAATCCGCTGGCGATAGGATGCGCTTTGCGTGTTCGGCTGTATCTTCTGGGCCTGCTCCATTGCCAACCACGGTTCGCAACTCTCGCCAGAGCTTGGGAGGAATGGGCGTTCGTCCGGGGATGAGGTGGGTGGTGAGCGCAACGGTGATGAGGGTTTTCATCGCTGCCTCCGGGGGCGGGCGGTCGCCAGCGCAAAGGGAATGACTTGGCCTGCCCCTGCCTGACGCAGCTTTCGTCCGATGGCAGACAGCGTCCAGCCCGAATCGACGACATCGTCGATGAGCAGGACGGTGCCGGGATGAGCATGGTCGGCGTGGAAGGCTTCCCAAACGTTCGTAAATTGAGCGGCGGTGCTGAGCATCAGTTTTTGCGGCTGGTTCTCTTCGATCTTGTGTACGCTTTCTACTGCCGGAACGCCCAATTCTGAGGCCAATTGCTCGGCAAATCTGCGCAAGAGATGAGGATGGCGGGAGCTGGGGACCCACGTGATCCAGTCGGGGACGATCTGATAGCGCAGCAAGGCCACCAGCGACGCTTCGATCAGTTCTTGTCCAAAGGCATCCTCGTGATACTTGCCTTCGCGGACCATGCGCCCCCATTCAGGATCGCCATAGCTGCTGAGGGCAAGGCCGGGAGCAACCTGCTCTTCTGGCGGTATCTTCCGAGACTTCGCGCTGTCGGTCGTGATCGGCATCATCTTTTTGGGCTCGATCTCGTAAGCGAGTCCCTTCATAAATCGCCGAGCTTCCTGAATGAGGGAATCTTCCAAGGCGATGGGGCTGAGCGGTTTGCAGATGTCGCATCGTCCGCAAGGCTCGGAGGAGTCGTCGTTGAGCAGTCGAGCAAGAGCGATCATGCGGCACTCCTGAGTGTTGGCATAGGCCTGCATCTGGCGCATCTCCTCTTCCCGCTGAGCGCGCACGCGCTCGCTTCGCTCCAGGTCGAACTCGCTGACTTTTGGGGAAAGGAGGCAGCCGTCGGGACCGGAAGCGACATAGCCTTCGGCGTCCAGGATGTCCAGGCATTGCTGGACGACGCTCTGGCGGGTTCTGGCTCGTTCGACGAGTTCGTGGAGGGGAAGCGGTCCGGCGGATAGGGCCGCAATGACGGATTCAAAAGCAGTGCGCGGTGGACTGGATGAGGATCGGAAGTGCTCGGCGATCTGCTCATCTTCAGCTCCAATCAGAAGCACGCCGAACGCGGTGGAGACTCCTCGACCTGCCCGTCCAACCTGCTGATAGTAAGCCACAGGCGACCCGGGCATCTGAAAATGGACGACAAAGCCGATATCGGGCTTATCGTAACCCATGCCCAGCGCAGAGGTGGCGATAAGGGCTTTGAGCTGGTTTTGCGAGAAGGCATCCTCCAGCTTGAGTCGCTCTTCCGGGTCCAGCACGCCGTGGTAAGCCTCAACGTTCAGCCCCTTCATCTTGAGCCAAGAAGCCACCATTTCGGCATCGTGGATGGTGAGCGTGTAGACGATGCCGGTGCCCTCCAATCGGGGCAGATACTTTGTCAGCCAGGCAAGCCTCTGCTCGGGCTGGGGAAGATCGAATGCGGAGAGGCGGATGCTCTTGCGCATCAGCTTGCCGCGCTGGATTTGAAGCTGCTCTCCGAACTGGGCTTGGAGATCGCTGATCACACGCTCATTGGCCGTGGCGGTGGTGGCGAGAATGGAAGCTTCCGCTGGGAGTTGGGGCACGATGCGCATGACGCGCTTGTAGTCGGGGCGGAAGTCGTGTCCCCAGTCGCTCACACAGTGCGCCTCGTCGATCACAAGCAAGCGGACTTTGGGAAGGATTGAGCCTAGAATCTTTGATTGGAAGCGCTCGTTGGCAAGGCGCTCTGGAGAAACGAACAGCGCGTCCACCTCACCTGAGAGAATGCGCTCTTCGACCGCTTCCCAGTCCTTGACGTTGGCTGAGTTGATGGCTGCGGCGCGGACGCCCATTTTGTCGGCAAGCTCGATCTGATTGCGCATCAGGGCAAGCAATGGGCTGACGATGAGGGACATACCTCCGGCGGGACGCAGGGCGCGTGTGGCGATGAAGTACACCGCGCTTTTGCCCCAGCCTGTGCTTTCAACGACGAGGAGCCGCGACGCAGGCTGCAGAGTCTTCGAAATCGCTTCCCATTGGCCCTCTCGGAATTCGGCGGCAGGACCGAACGCTTCGCGAAGGGCGCGATCTGCCTCTTCCCGATTGAGCGTGGGACCGTGTGAGGGACTCGAATTCATGGGCATTTTGAACTTGCGGCGAAGCAGGAAGCAGGTTCAAATTCTGGCAGGAAAAACGTGTACGCACATTTACCTGAAATCATTTTTTTGAAAAACACCTGGCAATGCGCGTGGGTTTCCAAGGGGCGTTTGCCGAGAATGAGATATGTAGATCGCGCTGAAAGTTTTCATGCGGTCTTTTGTACTCAGGAGAAAGGGATGCCATTGTACGCATATACGGCAGTTGACTCTACAGGGCGGGCTGTGAAGTCGGTGATGGAGGCGGAGAGCGAATCCTTGGTTTTGGCCAAGCTTCGCGACATGTCGCTTCACTGTACCGATATCAAAGTCACCAAGAAGGCCAAGTCTGCCAAGTCGGTGGGCAAGAAGAAGATGAAGCCGAAGAGCCTCGTCGTCTTTTCGCGCCAGTTTGCGACGATGATCGATGCGGGTATTCCGATCCTTCGATGTCTCGACATTCTTTCGGGACAGTGCAAAGACCCGACATTGAAGCAGGCGATCGACGGGATGGCCTTGGACGTTAAGGGCGGTATGGCTTTGAACGAAGCCATGGTGAAGCACCCGCACGTCTTCAACAAGCTGTTTGTGAACATGATCCGCGCCGCTGAACTCGGCGGTATCTTGGATCAGATTCTTGACCGGCTTGCAGGCTTCCTTGAGTATGAAAACGAGATTCGCGGAAAGATCAAGTCGGCGATGATGTATCCCATCCTCGTCCTCTGCTTCTCTGTGATCATGCTTTTTGCTCTGTTCAGTTTCGTTCTGCCGAAGTTCAAAGAGATTTTCAACGGTATGGACGTCGAGCTTCCGCCGGTTACGGCAGGCCTATTTGCCATTGGCGACTTCATGAATGCGTACTGGTACCTGTTCGTGTTTGCCGCTATCGGAGGATTTTTCGGTCTCAAGGCCTGGGGCAAGACGCCCAGGGGCCGCTATCAGCTGGACACGATCAAGCTGCGAATACCGATTGTGGGAGAGCTTGCGCTCAAGATGAGCGTTGCTCGCTTTTCCCGAACCTTTGGAACGCTGATCAATTCGGGCGTTCCGATCATGCGCAGTCTTGAGATTGTCGGAGAGACCTTGGGCAACGTTGTTCTGACCCAGGCGATCGACAACACCCGCGAAGCGATCCGCGAAGGCCAAAAGCTTTCGGCGCCGCTGGCGGAATCGAAGCTCTTCCCGACCATGGTTACGACCATGATCGACATCGGTGAAGAGTCGGGACGTCTTTCGGAGATGCTCGTCAAGGTTGGCGACTTCTACGACAGCGAGGTGGAGGCGACCGTTAAAGGTCTGACTTCCATGATTGAGCCGATGCTGATCATCTTTATGGGCTGTATCGTCGGCTTTATCGCCATCTCGGTTATGACGCCCATCTTTAAGCTGGTTAACAGCGTGAAATAAAACAGTTTCTGGGGGCGACAGGAGTTGCCCTCAAAAGTCAAGCGCGACCGAGCCCTGGATAGGCAGGAAAGCGCAGGTAGACGTTGGTGTGATTGATTGGGTTGCGTTCGGGCGGGGAGGCCTGGCGCAGAGAGAAAACTGAATATCGCGTCTGAAGGCGGATGTGGCCTTCGGGTGCCTGCAAGGATAGCGGGCATCAGCAACAACATCAATGGAGTGATGAATGTCGCAGGCATTTGGTCTACACGAAGATCCGGAAAGTTTAGTATTGCGGTACTTGGAAAACCCTCGTGCCGATCTTAAAGATTTGATTCTGGTCCACTATGGAAGCTTGGTCGAGCGGGTTGCTCGGCGCTTCAGCGGACTTGAGCCTTTGGATGATCTTGTTCAGGTCGGATTTATCGGCCTACTTAACGCATTGTCAAAATTCGACCCGACGGCGGGTGTGCGATTCACCACCTATGCGACCTATCTGGTAGCTGGTGAAATCAAGCACTACCTCCGTGATCGGTCTCAGACAATTCGACAGCCCGCTTGGCTGCAGGAGCTTCGCCATAAGGTGAACCGCGCTGCCGGCGTTCTTCAGCAGAACCTGGGTCGCACCCCGACCGAGGCTGAGATTGCGGAAGAGATCGGCGTCAGCGAATCGGCAATTCGCGAAGTTTTTCAGACTCAGGAGCTTCTGAAGGTTGCTTCTCTGGATTCGGCTCCGTCGGACGACGACGGCGATTCCGATGTGGAGCGCCTGGATGCGTCGGAGTTCTGCCCTGAGCAGCTCAGCGTTGAGGATCGGGTTCTTTTGGAGAGCGCGATGGCTCAGCTGCGAGACTTGGAGCGACAGGTTTTGGTGCACTTCCACTTCGATGCGATGAACCAGACGGAGATCGCATCCAAGCTGGGAATCTCCTGCAACTATGTGTCGCATATCCTGCGACAGTCGATCGCCAAGCTGCGAAAGATTCTGTCGGCTGAAGAGACCAAGGATCGCGTGCTGCGGCGGCAGGCTGCCGAGCTGGACTACGATGTGATCGACCCTGAGCTGGACGTTTACACCGAGGGCTACTTTAACTCACGCCTGAACGAAGAGATTCACCGAGCTTCGGCAGAAGGCGGTGCAGTGGCCCTGACGATGGTCCATGTGAGCGGCCTTGAGTCGATGCGAGCGTTTTATGGCCCTGCCAGCGTCACCGACTTTCTTGCCGATATCGCAGACTTCTTGAAAGAGAATGTGCGACGGCTGGATATTGTCTGTCGATGCGGCGTGTCCACCTTTGGCATCATTCTGCCGGCAACGGGCACGAACGCGCTGATCGTTCGACAGCGATTGACACAGAAGATCGAAGCTTGGATGTCGGATCGGCTTGCCCAGTCGGGTCAGGTGCAGATTAACGTCCTCCATTCTTCCTATCCTGAGAATGGACTTTCAGTAGAAGAGCTTCTTCAGGCCGCTGCTCCAGAAGCGGTCGAAGTGAAAAGCGAGCGGGCGGCCTGACCGCTCGCTTTTCCGCTATACTCGGGGCATGCTTCTGGAAGGTAAGAAGGGCCTCGTTCTCAACGTCACCAACAAGAATTCAATCGGCTGGGCGATTGCCGAGCACGCTCACAGCCACGGCGCCGAAGTCGGCGTGGGCGCTCAGAACGAGCGCATGATGGAGAAGGTCGGCGATCTGGCTTCTGGATTTGAACGGATGACGCCGTTCATGGTCGACTTCTCCTTCGACGATCAGCTTGAAGCCCTGCGCGACGAAGCCGCAGCCAAGTACGGCAAGCTGGACTTCATCGTTCATTCCGCAGCTTTCGCCAACAAGGAAGATCTTGCCGGACGTTTTATCGATACTTCTCGCGAGGGCTTCAAGACAGCCCTCGATATTTCCGCCTACTCGCTGGTGAGACTTTGCCAGGTGTTGGAGCCGGTCATCAACGACGATGCGAGCATTGTGACGCTTAGCTATCTTGGGTCGGTCCGAGCTGTCGGCAACTATAACGTGATGGGAGTTGCCAAGGCAGCGCTGGAATCGTGCGTTCGATATCTTGCTGTCGATCTCGGCGAACGCGGTATCCGCGTGAACACTCTCAGCCCAGGGCCGATCAATACGGTAGCGGCTCGCGGAGTGAAGGGTTTGCTAGGCATGATCGACTATGTCCACGAGCGTGCGCCGCTTAAGCGTGAATTTGGGCAGGATGAAGTCGCTGGATCTGCCGTCTATCTAGTCAGTGACCTGAGCAAGGGAGTTTCCGGCCAGGTGATCTATATCGACAACGGATACAACATCGTCGGCATGTGAAGAGATGTCTCGCTTGCTTACCGTCCCCAACTGGTCCTTTGGCCGAGATCGAAAGCTGCTTCTTGCTTTCGAAGAGACGATTTTGCGGGCGGGTCTTCGACTTCACTACTGCGCTTCGGACGTCGATCACAATAGGACGGTCTCTGCTTTCAGCGGGGACCCTTCGCGCGTTTTCAAGACACTCAGCGAGCTATGCGAGCTGGCATTCGATGTGATTGATCTGAACCGCCATGTCGGCGTTCATCCGCGTGTTGGCGCATTAGACGTTTGTCCTTTCTTGCCGCTTGGCCCTACCGATGGAAATCTGTCTGAGGTGCAGGCGATGATCGACCGGTTTGCCGAGAACCTCTCTGAAGACTACAATCTGCCGATCTTCTACTATGAAAGGTCGGAGCGCGGTCGACATGAAGCCGACCTGCCCAGCTTGCGCCGAGGCGGGTTTGGCGGGCTCTTCGGGCGGGTTCTGAACCCGGACTATGGACCGTCGGAAGCGCATCCCCGACTCGGGGTGACCGTAATGGGAATTCGTGATTTCCTCCTTGCGCTGAATGTGAATTTCCGACATGACGACGGCAGCTTCGCTGAACGCACTGCTCGAAAGGTGCGCACTTTGCGGCGAGAAGGCGATGAGCGGTTTTTGGGCGTTCGGGCTCTTGGACTTTATCTGGCCAGCCGAGAGATGAGTCAAGTCTCGCTGAACCTCACCCTTCCTGATCTAACGCCTGTCGATCCCATCGTCGAATTCATCATCAATGAGGCGGCGCAGTCGGGCGTTCAGTTTGCGGAGACGGAGCTGATCGGCGTCATACGGCAGAAAGATCTTCCTGAGGCGACCTACCTACAGGTGAAAAAGAGCCAGATCGTTGATGCGGTCGAAGAAGAGTCGGAAGTCTAAGTGATTGCAGATTGCAGATTGGTGATTGGGGTGCAACCTCCGCAATTCACGTTTAGAGCTTCGGGCATAGGCTAGTCTGCGATTGTATGTTTCGGGAGCGGGGTACCTTCTCAGAGACCTCTTCTCATGGCACACAAAGACTTCGATCTCGGATTTCTTGGCGGCGGGCAGCTCGCCCGAATGTCGATTCAGGCCGCCCAGCGGATGGGCTTGAAGTGCATTTCGCTCGATCCGGGCGATGACACTCCCGCATCCCAGATCGCCGAAGCCATCGAGGGCAAGCTTAGCAATCCTGAAAAGGTGGCGAAGATTCTCAAGGTTAGCCGTCGGGTGACGCTTGAGAATGAGTTCATCCCAGCAGATGCCATTCGGGAAGCGTGCAGGATCGCCGACTTCAATCCGCACGACATCGTGCCAAGGATCGAGAGTCTGGAGATCATTCAGGACAAGCTGCTGCAGCGTCACGCGATGAGTCAGGCTGACGTCCCTTCGCCAAACGCTATCGCCATCGAAGGCGATGGTGAGGCCGCGATTGCGAAGATCGGTTTTCCTATGGTGCTGAAAGCACGGTTTGGCGGATATGACGGGAAGGGCACGCGTTACGCTAAGACCCGTGAAGAGTTCGAGTCGTATCGCGATCTATGGGGCGAGGGCGGCTGGCTGGTCGAGGATTTCGTGCCATTCAAGCGTGAAGTCGCGGCGATGGTCTATGTATCGGAATGGGGGGCTGGCGCGTTCCCGACGATGGAGACGATCCAAACCAACCACGTTTGCGACCTGGTTTTTCCAAGCGGTGCAGACGCTTCTGCGGTGGCAATTGCGGCTGTGGAGGCGGTTGGTGGGTATGGGCTATTCGGAGTGGAGATGTTTGAGCTGGAAGATGGGCGATTCCTCATCAACGAGCTTGCTCCGCGACCGCACAACACCGGGCACTACACCTTGGATTGGGGCGGGATCACGCAGTTCGAGCAGCACGTTCGGCTGGCGATGGGCTTTCCCACGGTTCATCCTGAGGGCAATGAAGTTTGTATGGCGAATCTGCTTGGACAGCCGGGAGCCGGAGACTATCGCAAGGGCTTGCAGGCTGTGCTGGAGGATCCGAGCGTGCGGTTCCACTGGTATGGAAAGGTGGAGTCGAAGCCCGGAAGAAAGATGGGGCACCTGAATGCGGTTGGACCGAACTGTGTTGATAAGGCTAAAGCGGCTCGGGCGCGGTTCTATAGCGCGTGGACCAGCTGACCAATATTTACGATTTGCGATTGACGATTTTGGATTGGGGGATTTTAGAAATCAGGCAGCCGATCCCTGGTATCTGATTTCCGATCACGTCTGTGTAGGAATCTTGCCACGCAATGCGGAGCAGCGCGGCATCCATGTAAACTCTCGGCACTAAGGTGAAGATGCCGATGAAACTCCCAACTCTTGCGCTCTTGGCTGCCATCTCAGGCACCGCCATTGCCACAGGAATCGCCATGCAGATGCAGTATCCCGACGCTCGACGCACCGACTTCAAAGAGACCCTTCACGGTGTCGAAGTTGCCGACCCTTACCGCTGGATGGAGGAGATGGATTCTCCCGAGGTGAAGGCTTGGATTGATGCCGAGAACAAGGTCACCCGTGCCTATGTGGACGATGTGCCTGAGCGCGAGGCCATTCGCAAGCGCTACGAAAAGCTCTATAACTTTGAGCGTTATGAAAGCGCCAGCAAAGTCGGCGACAAGTATTTCTGGTCGAAGAACGACGGCCTTCAGAATCAGTCCGTGCTGTATTGGGCAAAGTCTTTGAAGGACAAGCCGAAGGTACTGCTCGACCCGAACAGGCTCTCCAAAGACGGCACGGTGGCCCTGAGTGGAACCGCGATCTCAGACGATGGCAAGTGGCTTGCGTACAGCGTCTCGAAGGGTGGTTCGGACTGGCAGGAGTGGCGCGTTCGCAATATTGAAACCGGCAAAGACCTGACGGATGTGATCTCGTGGAGCAAGTTCAGCGGAGCCGCTTTCGATAAGGACGGCAAGGGTTTCTACTACAGCCGCTACGACGAGCCGAAGAAGGGTCAGGCGCTTGCGGAGCAGAACTTCTATCAGAAGCTCTACTATCACAAGCTGGGCACATCCCAAAGCAAGGACACACTTGTGTATGAGCGCAAGGATCAGAAGACTTGGGGTTTCGGTGGAGAGGTCACGGACGATGGGCGCTATCTGGTCATTTCGGTTTGGAAGGGTACGGACCGTGAGAATCAGGTGTTCTATCGCGACCTGCGAAACCGCAGCCTGCGAACCTATGAACTCCTGAAGGGGTTTGATGCTCAATATGGGTTTGTCGGCAACGACGGCCCGATGTTCTATTTCTTTACCGACAAGAATGCGCCGATGGGGCGGGTGATTGGAATCGACATCCGCAAGCCGGAAGCCAAGAACTGGAAGACGATCATTCCCGAAGGCAAGGACACTCTGACGGGCGCAAACCTGATCGGTGGCAAGCTGTTTGCCAGCTACCTCAAGGACGCACATGCTTCCTTCAAGGTTTTCTCGCTTGCGGGCAAATCTGAGGGCGAGATCAAGCTGCCGGGTGTAGGCAGTGCGGGGATCTTCGACGGAAAGGCAGACGACCAGGAGTTCTTCTACAACTACACGAGTTTTGGCTATCCGTCGACGATCTTCAGCTACAGCGTAAAGACGGGGAAGAGCAAGAAGGTCTTCCAGCCGAAGGTCGATTTCGATCCTGACAAGTTCGAGACCAAGCAGGTGTTCTACACCAGCAAAGATGGCACGAAGGTGCCGATGTTCATCACCCACAAGAAGGGGATCAAGATGGACGGCACAAACCCGACCTTGCTCTATGCCTATGGCGGATTCAACGCGCCTTCGACGCCTGGGTTCTCGGTGTCTCGACTGGTCTGGATGGAGATGGGCGGCGTGTCTGCCGTGGCATGCATCCGCGGCGGCGGCGAGTACGGCAAGGCGTGGCACGACGGCGGTCGACTGAAGAACAAGCAGAACTGCTTCGACGACTTCATCGCGGCCGGCGAATGGCTGATCAGCAAGAAGTACACCTCCACGCCAAAGCTTGCGATCAACGGCGGTTCAAATGGTGGACTGCTGATGGGTGCAGTGATGACCCAGCGCCCCGAGCTTTGGGGTGCGGTGCTTTGCGATGTGGGCGTCCTGGATATGCTGCGCTTCCACAAGTTCACGATCGGCTGGGCTTGGAAGAGCGACTATGGCGATCCAGACGTGAAGGCTGATTTCATGACCGCGCTGAAGTACTCGCCCTATCACAACGTGAAGGAAGGCACAAGCTATCCGCCGACGCTGATCACGACAGGCGATCATGACGACCGCGTCGTTCCGCTTCACAGCTTCAAGTTTGCGGCGGAGCTTCAGTGGGCACAGTCGGGTTCAAACCCGATCCTGATTCGGGTGGAAACCCAGGCAGGGCACGGCGCGGGCAAGCCGACCTCCAAGATCATCGAAGAGATTGCGGACAAGTGGGCGTTCTGCGTGAAGAGCCTGAAGTGGAAGCTTACGGCTGGGTTTGGGAAGTAGGGAAGCCAGGCTATCGGCTATCGGCGAATGAGCTATCTCATGGGTGGCTGATCGCTGATAGCCGTTTGCTTGTCAAAAGGTATTTCGACCACTGTCCCCAATCACGCTGCCAAGTACACTTCAGCTATGAAGCTCACTGTTGCCTGTGCCCAGATCGCCCCCGCAAAGGGGCAAATCTCAAAGAATCTGGATACGATTGCAGAGACGATCTTGCAGGCTTCGGGCGAAGGCGCGGACCTTGTGGTATTTCCCGAGACCGCGACTTCGGGATATCTGGTGGAGTCGGGCGTTCTTGAGCTTTCTCTTCGTGCCGATCAGCTTGCGCAAGAGCTGGGATCACGACTGAGCGGCAAGCTGAACAAGACCGCTGATGCAATCGTCGGCTATTACGAAAACGACGGCGGCATCCTTTACAACAGCGCGGCTTATATTGAATTTAGCTCGGACGGGCCCATCGTCAAGGGCAACTATCGCAAGTTCTTCCTTGCCAGCTATGGCGTTTTCGACGATGAGCGATTCGTGACCCGGGGCGAGCATCTGGGTGCGTTTGACACACGCTTTGGAAGAGTGGGAATCCTCATTTGCGAGGATGTGTGGCATACCATCACTTCAACCCTGACGGCCTTGGACGGCGCTCAGATCATCGCGGTCATCAGCGCTTCACCGGGACGCGGATTTGCAGGCGAGGATGTGGGCAATCACGACCGCTATCGCCGCATGGTCCGCTCGGTTTCGGAAGAGCATGGCGTGTTTTCGATCAACACTCAGCTTACGGGCTTTGAGGGCGGTAAGGGCTTTGTTGGGGGGAGCATGATCTTTGGGCCGACCGGGGAGCTGCTTGCGGAGTCGCCGGTCCAGGAGGAGCATCTGCTCCTTGCCGACCTTGATCTTGACCTGGTCAACATTGCTCGCTCGAATCTGCCGCTGATCGCCGATCTGAAGAGCTCGTGGTCCGTTGTGCGGAAGGTGATCGGGGCTTAAACCAGCTATCGGCTATACGCGATCTGCTATCGAGTGAGCTGTTTTGATCGCTGGCGGCTATTGACATTTTATGTAGACTTATATATACTATTTCAGGTGAATTGAAATGGGACTGAAACTGGATTTGATTGGTGTCGTCACGTCGGATATGGCGGCTTCTCTACGCTTTTATCGAATGCTGGGGCTGGAGTTTCCAGAAGGTTCTGAGAGTGAAGATCATGTGGAGGCGACCCTGCCCAACGGTTTGCGGTTTGCGCTGGATGACCTTGAGATGATCAAGTCTTTTGCGCCGGACTATCAGGGCCAGCCGCACGGAAGGATGGGCATTGCCTTTCTCTGCGACTCTCCGGCCCAGGTGGACGAGATGTACAGCACGATCATCGCGGCGGGATTTACGGGCGAGAAGGAACCGTGGGATGCTTTCTGGGGCCAGCGGTATGCGGTGGTTCAGGACCCCAGCGGCGTGAACGTCGATCTTTTTGCCTGGCTTCCTTCTTAAAGAGAATCGTCTTGCTCCGCTGCTGTCTGTGTAGACAAGGCAGACAGCAGAACGCCTCGGACCATCAACGGCCGAGGCGTTTGCTTTTGTTCTCAGAACAACCTATGCTGCAGAGGCTTGTTTGCGCTCTTGCAGGCTGATGTTGATCTCGAAAGTCCCTACATCGGGAATCTGCAGCGGAATGCAGATCGCCGGGATATTCAGCGTGGATATCTTCACGTTCGCACCGCGGATAATGGTTGGCGGTGTGATATCGCAGACATAGCCTTTTGCGGCCAATCCAGCAACGCTGTTTCCGCTGATCATGTTGCCAAGCTCAGCGATAGCGCTGGCTGCCAACTGGTCAAACGTTTGGACAGGCTGCCCGATCATCAGACCAGCAATCTTGTCTGCAGTGTGGGAAGACAGTCCATAAATGACGAGCCCTTCGACCGCGCCAGTAACGCCACACATGACGTTAATCTGCTGCGTCGTAAACATTTGCGGACGTGCAGTCAGGTTTCCGCGTCCAGGCGACATTCCGATCACCTGCTGCATCACCGAAATGCATGCTTCCGCAAAGGGATTAATGTATTCGACTTTCATATCAACTCAAACCTCAAGTTCCAATCAGCTTGCCCAAACACTGGCGCATCCCCACAGAATTTGCGCCAGCCGCCTTAGGAAGGAATTCTTACGCGGCTGCTTTAGAAACAGCCTCCAGTACTCGATCCGGCTGGAAGGGCTTGACAATAAAGTCCTTAGCTCCTGCCTGAATCGCTTCGACGACCATGTTCTTCTGGCCCATTGCGGTGCACATGATGACGCGAGCGTTCGGATCGTGCGTCTTGATCGCTTTCAGCGCCTGCAGACCGTCCATTTCGGGCATCGTGATGTCCATGGTCACTACGTCGGGGGTCAGGTCCTTATAAAGCTGTACCGACTCCGCCCCGTTCGAGGCCTCGCCCACAACTTCATAGCCTGCCTGAGTCAAGATATTCTTCAGAGTGACCCTCATAAAGAGGGCATCGTCCGTGATTAAGATGCGTTTCGCCATTCGTTTACTCCGTGCATAGGTTTCTGATAGAAGAATGAAATCGGCTGTTCAAAACCGATCTGTTTGCTGTTGAAGATCCGCTCCGTGCTTCCCACAAACAGCACCCCTCCAGGTTTCAAGGCCTGGAAAAATCGTTCATAAAGTTTGTCTTTGGCCTCGTCGTTGAAGTAGATCACGACGTTTCGGCACATGATGAGATCGAAGTTTCGATCAAAAGGCTCTTCCAAGAGGTTGGCCTTTCGGAAGTTCAAGAGCTTCTTGACTTCCGGTCCTGCTTTCCAGCACTCGGCTTCCTTTCTGAAGTACTTTGCTTTGGTATCGTTGGGCACGCTTCGCATATCGGCGTCATTGAATTCGCCTGCGCGAGCCTGTGCCAGCGCTGCTTCGTCGATGTCCGAGCCGATGATCGTATGCGAGCCTTTGTACTTGTGCTCAAGGATGGCGGCCAGAGTGTGCGCTTCGGCGCCGTAGCTGCAGCCCGCGCTCCAAACCTTCAGCCGACCGTTTGCCCGCTTGACGAGATCGGGAAGGATCTTCTCCTGAAGCTCAGCCCATTTTTCTGGATTTCGAAACAGTTCCGAAACGTTGATGGCCATCTTGTCGAGGAACCATTGGACGTTCTCCTGAGACTGCTTAAGGTATGTCCAGAAGCCTTCCAGGTCCTTGCAGTCCTTGGTTTCCGCCATGCTGATGACGCGACGTCGGAGCTGGTCCTGCTTGTACTCGTTCAGGTCGAGCTTGGAGGCTCGCTTGAAGTTTGCAAAAAATGTTTGCCAGTCTTGTTCTTTAAGAAGCACGGACCTTCCTCCCCGCAAGCGTTGCCACAATAGCGCTCGCCATTTCGTGTATTCCGAATTCAGAATCGATGCCGCCTGCTTCAAGCGCGGCCTTAGGCATGCCATAGATCGTGCATGTCGACTGGCTTTCGCCCAGGCAGGTGCCGCCTGCATCGCGAATTGCCTTTGCTCCGGCAGCGCCGTCTTTGCCCATGCCCGTCAGGACCACGCCGACGCAGCGTGAGCCAAAAGCGTCTTTCGCCGAGTTGAACAGATGGTCTGCGGCGGGCTTTACGCCGTGGATCGAAGGTGTGTCCTCAAAAATGATGTGCCCCTGACGGTCCACCTTCATGTGGATGCCGCCGGGTGCGATCAGCGCTACGCCAGGCATTACCTTGTCGCCTTCCTTGGCCTCTCGGCAAGGAACCGTTCCGAGCCTGTGCAATCGTGCGGCAAGGCTTGCCGTGAATCCTGCAGGCATGTGCTGGACAATCAGGATCGGCGCAGGGAAGCCCTGCGGGAGCGACTGCCAAAGAGCCTGGAGAGCTTTGGGGCCGCCGGTTGAGCTTGCGATCACAACGACCTTGTCGGTCTTTTGTGTGGGCAGGCTTGCCTTGAGCGAGATCGTGGGGCGATGCCCAACCTTCGCATTCAGGGCCGCTCGAATCTTCGCAAGCAGCTCGGCCTTGACCTGCCGAAAATGAAGCGTCGATCCGCCTTCGGGCTTGGCAACGAAATCGTATGCGCCATGCTCCAGGGCGTTCAGAGTTGCCTCCGCGCCCTTTGTGGTGATGCTGCTCACCATGATGATCGGGGTCGGTCGATCCCGCATGATCTCCTGGAGTGCGGCGAGGCCGGTTTTGCGCGGCATCTCCACGTCCATCGTGATCACATCCGGGCGCAGGGTCTTCGCCATTTCGACCGCCTGCTCACCGTCTTGCGCGGTGCCTGCAACCTCCAGATCCGGTTCGCCGCCGATGATCTCGGTCAGCATTTTCCGAATCAAGGGTGAATCATCACAGACCAATACTCTTTGCTTCATTTATAATCAAACCCCTCAAACAGCTTTTCGTATTCTTCATAGGCTTCAATAAAGGCGCCTAGAACTTCATCCAGCTCGTCGGCTCGAATGCCGAGGCGAACCATCGTATCTTCGCAAAAATCGTAGCGGAGGCCGTCCGCTCCCAGGCCGAATCCCATACTCATCGTCATGAAGTCGCCCATGTGGACGGCATCGACGATGAGGTTCGGCGACTCTGCTTCGTTCGGGTGGTGGTGCCACCGAATTGCCGCGACGATATCGTCGGGCAGGTTCCAGAGTTCGCCCAGGTAGCCGCCCACTTCGCAGTGGTCAAATCCGAGAATCTTGCGCTCGACTTCGTCGAAAGTAAGGTTGTCGCGAATCGCCAGGGCGATGAATGCCTTGACCCGATTCTCCAGCAATACACTGAGCGCGACCTTGCCGACGTTGTGCAGAAGGCCAGCCGTAAAGGCGATCGACGGATCCACCCGGCCCGAACGCTTGGCGATCAGTTCTGCGCCCGTTGCGACGGCGAAAGAGTGTGTCCACATCTCTTTGGGGCCGAGGCCGTAGCCACTGAGCGGTCGGCTGAGCCACGGATAGGTGGAGGCGACCATTGCCAGGTTGTGCACGGCTTTCATACCGAGCATGACAACGGCGTCGTTGACGTCCACGACTCGGCGAGACAGTCCATAGAAAGCGCTATTGGCCAATCGGAGGACTCTGGCGGTAAGCGCCTGATCCTTCTTAATGTGCGCGGCAACGGTGCGTGCGCAGGATTCTGCGCTGTTGGTCTCGCGCATCACGGCGAGTGCGGCAGCCGGGATCGTGGGCAGGTCCGCCGTTTTCGCGACGATTTGCTCGATGGTGAGTGAAGGCTGGACCATAATTATCCTCTCAGGCTGCAGAGCGGCTTCTCCCCGACGGAAACCGTTCGCACCGTGATCAATCCTGTCTCGGCGTCCATCATCACCGTTCGTCCGAGGTTGCCGCCAACCTCTTTCGCGATGCATTTCAGGCCCATGCTCTTTACGAGCGCCGAAACTGCCTCCACATTGCGCACACCCACATCGAGCTTGCCCGATGTATCTGCGCTGAATTTAAAAACCTGTGCTCCGCCCGCCATGGCCCAAACCAGCCGTGAACGGTTGCCCCCAAGCCGCTCGAGCATCGACAGGATTTCGGGAACTGCCGTGTCTGCGAACTTTCCGGGCTTATCAATAGGTTTATCGGCAAAAGCTTGCGGGAGCATGATATGTGCGCACCCGCTAACATTAGAAACTGGGTCGAGTGCGCAAAGGCCGATGCAGCTTCCCAGCCCAAGACAGGTGTACTTTGCGGGGCCCTTGGCGACGTGAATCTCCGCCATTCCAACAACGATGGAGGTGACGGTCATGCTTATGCAGCCTCCATGATTCCCAGCGCGTTGAACAGCAGCTTCAGCCCGCCCACCGATGGGATGTAGAGAAAGATGCCGCTGGCCTCGTTTCGCTCGTTCAGAATCTCCGTTTCAATCGCCAGCGCGCAGTGTTCAGCCATGCTGGCTTCGGTCACGATGGCTGATAGGATGCTGCTGCCGTAGTCAATCGATACGAATGGTGGAGTGGCGTGCAGCTTGTAGTCGGTCATATCGGAGATTGCATTCAGGAAGCTTGAGTTGATGATGTTTCCGATCTCCAGCATGACGGAGGCTTCCAGCTCTCCGACCTGATCGGGGGATTCGGGGGAAGAACCCAGGAGCATTTCCCAGATGTGCTGGGCCGCGGCCCAAGGGAAGAGGAATGCCATATGGCCTTCTATGTCGCCCTCGACCGGCATGTATATGCCCACGCTGATGGTGTCGTTATCACCGAGCATCTGGGGGATGTTGGTTAAGGCAACGTTCTCAGCGTACGGCACCGTCATGTTGAACGGCTTGCCGGTGAGTTCTGCCAATGCCATCATGGCGTGGCCCAAGCCAATATTGGCAAGTTCACGCACCGCAGACAGCTGCAAAAGGCCGAGCTTAAGACTCTCTGAATTCATGCTCCACATCCGCACGACAACCGTCTGTTGCCGTACAATCCCCCTTTAGTACAGAGATCCGCTCGTGCAGCTCACGACCGAGACATCCTCTGAATGCGCCACGGTAGGTGTTCCATGACTGGCCGGCTGCAAACCCAAGTATTTTTGCGGAGCTTTCTATCTTTGTGGGTTATCGGGAGCTGGAGTTGTCGTCTTTTTGCAGGTGGCGCTCGGACTGATAGCTGAGAATTGGGATCCCGTAATCACCGTTGGAGGAGAACCATCGGATGGTCAAGACCTCCCGATTGCCCTGATTGAGCGGGGTCCAAAGGATGAAGCTGTCCCCGGCGGGCGACCAGTCGGCGGTTCCGAACTGCTCGCCCTTGAGCCACAAGGGTGTTGCAGACCCGGTCGTCAGATCGAGGAGAAATGTTCTGGAAACCTTGTCTCCGTCTTTCGTTCGGGTGTCGTAGCCGACGCTGATGAGCGCTTTTGAAAGATCGGGGCTGAAGGTGAACATGCCGATCTCATCGGCTACGGCTGGACCGCCAACATTCACATCCCGGACCAGGGACGGGAAGGGTACTTCTCGAAGCTTCTTGTCGGAGAAAGAGTATTCGTGAATCTTGATCAGTTGCTTGGATGGGTCCAGCTGGGTTTCGGCGAAACGTATGAATCTGCCGTCGGCGGAGACCTGGAATTCTGTTGTCGTGAGGTCTTTTAGAAGGAGCGTTTCCCCTTCTGGCGTGTAGAGCCAAAGCGCGTTGTCAAAAGTGCCGATGAATGCGTCGGAGTTTGGAATCGACTGAATGTGCATATCTCCGCCGGTGGGAGATGAAACCTCGATCTTGTTCAGCACCTGATGGCGCGAAGCGTCGTACCAGACGGCATAGCTCTGCTCTTTGTCATACACAAGGGTCTGTAGAATGTCCCTTTGCGGATGCCAGGTGAATCCGTTGTGTCCTTCAAACTCCAGCGTCACCGTGTCGCCGCTGTCGATCCTTTGGATCTGAACCTTGGAGTCTCGTTCGAATGCAATCAGCTTTCCGGAAGGAGACCACGCAGGGGCATAACCGTCTGAAGAGTTCGGCAGATATCGGAAGCCCGTGCCATCCACATTCATGATGGCAAGCTGGGTGTCGACGGGGCGGATTGGGCCGCTTGTGTCGGGGATCCACGGGAAGACGATACGCTTCCCGTCAGGGGAATAGTCAATGTCGAAGCAGCCTGTCAGCTGAACCGAGACCATCCATATCGCTATACACCACGCCAGAAATCGCCAGATTGCCTTTGCACTCATATTGCCCTCATAGGCTGCAACAATTGCGGGGCTGAAATCGTGCCAAAGCAACTATGCAGGAGCGCTCCGGTACCAGAAATTTGGTACCAGCCTGTCGAGATTGGAGGGCCAGGCAGAAAAAAAGCCCGGACAACGCTTGTCCGGGCTTTTCTCTGTCTGAATCAGACTTGACTTAGAACGTGACCTTGGTGTGAACCTTCTGAACCTTGCCGACCTTCTTGCCCTTCGACATCAGTTCGGTTCGGCCCTTGCCGGCAGAGCCTTCGCATCCAAAGTACTTGTAGCCTTCGCCGGCGACGAAGACCTTGAACTTGGCAACTTCGCCCTTGGCGTTGCAGCAGCCTGCCTCACCCTTGGCAACCGGCTTTTCCGGGGTGGACTTGCAACAGTCCTGCTTGCCTTCGGCAGCGGCGGCCATGCGTCGGGCTTCGGCCATGAACGCGTCTTCGGCGCTGACCTTCTTGTCGCCGCAACAGTCGTCCTTCTTGGTGACCTTGATCTTGGCCTCGACCTTTGCTTCGGCCTTGCAACAATCATCCTGCGCGGCGGCGAAGCTAGCCGCGACCATCACCATCGACATCAGCATCAAAAATTTCTTCATCGAATTCTCCTAAGCAAATCTCGTTCCCATAGGGACGGAGCACGTTACATTGATTCTACCAAAGCATTTCCTATGCTCACATGATCGGGGTCATATCCGCTGGTGTTTAGTTAGCGGGTGGCGATCGTTGCCTCTGCCGCCTCGACGCAGTTCGCAAGCAGGCTGGCAACGGTCATCGGTCCGACACCGCCCGGAACGGGGGTAATCCAGCTGGCGACTTCCTTTGCGGCTTCAAAATCGACATCGCCGACGTCGTGCGTTCGACCTTCGACCTTATTGTAGCCAGCGTCCAGCACCACCGCTCCAGGCTTGATCCAATCTCCTTTGACCATTTCGGTGCGGCCAACGGCGGCGACGAGGATGTCGGCAGTTCGGCAAAGGTCAGCGAGATTTTGGGTTCGGCTGTGGGCAATGGTGACGGTCGCGTTCTTTTGGAGGAGCATCAGCGCGGCGGGCTTGCCGAGGATCACGCTGCGTCCGATAACGACGGCGTTCTTGCCCGCGCATTCGATCCCGTAGTGCTCGATCATCTTCATCATGCCCAGCGGAGTGGCGCATCGGAATCCGGGAAGATCCGCGACGAGTCTGCCCAGGGAGGCCGGGGTGATGCCATCGACATCCTTCTCCGCACCTAGCGCGAGCAGGGCCGCCTTCTCGTCCAGGTGCCCGGTAAGAGGGTGCTGGATAAGTACGCCGTGAACCTCAGGATTCGCGTTCAGCTCATGGATTCTGGAAATCAGCTCTTCCTGAGTCGTGTTCTCGTCGATCTCGTAAATTTCGCCCAGCATTCCCGCGGCTTCGGCCCACTTGCGTTTCATGCGCACATATGCCCAGCTTGCCGGGTCCTGCGCCGCGACAAGAACGTCGAGTCGGGGAATGATCCCTTTCTCGGCGAGTCGGGCGACGCGCTCTTTTAGGTCGGCGCGGATGTGCTGTGAGAGTGCTTTACCGTCGAGTATCTGTGCGCTCATAAATCTTCTTTGGGTTTGGCTGGCTTGTCGGCGCGAATCTTCCACATGCCGATCTTTGCAAGCTCCTCGGCCTCGGGAGAGTCGGGGGTGACTTCCTCAACCTCGACAGGCGCTTCTGGTTCGGGCGCGGCCTCCTCTTCGACTTCGGCAGGCGGCGTCCAGCTGGCTTTGGGGCTGTCCTTTAGGATTTGCGCGAGGACGCCGTTGACAAACTTTCCGCTCTCGGCAGTGCTGTATTTCTTCGCAATCTCGATGTATTCGTTGAGCGTGACAGCAGGGGGGACTTGGGGACAGTAGTAAAGCTCATACGTGCCCAGCCGAAGAATATTGCGGTCCACTGCCGCGAGGCGTTCCATGTTGTATCCGCTGAGGCGAGTTCCGACCTGCTTATCGATGTGAGCCTTGTTATCCTCAAATCCGCGAACCAGCGACTCTGCAAAGAAAATGAGCTCGCGGTCGAGCTCAAGGTGTTCTTGCATCTCCAGCATTGCGTCGGGGATGGGGACTTTCCCAACCTCAATGGCGTACATCGCACGCAAAGAGGCTTCGCGGGCTTTTCGGCGACTTTTAACGCGCACCGGCTGTTTCCTCCGCGAGGAACCGAGGCACAAAGTCGGTGGCGAAGTTGCCCGCCACGTAATCGGGATGCGCGACCAATCGGCGAAGGAACGGGATGTTGGTCATCACGCCTTCGACGTGGAACTCTTCGAGCGCGGCCTGGAGCTTTTGCACAGCTTCAGCGCGATCTTTGCCCGTGCAGATCAGCTTTGCCAGCAGCGGATCGTAGTAGGGGCTGACCGTGAATCCGGCGTAGCAGTGGCTTTCCATGCGAACGCCGCGTCCCATCGGGGCGCGCCACATGGTGATCATGCCCGTACTGGGGGCGAAGTCTTTGTCGGGGTCTTGGGCCGTGACGCGGGCTTCGATGCTGTGTCCGTTCAGGCGGATGTCTTCCTGCTTGAACGGGAGCTTCTCGCCGGCGGCAACCTTGAGCATGGTGTGCACAAGGTCAATCCCGGTGATCTCTTCGGTGACGGGGTGCTCGACCTGGAGTCGGGTGTTCATCTCCAGGAAGTAGAAATTGTTGTCCTTGTCCACCAAGAACTCGACCGTACCGGCATTCTGATAGCCCACACTCCAGGCAACGCGGACAGCCGCTTCGCCCATCGCTTTGCGAACTTCGGCAGGAAGCTGAGCATAGGGTGCTTCTTCCACGATCTTTTGGTGGCGCAGGTTTTGGACTGAGCATTCGCGCTCGCCAAGGTAGATCAGATTTCCGTGCTGGTCGCCGATAAGCTGAATCTCCACGTGTCGCGGCTGGACCACGCACTTTTCGACGAGCATCTCGTCGTTGCCAAAGCTGGCCTGCGCTTCTGCTTGGGCTGTTCGCCAAGCTCCTGGGAGATCGTCGGGCGCATCCACGCGTCGAATGCCTCGTCCTCCACCGCCGGCGACTGCTTTCAGCAACACAGGATAGCCGATTTCCTCGGCGATGCGGAGGGCATCCTGGTCGGTCGGAACGGGACCGTCGGAGCCAGGAACGACCGGGCAGTTGGAGGCAATGGCGGCCTGCTTAGCCTTGGCCTTGTCGCCCATGCCTTCGATGGCTACAGGCGGAGGACCAATAAACTTGACGCCCAGCTGGCCGAGGGCTTCGGCAAACTGAGAACGCTCGCTGAAGTAGCCGTAGCCGGGGTGAACCGCCTCTGCTCCCGAAATCTTCGCGGCCATCAAGACATTGGCAAGGTTTAGATAGGAATCCGTGTTCGTGCCGTGCCCCACGCAGATTGCTTCGTCAGCCAGCTTGACGTGCAGGCTGTCTTTGTCGGCCTGCGAGTAGATGGCGACGCTCTTGATTCCGAGTTCGCGGCATGCTCGAATGACTCGGCAGGCGATCTCGCCACGGTTTGCGATGAGGACTTTCTTAAACATCAGTAATCTTCGTGTCCGGGGTGGGGGCACTTGACGGTGCCTTCCTGCGGGTCATAGACGTAGGGTTCTTTGCCGATAGGGCAACTGTAGAAATCTTTGCCGAGACGGGTGTCTTCCAGGCTTGCGGGGTACTCGTCGTCGGTGGTGTGGCGAATCTGGATGGAGGCGCGGACCTGTCCCAAGTTGCTCTTGCAGACTTCGTCTTTGGCCTTATACATGGACGCGCCGATGATGGTCTGGCCTTTGCCGTCCTTTCGCGTGCTTCCGCCTTTGCCCATACCTAAGCCGACGTACATCACACCGGCGAGAGCGGCGAGAATGGCAAGAACCACAAGGATTTCGACAAGGCCAAAGCCGCGTTTGGTCTTCATGCTCAGCTCCTTACACGGGCCAAAACCTGCCCGTATTCGACGGGATCGCCATCCTTGACCAAAACTTCTTCAACCGTTCCAGCGATCGAAGATTCCACATCGTTGCCTAACCCGAGTGCGGAGATCACGCCGACGAGGTCGCCAGCCTTGATCTCTTTGCCCACAGCAAGCCCACCTTTCCCAGGCTGGTAATAGCCGACGCAAGGGGAGGTGATCTCCTTGAATGGCGATTCCATTTGAATCACGGCGTCGGATGGAGCATCGGAGGCTTTTGGGGAGGGCTTAGATTTCTTTGCGCTCAGTTTGGCGCAGAATTCGATCTCGCCCGATTCCAGTTCGACCTCGGTGCATCCAAGCTCTCGCGCCACGGAGAGCGCGTGCCGGATTTGATCAAGCTGCAGGTCAGACATGGGCTTTTATTCTACCAGTCGTGAGCCTGGGTGGGAAGGGGCGTTTGGTGGGGTTACAGTCAGGATAGTAAGGAGTAAGGGTTGTAAGGGGTAAGGAGTCTGATGCGCGAGAAAGAACGACAGTCAAACGTGGCCTATTCTCTGCTCAAGCGACCGTCGTTGATCATCGATCTTGTTTTTGCCGCCTCAAGTGCTTCTTCTGTACTCCCTTATAACCCTTACCCCTTACTATCCTTGTCACCTCCTGCGTGATCGAGTACCCTCAAGCCATGATTCGAATTGTCGAAGTTGGGCCGAGGGATGGGCTGCAGAATGAGGCCAATCCGATCCCAACCGAGGTGAAGCTGGCGTTTATCCAAAATCTGCTGAACGCTGGCTTGACCGAGATTGAGGCGACCAGCTTTGTCTCTCCCAAGTGGGTTCCCCAGCTTGCCGATGCCGCCGAGCTTTGGCCTCAGCTTCCTCCGGGTGGGCTCTACAGCGCTCTTGTTCCCAACGTTCGGGGCTTAGAGAGGGCTATGGAAGTGGGCTGTCAGCGGATTGCGCTGTTCACTGCGGCAAGCGATGCCTTCACCGAAAAGAACATCAACATGACCGTGGAGCAGTCGCTTCAAGTTTTTGAGGAAGTGATTGGAACCTTTCGCGCGGTGCATCCCAAGGGGTGGGTTCGCGGCTATGTCAGCACGGCCTTTGAATGTCCTTACGCGGGAAAGGTTGATCCTGCGACAACCGTGGCTGTGGCGAACGCCTTGCACGATCTTGGGGTGGATGAGATCAGTCTTGGGGACACCATCGGCGTGGCTGTGCCTGCCGAAGTGAATCGGCTTTGTCAGGAGCTAAGAGACGGATTCTCTGGCGACTTGGGCAAGATTGCATGGCATTTTCACGACACGCGCGGAACGGCGATTGCCAATGTCGCCGCAACCCTGGAGTGGAACGTCTTTGAAATCTTCGACGCCAGCTCGGCGGGCTTGGGTGGATGCCCGTACGCCAAGGGTGCAGGAGGAAACCTGGCTACGGAGGACCTTGTGTACTTCCTTGAGAGGTCGGGGGTCCCGACGGGGGTCCGCCTGGACCAGCTGTCGCGGGCGAGTTTGCCGGTACTCCAGCTTCTTGGGCGGGGGGCTCAGTCAAAATCTCAACTTGCTGCTTTGGCTTCGGGCGGGTAGCGGCATAGGCTAGGATGACCGCGCAGATGACCGTCAAGCCGAGGGTTGCGTAAAGCTCATCTTTGGTCAGTTTGATCTCATTCCAGTTGACGATGAGGATGACTATCCCAATCGGCACCATCGCAGGCAGAGCCAGACCAAAAAGACCGACAACGCCCATGTATGCGATCAGCACCGGGATCATGACCGTCAGCGTCAGCCGGGTCTTCATTCCGTACCGGAAGAGCGCGATGAAGAACATGCCGAGGAAAACAAGATCGGCCGGCCCGACGTAACCCCCAATCGTGGCTTTGCCGCCGGGGGGTTGAGCTGCCGTGTTGGCGATGGCCGCAGGCACCTGCATTGCTACTGTTGGCAGGAGCTTCGGGGAGACCTTCATGATGGTCTGGGTAAAGCCGACAGGAGTCAGAACCAAGAAGGCATCGAAAAAGCCGAGGAATACGCTGATCGGGACCAGCATATTCTTGTCCTTGATCATCGTGGTCAGCGCAGCTCCAAGGCCGATACACCACACCGTGAGGCCCGACTGAGAGATCGCTCCCAGCACACCCGAGATCGGACCTTGTCCGCCCGTGAGCTGTCGGTCCAGCGCATAAAGACCGAGGTGCGCCACAAGGCCACCGCCCACAAACCATAGCGCGGTCGAGCGTTTCCAGTTGGCGTTGGCTGCAAAGAAGAGCGCGAGGATGGGCGCGCCCATAAAGATCGCTGTGACGAGGAGGTTGATCGGGAGCAGCGCTTTCTCTGGGAAGGTGACATAACCCAGCCCGATACGAAGAAGCGCAAGGATAGCAAGGGTGATGAAGAAGATCCCTATGCCGCCAGGCATGGTTGGATCGGGACGCTGCTCCGATGATTTCTCATCTTCAAAGCTGAATGCGGCTTCAGATTCGGACAAGCGGCTCTCCTTCAACGGTGGGGCGGGATGCGTTCATGGCTCTTCGATAAACCTCCACGACAGCGTTCACCATGGCCTCCGATCCGCGCTCGCGCGCGGTTTGGATGGCCCCTTGGGATAGTCTTGCGTAGAGGGTTTCGTCATTCAAGACGCGAAGCACCGTCTCGGAGAACTCAGCTGGCTCGTTTTTTACCGTAAAGCCGTTCACATCCTGCTCGATAGTTTCGCTCGCCCCGCCGCCAAAGACCGCCACCGCAGGCATGCCGTAGGTCATGGCTTCCTGCAAGACCAATCCTTGAGTTTCGGTGATGGAGCTGAACACAAAGAGATCGCACGCGGCGTAGTATTGGTCAACTTCATTGCGGGCGACAAACCCGGCAAACTGAACCCGGTCGCCAATGCCCAAGCCCCGCACCATATCTCGGGCTTCTTCTCGGTAGGGGCCGTCCCCGACCAGGATAAGGTGTGCGGAAGGGTCTTCCCTCATGGTCAGGGCAGCCATTTCGAACAGTGTGCCAAGGTTCTTTTCCTTCGCAATGCGTCCCACGTAGAGCAACGCTCGCTGATCAGGGCGCAGGCCGAGCTTGGCCCGTGCTTCGGAGCGGTCGATCATCTGGCGTTCGGGCGCACCGGTCGGGATGACGGTGATTGGGGTATGCACCGCATGGCGCCCCAGCCATTTCTTTGCGGCTTCGCTGGGGACGATCACCTGGTCCACCGAGTTGTAATAAAAGTTCGTATGCTTGGCGATTTTGAACCTGATGTAGCGGCGCGGGAAGTAAGGGATGTAGTGCGCGTAGCGGTCGTACAGCGTGTGGTAGGTGGAAACGATGGGAATCTCGTGCGATTCTGCCCAGCGCAGGCCCATAAAGCCCACCGTAAACGGCGTGTGGGTATGGATCACGTCGTACTCATGCTTGCGGAACTGATTCAGGATTCCATGAATAAATGGGCCGACGAGCGGATAGCCTTTTGTCCAAGGCGTTTCTTTGGCCCAGAAGCGGTAAGTGTTTGGATCTGTGTCTTTGTATCCGGGGGCGGCAGCGGTGTAAACATGGACGGAGTGTCCGGCATGCCGCAACCCGCGCACAAGCGCATCGATACTGATGCTCACGCCGTTCAGGATGGGAAGCGCACTGTCCGAGAAGATCGCAATGCGCAACTTCTCGCCGCTCACGGATTTACTCCTCGGGGAAGCGTCCGTGCTCCTCGACGAACCGGATGATATCGCTCAGCCGGAATCGTCGCTGTCCGCCTTTCGTTCGGTGGTGGGAGAGCCATCCTCGGTTAGTGTACCGACGAACCGTCGCCGGGCACACTCCTAATAGACGGCTGGTTTCCTCCAAACTTAGCTCCGGATCGAGCAGTCGGACGATGAGTTCTTCGCGGGTTTCCTTGAAGTCTCCGCCGTAGTAGTTGGCTGTGACGCTGTCGTCGAAGAAGCCGGAAAGGAATTCGATATTGCGCGGGATGGATTCCCAGAGCGATTTCAGGCGAGGGTGGACCGTCTGTTTGGGAGTCGCCTTCGCGGCCTTTCGGGGGCGCGGCGCCCGCATCGCGGTCTTGCGATACTTCTTTGGGGCTTCGAGGACGGCTGTCGATGCGCCGTTCTTATGCTCGGGCCGAAGGTATTCGGAGATTCTGGGGACATCTACGTCGAGGTCTGTATCTACGGTGTTGGGGGTTTGTGTGCGGTTGGGACGGTTGTCCAAAAACCCTTGTTCGATATATTCCAGCGGATCAAATTCCTTCTTTTTCAATCCAAACCTCAACGTGGCAGCAAGGGACATGATACCCCTGCAGGGTCCGTGATTCTTCCGCCGATGGTCACAAAATCAGCATAGAATCGCCGAATGACAAAAACCGGTATCTCTCCTGGATCGCCTCCTTATACGCACGCATGATGGCGTCGTGTCCCGCAAGCGCGCTGATCATCATCAACATGGTCGTTTTGGGCATGTGGAAGTTCGTAAACATGCCATTGACCGCTTTGAAGCGATATCCTGGAAAGATAAAGATATTAGTGTCTTTAACACCGTGTCTGACCGCAGTTCGCGATTCCGCGAAGGATTCGATGGTTCGAACCGCTGTGGTTCCGACAGCAATCACTCTACCTTTACACTGTTCAATCGCGCTGGCCGTGGACTCGGGCATCGTGCACTGCTCGCCATGCATCGTATGATCGTGAACGTTTTCGGCGGTAACGGGACGGAAAGTGTCCATGCCCACGCTCAAAGTGACTTCGGCGAGCTTGACTCCATTAGCTCTCAGGGCATCAAGGATTTCCGGTGTGAAATGCAGTCCGGCAGTGGGGGCGGCGGCACTTCCGCCAGATTCGGCATAGACGGTCTGATAGCGTTCAGGATTGTCCAGGCGGGTGTGGATGTACGGAGGGAGGGGAACTTCCCCAATCCGTCGCAGGGTTTCGCCTGGATTGTCTTGGTCCAAAAGCACGATCCGCTTCTTTCCACTTCCAAGGTCCTCTTCAACCCTGGTTTGTACGCCTCGTTCCAGCTCAACAATCGTGCCTGGTGGGAGGCGTTTGGCAGGCTTGGAGAGCGCTTCATAGCCTCCGCTTTCGTGCTCGCGAAGGATGAGGAATTCGACTTGACCCCCGGTGAGCTTGTGCCCAAATACACGGAGGGCCGTAACGCGGGTGTTGTTGACAACCAAAAGATCTTCGGGCTTGAGAATGTCCAGCACTTCTCGGAAGTGCCGATGGCGAATCTCGCCGGTGGCCTTGTCCAAGTGGAGCAGCCGTGAAGCGGCGCGGTCGTGCAGGGCCTCCTGCGCGATCAGCTCTTCGGGCAGATCGTAATCGTAGTCGATCAGTCGATCCATGCGAAGACCTGTTCGATATCGTGGAGAGAGGCAAGCGTTCCGGGGCTGGTTTTGTCGGCGCTGCGGTCGATGAGAACCGCATGCATTCCAACTCCCCGTGCGCCTTGGACGTCGTCCAGAGGATTATCGCCGATGTGGAGCGTCTCCTCGGGCCTGACGCCCAACTCCTCCAAGGCGTTGGTGAAGATGAACGGCTCCGGCTTTTCAACGCCAATCTCCAGTGAGGCATAAACCTTCTCAAAGTAAGGTTTGAGGCTTAGCTGATCGACCACACGGTGCAGGCTGTAGTCCCAGTTGCTGATGATGGCAAGACGAATACCGCGAGCTTGAAGCCTTTGGAGTGCCGCAAGAGTGTCGTCGAAGAGCCAAAAAATCTTCTGCTCGGGACCATAAAGCCGATCTCGTGCGATCTGCATGACCGCATCAAGGCTGTTGCTGGGGAGGCTGATCTTGCCCATCCAGTCTCGCGTGAGCTCAATCCAAAAGCCGTCGCAAATATCGGGATCGCGGCTGAGGTTGAGCTGCTGATATTCCTTCCATCGACCGTAAAGGATGCGCTCGTACTGCTCGCGGGCGACCTGCTCATCCATGCTGAGCCCCGCTTCCTTGGCACACTCAATAGCGAAGAGCGGCGGGTTCCAATCCGCTCTTACCAGGGTATCGGCGCAGTCGAACGTGATGCAGGTGATCGGCATGGCGATAGGCAGAACTTTACCGCCCAAGCACGGCCTTGAAGCGTGACCGGCCCGAATCTCACACGGATAGGTCGTCGCCTAAGGAGGTGAAGGGTGGAGTGGTAACCTGAGTCGTGAAGCGAGCTATTGTGATTGTGCTTGACGGGGTGGGGGCTGGAGAAGCCCCAGATGCTGCAGAGTTCAACAATCACGACGGGCCATCGACCCTAAAGCATGTCTGGGATACAGTCGGTGGATTTCATGCTCCAAATCTTGCCGCGTGCGGCTTTCTCAAAGCAGGAGGCATCGATGTTGAAGGTGTCGACCCCAATCTCATTGAGAATGGACTGAATTCCCGCTATGGTCGGTTGAAACCGCTGTCAAAGGGCGGAAAGGATTCGGTGACTGGGCATTGGGAAATGATGGGCGTCGTGCTGGATAAGCCCTTTCCGACCTATCCCGACGGATTTCCGATTCCGCTGGTGAAGGAATTTGAGCGTCGGGTCGAGACGCAGACGATCGGCAACCGGGCGGCGAGTGGCACGCAGATTATTCAGGAGTTGGGAAAGCTTCACGTAGAAACCGGTTTTCCAATTCTCTACACGAGCGCAGACAGCGTTTTTCAGCTCGCTTGCCATGAAGGCGTTGTGCCGATAGAGAAGCTCTATGAGTGGTGCAGGATCGCTCGCGAACTGTGTCAAGCCCCCGACAATGTTCAGCGTGTTATCGCCCGGCCTTTTGCAGGAACGGCTGAAGAAGGATTTACGCGCACTGAGCGAAGGAAGGACTTCCCGATTGAAGCTCCGAAGAATCTTGTCGATGCCATTGGGGACGTATATGGAATCGGCGTGGTGCCGGAGCTGTTCAACGGCAGATCTTTCCGCAATATTCCACGAACCCAGAGCAATCGCGAGCATATGGCGAAGCTGCTGGATTCGATGTCTTCGGGCGCGCGCTTTATCTTTGCGAACCTTGAGGACACGGACATGCTGTTCGGTCATCGGAATGATCCGGCAGGATTTGCCAAGTGCCTTGAAGAGTTTGATAAATTCCTCGGCAGCTTTCTTGATCGGATCGAGAATGATGATCTGCTGATCATCACTGCTGACCATGGCAACGACCCCACCACTGCCTCGACAGACCATTCGAGGGAATATATTCCGTTTGCCGCAGTTGGGCTGTCGCTCGCCGCAAAGAGTTTGGGAGATCACGACGGATTTGGATGCGTCGGTGCATCGGTGGCTGCTCACCTGGGAGTGGAATGGACGGCTCCGGGTGAGTCGCTGGTCTAATTTGGAGTGGGACGCTCTGTCTTCTGCGAATAGAATCTGAGCGTCCCACTCTGGAATTACTCGGTGATTCCCTTTGACCGGAAGAACTGTACCGACTCCTGCACCATACTCAGAGCAGGGCGAATGCACGTGTCCAGTTCGATCGAACCGCAATCGACGCCTGCTTCCTTGCATGCAGCCAGAACGGAGTCCCATTGCACAACACCTTCGCCTCCGGCAAGGTAGGTCGGAGGCTGCTTGCCATCGCCATCTTTCAGGTGGACGGCAGGAACGCGTCCTTTCATCTTGCGGACGTATTCGGCAGGGTTGTGCCCTCCATCGAGCACCCAGTAAACGTCGATTTCCGCTTTGACGAGGTCAGGATTCACGGCTTCATAGAAGACATCTAGTCCTGGGCGACCGTTTTCCAGTTCAAATTCGAAAGAATGATTGTGGTAGCCCAGAGTTAGGCCAGCATCCTTCACTCGCCTTCCGATCTGGTTCATCCGCTCGGCGAATACGGCCCAGCCGTTTTCGTAAGCGTCCTTCCCGATCCACGGAACGAAGATGATATAGGTTCCGATCTCTTTGTAAGTTTCGATGGTCTGGTCGAACTGTGTTTCGAGATCGCCGATTCCAACGTGTGCACCGCTGGCTTTCAAACCGTGATCGTCGAGAATTTGGCGGAACTCCTTTGGAGTCCGGTCGTACAGACCCGCCAGCTCAACATAGTTCAAACCCATATCTTTGAGGGCTTTGAACGTCCCGGCTAGATCTTCTGCGCACTGGTCGCGAAGCGTAAAGAGCTGGACAGAGAGTTTCATATGTACTCATTGTGCCCAAGCTTTGCGCTTCGAGTCTATGAAAGCGCTAGTTTCCTTGCAACGGTTCGCCGCTGGCATCGCCGCGCTCTGACGGAGTCGAGCTGTCCGAGCCGCCTGTGCCCTGATTGGATGCGGGCCAAGCATTCATCAGCGAAGCGCTCATCCACGCCTTCGCATCGTTGGCATGGGCATCTTTCCACTCCTGGGTTTCGGTGGCGGCAAGCGACTCTCGGGTCATGTCGGCAATAAAGGCAACTTGACGGCCCGATATTCCACGAAGCACCACTTTCAAGCAGTCAGGATGGCTTTCCAGCGTGGCCTTGCCCAGCTGTGCGGCAAGCTCATGCATGGCTTCGCCTTCCGATCCGATGAATGTCACGATGATGGTCTTTGTTCGTGGGTCTTGAAGGGCACTGATCGCTTTTGAGCCTACGAGGGAAGCCTGGCTGATGGTCTGCAACAGACCGCGGTCTGCATCCGGCATTCCAGAATTTGTCGGTGTGGGCTGCCCTGAATCCGGCATTTCGGCGTCGGTACCCTGATCGCGGGACGAGTTTGTACTGCCGTTGCCTGGGATCACCAGCGGGTCGTTCATTTTGGTTCGCTTGGCGGAACCTTGACTTGCCTTTGAACCGAGAACATAGGCTACGCTCGCAGAGCCGCCGATCAAGATGAGCACGATCAGGACATAAAGCCCGATCTTGGGCTTGCCGCTGGGAAGCCCGATTTGCTTTGCTGTGTTGGCCGCTTCGCGCTCTTGAACGCGCTTTTTAACGTTGCTGAGCTTGGTCTTGATGCTGGAATCGTCAACAAGATCGAGCGCAAGCTCATACCATTCCGCCGCCTGCTCGAGATCGCCTTGCTCGGCCTTCATGTCGCCAAGAAGGCTGTTCGCAGTGGCATTGTTCGGATATCGCCGAAGGATGGAGAGGCAGATATCTTCTGCCTGCTTGTATTCGCCACGCATCCTTAGAAGGTTGGCGCGGGCAAGTTCGGGATAGATCGCCGCGTCGCTGCCTTCGGAAGGCGCATCGTCGTGGGGGAGCGGCGCGCCACAGTCTGGGCAAAATTCCGCTCCGGCCTTGACCATTGCAAAGCAACGGTCGCAAAGGATGACATCTTTACTGGGTTCCTGTACTGCCAAATCCGCCTTCACCCCGCGTAGTATCGTCGAGCTCCTGGGTGATTTTCCATTCCGCCCGGGCTATGGGACAGATCACAAGCTGCGCTATCCTTTCGCCTTTGGAAACTTTGACGACCTCTTGTCCCAAATTGATCATCAGAACCTTAATTTCTCCGCGATAATCGCTGTCGATAGTTCCCGGTGTGTTCACCATCGACAGTCCAAGCCGAATAGCAAGCCCGGATCGAGGACGCACTTGGCCCTCGTATCCAAGGGGAATCGCAACTTTCAGGCCAGTCGGGATCCCTTTCCTTTCCATGGGCTGCAGCTCAAAGTCTTCGGTGCATCGAAGATCCATACCGGCCGCGCCTTCGCTTTCGTAGGCTGGAAGTTGAGCATCGGCGCTGAGCGTGATCGGGATAGTGACCTTGTCCATGGCGTCCCTCATTCTAATCGATTGCTCCTTAACAAGTGTTGCTGCGTGTTTGGTGAGAGGGCTGCTGTCAGACATACTTTGTCTCATGCACGTGCAGCCGCTGGGAGAGAGCGCATGGATTGTCTCCGAACTTGGGGAGCGAGCGGCTTATGAAGTTGCCGATGCAGTGCGTGCATTCAAGGGCAAAGGGATCGTCGATGTTGTCTCCAGCTATGCGACTGTTGGGATTTACACGAACGATTCCGCAATTTCTGCGAGCGACATTGAGCAGATAATCGCTGAAGCCGCTCATGCGCCGGTCTCTGAGGCTCAGCTGCATCAGATTCCGGTTTGCTATGAAATGGGACTTGACCTTGCTGAGGTCGCCTCTATGCTGGATGACGATGCAGAATCGGTTATTCAGGATCATTTGAGCCTGGTCTACCGCTGTTATGCGCTCGGGTTCTGCCCTGGATTTCCCTATCTGGGCTATCTGACGGAGCGACTTTCAAGCATCGGACGGCGATCCAGCCCAAGAACGAGTGTCGAGCCAGGATCGGTGGCGATCGCCAAAGGGCAAACCTCGGTCTACCCTTTGCTTCGGCCTGGGGGGTGGAATTTGATCGGGCACACTCCTTTGACCATCGTGGATGTGGAGGACGATTACTTTCCCATTCGCGCGGGAGACCAGGTGCGGTTTGTGCGCATCGATGAAGCTGAGTTCGGACGGCTGAAAGGGGAACGTCTGTGAAACGGATCGATCTCAATGTGGATATCGGAGAAGGATTTCCGAACGACGATGCTCTGCTTCAGGCTGTGACCTCGGCAAATATCTGCTGTGGAGAGCATGCAGGATCATGGGCGCAGACTGCCGCCACGGTCAAGAAGTGTCAGGAAATGAGCGTTCGCTACGGTGCGCATCCAGGATTTCCAGATCGTGAAGGTATGGGACGGCTTGATCCGACAGAGGATCAGTTGGATGCATACAGAAGCAGTCTGCTTGATCAGGCTGAACGGTTTGTTATGGAGTTTGGGGGAGCGTATATCAAGCCGCACGGGGCTTGGTACAACCTGCTGACCACCCCTTTTGGCAATCGGTTGGGGGATTGGGCGAGGCTGATTGCCTTGGAGATAGCGGCGGAGTATGGGTTGCCTCTGATGCTGCTGGGTGGTTGCCCTTTTGCAAGGCAGCTGCAGGAAAAAGGCGTCCCAGTGATTTCCGAAGGCTTTGCCGACCGCGCTTATACACCTGACGGAAGTTTGGTTCCGCGATCTCAGCCCGCTGCCGTACACAGCGATGAGGCGATCATCCTGAAGCAGGCTGCCGAACTGGCGCTGCGCGTGGACTCGCTATGCCTGCATGGGGACACTGCGGGCTGTGTCGCCTTTGCCAAGCGTGTGCGAGAGTCGCTTTCGGAGCAAGGGTTTGAGGTGGCGCATTGGCCTTAAGAGTCCATTCGGTTTCTGGGGCTGCGAGCGTGCAGAGTGCGCAGACTCTGGGACGACGTCACTTTGGAGTGCCTTACGGCGGCCCTTGGGATCGAGAGTCGCATGCTTTGGCGAATGCTTTGGTTGGCAATGATTCCGACCTGGGCGCGCTGGAGCTTCCCATGTTTGGAGGGGTGTTCTCGTTCTCTCAGGATTGCGGCGTTGCCATCGCTGGAGCCGTGGGTCCTGTCATCGTTAATGGAATCGAGATGGCAAGCAACGCTTCCGTTTGGGTCAAGCCTGGAACGGTGGTTGAGGTTGCGGCCTATACCGAAGGTTCCGTAGCTTACATGGCAGTTTCAGGAGGCGTTGACGCTTCGGCTGGGCTGAGTGTCAAGCGTGGCGATGTACTCGATATTGGATTGCCGGGCGGGCAGGGAATGGCAAAGCCATTTCGGCTCGATCAACCTCCTTCAAGCTTGATGGCAAGGCCACTGCGCGTGATGCGGGGGCCGCAAGCCGAGGCTGGCTTTGAAAGCTTGATGAGAGATGGGGGAGTGGTCCTGGCAGAACGGAGCCGTGTGGGGACTCGGCTTTCGGGAGAGCCGGTCGCTTTTGAAGAGATTCCGAGCGAGCCTGCCTGCTGGGGAGCTGTGCAAGCTACGCCGAATGGTCAACGGATCGTTATTGGACCGGACGGACCGACCATCGGTGGGTACCCCAAGATTGCAGCAGTCATCGCGGCAGACTTGGATCGGGTGGCTCAACTCCGGGAAGGGGAAGCGGTGCAGTTTGCGCTCGTTGAACGCGAAGAAGCCGTCGCAGATTCTGCGACGGCTATTAAAGAGATCGAAAAGAGAGTAAGCCTGCTTCGGGCTCTTGCTCGCGGCGTTTAAGCGGTGCCGGAGCCACAGAAGGCATCCAGGGCGGCAGGCAGCTGCTGTACATCTTCAACGCTAAACTCTTGCGTTTCAATGTAGGGCAACAGGTCTGAGGCCAGACTGCCAAAGCCGGGAGACTCCCATGAACCGAGGACATTGCTCTCGCAGTCGAGCTTGACGAGGCTGAGGCGGAAGCCAGAATACTTGGCGGCATCGCCATCGACCCATCGGAGGCCTTTACTGAGGAGGTCGGGGATAGATGTATAGACTCCGGTCACCTGGCTCTTACCTGTCCGATCAATCTGCTCGGTGACCCAATAAATCTTACGAAACACCATTGTTTGCTCTCTTAGGTGCGCTTTGCGCCTGGAAATGGTACCACCGACCGCCGCCGAGTCTCCTGTAATCAGCATTCCTTCCGAAGATTAAGGACTGGTAATTTTAACAGAGATGCTCCTATGGCTCTATTCGTACGTAAAATGCTTGTCGCGCGAAATAGACTCCGCTATAATGGGGGCATCCCTGAGGTTCAGGGGCATTTATTTTGGTCATCATTTGATGCTCCAACGACCGTGAGGAGGATAGAGGTCTTGTTGGGTTTGGCTAAGAAATCATTGTTTGTATTGGTTGCAGTGGCGGCTACCACGGGCGCTCAGGCGATCACATTTTTCAACATTAATGTTTCCGGCTCGCTTGCTCCGGGCAACTCCGTGAACATTTTTCCGGACAACATCGACTTCCTTTGGAGTCCGCCCGCGACCGTTGGCGATCCTGTGGCTCCGGTACGTTTCGGAAACATCATCATCACCTACGAAGCGATGGACACCACGCCGATGAACCAGATGGTTCTCAGCGTGCTTGGCGGTTTGCTGGGCAGCGGTACGATCATCGTTAACGAAGTCATCGAAGACATGGGCCCGGGAGGCGGCACGCTTGCGAGCGGCGGCGCCACCCTGACAGCGGGCAACTGGCTCCCACCTTCGTACACTCAAACTTTCAACTTCAGCCATTCGGCAACGCATATCAAAGTGAAGAAGACTTTCACCCTTCTTGCGCCGGATAGCCGAGAGGAGCAGGTGATCGACCTGGCTTCGATCAGTCTTGTTCAGCAGAAGATCAACCAAGTTCCAGAGCCGGCAACAATGGCCGCGCTTGGACTTGGGGCAGTAGCTCTGGTTTCTCGCCGACGGCGGCGAAAGTAAGGGCTCAAAGGTCCGCAATATGAGGAATGGGCGGTGGAATGACCGCCCATTCCTGTTTTATTAAGAGCTGGTAGAAATATGGGGTTTTTGCCAGTTTGGCAAGCGTTTCGAGCGGTTGGTTCCCAGCTTGCTTATAATCGTAGGAGTCGGTCGGAGCGTTTCTGACTGGTGTTGGGCGGAATTAGGAGAATCATTACTCGTGAAGCATTGGCGCATTCTTTCGGCAAGCACGGTTGTACTTGCGATGTCGGCGGTCAGCTCGGCGATCACCTTCAGCAACATTTCCGTGACGGATAATGTTGGCAACGTTCTTGTGAACGGCTTTTCGGTGAATCCCGGCACGAACGATATCGATTTCCTCTTCCCCAATGCCTTCGTGGGCGATCTTCCAGCTTCGTTGCGTTCGGGAACGATCACGATCACTTTCGAAGCGAATTCCGGTCCGAGCCTTGCGATGAACTCTGTGAACCTCAGCGTGCTTGGAGCCACAGCTGGCTCGGGCATTGTGGGAGTTTCGGAGCAGGTGGATGACCTTGTGAACCCTGGAGTGATCGGCAGCTACAGCACGAACAGCAACTCTACGCCGCTCCCGATTTCACAGTTCATCACGTTTACGCGCAACAGCACCCATGTGAAGGTGACCAAGACGATCCGACTTGATGCCGAGGATACGGGTGTGCTGGATCTTGCACAGGTCAGCCTGGTTCAGCAAAAGTTCAACACCACACCGGTGCCTGAGCCTGCATCGCTTGCGGCTCTGGGCGTCGGAGCCTTTGCCCTCATTCGCCGTCGTCGAAAGAAGGCCTAAACCAATTCCTCTAAAACGATGCTCTGCCGAAGGTTCGCCTTCGGCAGAGCATTTTGTTTGCGTTTGGCCCAATGCAATGCCCTGCACAAACGTATACTAAATGAGCGCCATGATCGTTAAGTACGACTCTCCGTTTGATATCTCTAAAGACTTCGAGCCAAAGGGCGACCAGGCGCAAGCCATTGAGGGCTTGCTGGACGGCTTGGATTCCGGCTATCGGTTCCAAACGCTCTTGGGCGCAACGGGTACGGGAAAGACATACACCATGGCGAGCGTTATCGCTCGATCTCAGCGGCCCGCGCTGGTGATGGCGCATAACAAAACGCTGGCGGCACAGCTATGCCAGGAGTTTCGGGCGTTCTTTCCAGACAACGCCGTTCACTATTTCATCAGCTATTACGACTACTATCAGCCGGAAGCGTATGTGCCGCAGTCGGACACATACATTGAGAAAGATTCCAGCGTGAACGAAGAGATCGACCGGCTTCGCCACGCAGCCACTCAGGCGTTGTTGGAGAGGCGCGACGTGGTCATCATCGCTTCGGTGAGCTGTATCTATGGTCTTGGTTCGCCGGACGTTTATGCCGAATCGGTCATCACCTTCGAGAAGGGACAGCCGATTGCCATGGATGCCGTGCTGCAGCAACTCATCCACATGCAGTTCACGCGCAACGATATTGTTCTGGATCGCGGCACGTTCCGGGTTCGGGGCGATACGCTCGAGATTCAGCCCAAGGATGAAGAGATCGTCACGCGAATTGAGTTCTTCGGGGATACGGTTGAGCGCATCCGGCTGTTCGATCCGCTCACGATGGAGGTTCTGGATGAGCCTACTCGGGTGAGCATCTTCCCAGCGACCCACTATGTGACGCCTTGGGAAAAGATGGACGACATCATCGTGCTCATCGAAGAGGAAGCGGAAGCACGGGTGAAGAGCTTCATTGCGGAGGGCAAGCTTTTAGAAGCTCAGAGGCTCCGGCAAAGGGTTGATTTCGACATTGAGATGATGCGCGAGGTCGGCTACTGCAGCGGCATCGAAAACTACTCGCGATACTTTGACGGACGCGAGCCGGGAACGCCTCCTTACACGCTGTTGGACTTCTTGCCGAAGGATGCGGTGATCTTCATTGATGAGTCCCATCAGACGATTCCACAGGTACGGGCGATGTACAACGGCGACCTTCAGCGAAAGTCGGTGTTGGTGGATTACGGATTCCGACTGCCGAGCGCGTTGGATAACAGGCCTCTGAAGTTCGATGAGTTCCTGCAAAGGGTGCCGCAGGTCGTTTTTGTGAGCGCTACGCCTGGACCGTTCGAGCACGACAACCAGTCGCAAGTGGTGCAGCAGATCATTCGTCCGACATACATCATCGACCCTGAGGTTGAGATTCGACCGACGAACAGACAGATTGACGATCTTATTCACGAGATTCAGGAGAGAGTTGCCAAGCAGGAACGCACCTTGGTCACGACCCTGACCAAGAAGATGGCTGAGGACTTAACGGGCTATCTGCAAGACCTTGGCGTGAAGGTGAACTATATTCATTCAAACGTCCATTCGCTGGAAAGGCCAGAGATTCTGCGCGATCTGCGGTTGGGCGTTTACGACGTCGTCGTAGGCGTCAACTTGCTCCGAGAAGGCTTGGACCTGCCCGAAGTCACTCTCGTCGCCATTTTGGATGCCGACAAGGAAGGCTTCCTACGCTCCGAGACATCCTTGGTCCAAACGATTGGTCGTGCGGCTCGAAACGTCGGCGGCAAAGTCATTCTTTACGCGGATAACATCACAGGCTCGATGCAGCGAGCCATCGACGAGACGAATCGACGTCGAAAGATTCAGTCCGATTACAACGAGGCTCACGGCATTTCGCCGCAGACAGTCAAGAAAGAAGTGCGGGAAACGATCCGTGCTTATGGAGAGGACGCTGTCTCCGAGGTTGCGGGACAGTATTCAGATGAGATCGCAAGCAAGATTGGCGCGGACGGAGCCCCCGTTCGCGTGGAGGACATCCCCTTGCTCATTGACAGTCTGGAAAAGCAGATGAAGAGCTTCGCCAAGGCCATGGAGTTTGAGAAGGCAGCTCAGATACGCGATGAGATTGTGGAGCTTCGATCCTGGCTCGGCGCATCTTCCGGAAAGATCGGTCAGGGTAAGCGCAAAAGACCAATGGGATCGCGACGCTAACAATATTCAAGAATTGTTTAAGAGAGCCCGATAATCCTACCGGGCTGTATGGAGTTTTTAGAACTCATTCTTGGAAGGGCAGAAGATAAGCCGGTGTTCGTACCCGAATTGGGTGCGCGCCTGCCTTTTGCGCTTGTGCAGGCATCGGAGAAGCGTGTCTTCGACTTTTATTGGATGCAAGGACATGTCCTCATCCATGCCGCGCTGGATCGCATCAAGCGATCTGAACCGACTGACGCGGCAACCGTGACCCTTCTTGCTCCTGCATTTGCACAGCTGCTCCAGACCACGCCAAACGAGCCTCATGGAGGCAAAGACCCGAATTCTGATTCGCTGTCGAGCGGGCTTGGAAGGGACCTTTACGATCTCGCGCTGGATGTGGCGGGCTTTGGACGACAGCTGAACACCGCTTTGAACGGTCGCTTGTCGCATTACGGGGCAGAAAGGAACGAGATCAAGCGTGCAGATCAGGCACTCCGAGAAGGACTGCGGGAATTAGCCTCGGAACGCAGAGAGCTTTTCCGCGAAGCTGAGGATCTTTACAAACGTGCCGTGGCAACCGACGCAGGGAATTCCGATGCGCTGACGTGGATGCTCTTAGGCTGGCTCCGCTGGAGACTGGACGGACAGCTGACTGAGTCTGCCGAATTGTGGAATCGCGCGCTTCAGGAGCGTGGCATGACGAAGGACGGCATTACTGCGATGATCGCCCGACTGTCCGCTTTTGCCAGCGCGGAAATGGGAAATCCTGAGGAAGCGTTTATCAAGCTGGTGAAGCTTGGCAACGCCTGCTCGAACGGATTCTTGCTTCTTGAAGCTGCAACCTACGGCTTTAAGGCTGGCCACGCCGCAGAGGCGAAACAGATTCTTTCGACCGTTGTCACGCGACATCCCATCCTTACGGTTTGGGCTGCGGGCCAAGAATTTGCCGATCAGGGAAGGTGGGCAGCATGATCGAGCTTTTGAGAGAAGTGGCTCCTGAAGCGATGCAGCAATGGCATCGAACACGCGAGATTAAGCTCGCCGAGTGGCGGTCGTCATGCGAGCTCGTGAAAGCGGCTCTGGGCAAGGGTGGGCTCAAGACAAAACTCCCCGCAAACCTTGATGTTGAGGCCTTTGCTGCCGCAGAGGATCAGCCCGGCTTTTTTGAAACAGCCTATCGCTCAAGCTCTGTGGCCGATCGATCTCACGATGTAATGAAGCATGGGCGCGATTCGGTCACGAAAGAGCTTGATAAGAGTGTTGCCCTGGTTAAGCGCATTCGAGCCGAGATTGCCAATATTGACGATTGGAAGCTCCAAGCCGCCGAGCCTCAGCGGTTGGCCGTTCTTCAAGAAGAGGGACACATGCGCGACGAACTGGCAAAGTACGACCGAATGGCAGATGATTCAGACCGTGGCTTTATGGCGAGCGCGGGTATCGGGTGCGGCTTTGGCGCCGTCGCTTTGATCGCTCACATTGCCCTCACCATCATGGGCACGGGAGGCTTCCTGAGCGGAATCGTGCTCTATGTTGTCCTTGGGCTTTCGATCTTGCCTATCGTCATTGGTCTCGGTCTTCAGCTTGCCAAAGGCGCACAGCGTGCTTCGGTTGAAGCTCAGCTGTATGCTGTGGTGAAGGAGGCCCGCAAGGTGTATTCGCACGCTTGCGATGTGGCAGAGAAGCAGGCCAGGGAACAATTCAAGAAGCTTATTGAAGAGGTCAAGGATGCTGAGCAAAAGCACGCAACGCTGGTCGATGCGTACAGAATGCTTGGAAACGACCCGCCCTCCGCGCTCTTGCTGCCAGATTCGGGCAAGGCCGCCGCTTAGGGAGCAACGCGCAGCTCAATCCGCGTAAGATAGCGAAAGGGAACGGATGACCATCCGTCAGATCTTCGACTATGCGCACCCAACTTTCGATTGCCTTGCTTTGCTTGTCGGTCTGTGCTTCTCAGGCTGCCGAATACAGGTTCAAACCCTTGCCCGATACCAAGACGGGCGAGATTCAGATCAAGCTCGCTTCAGGCACATCGAAGCAGTTTCGACTCCCTGCCTGGTCTCCCGGCGACTATGAGCTGTTCAACTATGGCAAGAATGTGCTGACCATCAAGTTCTTGAGGGATGGCAAGGAGGTTGCCGGCCTGCAAGGCTCAGACCCGAATCTCTGGACAATCGAAGGCGGTGCGGATGAAGTGGTCTATACCGTCAAGCCCAGTCGCGGCAACTTTACCGTGAACCTGCGCGTGACACCTGAAGAAAGCTTTGTCAGTCCCAGTGCAGTGTTCGGCTGGTTTGATGGGCATGCAAAGGAAAAGCATCTCTTGCGTCTGCCTGTGGATAAGGGATTTGCGGTGGAGTGTCCACTCGCTAAAGGCACTCGCTCGCCTGAGGGTGAGGCTCGCTATGTTGCCGACAATCTTGACGAGCTTCTGGATTCCCCTTTTGTGATCAGCAAGAAGCTGCTGGTTCAGAACTTCGACGTGATGGGGAAGAAGCACGCGATTGCGGCCTTTAACAACAGTGCAGGCGTGGACCTGGAGAGTTACGCAAAGAATGGACGGGCGGTGGCAGAGCAAGCCTACAGGCTGTTTGGAGAGTTGCCATATGACCGATACATCTTCTTCCTGGATTTTGGCGGCGGTGGGGGTGGACTGGAACACATGAACAGCACACGCATTGGCGCTTACAGCAAGAACGGCTCTGGCGCGGCGGGGATCATGTTCCACGAGTATTTCCATGCCTTCAATGTCAAGCGCATCCGTGCAAAGGCTCTTGGCCCGTTCGATTACACTAAGCCGGCGATGACGGGCACGATCTGGTGGCTGGAGGGCGTGACGGACTATTACGCCGACGTCTTGCAGGCACGAGCCGGCATTATCTCGCGCGATCAGTTTTTGAACGAGATGCTGGGAACGCTGCGCAGTCTGGGCAATAACAGCGCGAGTGAAAAGGTTTCTGCGGACGAAGTCAGTCGACGAGTCTGGGAAGTGCGCGGGAGCTTTGGCTTCCAGGGGCTGAGCTACTACGAAAAGGGCAAGGGAATCGGGTTCATTCTTGACTTGGCGATTCGAGCGAAGTCGAAAAATAAATATTCTCTGGATGATGTGATCCGGCAGCTCTATGAAGAGTGCAAAGGCGGAAAGCCGGGTTATGAGGATGCACGCATCCGGGAACTCTGCGTCAAATATGGCGGCCCCGAACTTGGTGCGATCTATGACCAGTGCGCGATGAAGGCTCAGCATCTTCCTGCGTCAGAGGTTCTTTCGATGGCTGGATTTGCCGTGACCGACCGCGGGATTGTCGATGATTCCAGCAAAGCGGGAGCATTAGGCCCGACGTATCCGTTCGATTTGCGCGGGAAAAACGTCTTCAACCCATAGATGGCGTTTCACGATCCACATTGGCCGAGGGCTTCGGCATGGCTTCAAGGTGAAATCCTCGACCCAGTGCGGGGAAGCATGGGTGTCCTTGGCGTCCCCTTGAACCACTCGATTACGCCTGGGCATTGCGATCAGGCTCCGCAGGCGATTCGGGATGCACTGTTTCGGCTGAGCACATACAGTGTGTGGCACGAGCGCGATATTCGGCAGATCTCTGTTCAAGACTTCGGCGACGTTCCCGTAGCAACATCAAGCCCTGAGGAGGCTTTAGCGCCTATTAAAACCACGCTCCGACGCTCCTTGCCGCAGGTTGAGGCCATGGTGCTCTTTGGCGGCGACAATGGGATCGCGCGACCCTGCGTTCATGGGCTGGATATTCCACTGGAGCGTGTAGGCGTTGTTACACTCGATGCTCATTTCGACCTGCGCGAAACTGCGGGCGGGCTTATGAACGGCAACCCGATTCGTGCCCTCCTCGAAGACGGCCTTCCTGGAAAGAACGTCGTTCAGATTGGGATTCAGGAGTTTGCAAACTCAGCGGCTTATCATCAGATTGCCAAAGACGCAGGCATTCGTATCATCCACATGCATTGGGTGAAGGAGCATGGCGTCGGCAAGTCGGTCAGACAGGCATTCGACGGTTTGGCGGGTGTCGTCGATGCTATCTACTTTGATCTGGATGTCGATGTGCTCGACCGTGCATATTCCCCGGCGACACCTGGCGCACGCCCAGGCGGCCTCACTCCAGAACAGATTTTCGAAGCGGCCTATGAAGCTGGGCGGCATCCAAAGGTGAGGGCGATGGACCTTGTGGAGATTGATCCGAGCAAGGATATCAATGATGTGACCAGCCTTACTGCGGCGACCTGTCTGCTTCACTTTGCGTCGGGATTGATTGAGCGGTCGGAGAATCGTCAGTGAGTCGCTTTGCGGTGATCCACGCCGGACAGCTAGTGACCTTGCACGGCAAACCGGGGGCTCGGCGCGGTCCGGAAATGAGCGATCTGGCGATCATTGAAGATGGCGCCATGATCGTTCGCGATGGACAGATTGAAGCCGTCGGCGCTACAGACGAGCTTGCCCCCCAGTTGCCTGGGGTCGTGATCGACGCCAAAAGCGGCGTCGTGACTCCTGGGTTTGTGGATGCGCATACCCACTCGGTTTTCGGGAGCAACCGCTGCAATGAATTCGAGATGCGCTGTCAAGGGGCAACCTATCAAGACATCGCGGCATCGGGGGGAGGAATTCGGTCCTCCATGCGGGCGACCCGCGCAGCATCTGAAGATGAGCTTTTTGCACTGGCATCCGAGCGCGTGCAGCGGTTTTTCGAGCTCGGGACGACGACGATCGAATGCAAGTCCGGCTATGGGCTGAGCTTGGAAGATGAGCTGAAGATGCTCCGTGTGATTCGACGCATTGGTCAAGAGACCAAGATGACGGCGATTCCGACTTTACTTGCCGCACACGCCGTGCCCCCAGAATTTGAAGGCCGAAAGGGGGAATATCTCGACCTGGTTTGCGATGAGATCATTCCCACCGCTGCCGAAGAGGGATTGGCAGAGTATGCGGATGCCTTTTGCGAAGATCGGTACTTCAACGAAGAGGATGTTTTTCGTGTGGCGATGGCGGCGCAGAAGCACGGCTTGAAGCTTCGGCTGCACGTCGACCAGTTGACCAATGGCGGAGGCGCGGCCTTGGCTGCCGAACTGGGCGCTACTACTGCGGATCATCTGGAGCAGACCGATCAGGCGGGCATTGAGGCGCTGGCGAATTCGGAAACGATACCGGTTTTGCTTCCTGCTTCGGTCTTCATGCTACGGCTGCAGAAGTATCCAAACGCCCGAGCGATGATCGACGCCGGATTGCCTGTAGTCTTGGCTACAGACTTCAACCCGGGCTCATCGCCAACCCAGTCGATTCCTTTCATCATGACTCTGGCAAGTCTGAAGATGGGAATGTCGGCGGCGGAAGCGATGACTGCCGTGACCGTGAACGCAGCTGCGAGCCTTGGCTTGCTCAAGGATCGAGCCACGCTTGAGGCAGGCAAGAGAGCGGATTTTGCAGTTTGGGACGTCAAGGATTACCGAGAGATCCCTTACTGGGCTGGAAGTGTCTTGCCATCCGCAGTGTACGTTTCCGGCGAAAAGGTGGTCTGAGGGATTCCTTTTCCCGTACGGCTCTGTGCAACATGAGCGCAATGGACAAACCTGCCGCTCCTCATGATCTTCGCATAGAGCACCTGACGTATACATTCGGCATCGACATTGCCGTCCCAAGATTCTCGTGGAAGCTGCCTTGGACGCACACAGACGCACGGCAGGCTGCGTATCAGGTTCAAGTTTATGCGGGCGAGGCGAGCATTTGGGATTCGGGGGAAGTGACATCCGATCAGAGTCACCTTGTGGAGTACGCGGGTCCGGCGCTTTTACCCAAAACGGGATATCGCTGGCATGTGCGAGCCAAGCCAGAAGGTGGGAATTGGAGCGACTGGAGCGAGGCAGCTATCTTCGAAACGGGCTTCTTAGGCTCTCGTTGGACGGGGGAATGGATCGGGCCGTCCTGGTACGGAACGCAGAAGACCTCTGCACCTAGCCCCTATCTTCGCAAAGAGTTTGCACTGTCCCAAAAGCCCGTTCGCGCGAGGCTTTATCTTTCCAGCCTTGGCGTCTTTGAAGGCTGGCTGAACGGTGAGCAAGTGGGGAACGACGTCTTAGCCCCTGGCTGGACAGACTACACACAGCGTGTTTACTATCACACCTTCGACGTGACGGATCTATTGCAGGAAGGTGCAAACGCCATTGGCGCGATTTTGGGCGATGGCTGGTTTTGTGGCCATGTTGGACTTGCCGCAAGGGAGCAGTATGGAGATCGGCCGTATCTGATGGCTCAGCTTGAAGCTGTGATGCCAGATGGGCAGGTCATAACGGTCGCTACAGGTTCCGATTGGCAGTGTTCACAGGGCGGCTATCTGCAGGCTGACATTCTGATGGGCGAGGTGTTCGATGCCAACCGAGAGCCTGCTGGCTGGTCAAAACCTGGCTTCGACGCGGCTGGTTGGGAGTCTCCCGTGGTCGGGGCGAACGTCTCGCCCAAATTGATCGGGCATTCGCGTCCTCCGATTCGGGAAGTGATCACGCTTCAGCCCAAGGCAGAACCGAAGAAGCACAACCTCTGGATGGGACCGAAGTGGATTGTCGATTTTGGACAAAACATGGTCGGTTCTGTCAGGGTGCGCCACAAAGCCGCTAAGGGCACCGTGATGACGCTCCGGTTTGGCGAGATGCTGAACCCCGACGGAACGCTTTATATCGAGAATCTGCGAGGGGCCAAGCAGACCGACGTTTATGTTTTTCGTGGCGATGAGGAGGGAGAGGTTTACGAGCCTCGCCTGACATTCCACGGTTTCCAGTACTTGGAGATTTCTGGGATTGAGGAGCCTCCGGCAGAGATTGAAGGCGTTGTTCTCTGCAGCGATCTCGAGCAAACCGGTGAGTTTTCTTGTTCGCATCCACTCATCAACCAGCTGCAGAGCAACATCGTTTGGGGTCAGCGGGGGAACTTCCTCGATGTGCCCACCGATTGTCCACAGCGCGATGAGAGGCTGGGCTGGACGGGGGATGCGCAGGCTTTTGTGGCGACAGCGGCCTTCAACATGAATGTCGCCCCGTTCTTTTCCAAGTGGCTTCAAGACCTGGCTGACTCGCAGAAAGCAGACGGTCGTGTTCCTCCGGTTGCGCCCCACCCCAGCATTCGGGTTGTTCCTGACGATGGAGGGCCGGGATGGGCGGATGCGATGACGATCTGCCCGTGGGCGATCTACGAAGCATATGGGGACAAGCGGCTCCTTGAGGAGCTTTATGAGCCTGTTTCGAACTATGTGGGATTCTTGGAGAAAACCTCGCCTGGGCATATTCGAGCCTTGGCGAGCAGTCCGCTATTCCGCGGCTTTGGCGACTGGCTGAGCATTGGCGCCGACACGCCCCTGGATTTGATAGGGACGGCGTTTTACGCACACTCACTGAGACTTGCGCGGGATATCTCTACTGTTGTTTCTCCGGCGGATACTTCTTCCTGGGAGACGAAGCGTCAGGCGGTCGTTCAAGCCTTTAGGGATCGCTATGTGACGCCCGACGGCTTGATCGTAGGTCAGACGCAGACCTCTTACGTGCTCGCGCTTGCGTTCGGCCTTTTGCCGGAAGAGATCGTCCCGAATGCCCTGCAAGAGCTCGTCGACGACATCGGACGCAGAGGCTGGCTTCTGACTTGCGGCTTCTTGGGCACCTGTCTGCTTCCTCATGCCCTCTCCGAAAACGGGAGGCCAGACGTCGCATTCCGGCTGTTGCTGCAGACCAAATGCCCCAGCTGGCTTTATCCGGTGACGCAAGGGGCGACGACGATCTGGGAACGCTGGGATGGCTGGACGAAGGAGAAGGGTTTCCAGGACCCTGGCATGAACTCATTCAACCATTACGCTTTCGGGGCAGTGGGCTCTTGGCTTTATCAGAAGCTGGCTGGCATCGCGACGGGAACTGAGCCAGGATACAAGCGGTTTACGCTAAAGCCTCATCTGGGCGGCGGGCTGACCCATGCCGAAGCGACCTATGAGGGGCCTTATGGACGGATCGCAAGCCGCTGGAAAGTGGACGGCGAGCGTCTGGAATGGGCCTTCGAGATCCCGGCAAACAGCTCTGCCGATGTCTGGATTCCCGCCGGGGAAGATGATCGGGTTGAGCTTGAGGGCGGTGCTGATTTCGCCACTGATGGGCTATGGAGAAAAGGAAGTCTGGGAAGCGGAAAGTATCGCGTTACTGTGAGCGGCCCAGGCATTTTGGGACTCTCCCAAAGAGGCGCGCCAGAGTCCTGATGTTTTGCTGGAACCCGGTCTGTTCAATTCCCGTATAACTTAGGGCTCGTCGAATCAAGGTAAAATGGTTCGATCTATTGCCGGATTTCCGGCTTTTTGCTTTGGGAGTTTCAGACCAGTATGATCTATCGCCCGCTCCGCTATGAACTGCTTATGAAAGCGGCGGACCTGTATGACGTGCGCGCAAGGCGCATGTTCAATGGTATGGGCGTGTACAACGGGGAGAAGATGTTCGCCTTCTTGTATGAGGCGGAGGTCGGTCTGAAGCTATCGCCTGAAGATATGGATGAAGCGCTTCAATTGCCCGGTGCGGAACCTTTGCGTCCAGATCCTGCCGCCGAACCGATGAAGGAGTATGTCCGACTTCCCCAGGATGTCTTGGAGAACTTCGATTCGTTTGTCCAGTGGGTTAGACGCAGCGCAGACTACGTCGCGCGCAAGCAGAGCAAGGTTTAGCATCCGCGCAAGAAGAGAAGGTGCCGGGTGCGAAAAAAACGAATACTGCTTTATGGGACAGCGTCCCTTGCCTGCTTAGGCATTATTGGCTGGCTTCTTTGGAGTCTGTGGCAACATCGTGTGCCTTACCTTGAGGCCGCGCGAAGGCTTGATGCTACAACGAAAGAAGCTCATGCGCTAGGCATTCCCCTTTCTGTTGAGGAACTCCAGCCCCGCAAAGGCCGGTCGGCTGCTCAGAATGCGGCTGAAGACTATCGCCGAGCCACGTTGCAGATTTCCGCTTCTGGAGTTCGCATCCAGGGCGCGGCGGGAATCCCCGTAGGCTCCTTTGTGCTTTCAGGCGGCGACTCCGAGTTTCTGCAAAGCGCACAGCAGGCGATTAAGCTGACTCAACTCCCCCAGAAATCGCTCTTTGCTGCCTTTCAAAAGGAATATTGCGACTTCGAACTGGACTATAAAGGAGCCGTCGGAATGGACTCGCTCTCCGTGGTTGACCTCCGCCCGATGAACTATGTGTTCGGCGCCCAGGCTCTTTTCGCCGCTCAAAAGGGCGATGTGGACACAGCTCTGAGCAATATCCGAAGCATAGGCCGCATGCGCCAGCAGCTCGTCGAAGATCCAGCCATGGCGCGTGCATTGCTGTCGGTGAATGGCGACTCCGCCGCCCTTGTGATCTTGCCCATCATTCTGGAGAAGCTGGGAGAGAAGCCGGAGGTCATCGCCAAGACGCGCGCGCTGCTGCCAGAGCTTATGCCCACGGTCACATTCGAACATGTCTACCGAGCCGATCTGTACTCAAACATGCGCGACATTGAACTCCTGAAAGAGCCATTGCCGCGCACGGCGAGCAACCGTCAGCGGAGAATGCGCGACGAGCTGCTGGCGGACTATGTGCCTGTCGACCTGCTTGTTGAGGCGTATCAGGAGAGGCTGATAAGATTCTGGATCAATGCCTTCGAGTCGATCCGGAAGCACCCGAATGATCCCATCGGGTGCGCCAAGGATATTGATCAGCTGATCTTGGACTACAACAAAACATCGGGTCCTGCCGACGAGTACGCGTCGCGCCTCGTGCCCAGCAATCACTGGAACGTCAGTTTTAACCTGGTGCGCCAAGCAGGGCTTGTTGCGCTGATTGAGTCGTATCTCCGAATCACGGAGTTCAAGCTTAAGAATGGTCGCTTGCCCAATGATGGTGAGATCAAGCTGGCTGAGGACCCGTTCACGGGAGAGCCTGTCGCCTATAGGCGCACAAATGGGGGCTATAACATCTTCTGCCAGACAGGTACAAACCCTTCGACGGGCGGGCCAGCGGCTCCGCTCGGGCTTTCCTATCCTGGCCTGGAGATGGTGACCTTTGGCGGTCGTGGCGCGATGGGAACGCTTCGGCGCTAAGCGATCAGTTTGGGCTGATCCAGTCGGAAAGGTCGGTATGCCGGAGGCGTCGCGGCTCCTCGGGGGATCGCAACCGCGCCCTCAATTCGTCAATCTGCAACAGTTGCTGCTCCAGAATCGGGATGATGCGCGAAAGGCGTTCCAGGCTGTCAGTGGTTTCCAACAGCGACTGCTTGTCCCTATTCTCGATCGGAAGCAGGTTGGCAATGGTGAACGAGAGCGACATGGGATCGCTTGGGTAGATCACCTGGACATTGAATCCTGGCCGAGCGATGAGGCCTTCTACCAGCATTTGAAAATCTTCACGAGCCCTCATCATCAATGCGTCGGTGCGGGGAGAATCCTCCGCATCGGCTTCAATGACGGGCTCAACATGCCCGACAAGGTACGGCTTGCTGTCATCGAGCCTGCGGATGCGGAAGCGATGTTCTCCCTGCACCTGAATATCGAGGCGTCCGTCGTCGTAGGAATGTAGGTTCGTGATGCGTACGGCAGTGCCCACAAGATAGGGCTCTACGTGCGGATCGGTTTCTATGCCCGAACGAATCAAGACGATGCCGAAGGCGCGGTCGCTTTCCATGCAGTCATGCACGAGCTGGCGATAGCGTTGCTCGAAGACGTGAAGCTGGATCGATGCAAACGGAAACAGCACCGTTTCGAGCGGGAAAAGCGGCAATTCTTGAAGCTCTTCGGGCATCTGATCAAATTATGACCGGGTTTTTGATAAGAACTCGCGATAGGCCCGTGAACCTATCTCATCCGAACCCTGTCAAAAGGTAAGCTGTCGGGGCAATTTTTCGATGGAAGTGCATAGCAATACGATGTCTGGAGCAATAGACTTTGACCTGCCCAATGATCCAGCCGAACTAAAACGGCGGCTGACTGCGGCGATTCAGAAAATTCAGGAGCTGCAAACGCAGGTCAAGCAGGCTCAACAGAAGAGTGAGAGCCAGCCTGCGCGAGGCGCTGTTGACGCTGGGATGGACGTTGCGCCGATCAATGAATCGGATGTAACGCTCAGACGGCTTGTGCAGCGAATCGCCATGATTCTCCAAGCGGAGAAGATCGTGATCATGTTCTATGATCGCGAGCAAGGCGACCTTTGCGGCATCTCACCCTCATACGGCATTGAAGAGAGCAGGCTGACGCACTTCAAAGTGCGAGCTACGCAAGGCGTTTCGGGACAGGTTTTCCGCGACGGCGAGCCCGTGATCTTCCACGATGCTACCAACGACCCCCGAACGCAGAAGGACCCGTTCTCGCTCTTGGGCGTTCAGAATGGCGTCACCGTCCCGCTGGTGCTTGAGCGAAGAGACGAGGAGAACCGCGTTGTTGAAAAGACGACGATTGGTGTTCTTCATGCCTTCAACAAGCGTCACGGCGAAGATTTCAACGAAGAGGACGTGCGGCTTCTGGAGCGCATGGCGAAGAACGTCGGTTCTATCATCGCCAACCTTCAGCTGTACCGAGAGGTTTTGGAGCAGCGCGAAGAGCTGCAACAGACGTTCGAATCGCTGACAGCAGGCTTGATCCTGGTCACAGCCGAAGGCAAGATCACCCAGATGAACGCCTCTGCTCGCCAGATTTTTGGTGTCGGCAGCGACGCTCTTGGCAAGCAGTATCACGACGTGATCAATGCCGAAGAGTTTAAGTCGGTTTATGATTCGGCGCTGCGCGGCGAAGACCCGCGGCAGGACATCACCACACACATCGGCGGAACCGAGCGGCACTACCAGATGCAGGCCGCGCTGGTCCGCAGCGAAGAGGGCAAGGAGATTGGTGTCGTCTTCATTCTCAACGACATCACCGAGCTGCGCAACATCGACAAGATGAAGTCCAGCTTCGTGGCGATGGCGTCGCACGAACTCCGAACTCCGCTGACCGCGATCAAAGGATTCTCCACCACGCTTCTTGAAGGCGTCGAGGACGCTCTCTACTCGGTCGATGAGCAGAAAGAGTTCTTGGGAATCGTCGTCCAGGAATGCGACCGACTGCGCCGCCTTATCGACGACCTGCTGAACACAGCACGAATCGAATCGGGCGAATCGCTGAAGCCGAACTACACCGAAGTGGATATGAACACCCTGGTCAACAAGGTTGTGACGATCCAGCGGCAGGCGACGACCAAGCACACGATCGTTGCCGATGTGAAGGGCACTCTTCCGGTCATGGTGGGCGACGAGGACAAGCTCGATCAGATTCTGACGAACCTGCTGAACAATGCGATCAAGTATTCGCCAAACGGCGGACAGATCACAGTTCATGCAAAGGTGGAAGGCGACGAGCTTCTGATGTGCGTCCAAGACCAGGGCATGGGTATCCCGAAGGATCATGTTGCGAAGGTCTTCGAGAAATTCCACCGTGTGAACAACGAAGACAACCGAAAGATCTACGGAACCGGCCTCGGTCTGTATCTGGTCAAGCACCTGGTTGAGCGCGTCCACATGGGCACGATCTGGTGCGAATCCGAAGTCGGCGTTGGGTCTCAGTTCTGGTTCAAGATCCCGACCAACATCGATATCGAGAAGGCGAAAGAAGTCAACTCGTAAGGGCTATAGGCGCTTGACAAAGGGCGTTGGGTTTAGAAACCCAGCGCCCTTTTTGCTTTTAGGCTGCACCGCTTTACCCACGCCCGACGCCTAAAGCCTCTTCTTCAGCTCCTCTCGCATCCACAGGCACACCTCCCAAAGGTCCATGACAGGTTCGAGCGTGTGGGATTCAAACCACATGTAGTTGCGTGGGCCGAATTCGGGGTCGATGCGCATTTCGGTTGCGCCTCTTGCTGCATGGGCATCCTTGATCCAGCGCCACATCTCAAAGAATCGCCCAGTTTGATCCGACCAGACTTCAGCGGTAGGATCGGGCACTTGCGGGCCCTCCTCGTGTCCAATGCGTGCATGTGTGTAGAACGTGTGCTGGCATGCCAGCTTGACGGCATCATCCTGATCTCGCAACATCGACTCGCAGACGCAAGTCCAGTGGCTGAAATCGGCGGTGATTTTGAGATTGGGGAATCTCTTAAGATAGGTGGCGGTGGATTGCGGCTCGAAGAGCAGGCGTCCTCGATGAGTTTCGAAACAGAGCTCGGTGCCTGACTCTTCAATGGCCTGCAAAGCCCCTTCGAAGAACCGACAGCCGTCCTCGAAGCTCCACCAGTCCTTTCCGCCATGCGCATTGACCAGCTCTGCACCAAGCTTCTGGGCACGCTCCAGACCAACTTTCACATCCTCAATGGACTGGGGGAAGATCATGTAGACCAAACGCTGACCGTGATCGGCGATGATCTGCCGGGCATCCTCCAGATTGTCGTCAAAGTAGACGGTTTCGACGCCTTCGTAGCCTGCGGCGGCAATCTCCGAAATCTGTTCCGCAAAGGTTCCGTCCATGCCCCAGGTGGACTTGAAAAAGGAAAGCTGCATCGGCTGAGCATATCTCACTTGCTATGCTGTAGACATGAAATATCGAATGAGCAACTGCATCGCTCTGGGAGTGCCCGACAAAGAGGCGGCGGCAAAGTTCTATGCCGGTGCGATGGACTTTGAGCGCATCAAAGACGGGCCGGGATGGATCGAGATGAACTCCGGCCCATTGCGGCTGTTTCTGTGTTCAGATGATGTGATGGAGCCAGCTTTTGACCTGGAAGTGGACAGTCTGGAGGCGGCGGTGCCGCGGTTGGAAGCGGCAGGCTGTGTGAAGGTGGACCTTGCGCCGAATGAGGTGTTCATGCGAACGCCGTTTGGGCACCTGTTTGCGATTACTCCGAAAGGCGAGTAGGCTTCTTGCAAAGGCGCGAAGAACACCAGGGCTTAACGGAGAACCTTTAGCACGCTTGCTTGGTTTTGAGTTTCTGGTTCGGTTGCGAGCTCTCCAAAGGCCGCGCCATCCCGGACCTCATCCAGCCGCACCCATGCAAGTTGCCGACGCAAAGAGTGCGGTCCGGCAAATTTGACTTCCAGATAGTTGTCGGTAAGACCTGAGAGCAGGCCGTCACGGTCGATTTTGCCTTCGACGAGCACGCGCATCGTGCGACCCAAGAACTTGCGTACGTGCTGCTCAGCGGTTCGACCAGCGATTTCCTGAACTCGGTGGCTGCGCTCGGTCTTTTCTTGCGGAGAGATCGGGTCGCCCCATTGGTCGGCAGGTGTGCCGAAGCGTGGGCTGAACCGGAAGACGTGCGCCTTTAGATACTTAGCCTCCTCGCAGACGTGGAGCGTGGATTGGAAACGCTCTTCAGATTCGGTAGGGAAGCCGACCATGATGTCGGTGGTGATCGACATATCTGGAATTTCCCGGTAGAGCTTGCCGCATAGTCGCAGATAGTCGTCCTGCGTGTATCGTCGGTTCATATCCTGCAAGACCCCGGTGTCGCCGCACTGGAGCGGGATGTGCAGGTGGGGGACTACTCGATCACTCTGGATAAGCTCGATCAATCGGTCCGAGACTTGGGGCATTTCAATGCTGGAGATGCGCAAGCGGGCAACGCCTTCTATGTCGGACAGCCTTTCGACAAGATCCTCAAAGTTAGGTCCACCGCTGCCGGACTCTGGTCCATAGGCACCGATGAGAACGCCTGTGAGGACGATCTCTTTGTAGCCCATTTCGACCATCTTTTCGGCTTCGGCGACGACTTCTTGCCAAGGGCGTGAGACCATCCCAGGGCGGGTGAAAGGGATCGAACAGTAGCTGCAATGGACGCTGCAGCCGTCTTGAATCTTAAGCGTTGCGCGAGTTCGGGTGTGGAGAGAATCGTCAGGCTGTGGCTTGGGTTCGGAATCAAGTCGAGCGGCAAACTCGGGAAATGCCTCCATGAAGTAGCGCAAGGCATTGAGCTTATCGGGGTTGGGGACGACGACATCTGCGCCATCCATCGGCTCTTGCTTGTTCAGGGCCATCTGCATGGCGCAGCCCGTGACAACCACTTTAGCGGTAGGGTTGTTTCGAGTGGCCTTGCGAACCGTGTATCGGCTTTTGCTTTCGGCGATGCTGGTGACGCTGCAGGTGTTGATGACGTAAACATCGGCGGGCGCGCCGAAGGGCACGACCGCGAAGCCCGCGCCCTCGAAGCTCTCCAGAATTCTCTGCGTTTCGTATTGGTTGACCTTGCAGCCAAGCGTGGTAAACGCCGCCGTCGGCATAGGCTAAATTCTACTGCAAGGTACTCAGCAAGGTTAAAATGTGCCCATGCCGGGAATTGAGGAGCATTGGGAGGAGGTTGGCGTCGTCAACTGGCTCCTTGCGCCTGCGTCCTGGCTGTATGGGCTTGGCTGGCGCGGCTATGAGGCGATCTATAAGCTCGGCCTGAAGCATGCAAAACAGCCTCACTCCCCTGTGATCTGCGTTGGAAATCTGACCGTCGGGGGTAGCGGCAAGAGTCCGGTTACCATCCACGTCGCTCAGGTTTTGCGGGAGCTTGGCTATTGGGTCGTGATCTCGTGCAGCGGATATGGCAGTCCAGCTTCAGAAATGGCTTCGCTTGCGCCGGAAGGTGAGCTCTCTGCAAAGCGCTGGGGCGACGAGCCCGCGATGATTCGGGATGCTTTGCCTGATGTGCCGCTGATCGTGGGGAGGAACCGGGTTCGAGCGGCTGAGCTTTGCCATGAGCACTTTCCTAATGCCGTTCTACTGATGGATGACGGCTTCCAGCATCTCCCTGTCAAGAAGCATGTCGTGATCCTGCTGGATGATCCGGACCGGAAAAACCACTTTTGCATGCCTGCGGGACCGTATCGGCAACCGTGGAGGGCGGGGTTGGGCAAGGGGGATACCGTGATCCCAGGCAAATTCAAAGTTGAAGCTGAAACATTGGAGATTGCAGATTGCAGATTGCAGATTGATCCAGAACATCACATCGACCAGTCTCAGCCCAATCTCCAATCTGCAATCTCCAATCATCAATCAGTTAACGCCCTTTGCTCTATCGCCCGACCAGAGCGCTTCCGCAAGTCGTTAGAAGGGCTGGGAATCCAGATTCAAGTCTTCAAGACCCTTCCCGATCATGCTGACCTGTCCACGGGTACCATTTTTGACGGTCTCGACCCTGCAACGCCCCTGATCGTCACGGCGAAAGACTGGGTCAAGCTCCGGGAAAACCCGGATGCCGAGCGGTTTGATATTCGAGTGGCGCAGTACCGGGTAGCGATCGAGCCCGCAGAAGAATTTCGATCCTGGCTCCATGGCAAAGTCAAAGGTCAAATTCCGAAAGCGGTTTGAGAATTGGGCGGGAACGGTTGTGTTCCGGCTCATCAAGGCCTGGATTCGCCGCAAGAACGCCCTCCAAGCCGAAGACACCGGCAAAAAATTGGGGCGTCTCTTCTACAAGAAATCTCGCAAGCATAGGGAGCGCGCCCTTTCGAATCTTGAACTCGCTATGCCGGAGTTGTCGGCACAAGAAAGGGAAGCTATAGCGATCCGTATATTTGAGCATTTTGGGATCGTTGGAACGGATTTCCTTCGCACAGAGCGCCGATCCAACGAAGAGGTTCTTGCCAACGCTGAATTCGAAAATTGGGAAGTTTACGAAGAGGCTTGCAAGGCTGGAGGAGTGCTGATCGTCTGCGCTCACTTCGGCAATTGGGAAAGACTCGGGCAAATCTTCGCCGCGAAGGGGCTGCCCATTTCCGCTGTGGCTCGCGATGCGGATGATGAAGGCCTGAATCGGGATGTGCTTGCACTGCGGCAGAAAGCAGGCATGCAGATACTCCCGCGTGGAAATGCAGCGATCCAGATTTTGAAGGCGATGAAGCAGAAGCTGCGAGTGGGCTTACTCCCCGACCAGAACTGCGACGAGAGCTTCTATCCATTTTTTGGCAAGCCGACGGGAACGGTTCTTGGGCCGGCGACTCTCCACACACGCACAGGCGCACCGCTGATTCCGGTCTTTTGCGTACGCACTGGCCCGGGGAAGTACAAGGTGATCGTGCTCCCCAAGATCGAGCCGATGCCGGGCTATGAAGACGGCATTGAGGCAATCACGCGGTCGATGAATGTCATGCTGGAGGGGATTATCCGGCAGTATCCCGAGCAGTGGCTTTGGTTCCACGACCGTTGGAAGAGCGCCCGCAAACGGGGACTGCTGTGAGGTTCCTGCTCGTTCGCTATTCCGCAATTGGAGATTGTGTGATGGCGGCTCCCGTGGCTTCATCAGTCCGTCGAGCAGTGCCGGATGCTTTTATCGGATGGGCGGTAGAGAACCGCTGCGAGGCGGTTGTAGATACCGAAATGCTCGTCGATGACCGGGCTTCCTACGACACGCAGAACTTACGCAAGAACAAGAAAAAGCTGGAAGGAATGCGGCGGGAGTGGGCGTATTTCATGCGGCTGAGAGCATTGAACTTTGATGTGGGCTTGGACTTGCAGGGGCATTCCAAGACCGCGCTTTGTCTGCGCCTCGCCAAACCCAAAAAGCGTTTTGCCATCAAAGCTACCGACCCGTTTGCCAAAGCTCTGAATCCTATCCTTGATATCGAACAGGGCCAGCACACCGTTGAGCGCAATCTGGAAGGCTTGCGCAAGGCGACAGGATTGGAGACAGACCCGACTCCGATCATGCCGAAGCTTTGCGACGAAAAGGCGGAGATGCTGAGCCAGATCGGAAAGGAACGCCCCATTGCGACGATCTCGGTGAGCGCGGGCGCACAGATCAAGGAGTATCCGCTGGAACGCTGGGCAACCGTTGCCCAGGAGCTGATGAAGCAAGGTTTTACGGTGGCATTCTTAGGCGGGCCTACGGATATTGCGCCCAAGATCCAAGCCGCGCAGGATTATGCAGGGAAGTTGAGCCTTGCCCATTCGATGGCGGCGGTTGCTGTCAGTGATCTGCATCTTGCCGCTGATACCGGCAGTGGGCATATGGCAGCCGCTTACGGCATCCCTGTGGTTTCCGTTTTCGGGCCGACCGATCCGAATCTTTATCGCCCCTTTACGGACAAAGGTATCGTCTTGTGCAAAGGGGATACCACCGAAAACGTTTCGACCGACGAGGTGATCCAGGCCGCGATCACCCTTCACGACCGCTATGGCGACAAGGTTTCTGATTAGCCGACTCTCTGCGCTGGGCGACGTCGTGTGCTCTCTTCCTGCGGCGGCGGCCCTTAAAGCGGGCTTTGAGGATGCACACATCACTTGGGTGGTGGATCGGCGGTTTGCCGGGATTGTGCAGTGTTGCAAGTTTGTCGACGAGACTGTGGTTGCCTCTCCCGGGTTTCATCCCAAAACTTGGCCGAAGCCGGAAGGCCATTTCGACGCTGCGCTCGACCTTCAAGGGCTCTTCAAAAGTGGCATCGTCGTGGGGCGGGCAAGGGCCGCGAAGAAGGTCGGCTACCATTGGCAGCGCGAAGGGGCATGGCTCTTTTCCCATGCCGTCTTGCCCGATCCGTCGTCCTATCACATCGTCGATCAGTATGTGGATGTCGCACGCGCGGTGGGCGGCAAGGCGGATCGCGCTGAGTTTGGGTTGGAGGCTCATTTAGACGACCGAGGCACGGTTCAGCAAAAGCTGCTGGAGAAGGGCGTTCAGGGGCGGTTTGTTGCGATCAATGCAGGTGCAGGCTGGGTGACGAAGCGATGGCCTGCTGCATCGTATGCCGAGCTGGTGGATCGGTTGGCTGTGGAGGGTTTGCAGGCGGTTTTGATAGGGGGCAAGGCCTCGGCGGATAGAGAGGCGGCGGACGCGGTGATTTCTGCAGCGAAATCCAAGCCGGTGGACATACTCGGGCAGACTTCCGTCAAAGAGCTGGTTGCGCTGATCGCGATGTCAGAAGTACATATCGGTGGAGATACGGGAAGCACGCACATTGCGGCGGCTTTGGGGAAGCCCGCCGTTGGGCTGTATTCGATTACGCGGCCTAAGCGGTCGTGTCCGTATGGTCAGGTGGAGCGGTGTTTGTACGATCCTGAGTCGCTGGCGAAGATTGGGGTGGATGCGGTGTTCGGGAAGGTGATGGAGGCGATTCAGTGATGGGAGATTGTGGAGTTCTCACAGAGTCACAGAGGACCACAGAGACACGGAGAGAGTGCCGAGGGCTTTTGCGAAGGATGAGAATGGGATTCCGCTGGTGGAACGTGATTTTGGCTTGCGATAGGGAGTTCTCGCAGAGTTACAAAGGACCTTGGAGGCACAAAGGGAAAGCCAACGCTGCCACGGTCGCAACGATTTTTCCCCTCTCCCTGCGAAGCGAGGGGGAGGGGAGTAAGGGGTGGGGGTTGCCTTGTTGGTCAGATACAAACTCATCACCCCCATCCCTCAGTTCGCTACGCTCACAGCTCCCTTCCCCCTTAGACAAGTATGGGGAAGGGATCGGCCTTGCTAATTCTCTACTCCCCAACCCCCTCCTCACCAATCCTTCAGGGTTAATGAGGTGGGGGAGTATAGGAGGCGTTCAGTCATGAGTTTGCTAACCATTGACCAAGCTATCACCCTCCGCCAGGGTAAGAAGCTCGTCTTTACCAACGGCGTTTTCGATATTCTCCATGCGGGCCATGTGCAGTATCTGCGTCAAGCGCGAGCTTTGGGTGATCTGCTTATTGTCGGGATGAACTCCGACGTCAGCACGCGAATGCTCAACAAAGCCCCCGATCGCCCGATCAATACGCTCGAAGACCGCGCCGCTGTTCTAAGCGAACTCAGGTGCGTCGATGGCGTCGTCGCCTTCGAGGAGCAGACACCTGAAAAGCTGATTGAGATTTTGAAACCCGAAGTGCATGTGAAAGGCGGCGACTACAAGGTGGAGGATTTGCCGGAGGCGAAGATTGTCTACGATTACGGCGGCGAGGTGGTGATCCTTCCTTTCCTGGCGGGCAGAAGCACTACAGACACGCTGAAGAGGCTGCGCGGCGAATGATCTGTTTTGATGCCGATCCGAATCTGCGATGGTTGCTTTGCATCACGCATCCCGACGATGAGCTTGCCATTGCAGCTTGGCTCAGACGCTTGTGCAAGCAGGGAAATGAGGTCTTTCTGTCTTGGACGCACACGACCGAAACACGGTCGGAAGAGGCATTCGCCGCAGCCAAGAAGATCGGCATCCCGCGTACGAATCTATTCTTTCACGAGGGACGAGACGGCTATGTAGTGGACGATATCCCCGTTCTGCAGCATAGCTTTCAAAAGATGATGGATAAGGTTCTGCCGGACCGGGTGATCGTGGGGGCTTACGAGCAAGGTCATCTTGACCACGATGCCACCAATTTTCTGGTCGGTCAGACCTTTACGGGGATCAAGCTGGAAGTGCCGCTCTATCACGCTTACACGACGTGGGCACAGAAGCTGAACCGGTTTGCTGATCCGGCAGGGGAAGAGGTGCTGCATCTCAGTGAAGAGGAGCAGGCGTTCAAACTGGAGCTCGGGCAGATGTATCCCAGCCAAACGATCTGGTGTGCGCTCGTTTGGTATGAGTTTGGGCAGATGCTGCGGATGAACGGAATAGAACTCAAAAAGTCTGAGAGGCTACGGCTGCAGACTCACTTCGACTACCTTCGCCCGAACCTGCCGAGGGACCTTGCTGAGAAAGTGAAACGGACGAAGAAGTGGGCGAGATGGGAATCTGCCATGCGCAGATATTCCGCGATGGGGCTGTGGAAGCCTGAGAATGAGGCAGGAAAAGCCAGCTGACCGTTGAATAAGTCTTTATCTCAGATTCGCAAGGAAACTCCATGCTGACCATTGCCATCGCTGCCATTGCTCTTTTGCCGACACCTGTTCAGACCAAGCTCCCAAGCGCTGACGACTATAAACCGACCGGCCCGGTGATCCGGTGGACCCTGCAGAGCGGCAAGGTGTTTGAGATCACAACCGACCCGAAGGCTTCACCGAAGACCGTAGCTCACATACTCGACCTTGTGAAGCGCAAGGTCTATGACCGACAGCGATTTCATCGGGTGGAGTATTGGGTAACTCAGTGGGGTGCGCCACAGAGCAAGGATCTGCCGCTGGATGTCAAGAATCCACGGACCGGGAAGCTGGAAACAAACCCGAAGATTGCCGACGGTGACACCGGCATTCGACTGCCTTTCGAGATGTCGGATGTGGACTACTATCGAGGCGTTGTCGGGGTGGCGTCTGACGGTTTGCAGAATGGCGGCGACAGTCAGCTGTTTATTCTGAAGAAGGATTGGTTCCGACTCTATCGATCCTATGCGGTTGTTGGCAAGGTGACGAAGGGCATGGATGTCGTCGACGCGATCAAGCGTGGAGATCGCATCAAGAAGGCTGAAGTATTGGCGAAAAAGTAGAGAAATCCCTGGCAATCTTGCCAGGGGAGCTATTTCTGCGCCATTAGCCCTGAATGCGCTCTTAGGCCCCGCCATAGGACTTTGAAACCGTTGCATTAGGCTGTCCCGTCGTTTACAATGGGTCAAGGTGGATCTTTGGCAAGGAGTTTGCCTGTATCCATTAGCAGGAAGCGGTTTCTAACAAGCCCATGAAGGTTGCGATCTTTTCGGAATGCTATCTGCCCACGACAAATGGCGTGGTCACCAGCATCGTAACGCTTCGGCGGACACTGGAGCAGATGGGGCATACCGTCTATATCTTCGCACCGGGAAATCCGGAGCGCGAGGACGATCCATTCGTCTATCGGCTTCCTCAGCTTCCTTTCCCTTCGCATCCTTACCGCTGGGCACGGCCTTATCCCCGCCTTAGCTTTGACTTCGATGCGCTCGGAGTCGATATCATTCACTGCCAGCACCCATTCTCCGTGGGCACACTTGGGTTGGAATTGGCGGAGAAGTATGAGATTCCTGTGGTCTATACCTGCCACGCACTCTACGACGACCTCGCCCACTATTCACGAAGCACCACACTGAGAAAGGTTGGCCCAGCCATCCTTCGCACAAAGATGCGCAAATTCTGTTCGCGCATCGAATATGTGATCGCGCCTTCGGAATACACACGGGACCAGCTTTACGCCGACCGCATTAATTCTCGCATCGTTGTCGTTCCCAGCGGAGTCAAGCCGCTGAAGGCCACCTCAGGGGCGCGTGAGCGCATTCGCCGGGTGCTCGGACTGAAGCAGGGTGATCGTATGATCCTTGCCGCCGGACGACTGAGCCCTGAGAAGCGAATCGATGTGCTGCTCCGCGCTTATGCCGTGCTGAAGGCGATTCTCAACCCGGTCGAAGCCGCAAGCGTGAAGCTTGTTCTTGTTGGTGATGGCCCGGTCAAACGAGATCTTATGCAGATGGCTTCGGATCTGGGGATTCTCGATTCTGTAGTCTTTGCGGGCAAGAAGCCGAACAGTCAGATTGGGGACTGGTACGCCGCTGCCGACATCTTCGCCTGCTCTTCGCCCGTAGAGACGCAAGGTCTCGTGTTCGTCGAAGCGATGAATATGGGCCTTCCATGTATCTCAACGAACCAAGGCGGGCCGCGCGAGATCGTGGTGCGAAACAAGACGGGTTTGCAGGTGCCTTTGGATGCGGGAGCCTTTGCTCAAGCCCTCCGCACCCTCGTTACCGATCCTGCTCTGTGCTCAGAGATGGGCCATAACGGTCGCATTGAAGCGCAGAAGTACACTCCTGAGGCCATGACGAAAGGCGTCTTGAAGGTTTACAACGCAGCGATGCATGGTGCGCATATGCTGCACGTCGATCCGACTGAAGCGGACAAGCAATCCTTTGTGACGATCTAATCGGCCTTAGGCTATTGGCGTTTGGCGCACGGTTTGTCACCCAATGCCAAACGCCAATAGCCCTTCTTATCACACTTCCGTCAGCGCAAGCTCACAGAACACTTGAATGCCTGTGGTGATCGCAGCATCGTTGAAATTGAACTTCGGGGTGTGCACGTTCGGGTAGGAGTCCTGTCCTTCCGGCACCAGGCCAAGCTGAAAGAAGCAGGCGGGAATCTCGTAGCCATAGTAGCTGAAGTCTTCGCCGCCCATTGTGGGGATGGCGTTCGGGTTCACCCTGTCTTCACCAATGGCCTTTCGAGCGACGTTCAGGAAGTGCTCGGTAGCTCCTGCATCGTTAATGGTCACTGGGTAGCCCTCGTGCCAGACGAGATCGACTGTGGCACCAAAGGCTGCCGCGACAGTATGGACGATCTCCTTAAATCGCTTCTCGGCAAAGGCGCGGGTTTCCGGGAGCATTGTTCGGATTGTGCCGTTCAGCCATGCCGTCTGGGGAATGACGTTCTCTGCCGTACCTGCTTTGAACTGTCCGACAGTGACGACAATCGAGTCGAAGGGATCGGTGTTGCGTGAGGCAATCGTCTGCAGGGCCGTCACGATATGCGCACCGATCACAACGGGGTCGATGGTCGTATTGGGCGCTGCCGCATGTCCGCCTTGTCCCTTGATCGTCACCTCAAAGGTATTGGTTGCCGCCATCATGGAGCCCACCTTCGTGGCAACGGTGCCTACAGGAACGGTGGTCCAGCCGTGCAGACCGAAGATCATGTCTGCCTTGTGCGGGAAGATCGTGCCATTCAGCGCACCATCGCGGCACATCTCGCGTCCGCCTGCGCCACCTTCTTCGGCAGGCTGGAAGATGAAGAGGATATTGTTAGGACGCTCTTGCATCTTAGCCAGTGCGCGGGCAACGCCGATGAGAATAGAGGTGTGCCCATCGTGGCCGCAAGCATGCATCTTGCCAGTGATCGTCGAGCTGTAGTCCAAGCCGGTTTCTTCGAGAATCGGCAGAGCATCCATGTCGGCACGGAGAGCGATCGTTCCTGCGCTGTTAGGAGCCTTCGTGGTAGCGGGAAGGAAGCCAAGAACGCCAGTGCCTTTCGCAAGGCCAGCCTTGAACTGAACTCCGGCCTTCGTGAGCTCTCTTTGAACGACTTCGCTGGTTCGATGCTCTTCGAACATCAGTTCGGGATGCATGTGGAGGTCGTGACGGATAGCAACGATTTCGGCAAGCTCGCTCTGTACGCGTTCGGCGATGGCACTCATAGGTTCAGCGTACCTCGTTTGGAGGGGGTGGGCAGGGAGCGTTGGGATTGCAGATTGCAGATTGGTGATTGCAGATATCTGATATCTGATATCTGATATCTGATGTGTTGAGTGTTGAGTTTGGGATGCTTCTCACAGAATCGGCAATCGGCAGCCCTTTTTCCATGCCAAACTCAACGCCAATGAGCGAGCGGAGCTGTGACATTCTGATTGTGGGTGGGGGAACAGGCGGCTGTGCGGCAGCTTTAGCGGCGAGCAAGTCCGGCCTTAAGGTCATCATGACCGAGATCTACCCTTGGATTGGAGGACAGCTGACGTCTCAAGCCGTGCCTCCCGATGAGCATCCTTGGGTTGAATCCTTCGGCTGCACGAGAAGCTACCGAGAATATCGCATTCGGGTTCGGCACTATTATCAGACTTATCTGCCGCTGACCGAGGAGGCCAAGGGCCAGGTGCACCTGAACCCTGGCTCGGGCTGGGTCTCCCGGCTGTGCCACGATCCTCGCGTTGGACATGCGGTTCTGCGCGACATGCTAAGCCCAGCCATCGCTTCTGGGGATCTCGAAATCCTCCTGGATCGGCACCCAATCAGCGCTGACGTGCAAGGAGACAAAGTGCGCTCGGTCAGCTTTATGAACAAGCAGACAGGCTTGCAGGAGACGATCCATGCCAAATATTTCCTCGATGCCACCGAACTGGGCGATCTGCTCCCCTTAACAGGAACCGAGTACGTCAGCGGAGCCGAGTCGCAAAGGGATACCGGCGAACCGCATGCTTTGCCGGGAGACCCCGATCCCGAATGCGTGCAAGGCTTCACCTGGTGCTTTGTCATGGGCCATGACCCGAAGGGCGATCACACCATCGCAAAGCCTGAGCAGTACGAGCGATGGAAAGCCTATGCTCCAGACTTCTGGGCGGGACCATTGCTGAGTTGGCATACCATTCATGCGCATACGGGCAAGCCGTTCACTTGGACGCTTTTTAAGCACGAACACGAACGGAATATGGGGCTCTTCGATTACCGCCAGATCGTCGACAAAGAGCTTTATCAGAGCTTGAAGCCTCACGATGCTACCGTTGTGAACTGGCCGCAGAATGACTATTGCGAGGGCAATCTGATTGACCATATAGAAGAATCAGTTGCGCAAAAGCTCCATGACTCCAAGCAGCTTTCGCTCAGTCTGCTTTATTGGCTGCAGACCGAGGCAGAGCGGGGCGATGGTGGATATGGCTATCGAGGACTGCACATGTGCCCAGAGTTAACGGGAACATTCGATGGCTTTGCGCAGGGGCCTTACGTGCGCGAATCGCGCCGGATTAAGGCGGAATTTACAGTTTTAGAGCAACATGTTTCGACAGCCGACAACCCTGGAAAATCAAGGGCGGACAGTTTCTTCGACAGTGTGGGCATTGGCTCATATCGTATCGACCTGCATCCCAGCGTGGGAGGCTACGACACCATTGATATCAGCTCGATTCCGTTTGAAATTCCGCTTGGCTCACTGATCCCAGTAAGAATACAGAACTTGCTTCCTGCGTGCAAAAACCTTGGCGTTACCCATATCACCAATGGATGCTATCGACTGCATCCTGTGGAGTGGAATATCGGTGAGTCAGCAGGCTATTTAGCGGCATTTTGTCTTGCCAAGAATGTGTTGCCAGCGGCTGTGCGGAACATGCCAGAAAACCTTAAAGAGTTTCAGAGTCTGCTATCCCGGCAAGGTGTGGAATTGGCTTGGCCCCAGCTTCGTCCACTATAGGGGCAAAGCCATTATTGCTTTCAATAGCGCAAAGAGCAGCGTGACCAACGAGCTGTCCTGCGACGAATATTCAAGATAGCGGGTAACCGCGTGCAAGGACGGCCAATTCGTGCAGATTATCAATCAGAAGCAGCTTAAGCTGAATTTTAACGGGGACGAGAGCGCAGAAGCAGAGATCATCGAGCAGTTTGTCCGCTCGTCTTCTGCGCAGCTTGCAACGCTGCAAGGCATCTTGTCGAGCGAGGGCACATCGCTCAAGGGGGCGGCAGCTTTGCACGAGCTGCTGACTTCAGCAACACGCGTCGGAGCTGAACGAGTGGCTGTCGTGGGTCGCCGTGTGAGCATCGCTTTTGAGGAAGGAAACGCCGCACGCGCTGCGATTTTGCTCAATCAGCTTCAATGGGAGCTTGATGCCGTTATGGAGTTCACCGCGAAGGCGGACGAGCTTCGATTGGCCTCATAGTGCACATTTCCTGCAAGTATGGGCTGATTCCCGATAGAATCAGGACATGAGCGATATTTCGCACCGGGGCTATGCACACCCCGATATGCTTGTCTCAACCGACTGGGTTGCTGAACACGCTTCCGATCCCAATGTACGCTTGGTTGAATCCAACGAAGATCCCTTGCTGTATCCCTCGGGGCACATTCCGGGGGCTGTCGAGATCGATTGGACCCGCGACCTGAACGACCCCGTGCGACGTGACTATCTGCAAGCCGCCGAGTTTGAATCCCTGATGCGGCGCAACGGCATCACAAACGACACCACCGTGGTCTTTTATGGCGACCGCAATAACTGGTGGGCCGCCTATGCGCTTTGGGTGTTCAGTCTGTTTGGGCATACCAACGCAAAGATCATGGATGGCGGTCGCCAAAAGTGGATGCTCGAAGGACGAGAGCTGACGAAGGAAGTCCCCTCCTACCCAGGGACGGAGTATGCTGCCCAGGCCCGTGACGATAAGTCGAACCGCGCCTTCCGAGAGGACGTGCTCCAGCATTTGGACGCAAAGGGCAAGCTGGTGGATGTGCGCAGTCCTCAAGAGTTTACGGGCGAGCGGATGCACATGCCCGACTATCCCAATGAAGGAGCCCTCCGCGGCGGTCATATCCCAACCGCAAAGAGCGTGCCTTGGGCGCGAGCCGTGAATACCGAAGATGGCACATTCAAGACGGCTGAAGAGCTGAAAGCGATCTACGAAGGCGAAGCAGGACTGACTTCTGGCGACGATGTGGTGGCCTATTGCCGGATCGGAGAGCGCAGCAGCCACACCTGGTTCGTACTTCGGTATCTCTTGGGCTATCCGAAGGTGCGCAACTATGACGGCAGCTGGACCGAGTGGGGCAATAGCGTCGGCGTTCCGATTGAGAAGTAAAGATGGCGCTGCCTGAAGCTTTGCAGGATGTTCTGGACACGCTTGCCATGTTCCCAGACAAGCAAGATCGCATTCAGATGCTGATCTCGTTTTCGGAGAGGTACAAGCTCCCGCCCAAGGAGATCGCCGAACGGCCTTACGATGAAGATCATCGTGTGCGGGGCTGCGAGTCGGAGGTCTTTGTCTGGGCGAAGCGCGAAGGTGAGGGGGTGAAACTGTATTACGCCGTGGACAATCCCCAGGGTGTATCGGCGATGGCGCTTTGCGCGATCCTGGACGAATCCCTTTCTGGGCGAACTGTCGAGGAAATCCGGCAGGTACCCGACGAGATTGTGTATGAGATCTTCGGGCGTGAGCTTTCGATGGGGAAGAGCATGGGGCTGATGGGGATCGTGCAGATGACGAAGCTTCTCTCGGCGCGGGCTTAGTCGTAAAGCAAAAAAGAAGCTCCAGAGCCAGGCTCTGGAGCTTCTTTCAATAGGTCAGGGGCTTAGTTGCCGCCTTTCTTCAAAGCTTCTTCGTACGAAGCCTTCATCTTCTCAAGGTCTTCCTTGATCTGCTTGATCAGGTCTTTGTTGTCCTTGAACTCCGAGTTCGGGAGGACTTCCAGCGCTTTGGTCACGCAAGCGATCGCGGTCTTGTAGTCCTTCTTCTTTCCGTAGTACATCTGAGCGAAGTACTGGACCATGAACTCTTCGGGAGCTTTGCCGAGTGCAAGGCTCATAGCCTTTTCGCCAAGCGCGCCAGTCTTAGCCTTAGGCTCCAGCGAGTTCAGCGCGAAAATGGCAACGCTCTGCAGGTCTTCCTTATTGCCGCTGTTGACCATGCTGACAATCTTCTCTTCAGCCTTGGCGGGGTCGTCCTCAGCCAGCCATTCCAGTCGAATCATCGGAATGCCCATCATGGCTGCAACCTGAGCGTCAGCCTTTTCGATCTTGTCGAGCGCGGCCCAGGCTTCTTCCTTCTTGCCGTCGGCTCGAAGCTGTTGCGCAGCGCCGACAGCTTTCTGAATTTCGCCCATCTTCTTGGCTTCTTCAGCCTTCTTGGCGAAATCTGCCTGATGCGCGGCGAGGTCAAACTTGCCAGCAACGATCTCCTCAAGCGGCTTCTCAAGCTCCATGGGGTGACCGATCCACTGAACGACGCCATCCTTGACGATAAAAGCGGTAGGGATGCCGTTCTGACCGGATGCGCGCATCCAGTCGACAGCCATGCCGTCTTGGTTGCCGCCGTAAGCGACGTTATAGTCCATCTTGTCGCCCATCTTTTCGACGAACGGCTTCACATTCTCTGGACCTTCCCAGATGCTTACACCGAGGAAAGTGACTTTGCCTTTGTATTTCTTGGCCGTCTCGGTGATGTGGGGGATGCTTTGAATGCAAGGGCCGCACCAGGTTGCCCAGAACTCGACCACATAAGTCTTGTTCTTTTCCAGCTTGGCGATCTTGCTGCCTTTAATCCATTCCTTGACGGTGATGGCGGGTGCAGGCTTGCCGGGCGCGAGAGATTGAGCAAATGCAGAGCCTGCTACGGCAATGACGCAGGCGAGCACTGTGAATCGTGACCACAGTTTCATGGCCTATGATACGTGCTTGAATATTGATTGCGTTTGCTGAATTGGCGAGAGTCCCAGAATATTCGCCAGATTTTGGAAAGCAAAACGCGCCAAGCTCTCTTGAGGAGCTTGGCGCGCTTGAATTTGACGGAAGAGAGTTACTCGCCGGCTTCGGCTGTTTCTTCCTTCTTAGCCTTCGGCTTTGCAGCCTTCTTGGGCTTTTCCTCAGTGGCCGCAGCGGCAACCGCTTCGGTGGCTTCTTCTACAGGAGCTACTTCGGCCTTGGGCTTCGGCGCAACCTTCGCGGCGGCGGCTTTCGCCTTGGCGGCAGCCTTTTCACTCTTGGACTTGCCAGCGACAGCAGCCTTGAGCTGCTTGACGACTTCCTTTACGTGCTGCTCTTTTCGATGTCGGCGCTGTCGAATCTCTTTGTTCTTAATTCGCATTTCTCACCTAAAACTGTCTTGTTCTTGCGCGTCGCACTTAGGCGAGGCAACTGGTCTTGAACGATGACGTAGGATACCTCAGGTTCACGCGCTACTGAACACGGGGCGGACGTTCGCCCATCTCGGCGACGATCACGGAACTGATACCGCCTCGGACAGCGAAGCGTCCGGTGACCCGCATCCAGCGCGGTTTGCAGGCCGCGCTTAACTCATCGAGCAGACGGTTGGTCACCGCTTCATAGAAGATTCCCTGATCGCGGAAGCTGAAGTAGTAGTACTTCAAGGCCTTGAGTTCGATGCATTCCTGGTCAGGAACATAGTCGAGTTCAATCGTCGCGAAGTCGGGCAGGCCGGTCTTCGGGCAAACGCTGGTGAACTCCGGACAGATGTGGGAGATCACGTAGTCGCGATGCGGCGCTGGATTGGGAAAAGTCTCGATGCTGGACATGCTTGAGGGAGGTTGTACCAGACCACTATTTGTGCTCTGGCGTCATTTGCCCCACTGTCCTATCTTTCGGTCCTGCACCAGTAGCTTATGGAGTCTTCCGGAGATGGCCCCAGGTGCATGCGAAAGCCCGTAAATGGATCAGGTTTGCCTTCGGGCAGATTCGCAAACTGGACTGCTGGCTTTCGATATGTCTCCCTCGAAACGAAGAACCGGCACGCTCCCTCGGCCTCTCTGTCTCCACCATACAGCGCTGCATTGCGAAGCCTTGTGTTTACAATGATTGCTTCCCAAACCGCGTCGTACAGGGTGTCCCAGTAGAGCTGTTTCTGCGTTTGGTGCATCCTCGACACCGACAGTCCTCCTGGCTGTGTCGCTTCGCTTTTTTGAACAGGATCCAGCGAGCCCCAAATACGCAAAGCCTTTCCAGAATCTGCAAGGGGGTCTGAGAAAAAGCGAAGCAAGACGGCATCCGGACCATCGAGAGATTTCAGGGCTTGAAGCTGTCGATCATTGAGCTGAGTGGCGAAGGCGCCGTACTCATCGAATGTCAATGGCTTGCCGCCTTGAGACTTGGCTTCAAACGGAGCAATGATTCGCTCCGGGATTTCATCCGTACGGTGTCTCCAGAAATCCTCTTGCCGGAAGCAAAGCCATCGCTCCTCGACGCGCAGATACCCCCTAAAGCCGCCCTCTGAACCGTTGGCAAACTGTCCTATCCACGCCCTTAAAGTCGGAGCTGATCGGAAGGCGGCATTAGCTTCAATCGGGTGTCGAAATGGCTCTGCAATCATGGGTAAGCCCGTTGCATCGTGGAGCCATTCGATCTGCTCTGAGAGCGAGACCATCTTGTCAGGGAGGGGGTAATCGAGCTTGTGCTCGCGTTTCTCTGCGTCGAGCGGTGTATCCATGATCGGTAGCTTGTCAACTTCAGCCGCTGGAGTTGACCATGCGTCAGCAAGCACCCTGAAAGGGTGTTCTTTGAGGGCTGCATATGGATCGGCTGGAGGCCGTGCGTAGAAGGTCATCAGTTTGAACCCGCCAGCGTCGTTCTGAAATAGGATTTGCTGATGTGAGGCGAGAGAGCCATCCAGCAGGGAGTAGCGTATGAGTTCTAAAGCGCCGGTGGAGGTGGCTTCGCTGCCGCTCTTGGTCTTGATGACAACGCCTGCCCCCGCTTTTGAGTCTGGAAGTCTTGGCTGCCCCTGGAAAGGCTCGGTTGCCCCAACGATGATACGGCCGTTCCAAAGTCCGTCCAGCGAATTGACCTGTGAAAGGATGCACCCGATAGAGTAGTCGGCTCTTGCCGTGAGCAACTCATCGAGCTTGGCTTGCAGATCAGCCGCGGACTTCTTGCCTTGTGGTGACGGATCGGTCTTTGCGGCGGCAAGGTCATCCTTCGCTTGAGCGATCAGATCAGACAGTTCCGACTGGGTGTACTGGTTGTAGAAACGAATTGCGCTGAGAACGCGCTTTTCGGCAAACGCTCGCTTTGCCAAGGCCTCTTTATGGAGCAGATCGGTTTCAAGCTGGAGGATCTTGCTTGGAACCGTTAAGCGGTAGGCATTCCCCTCTTTGGCCCACTCCCCATCAAAGAGGCAGGCAATCCGCGACATGACTGTTCTCACCGATTCATTTTTAAAGTAGAGGCAAAGCTTGCGATCGTTCAGATTGCTCGCAACTCTCAGCTCGGTGCCGGACTGGCTTGACAGCAATTTGGCAGCGTCGGTTAGGGAAGTTATCCTTGCTCGCAACGAAACCTTAGCGTCAAGCCGACTGTCTGGGTTGACCTGGGAGTTACCTTGACTTTGGGCAGGGGCGATGAGGATGAAAAGAAGCGTTGCCAGCATAGCTTTGCCTACGGATGTAGTTAAGACGGGCTTCACTATAGGATCGTTCTCCTTTCTGTCGCAAATCGCAACGATCGGGGTGCCTTACAGCCAGCGGTTTTGGAATACCGCTACGGTCGCACGCTTCCAGAAAAGGTAACTCGGTCGGGAGATTGAGCTGAAAACATGCCAGTCATTCTCGATGGACTTTTGGAGCACCCATTCGCACGGCCGGGCGCCTCGGGACTTGACAAGCAGTCTGCATTGTGAGGACAGAACCCATTTGAGGAAGTCCTGCACCTGAGCCTCATCAAAATCAAAGTCCTGCCACCCTTCGCACCAAAACAGAAAGGCACCATCCTTCTGTCTTGTGATGGAAATATCAAACCCATCAGGCTCAAAGCCTGTGATGTACAGACAATCCTGCTCTTTGTGGTACGGAATCCCCGCATCATGCAGCCATTGGGCCGCACGGTCAAGCGCGGTCAGGGTGTTTTCGGCACCGGCCTCTTCAGAACACATGCAAACCTCAGCCCTCCAATGGGCTTCTGTCCGAAAATAAAAACTGAACCTATGTTCTGGCCCACAAGAGTCCGTGGCGAGGAATCGCTGTCCGGGGCGCGGTCAGACATGGGATACACCTTTTCATCCTCCCGCATAAAGAGCCGCATACCTTGGGCCAGCTCAGGATCGGAACCGCGCAACAGAGCGGTTCGAAGTCTCTGCTGGGTGATGATCTCACTCCAAAGCGATTCTCTCACGGTCTCCCAATAGCGGTCTGACTGAATGCCTTTGAGGTCGGATGCTAAAACCCCTGTCTCTCCTTTGGCCGCTTGCTTCTGAGCCGGGTCCAGCGTGGCCCAAACACGCAGGCCAAGCAACGCTTCCGACAGTGGAACGGTGTCGAATTTGACCGTCACCTGATAGTAACGGTCAATCCCCATAAACAGGCTTTGCTGTGCAGGAGTGAGGTGGTTGGCAAGGCCGGCATAGTCATCCACCGTGAGCGCGGTCTTAGTGTCGGTCTTGGCTTCGAGGGGAAGCAGGACGCGCTCGGGTATCTCGGTCACACGGGTTCGCCAGAATGCTTTCGGTCGGATCAATACCCAGCCATTCTCAATGCGGGCATATCCCCCAAAAGTATTGATTGAAGGTTCGGTAAAGCTCTTCAGCCAGATTTTGAGGGTTTGCGCGCCCTGCAAGGGGTAGCGGGGTTCGACAGGCTTGCGAAACGCTTCGGCAATGATCGGCAAACCTGTTGCGTTATGCAACCATTCCAGGTGTTCGGACAGTGAGACCTGTCCGCTCGCGTATGGGCTTTCAATCTTCTTCTTGCGTGCTTCCTCGTCAAGCTTAGTGTCGAAGATTGCCTGGGCTTCTGCCGAGCTGAGGGGAGTGCCCCAAGCATCCGCCATCTTCCGGTAGGTGTGATCTTTCAGCTTTTCGTCGATCATCCCTGTATTCGGAGTAGGTCGGCTCATCGTCTTCATGCCGCCCGTCTCCGTCGCGAAGATGGGCAGCTGCTGGGTATCCAGCACGCCACGCAAGGGCTGATAGCGGGCCATGACAACGGTTGCGGTCGGGCTTAGCAGGCCCTCAGGCGTATTGATTCTTGCTCCTGAATTCTCGACCTCTTTGGGCAGCTTGAGCAAGCCGTCATCGGGGTTGGTTGAGCCGTAAGCCGGCTGTCCTTCCCAGAATTGCCGCATCTCTTGCGAGCTGAGTTGCCCGAGAAGGCATCCATACGCGTAGCCGGAGATCTTATCCCCCAGGTCTCCAATCTCTTTATTGATGTCTGTAAGCTTCTTGCGCACTTCGGGAGAGGGGTCTTTCGAAAGCCTTTTAGCTTCTTCCATCAGGGACTCGAACTGATCGTTCAGCTGAGAAAGCGTTCCTTGCTTGGTGCCCTCTATCCAAATCTTGACGATCCTCTCAGCTTCGGCGCGCAACAGTTCAGCTTCCTTTTCGAGCAAGTCTTTCTCAAGCGAAAGAAGCTTGTTGGGGATGCTGAAGCGGTATCGTTCGCCTTCCTTTGCCCACTCGCCATCGAAGATTGTTGCAATCTGCAACATGATTTCTCGAAGGGGGCGGTCTTTGAAATATGCGCAAAGCTTGCGATCTGCAACATTCTGGGCCGGTCGCAGGTCTACCTTTCCGCTCTCTCCTAACTGTCGGAAGATGTCCGTAAGGGATTTTACAGCCGTGTGCGACGAGACCTTTACATCCAGCCTTGGGTCAGCGGCGAGGTCGGCTTGCCCGCACATGATCGAACTCGCAAGGCAGACGAGTATCGAAAAAAGCAGGCGTTTCATAGCGTTAGGACGTGTCGGCAGAGGGCGGCGTTCTTGCGGATCACACGTAAGCGTTCGTGAGCACAAGGGTTGTTTTTTCTTTCCAGAACCCGAGAGTTGGCTTCTTGACCGTCTGAGAGTCCAGCCACTTTGCCCCGTCAAAGGTTTGCAGCGTGTACCTTGTTGCCTCGCCAGCCGTGTATTCCACCTCCAGCTGGGCGGAAGAGGACACCAGCCAGCAAACCAAGGAGAGTATCTGGTCGTGCATGACGCCTTTATACATTCTCCAGCCGTGGCAGAGAACATCGAATCCGCCTTCGGCTGAAGTCACAAGGATCTCAAATCCGTTCGGCCCGTTCGCGGAGACGCTCAGAACGCCGGATTGCAGAGAGAAGGGAATCTGCGGCTGGCTTTGCAGCCAATCTACCGTTGTGCGCAATCCTGGAGGGGCGTTCATGGGCTCTGTGCGAATCCTTCGCCCCTACAATCTACCTGCGTGAATGACGAGCGGTGTATAGCTCTTCGAGCATCTGTCGCTGCCGGAGCATTAGCGCGAGAAGCTGCATTCGAATTTTACGCTCATATCAGGCGAAGGGCCGAAAGCGAACTGCGCCCCTTTCACCGTTTCATATCCAACCCCTGTGATTGGCACTCCCGATTCATCCGTCCGCTTCAGACTCGTTGGCAGCAAGTCGACGTTCTTATCCTCGCTGAAAAAGAATCGCATCTGTCCGCTTGGATCGCGGCCCGTGCATAGAACGGTTCTGAGTTGTCCGTCACGGACCTGCCTAGACCACAAGGCCTCGCGAGCTGCGCTCCAATAGAGAAAGGAGGAGGCTCTTAGACTTGAGGCCAGCAAGCCATCTCTGCTTCGGGCTTGGCTCTTCTCGCTTGGTGCGAGCGTGCCCCAGAACTTGAGTGCAACGGGGGCGTCGGCAAGAGGACTGAGATCAGCAAGCGAGCATATCTGCCACCGGGCGCTAAAGGTATCGAGCTGTCGATCATTCAGCTGGGCGGCAAACCAGCCGTAGTCGTCGACGGTGAGTTGCTTGTTCTGAGCTAACTTTGACTCCAGTACAGTGTAAATTTTCTCTGGCACTTCGTCGAGACGCTGACGCCAGAAATCAGCTGATCGGAATGAAATCCAGTTCTTCTGAATACGAACAGATCCTCCAAATCCAGTATCGCTGTTGTTCATGACTACTGAAAGCCAGCTTCGGACATCCTGTGCAGAGACTTGAGCAGTGAAGCCCAAAGTTCGTCGATCGGGCTCAGCCAAGATATTGAGTCCGCTTGCCTTGTGAAGCCAGGCAAGATGATCGAATAGTGGCAACCCCTTGTTTCGGTAAGGGCTGGAAAGAACTCCAGCGGAACGCAAATCAAGGTGAGTATTGAGAACTTCCTGCGCACCCTCGGCGTTGATCGGTGTTTTCCATTGCTCAGCCATGACCCTGAACGGATGGTTTGCAAGCTCCTTGTCCATTCCGCCAGCGGGCTTCATGAAAACGCTGTTTCCGGCGCTGCCTCCAATCGGCAGGATGATTTCCTGCTCAACAACCTGAAAAAGACCGGAATGCGGCTTGTACCGTGCGATAACGAGGTTAGCTTCCGGGGGGATGATCTGGCCTTCTTTGGTCTTGAGGGGTGGGTTCTTTCGGATGTACTCCTTCGGAATGAATACACCGCCGTCACTTTGCTTCGTCGACCCGACAACTGTCTCGCCATTCCAGAAGTTCTCCCTTTGGGAGCCGCTTAGCTTGGAAAGGACGTAGCCAGTGGTATATCCCCCGCAACCTTGGACCATTGCCTGATAGCGTTGCAGTGTGTCGTTGTAGAGCTTTTTGCCTGTTGCAGACTGGTCGCCTTTGAGCGGCTTGAGCTCTTCGAAGAGTCGTCCTGCTTCGGCGTATAACTCGTCAATCGAATAGTTTGCGACAAATTGTGACCACTGTTGAACCAACATCTCGACATAGTTGCGGCGCAGGCGCGTTTCTTGGCGAATCAAGTCCTGCTCAGCCTGCAAAGTCTTTTGGGGAACTTCGAGGCGGTAGGTTTTCTCATCCTTCTGCCAGACGGCGTCATAGAGCGCGGCGACCTGCTCCATGACTTCGCGCAGAGACTGGTCTCGGAACAAGGCTGTGATCTTTCGGTCCGCGATGTTCTGCGTGGCCGCGATCTGAACCCCTGACTCGGCTTGGAGCTTCTTGGCAAAGTCCGAGAGAGAAGCGATGGGCAGGGTCAGACTGACCTTCTTATCGAGAGCGGGTTCTTGGGATAGATCGACTTGGGCGCCGGCTATCGAACATGCGGCGATCATTACACCTAAACAGGCGGTTATCTTCATGAATGGACTCCGAACTCCTGAGTCTTGTTACGCCTCAGAGGGGTTCGGAGTCTTTGACGTGACGACGCATGTAGTCGTTACGGAAGATTCTGATCAGTTTGAAAAATTCTCGCTGATCAGAATCATGTTACGGGAGCTCAAACCATCGCAGCTTGATCTTGCCGTAGTAGTTGACTGGCCCCAGCGCGATAGGCTTTTCCAGCGCAGCATCCGTCTCTGCGGATGTAGTGATCGCCTTATCGGGCAATGGACGGGCATTGACATAGCCCGAACTGAAGGTGAAACCGGGCCAGAGGGTCTTGAAGGTCGTATCGCTCGCACCCAAGCGGTGGGTGGTCGTGACCATCACGCTCACGTTTCCTCGGTCGCCGTAGTAAGGCTGCCCGACGCCCGAAGCGGGGTCGATATTCTTCTCTGGCATCATGCCTTTGATGCTCCACTTTTCTGGGCCTTCTGTGGTGGCGAGGGCGATAGGAACGCGCACCTTGTCGTTGATGAGCTTAGGAAGCAGAACCATGGGGATATCCACAAAGGTCGCCCCGAACTTCAGGTTGATCGACTGCCAAGACTGCCCGACGACCGCCTTGGAGTTTGGTTTGCGACGGATCTCCAGATAGAGCATGGCTGGACGTCGACGGAAGAACGGTGCCGGGTAGCCCCAGGTTTCTGGAATGTCGGCGACGAAAGGAACCGGCTCAGTCATGCTTCGAAGGAAGGACTTCATGGCGTCCTTCGCAGGCCCCTTGGCCTGCTCCGAGAGCATCATCGTCATTTGGGCGTTTGCGCCAAAGTCTTCAAGCGCGACACCGGTGGCTTGCTCGATGGCAATATCCGCTAAGCTTGCGGCCATGTAGTCGAGCCCTTTGTTGTACAGCTCGTTGATGTTGGGCAGCGACGGGGGAATTCCGCAATAGGCAAGCGCCATATTTAGCCCAGTCATCAGAGTTTCTTTGCACGCTCCTTGACAGTTCACTCCCGGCAGCTTATTCAACCCGCTCGCGAGTGTGTTGACAGCAGCGTTCTTGGCCTGCATGTAGGCTGAGGAAGCCATATTGAGCGTGGCGGAAACAACATCCCACAGCTCTTGCTGCCATGATTTGTTGGAGTTGAGCAGATTCTTCATCTGCACGGTGTAGTAAGTCTCTCCAGGCGAAAGGTTAACGACCTTCTTTCCGCCGTCGTAGGTGACATCGACCATGCGGTTTGCCACAAAGTAAAGCGGTGCATCATTGTCGTCGCTGAACTTGGGTGGGATGTAGCTGAGCAACCGGATTTCGTATGCGGCCCAGAGGGCTTTTCGAGCTTCGTTGGAGTCCGTGACCAGCTTAAGGTTCTGCTTTTCCGCCTCGGACTTGGCGATCGCGATCTTAGCGTCTTGAATCTGCTTTTGCTGCTCGGCTTCGGTGATGGTCACGTAGAATTTCACCCAGTTCGATGCCGGACCAATCGGGGTCTTTTTGCCGTCGCGCACCAGGAGCGGCACCACACGGGCATAGAAGACCGTGCCTGTCTTGTTGAGGTTCGGGGGCGGGAAGCTGGCTTGGATATAGGTATAGCGGGAGTCTGCGGTCGCGGTCACTGACCCCAAGTCGGGGAAACCCGGAGCAACGGGGAGAGTCACCGTTTTGTCGTCGGAGCTGTCTTCTGGCTTGGAGCGGATAGGAGGCAAGAATTCTTGGGTGTACAGCAACCCTTGCGGCATCTCCCATCCGGTGTAAGGCGGGATCATGCCCCCGCTCGTGGGCTTGTTCGCAACCTGCAGGACCAGTGTCGTGCGAGCGCTGGGAAGGGCATCCATCTGCACCAGAAACTTGGTGGTCTTCTGCGGCGATGCATAAAGCATCTTCTCGTTTGCTGGATCGGGGAACGAACCGAGCTTCGTGTAACCGGTGGATTGCGCGATCAGCGCGGTAGCAGGCGGTCGCTGCTTGATTGTGCTCATCAGCAACGACCAATCGCGCATCTGATTGGCATTCAGTTTGACCGCCCCAAGGCTCAGCTTTTGGCTGTTGAAGTTGGGCGGGTTTTTGATCTGACCGGCTTTGATTTGGGCTAAGCCGAATGTAGCGGAAGCAGAAAGCAGGGCCGCAAGAAAAACTCTTCGCAACATGTGAGCACTCCTTCTTTGACCATTGTGCTGCCTTGCGCCGGCGTGAATTCCGCAACGACGCAAAGCCTCATCATACGGACGTACTTTGGATGATTGGCGAATCAGCACCTTTTTTGAATGGGTTAGCTTAGCGGCTGCTTAGACAAAAAATCGCCCCTCGGCCGATGGTCGAGGGGCGATAGGGTCGGGCTTACATCTTGTGAATGGCGTGTCCATGTGCGTCTTCATACGCTTCAAGGACCGCTTCGCTCATGGTTGGGTGAGCGTGGATGGTATCGACCATTACGTCAAGCGTTGCTTCCAGCTTGATGGCGACAACTGCCTGATGGATCATGTCTGTCACGCCGTGCCCGACCATGTGGACGCCGAGGACTTCGCCGTACTTCTTTTCTGCGACGACTTTGACGAAGCCATCCTGGTGGGTGCTCGCCATTGCCTTGCCGAGCGGGCGGAACATGAATTTTCCGACTTGGACGTCGTAGCCCTGCTCGCGAGCCTGGCCTTCGGTGAGACCGACGGAAGCGACTTCAGGAACGGTGTAGATACAGTTCGGAACAGCCTTGTGGTCGGCCTTGCGCTGACCGCCGCTGACTGCGTTCTCTGCGGCAACGGTGCCTTGGTAGCTCGCAACGTGGGCGAGCTGAACCTTGCCGTTCACGTCGCCGATCGCGAAGATGTTCGGCACGCTGCTGCGCATCGTGTCGTCAACTTCGACACCCGAACGTGTGAGCTTGACACCAATCTTTTCCAGATTCTGGTTGTCGGTGAAAGCGCGTCGTCCGACGGCGAGGAGAACGACTTCGGTTTCGATCTCCGAGGTTTCTCCGCCGCTCTTGACGCTGACCTTCCAGCCGCCCTTAGTCTTGGCGACCTTTTCGACAGCGCTGCCAGTCATGATCTTCACGCCTTGGCGACCAAGGAGCTTGCCGAGTTCCTTGCTGAGGTCTTCATCCATCATGGGGATGAGGTTCGGCATCATCTCCACGATGGTGACTTCGCAGCCGAGAGCGTTGAAAACGTAGCTGAATTCGACGCCGATCACACCGCCGCCGCCGATGACCATCTTCTTGGGCAGGTGCGGAGCGGTAACCGCGTCGTCGCTGGTCCAGATGCCTTCGTTGCGTCCGCCCTCAAGGCCCGGGATTTTCGGGACGATGATGGTGGAACCGCTGGCGAGGATGAAGGTCTTTGCGCGAAGCTTGGTCTTCTTGCCGTCCTTTTCGACTTCGATAGTGTTCTTGTCGACGAAGGAGGCAAAGCCTTCAACATGGGCGATGCCGTTCTTCTTGAACAGCATGCCGATACCGCCGCGCTGGGTCTGGACGATCTTATCCTTGCGGGCGTTGATCTTGTCGAAATCGAAGGTGACGTCGCCTTTCACGCTGACGCCAAAGGCGTCGAGGTGCTTGGCGTGCTGGTAAGCCTCTGCCGAAGCGATGAGGGCTTTGGATGGGATACATCCCCAGTTCAGACAGGTGCCGCCGAGATATTCCTTCTCGACTACGGTGACTTTCGCGCCAAGCTGTGCTGCGCGAATCGCCGCGACGTAGCCGCCAGGTCCGGCGCCGATGACGATAATGTCTGCATCAAAGTTGTCTGTGGGCATGGGTTGCTCTTGCTCCTCAGGGGCAGGAATATTCGAAATCTGCTGGATCAGGGCCGAGAGATGAACGACGGACGCCGTCGTAGCGCTTGCAGTTGGTTCAAGCGATTCGTCCGCGCAATCCATTCTGACCCCCCGAGACGCCTCACGGCGTGACTTGAGTGTACCTGTCGATGAATTGAGCCAACGGGCTAAGGGCGGACCGGAATCCGCGATTCCTATCCCAGCAAAAGCTTGGTGGTGGGGTGTGCCATCAAGTGCTCTTGGGCAGAGAACCGCTCAGATGGGTTTTTAGGGTTGTGGCGCTGATATCGACCGTCGGAGTTCAGCTCCCAGGCTTGGCAATTGTCGCGCAGACAGACCTCAAGAATGCCATCGCGCAGGTGGGCTACGTAGGCCGGGTTTTCGATGGGTGCGAGAACTTCGACGCGGCGATCCAGGTTTCGGCGCATCAGGTCGGCGCTGCCGATGAAAGCCTCGGGCTGTCCTCCATTTTCGAAATAGTAGATGCGGCTGTGCTCCAGGAATCGACCCACGATGGAGATGACACGGATATTCTCGCTTAGGCCCGGAATGCCAGGTCGCAAACAACAGATGCCTCGGCAGATCAGGTCCACCTGGACTCCTGCTTGGCTTGCCTGATAAAGCGCGTCGATCATCTCCGAGTCGACGAGAGCATTCAGCTTGAAGAGAAGTCTTCCGCCGCCCGATTTTCGGTGTTTGTCGATTTCTCTGTGGATTCGGTTCAGCAATCCCTGTCGGAGCCCAAACGGTGCGACCAGGAGCTTGCGATAGCCGGTCTGTTTGGAGAATCCGGTGAGGAAGTTGAAGAGTTCGATGACGTCCTGGGTGATCTCCTCGTCAGCGGTGAAGAGGCCGAGATCCGTGTAAAGCCGGGCGGTGGAGGGGTTGTAGTTGCCGGTGCCGATGTGGGTGTAGGTTTTGATGCCATCTGGCTCTCGCCGGACGATAAGCGAGAGTTTGGCGTGGGTCTTCAGCTCGGGGAAGCCATAGCTAACGTGCGCGCCGCCCCGCTCCAGAGCTCTTGCCCAGACCAGGTTGTTGCTTTCGTCGAACCGAGCCTTCAGCTCTACCATTGCGGCGACCTGTTTGCCTTCCTCGGCAGCATCCAGCAATGCCTCGACGATGGGAGATTCGGCCCCTACGCGGTAGAGGGTTTGCTTGATCCCGATCACGTTCTTGTCCGTTGAGGCTGCTTGAACAAACTTCTCAACGGGGCGGAAACTGTCGTAGGGGTGGTGGATCAAGACATCGGTGGTACGCAGCGTTTGCAAGAGCCGTCGCTCCTCGGCTATCGCTTCGCATTGGTACGGATGAAATAGCGGGTAGTGCAGGGAAGCCTTGTCGATTTTGGATAGCTCCCAAAAGACGTCGAATCCGATCAGCCCTTCCACGTCGAAGACATCGGAGTCCTCCAGTTTCAGAAGGCGCATCAGCGTTTCGCGCACTTCTTTGGGCATACCTGCATCGGCTTCCAGAAGGACAGGATCGCCAAATCGTCGCTGCCGAAGGCTCTCTTCGATGGTCTCGATCAGGTCCTCTGCTTCGAGCAGCCTGATTTCCACGTCAGCGTCGCGGATTACTCGGAACATATATGCGCCAACGATCTTGACTCCCGGGAAGAGCAGGTGCAGATTGTGCCGGATGACATCCTCAATCAGCACGAACTCGTATCTGCGCTTATAGAGCTGAATCGCACGGGGCACGACGGTCGGAATCTTGACTCGGGCAAGCCGAGTGCCGCCTTCGTCGTCTTCAAGGAGCACGGCGAGATTGAGGCTGCGGTTCGAAATGAAGGGCACTGAGGGTGCGGGGTTGAGGATCAGCGGGGTGCAGAGCGGGAAGATATCTTGACGGAACTGTTGCTGAAGCTCACGCTTCTGGCGCTCGCTCAATTCTTCGTACTTAAGGATCTCAATGCCAGACTCTTCAAGCTCTGCGGACAGCTCCTCATGAAAGAGCCTGCCTGCCCGATTTCGGAGCGGACGAGCTTCTTTAGAAATGAGGTCAAGCTGTTGGCTAGGTGTATAGCCGTCGGGCGTCGGCTCCATGATGCCGCTCTCGTACTGCTCGATGAGGCCCGAGACTCGGACCATATAGAACTCGTCGAGGTTGGATTCGAAAATGGCCAGGAACTTGAGCCGTTCGAGAAGCGGGTTGCTGGGATTGGCGGCCTCTTCGAGAACGCGCTCGTTGAATTGCAGCCAGCTAAGCTCGCGGTTGACGTAGCGTTCGGCTGGACTGTGCTGTTCTGGCAAGCGTCTTACAGAGGACATGGTGCGATGTTTCCATCCTTCATTTCGAGGATTGCCCCCTCACGAACCCCATACTGACTGACCAACATCTCTTGATGTTCGAATCGTTCCAAGAGGAGACGATACACGATAGACCCCGGCAAAAGCGTTGCTGCCCGCTTCGTCTTAACATTGAAGCGCGCACAGATTTCGTCCACCGTAAGCCGTGAGGAAGCCCAGGAAAGATATTCCAGCTCGGGCAGCGAAAGTACACGATCTCCGTCAGGATGGAGGGCTCTCCACAAACCTCTTGCCACGCCGCCGCTGACAACGACGCGCACGGTGTCGCTTGGCATATCAACTCTCGATAGGGCAGAGACGATTGCTTCTTCGATCTTGTGGACGGTGACTGCATTGGAAGGGTAGACCACTCCGGCCTGTGCGATCAATCGGCCGGTTCCGATTGGCAAGGAGACTTCGTGGGTGATCTGTCCATCGACACACCGAGCAATCTGGGCACTGCCGCCGCCGACTTCGATCATCAGCATAGGCGAGGTCCCGGCAGAGTCGATCCCCACGCCCTTGAGTGAGAGCTCGGCTTCACGCTGGGGGGAGATCAGGTCGATTTCAATGCCAACGCGATCTTTAATCTTGTCCAGCAGCTCAACGTGATTGCGCGCTGCGCGCATGGCCTCCGTCGCGAAAATATAGACTCCGCTGGCTCCGTTGACTTTGGCTCTTCGTTTGAATTCATCCAGGGATTGAATGACCTTATCCGCCGTGGCGTGAGGAATTTCGCCGGTGCGGCTGACGATCTCGCCAAGGGAGAGCCAGTCGCTTTCGTTGGTCAGGCGCTTGACGGCTCCGGTATCCACGCTCGCTACGAGCAGGTGGGTGGTGTTGCTGCCGATGTCAATCGCTGCAAGGACGCGGGGCATAGTCATAGAAAGTATGGCTTATCCCCTATGCTAAGATCAGGCATGGCGAAGGGAGCATCCTCCAACCTTCACAAAGCGCTCAAGTTCGCCTTCAAGGCCCATCAAGGCCAGGACCGCGACGGTCCAAGCCCGTTGCCCTACATCACGCATCCATTTGAGGTTCTCACGAATTTGCGCTATCTCGGCGGGGTCACGGACGAGACTATTCTTGCCGCCACGGCTTTGCATGATGTGCTGGAGGAGACTGATGCCATAGCAGAGCAGATTGAGGAGGAGTTTGGCGCTGAGGTGCGCAAGCTGGTGCTGGAAGTTACGCGCCGAGAACCTAGCTCGGAAGAGATCGCAGGGCTCACTGCGGATCAAATCTGGGTTTTGCGGACGCGAATCTTTCTGGATGAGATTCGGGCAATGAGCCATTCTGCATGGCTCATCAAGCTGGCAGATCGCTACTCCAACCTGAGCAACGCCTTTTTTACTCGATCGCCAGAAAAGCTGGAGCGCTACGTTTGGCAGAGCATCCTAATTTTGGAAATCATCCCCCGAGAAACGAATTGCGCACTGTGGGACGGAATTCAAGGAATGATTGCACGGGTGCACGTTTCTGATGAAACGAAGAAAAGGCTGGCCCTGTAGACCCAAGGATCGATCGTTTACATTTAATGAAGGATTAAGTCAGGATAAACTTATCGGCAACTGACAGATTCCTGCGCGAATCGGTCGCACCTATCGTGCGACGAAAAATATTCGCCAGATCAAGGACCCCGAATTCATGCTCCAAATTACGAACCTGCACGCCAAGGTTGAAGAAAAAGATATCCTGAAAGGCCTTAACCTGACCGTCAACCCGGGCGAAGTTCACGCCATCATGGGACCGAACGGGTCGGGCAAGAGCACGCTTGCCAACGTGCTCGCTGGTCGCGATGACTATGAAGTGACCGACGGCTCGGTGGAATTCGATGGCAAGGACCTGCTGGAGCTTGATCCGGAAGAGCGAGCCTGCGAAGGGCTTTTCCTGGCCTTCCAGTATCCGGTTGAGATTCCAGGCGTGAGCAATGTCTATTTCCTGCGTCAGGCTTTGAACTCGATTCGCAAGTATCGCGGCGAGGAAGAGATGGATGCGGTGAACTTCATGAAGTACGTGAAGGACAAGGCCGCCAAGCTGGGGTTGGACCCCGCAATGCTGAATCGCTCGGTCAACGAAGGCTTTTCGGGCGGTGAAAAGAAGCGAAACGAGATTTTCCAGATGGCCGTCCTCGAGCCGAAGCTTTGTGTGCTGGACGAGACGGACTCCGGCTTGGACATCGACGCTCTGCGCGTTGTTGCTGACGGTGTGAACGCTCTGCGAGGTCCTGAGCGCGGCATCGTCGTGGTCACCCACTACCAGCGGCTTCTGAACTACATCGTGCCTGACTTTGTGCACATCCTGATGAACGGACAGATCGTTCGGTCGGGCGGAAAGGAGCTTGCCCTGGAACTCGAGGCCAAGGGCTATGGCTGGGTTGAGGAGGAGCTTGCCGCTCGGTAAAGCCATCGCACCATGAATCAGCTCAAGGAGAAAGAAATCAGCTTAGACCAACACTTCGATGCGCTTGCGGGTGAGCTTTCCAAGGCTGTGCCGGATCTTTTCGCATCGCGCCAAGCCGCTTTCGAGAAATTTGCCCAGGCCGGTTTGCCGACTCGAAAGGATGAAGAATTCAAATACACGCCCTTCCGAGAGGTCTCGGAGAGCACCTTTGGCGTTCCGTATCGAGCGTCGGTGACTCGAGAAGAGCTGGGCGCTCATGCGATAGCAACGTCGGTCTGCTGTCCTTTGGTCTTCGTCAACGGCATTTTTTCTCCTGAGCTCTCAGAGCCGCTCGAACTGCCGAATGGTGTGGTTGCCGGTTCGCTAAAGTCTGCTTTTGAATCTCATTCCAGCCTTGTGAATGGCAAGTTTGCGAAGATCGCGCAGCTGGAAGGCAAGCTGGGCTCGACCAATGACGAGCGCTTCAACAGGCTGAATGATGCGCTTTGGCAGGACGGCGCTTTCATCTATGTGCCCAAGGGCGTTGTGCTGGAAAATCCGATCCATGTTCTTTTTGTGAACAAGGCGGATCAAGGAGCCTTTGCTTCTCATCCGCGCCTGCTCGTGATCGTCGAAGAGAATGCGCAGCTTAAGCTTGTGGAGACTTATCTGGGGCTGAGCGGAGCTTGCTTTACCAATGCCGTGAGCGAAGTCTATGTCGGCGAAAGCGCGCTCTTCGAGCACACACGCGTTCAGGACGAAACCGGGGAAGCCTTCCATATCGGACTGGTTGCCGCGCATCAGGAAGCGAATTCGACTTACACCTCGACGAACGTTCAGTTCGGTGGAAAGATCGGGCGTGTCGATGTCAACCTTTGGCTGAATGGCGAGCACACGGAGTCTTGGCTGAACGGCACCTACGTTGGCGGCGATGAGCAGATTCTGGACAATCACACGCGGATCGACCACGCCAAACCAAATTGCCACTCTTTCGAGGTTTATAAGGGCATCTTGTCCGACAAATCCACGGGCGTGTTCAACGGCAAAATCTTTGTCTACGAAGATGCGCAGAAGACGGACGCCAAGCAGACCAACCAGGCTTTGCTTCTTTCCAAGGAAGCTCAGATCAATACGAAGCCTCAGCTTGAGATCTTTGCCGACGACGTGAAGTGTACGCATGGCGCGACCATCGGACAGTTGCGCGATGACGCGATGTTCTACCTTCGAGCCCGCGGCATATCTGAGCTTGATGCTCGCAATATGCTGGTGTTTGCGTTTGCAGGCGAAGTTCTGGAAAAGATCACGATCGACTCGGTTTGCGAGATCTTAGAGCAAGAGCTCTATGAGAAGCTCGGCCGTTCGTAAGCAAAAGTCTTTACAGCTCTGTTCGGCCTTTTTCTTTCAGCCGTGCGACAATATCGCGCACGCTTTGGGCCTTGTCCTTTGGAAGCGCCAGCATCGCATCGTCCGTGGCGACGACGACCATGTCCTTCAATCCATAGAGCCCAACAAGGGCTTGTGAGGACACGTTGTAGATGATGCAGCCTTCCGAATCCACAAGCTCTGCATCCCCAATGACCACATTGCCCGCATCATCCTTTGGGAAGGTGCGCTCCAGCGCATCCCACGATCCAATATCGTCCCACCCGAAGGTTGAAGGGACCATATAGACTTCAGGAGCCTTCTCCATGAGTGCGTAGTCCACCGACATGTTGGGCAGTTCCTCAAACTTCTGAATCGCGGTGTCCAACTCTCCGCGCTGGATGGCATTCGCCATTTGAGCAGTCAGTCTTTCGGCTTCGGGCTGAACTAGTGAAAGCGCTTTGAGGAACGCGCCGAGCTTATAGAAAAACATGCCGCTGTTCCAGAAGAATCCACCTTGGTCAACGAACTTCTGGGCTGTCTCTGCGTCGGGCTTTTCACGGAAGGATTTCACGCGGAAACCTCCGGGAACCGGCGCGCCTTGTTCGATGTATCCGTAGCCGGTTTCAGCTCGGGTGGGCTGGATGCCTATCGTGACGAGTCCTTCAGTCTCTTCGGCGACCTGCATGGCACGGGCAACGCAATCGCGAAAAGCGTCCTCGTCCTCAATCAGATGATCCGCAGTGACTATCCCAAGCGTGGATTCGTGCATGTCCCGAGCAATCAGGTTTGCAGCGGCCCAGCAAAGGCATCCGAAGGTATTGCGCTTGGCAGGCTCAACAAGAACATTCGCCTGCGCGACAAGGTCGGCATCCCGAACAGGATTCTCAACGGATTTGCCAACGGCAATGAATACTCTGCGTGGCCCGACAAGCGGCTCGATTCGGTCGCGAGCTTGCTCAAGCAGCGTTCGGTCTGGGTCCGCAAGACGCAGCAGCTGCTTGGGGTGAGCGTTTCGAGAGACGGGCCAGAACCTCTCCCCCGAACCCCCAGCCATGATAATCGCGAGCCTTGTGGACACGTTCAAATTATGGCGGCTACTTCGCCCGGACTAGCTGCATCCCTTGTCCGCTGGCTGGGGTGAGTGTGATCTTGTCGCTGCTGATCCACTGCACCGTGAACTTGTTGGACCTTCCAAAGGTGCGGGTGATACGAGAGCGGTAAGCGTTTGCGATGTTCTCGGGGACGCCGGTGAGTGCGGTCTTGCTGATGTTGACGTTTAGCTTCTCAGTTCCTTCAAAAGTGTAGGTGCCTTCAGCCGTGAAAGCGACGGGCAGCTCGCTGTTTGGGAGCGTTGTCTTTGAGCTGAATGTGCCGTCTTTCTGGAATGAAATGAGCGAGTCGGCTCCTTGATTCATGATGCGAACAGAGGTGTTCCAATTGCCGATGATGCTGCGTTCGGAAGAGCAGCCTGCGGAGATCATGGCTATTGCGGCAAGGGGAAGCCAAAGACGATTCATCACAGAGTATTAACGCAAATCATGGTCGGATGTTACTTTTTGAAGGAGATTAATCCTTCTTGGTGAAAGAGAGTACAGTTCCCTGAACATGCTTCTTGTAGGTGTATTCAGTCACCCATTCAAGCTTGTCGGTTGCGGCAACATTCTTTGTCTTCTCCGTTTCTGCTTTCACCCCCGGCAGCTGATCCTTGGCGATGCCCGAGTAGGCAAATTCAGTTGGCGTGGTGGTGACGGAGTTTTTGGTGTAGGTGTAGCTGCCTCGCGTGGTAATGGCGATGTCCTGCCCGCCGCGCGGGTTTGAAAACCTTATCTGGAAGGTGAAAGTGCCGTCTGCAGCATAGACTTCCCGAATGCTGACGCTCTGCTTCTCCTGCTTGTAATGAGTCTCCCACGTGCCGATGAGTGGATTCTTCTGCGAGCCCGAACATCCGGCGACGGCAAGCGACAGGGCCACGATGAGCACTACGAAAGCCTTCGGCATGGCGGGAGTTTAACACAGAGAAGCGGTTTGGGCTGTATCCTGTTGGTCGATCCCGCTATGCCTGCTAAACAATCTTGGAACAAGGATCGCACGGTAGAGCTGCTAATCCAGCTTGAGGAGCGCTATGGGATGGCGAATGAGCCGCCGCGAACCGACCCTGTCGACGAGTTGGTTGCCTGCATTCTCAGTCAGCACACCAGCGATTCCAACTCGATACCCGCGTTTGAAAGATTGAAAGCAACCTTCCCTGATTGGCAGCTTGCGGTGGATGCGGGTGAGGAGAGGATCGCTGATGTGGTTCGAAATGCGGGGTTGGCCAATCAGAAGTCTCGCTCGATTCTGAGGTGCCTTCGGCAGATTCATGACCTTGTGGGCACGTATTCGCTGGAGCACCTGCGTTCCATGCCGATGGTCGATGCTCGGAACTGGCTGACGGCGTTGCCAGGGGTTGGTCCCAAAACCGCGTCGATTGTGCTTTGCTTCAGCTTGGGGATGGAGGCCATTCCGGTGGATACCCATGTCTTTCGTGTGAGCTGGAGGCTGGGCATGGTGGAGCAGAAAGCAGGGGAAGGGAAGGCGCACGACACGCTCCTGGAGTTGGTACCTCCAGACTTGGCTTTTCGCTTTCATATGGCGCTTATCCAGCATGGGAGAGCGGTGTGCAAAGCTCCCATTCCCAACTGCGAAGCTTGTGTTGTCAGGGCAATGTGCCGGTGGTTTGCCGAGGATGGACCAGATCGGCGTAAAACAGAGTTAAAAGCAAAGCGAGCTAAACCAAGCGCGAAATCGAACCCTGCCGCCAGAAAAAAGCGGGCGGGATGATTTAGACTGAATGAAAGTTTTGACGGCATTTCGCGATACCGAGGCGGCAGAAAGGACACTCCAGAGGCTTCAAACCCTCACGGGGTTGGAACTTGGGACCGATTTTCAAACCGGCTTTGAGGCGGCTCCCGATCCTGACCTTGCCCTGATCAACTTCGAGAGATGGATCAAGGCCTCCTCTCATCCGGGCACCCAGCTGTCCCATCTCCTGCAAGTGCCCCGCCTTCTCCGCCTTCTGGTAGAGATTTTAGGGGCGAGCCAGCCCATTGCCAACGCGCTGATTCAAAACCCAGAGCTGGCCTCGATGGTGACTGACCCTGATGCGCTCTCAGCTTTTCCGAGCCGAGCTGAAATTGAGCAAGAAGGCCGCAAGCTGATGGAGCTTGCCAATGGATTCACCCACGCGCTAGACCGGCTTCGATTCCTAAGACAGCGCTGGGTTGTGCCGATCGTTGTGTGCGACCTTGCCGGAATCTGGGAGCAGCCCAAGGTTTGGCAGGCGATCTCCGACCTTGCCGATGCGATCATTACGCTTGCAACGGAGGCTTGCTGGAAAGAGTATTCCGCGACGAAGGGACTGACCGGCCCCTGCCCACTCATGATCGTGGGGTTTGGGAAGCTGGGCGGGCATGAGCTGAACTACAGCTCCGACGTTGACCTGGTTTATGTGATCGGCGAAGGTGGAGCTGAGGACCTGGAGAAGCACGCTGGGCGAGTTTGCGAAATGCTCAATCGGGCTCTGGCTGATCCTATGGGACGCGGCTCGCTCTACCGGGTTGATTTGCGGCTGCGACCGTTTGGAGGGGCCGGTCCAGTGGTTCAGACCATGCGGGCAGTGGAGGCATACTATCGTTCGCATGCCGAGCTTTGGGAGGCTCAGGCCTTGGTGAGATCCAGACCGATATGCGGTCCAGAGGCGTTGCAGGAACGCTGGGAGGCTCTGCGCGTGTCGAGCTGCTTTGCCAGTCGACTGAGCACGGCTTCGGTGGAGCAGCTTCTGGAAATGCGGGACCGCGTTGAGGAATACGCCGAGGACAACGATCTGAAGCGTGGGCGTGGCGGCATCCGCGATATTGAATTCTTGGTTCAGATTCTTCAGCTGGTGAACGGGCATCAACACCCTGAAGTCCGTGTTCGGGAAACACTCACGGCTCTGCAGGAGTTAGCTGAGATCAAGGCTTTGCCGCTCACCGTTTCAAAGGAACTTAGCGATCACTACACCTTCCTAAGAAAGCTGGAACATCGTGTGCAGCTGTTCAACGACCAGCAAACGCATAGCGTGCCGGAGAGCGAGAAATCTCGGGGACAGCTGGCGAGGCTGATGGGCGCGGCCGGATGGATGGAGCTGGATGGAGAGCTGACGATGCGTCGGATCAGCGTACGCAGCCTGTACGAAACGATCCTGCCTTCGATTGCAGGTTCCGATAGCCCGAGAACGCGCTGTCTGGCAGCCTTGGGCGAGTTCGCTGGCGAGGGTGCAATCTGGCTGGATGCACTGCCGGAGAGCGAAGCCTTCTATGTGAGCCTTTCTGAGAACCACGACAGTCTGGATCGGGTGCGTGAATGTCTGCGCTCGTCTCCCGTTCTCGCGAAGCATTTTTCAAGCTCGATGACCCTGATGGAAGAGCTGATGAGCGGCGAGATTCTTGAAGAGCTCGACATCGCGCAGTCGATTCGGCAGCTTCCAAATAACATTCCGCTTGAAGTCCTCGCGGAGAAACTCCGGCATGCCTGGACGGTATGCGCTTATCAGTGGTCGCTAGAGACGGGGCTTTGGCTAGGCGAGAAGCTGAGCGAGATTGGCGCTGAGGCCCTGCGGCATCTTATGCGGCGGCTTTATGCAGAGTTCGACCTTGTCGCTATGGGCAGCTTCGCGGTTCAGGAGACAAGCTTAGGGTCGGACCTGGATGTGATTCTGCTGGTCGCGGACCCGTCGCGCCATGCGGCGGCAGAGCAACAGGCACAGGACCTGATCAGCATGGTCGATTATCTGGGTCGTCACGGCGCCCCCATCGAGCTGGACCTTAGACTCCGCCCCGAAGGCGGGAAGGGTCTCCTTGTCCGAACTTACCAAGGTTTTGAGGCCTATGAACTCGAGGATATGGAGATGTGGGAGCGCTTTGCGCTCGGGCAGGTGCGGCTCATCGAAGGCAATCCGCAGGCGACAGCCCTTGCACAGAAAGCAGCCTACGCGGTGCCACTGACCCCGGAGCATCTTACGGAGCTGATGCATATCAAGAAGCGTGTCGAGACGGAGCGAGTGTCGGCCAAGTACCTGCGAAGGCATGTGAAGCTTGGGCACGGCGGTTTGATGGATATCGAATGGCTGGTGCATCTGAACGAACTGCGCTATCCAACGGCGGCACGGGCGGGCGAAAACTTGGGATTTGACGACCGGATCAGGGCTCTATCGAGAGCAAGACTCATTAATACGGTCGAGATGGACCAACTCTTGGGTGCCCGGCAGCATTTGCGAACGTTGCGTGATAGACTTCATCTTCTGGGGATGACTCAGGATATCGTTCCCGAAAATCCGGATCGCCTTGATCGGCTTGCCGAGCTTTTTGGCTGGTCTGAGGGGAACGTATTCTTGCAGCACCACGAGAATCTGATGGAATCGGTGCGAACGATCTACATGGAAAGCATGGAGCGTCTGCGGGCAAAGGCATGAAGGAAACCCTGCTTTTCATCGTCGCGTACCTCATCGGTTCGATCCCAGTGGGCTACCTCGTGGCTAAGGCCAATGGGGTGGATATCTTCAAGGCGGGCTCGGGGAACGTTGGGGCAACCAACGTGATGCGCACGCTTGGCAAGAAGTGGGGTTTGCTCGTCTTCTTCCTCGATTTTCTGAAAGGACTGTCCATGTCGATCATGGGACGGCTGGTCTTTCAGGAAACCGATATGGCGATCCTGTGTGGAGTCATCGCGGTTGCCGGGCACTGTCTGTCGCCTTTCTTAAAGTTTCGAGGTGGGAAGGGAATTGCTACGGGGCTGGGCGCCGTTTTAGGCGCAGTTCCAGTCATCGCTCTGATCTCCCTTGCTGGCTACGGCCTGTTCTTCATCACAACCCGCTATGTCAGCTTGTCGTCGCTCGTCGCGATTACCGTCACGGTGGTTATGGGCTATGTATACAAGGAAGACCCCATCACGCTTGGAGTTTTCTGGGCGCTTTGGGTGCTCATCTTCGTGCGGCATAAAGGAAACATCCAGCGCCTGTTGAAAGGGGAAGAGCCAAAGTTTTACGCGAAATCGGCAAAGTCTGAACAACCGACAGAGCCGTCGTCGTCCGAAAACCAAGGGGAGAGCGACGCGCAGAAAGACTGACATGGGACCGAGCTTTTCGATCGAGGTCATAGGAACGACTTGCCTGGTATGGATTCCGGTCGCGATCTGGGTCGTGATGCTGGTCAACTGGATGATCGTCGGCGAGATCGACGGCCTCATGGGCGTCATTGGGATCGGCTTTATGATCACACTGGCACTGATGGCGGTCAGCCCGCCCGCGCCGGGTATGGGTCCATTCTTTCTGGGTGCTGCAATCCTGACGCTGATCGCAACCCCCATCACGCGCTTTTCTATGGACCGTCGCGCACTGAACTCGATCGATATCGAAACAATCGAGCGTGCCTATGAGATGCTGCGTCAAAGGCCGGACAATTATGCCGCCAAGCTGCGCCTTGCGAGAGCTCTTTATAACAAGGGTTTGATCGCTCACGCCGTTGCGATTGGAGAGGCTGCTTTGCAGCCCGCGCCGGATATTGCGTTCAGTGAGGAAAAGTACATGCTGAAGCGGTGGAAGGGGCAGCTCACAATGGTGCAGAATCCTACTACGAACATCCGGTGCATCAACTGCGGAGAATTCAACGAGCCTGGTCAGATCATGTGCAAGAAGTGCGGCCACGCTTTCCTCCTCAGTTACGCGAAAGGGCAGTTTATGAAGCCGAGCATCGCAAGGAAGCTGGTGGCCTGCTGGCTGTTCGCCATGATGGCGATGATAGGAATTCCTTTGTCTGTAACGACGCTTTCGCCCGCAGGCGCGATTGCGACGATTCTGCTCCTGTTCGCGTGCGGAACATATTTCGTGGTCCGGGCGTTTCGTGACGATAAGGCCGTCACCGCATGAGGACTATCGACCGCTACGTCATCAAGGAACTGATCGTGCCGTTTTTGATCGGCACGGTAGCCGTCGTGCTGATGTTCCAGGCGAACATGCTGATCTTTCAGTACAAGACCTTCTCGCTGAACACCATTCCGATTTTGGCTTCGCTGAAACTGATCCTGTACGAAACTCCCAGCTTCCTCAACATGACTCTGCCCGTAGGCACATCGCTTGCGGTCTCGCTCGCTGTCACCCGTCTAGCCCGCGAAAGCGAGCTTACAGCGATGCGTTCGGCAGGAGCGTCGATCCAGCGCGTGATCATGCCGATGGTCTTTTTTGGGTTCCTTGTCTCGGTCGGCAACTTTGTTCTTGCCGAGAGCGTGATGCCGCCAGCAAAGAAAGCTTCAGTGCAGATGCAGCGGCAGATTGGCGCTCTTGGCGGTGCGCCAGACTTCAAGTCCAATGTGGTCGTGAACCTGCGAGGCTATACCGTCAACGTTGGCGTTGTTCAGCGAACGAAGGACGGGGGGCTCTTGCTGAAAGACATCTTGATGTTTGAACGTCCGCGGCCTGATGAAGTGTGGCTTTACCGTGCGGAAAGCGGAACTTATACCGACGGCGTCTGGGGCAACTTCACCAAGATGAAGCTTTGGATCATCAAGGGATCCAGGCTGACGATTCAGGACCCCGGAGCGATCATTATCGACGAGCCGATCACCATCGACGCTATGTTCTCGCCCCCGACGAACGAAGAGTTGCCGCTGAAAGAGTTGCGCAAGATGATCGCGGACGGAAAGAAGGCTGGCGTAGATACGACCTCGGTCGAAGTAAATATGCACACGCGCTTCAGCGTTCCGGCTGCTTGTCTCGTCTTCTCCCTGGTGGCCCCCATCTTCGCAGTCCTTTTCTCTCGCGGCGGTACGTTTATCGGCGTCATGCTCAGCCTTGTGCTGGTCATGCTGTATTACAACGCGTACATTATTTCCACGGAGATTTTGGGCAAGCAGGGGCTGGTGAGTCCGTTCTTTGCGGCGTGGATTCCGAACCTTGTTTTTCTCGCCCTCGGCTTGATCGCTTTGCGGAGGATTGAGTGAAGCGCTGGACAGTCTCACTGTTCAGTCTTGCATCAGCAGCGGCCTTCGGTAACTCGGGCCTGGGCGATATGGTCAGCCTGGGTCTTCAGCAACCCGGACAGGGGCCTAATGAAGCCCCTCAGACAGCTCCCCAAAACCCCCAGCAAGGCACGGGCGTTCAGGACCCCAACAAGCCCGCCACTCAGCCAACGGGCTTTCCACCTGCCGGAGACGCGGATTCCAGGCTGCCAACGCCTGTTGGCGGTGGAGGAGACAATATTCTCCGTGTGCTTTCGCCCGGAAGCAAGATTCATAGAACGGGCGATATCGTCACCATCACGAATAAGGTGCACGTGCTCTATAAGGGATACGACATCTTTGGCGATGAAGTGGTGGGGAATCTGCGCACCAATGTTTTCAAGGTCCGCGGCAGGGCATCGCTGATCGGTCAGGATGCAGTCATCTCCGGCGAGAGTATCGAAGTCGATTTTGACCTCAACAAGTACCGGGCGCGGAAGATTGATGCCGAGCTTAGGCCAAGCATGCTTGACAATCAGACCTTAGGCAGTCTGTATGTTCGGGGCGACGAGAGCTTTGGTACTGACCGCCATTTCACGGCTTTCCAGAGCAGTCTCACCACGTGCGAGCTGGATCATCCGCATTACCTGCTGGATGCCAAGTCGATGGAGATCCGCCCTGGAAAGCGTGTGATTCTGCGCAAGGCGACTTTTGAGCTGTTGGGGCATCGCATCCTTACGGTCCCGTATCTGGTTATTCCTCTGGACAGCAAGAACGAGCGGTATCGGCCCGAGATTGGGCAGACGCAGGAAGAGGGCTGGTTTATCAAGAATACGATCGGGATTCCGATCGGTGGGACGAACACTCTTGCCAGCTATGTGGACTACTACGAGAAGCTCGGTTCAGGGCTTGGCGGGCGGTTTGGATACGACGCCGCGAATTACACGGGCTTCATCCGTGCCTACAGCATTGTGGGCGATGCACAGTCGATGGAAGTCGTCACGGGGCACATGCAGCGTTTCGGCAGATCGACGTTCACACTCGACAACAACTATCAGAAGAGGAATATCTTCAACGCGCCCGAAAACACGTCGATTCAAACTCGCGCTTCGCTGATGGTGCCTCAAGCCAGCGGCATGACGCACTTCAGCTTTACGCGCAATGCTAACGAATCTACGAACTTTCAGAACACAACGCAGGCCTTTACAATCTCGGACCAGCGCACGATTGGGCTGAATGCGCGCACGAATATGGACCTGTCGTGGAACCGGTACAACTCGACTTCGGGCAGCTCATCCACCCAAAGAGAACAGCTTGACTTGAAGCTAAACGGCCGCTACGATATGAGTCAGGCCATGGCGGAGCTGGACTATCAGCGCAGCATTCCGATTGGTGAGAATAAGAACTTCTTCGGAGCCATCGAGAGAACTCCGGTCTTTACGCTGAGCACCGACTCCCGGCGACTTTTGGGTCGGGGAAACAAGACGGAATTTCCTTTTTCAAGCCTCCTTTCCGTGGGACAGTTCACCGATCCCCGAGTGGGCGATACGCTCACGCGATATTACTTTGAGTTCAACTTGAGCCATCCAGACGATGGAAAGAAACGCTTTGGCGTGCAGAGCAATGCGCGCTTCCAGCAGAAGATCTACAGCGACGATACAGCGCAATACGTCACCAATATGAACATGGGGCTTCGGTATTCGCTGGGCGAGAGGTCTTCGTTCAACGTTCGATACTCGTACCTTCAGCCTGAAGGCTATACGCCATTGAGCATCGACCGATCCAGCCAGACCAGCTATGGCACGGCAGAGCTGAACTATCAGGCAAGCCGACGCTTCCAGATCGGGGCCCAGACGGGTTTTGACGCGCTACGGTCGCGCGAGGGGCAGGTGGGTTGGCAACCCGTGGGCATTCGCATGGTTTGGCAACCCTGGGATTCGCTCATGATTCGAGGTCAGACAACCTACGACCCGAATCTGACTTCGTGGAGCAACACCACCTTCGATATCGGCTATGCGCACAACGACACGTTTCTCAGTATCGGCGCGCGATACGACGGACTCCGGAAGGTGTGGGGCAATTTCAATGTCTATCTCGATGGCTTCCAGGTCGGACGCACACGGGTCGCGGCGCTGATGACGTACAACGGCTACTTGAAGAAGTTCGACTCCAAGCATTTTTCCCTGATTTACGACCTTCACTGCGCAGAAGCGGTGCTGGAAGTCATCGAGAATAACTTTGGATTCCGGTCAGGCCGGCAGGTCTACTTCTCAGTCCGCCTTAAGGCATTCCCATTCGGGTCGAACTTTGGAACGGGCACGCGAGGCCAGCCGATTGGTACAGGCACGGGTTCTGGCTTCTGACGTTGGGGTCAGAGACACGGTGTGTTATCTCTAAAAACCGGGACTTTTGAACGATTGACTGGTCATAATACGTCTCGGAGTTCGAGGGTTGTCTCCATTTTTACGCCACGAGGTTAAGAGCATGATTGGAAATAGTAAGAGGCCGTTGCTTATTCGGTCTGCGGCTGCGGCTATATTTGCCGCGATTGCCGTAAGCGCGTTTGCACAGTCCAAGGCCCCGTTTGTTCAGCGGCCTGGCATCGTCGAATTCACCGGTGAGATGATCGTTCGTCCGATTTCCGCGACGACGTTCCGAAGCAAGGGTATGTCAGCGGCTGCTGCAACCACCCGTGCTCAGAATGCGATCAAGCGAATCTCCGGATTTACACGCAAGAGCGACGCTCGAACGAGTGAATACGTCGTTCGCGTCCCGATGGGCTTCAACGAGAACAACTTCTCGACGTCGCTAATGAACACCGGCGACTACGAGTATGCGGTTCCGAACTGGATGTGCTACATCGCTGCAACTCCGAACGACGCACTGTTCGGACAGCAGTGGCACCATCCGAAGATCAAGGCCCCACAGGCATGGGATCTTCTGACTGGCGACCCCAACATTATTTGCGCGATCGTCGACACGGGTATCGACACCGATCACCCGGACCTCGCTCCGAACCGCGTTCCTGGCTTTAACTCCAATACCAACCAGGAAGAAGGCAATGGCGGCGTCGTTGAAGACGACAACGGTCACGGCACCCACTGTGCAGGAGATGCAGCTGCCATCGGCAACAACGGCATCGGCGTTTCGGGTGTTGGCTGGAACTTCAAGATTATGGGCATCAAGGCCGCTGTCGGCGGCGGTGCCACGATGGACGCTCTGACCGGCGGTGCCCGATGGGCTGTCGATCATGGCGCGAAGGTTGTCAGCGTCAGCTTTACAGGCGTTGACTCCCCGGTCGTTCAGACAACGGGCGCGTACTGCAAAACCAAGGGCGGACTGATGCTCTGGGCTGCAGGCAACGACAACCGCAACCTGACGTTCAATCACCCGGACGTCATCGTTGTCGGCGCATCCGACCAGAATGACCAGAAGGCAGACTTCTCGGCATTCGGCCCTGGCGTTCACGTCTTCGCTCCTGGCGTTGACATCATGAGCACCACGATGGGTGGCGGCTATGGCGGCTCAAGCGGTACTTCGATGGCTGCTCCTGTTGCGAACGGCGCCGTCGCCATGATTTGGGCAGCAGACCCGTCGCTGACCCCTAACGAAGTTCAGGCGATTCTTGAGAACAACTGCGACAACATCGGACCGTCGAACATCTTTGGTCACGGTCGAATCAACGTGTTCAAGGCCGTCGATGCTGCTTCGGTGGTTCCGGACATTATTCTCGCTCCGCAGTCGGTTGGTACCGTCGAGGGCGATTACATGAACGGCGACGTCAACTCCATCAAGATTAACGATGGTCAGTACTACGACACCCGAGCGACTCTGGTCAACAAGGTTGGCTTCACCACCAGCGTCGAGTGGTCGTTCAACATCTCCACGCCGAAGAACAAGCTGAAGAGCGTGACCTATTCCGTCTTGATGCGACAGCTCAGCGCTACGAATGCTTCTGGCCTGTTCTTCCTCTGGAACTATCAGACGGGCAAGTGGGACAACGTCGGAGCAAACCCGATCAAGACCACCTACGGCTCACCGATCGTCAAGAGCATTGGCGACTTCAACAAGTACATCAGCAATACCGGTCAGGTCAAGGTTATGGTTCGCGCAATCTCCCCGCTCACCAAGGGCAAGGGCGTTGCGTTCAACTTTAACCTGAACGTCGCTGGCATGGTTGTTAAGGCGAAGAAGTAAGAATCTTCGCAAGCCTTGTGAAGAAGCCCCTTGCAGATTGCGAGGGGCTTCTTTTTGTTTCAGCTGCTGGCGCTGGAGTAGTGGATCAGCGACCGTCGCCAGAACAAGCGAGCCGCTAAGAAGAGTAGGACAGCCCAGCCGAGGCCAAGCTGCAGATTCCCAAGATGAAAGCCTTTGATGAGTTGCTGGCTGGGAAGGTAGGCCAGGAACGCAAGCGGAACGCCGTATGTCAGGACGCGGATGAGGGCCTTTGGATAGATATCCAGCGGATAGCGCACCACGGACAGCACCGTTTCGCCCAGCACCCATAGGTTGTCAACTCGCACAAAGTAGATGCCAAGCGTCATCAGCATCATATTCATCGTGTAGAAAATCACAACCGCGCAGATTGTCAACAATACATATCCCAGCAGAGCCAACGGCGTCACCGCAATGTGGGCCAGGTTCGCTCCGAGAATTACAATCGCAATTCCGGACAAAGCCACTCCGCATTGCTCGAAGTGAAACTTGCGCATAGAAACCCAGAATTGCGAGTCGATCGGCTTGGTCACAATAAAGTCGAGCGTCCCTTTGCGCACCTGCTCAGGAATCTCCATCAGCCCCATCGTAAACATGGCGCTCAGGGCATTCATGACGATTGAGGTGCCGAGGAGGACCATGGCATCGCCTCGACCCCAGCCGGCGACAGAGTCGGTGTTTCGGAAGATGACAAGCACAACAAGGATGGAGAATCCCACCCACACGAGGTTTTGAGCCATCTTGGCGAAGAAGTTCGCACGGTATTCCAACTCCCGAGAGATGGACGTTAGGAAGAACTTCTTGTAGACGCGCAAGTATCGTCGCACGACTGAACATTACCCGCCTCAATACAAGCGGTGCGGCTCGTGCATCGAAGCTGATACCGAAGGTTAAAGCGTATACTTGAGGCGATGTTTGAGCCTGCGGCAGGTATCGGCGCGCTGTTGGGGCTGTCCGCCCTCGTTCTTTTCTGGCACCAGTATCTGCGAGATTGGCTGGGCGACCTGGACCCTGCCGCGCGTGTGGGAGTGGCTGGATTGCTCGGATTGGGTGGGCTGGGCTGGCTGATCTTTTTCGTGGGCTACATTCCCGGAGCCTTAAAGGGCTTCAGCTTTCTGCACATTGCAATCGCCCTGGCTGTGATCGTCGCAATCTTCCGCAAGACATTTCTTAGACCCCTCAACCTGCCTATCGCCAAGCCTGGACCTTTGGGTTTTGCGATTGTCGCGGCATGCCTTTTGTGCGGCGTCTTGGCACTCTTTGCTGTGTTGGCTCCGAGCGACAGTCTCGATTGGGATTCATTGGCGTATCACTTCGCCGTTCCCAAGCTTTGGCAGGAGGCCGGCCAGACTCACTACATCCCGTTTATTCACCACAGCAACTTCCCGTTCTTGGTTGAGAACCTTTCCCTTCTGTGGAGAGATGCCTGCGCGGCCAAAGCGGGCACATTCGTGTTTGCGGGCTTGGGCGCTCTCACGCTCTTTGGCTTGGCTCGCCAGAAGTATGGGGAGAAGGCGGCTTGGTGGACGCTGCTTGGGTTCTGCACGATTCCCATCGTGCTGTGGGAAGCGGGCACGGGCTACATCGACGTGACCCATGGTCTCTTCTCGGGGCTGGCGGTGATCTTTGCCTTGCTATGGGCTGAGGGCTCACAAAAGCGCGATCTATGGCTGTCCGCGATTTTCCTGGGCTTCTCCATCGGTTCTAAGTACACAGGCCTTCAGGTTTTGGCGGTGGTGCTGGTGGCACTGTTTGCTGCGACGGTGAAAACTCCCGAGTTCCGCAGGGCGGTCAAGGGCGGCGCGCTCATCGCCGCAGTCGGGCTCGTTATCGGCAGTCCGTGGTACATCCGCAATGCGTCGGTGGTGGGAAATCCCGTCTTCCCGTTTTTCTATGAGAAGCTGGGGGGCAAGAACTGGGGAGATTTTAATGCCGCGATCTATCGCAACGAGCAACAGACCTTCGGTGTGGGTCGCACGGAAAAAGGTCGCGATGTCACGCAGTTTGGGCATGCTGTGCTAGGTCTGACTTATCAGCCGGGTCGGTATGTCAATCCAGCTCAGGATTCGGGCGGCGGATTCCCGTTCGGTGCGCTTGGCATCGTCGCGATTGGCGGCATGATGCTTTGGCTATTCAGCGGAAGGGCAGGGAAATTTGAAGGAGGTGTCTTGGCCTCGACACTGTTCTCCTTGGCGATGTGGTTCTTCCTGAGCCAGCAAAGCCGCTATGGGATGAACTTTGCCGTGCCGCTCATGTTGCTTTCGGGGGCGGCGGTGGCTCGATTGAGGGCAGGTCCGGTGTTGGCAGGTGCGGCTGTTGTGCAGGCTGTCTATTCTCTTGCCATGGTTTGGATGACGACCACAAGCCACAAGCTCCCGGTCGTGCTGGGGAAGGAATCCAAAGAAGAGTATCTGTCCGCGCAGGTTCCATTCTATTCGGCGGCTCAGGTGCTGAACATCGCGGCCAAGGATGGAAAAGTAGCTCTCTACGACGAGGTGTTCGGCTACTTCCTGGATGTAGAGTATTTCTGGGCGAATCCGGGACATTCCAGCCTGATCCCTTATGATTCCATGCAGGGGGGAGACGATTTCGCAAGGGTTATGCGAGACCAGGCATTCTCACACATCTACGTGAACATCGCCATGTGGACGCCTGAAGAGCGTGCCGAGTGGTTGCGGGCAACCGGCCTGTTCGGGGCTCCCATTCCCTACACCCCAGAGCGCAGGGCTCAGCTTATGGCAGATCCGCAGGTGAAGTGGAGGCTGATGCTCGCGGAGGCGATGGCGTCAGGCAAGCTGAAGGCGACGCAGGACTTCCCGCCAAAATCCGTTGAGAGCGGAAAGATGCCGCGAGCTTTGTTGCTCGTGGTCAAGTAAGCCAGCGAGCTTTTGTACAGGCAGGTAACCTGGTCGGGATGCAATATCGAAAGCTTGGGCGCTATGGGATTCGGGTGAGTGAAGTCGCGTTGGGCGGCTGGCTAACTCAGGGCAGATCCATTTCTGACGACACGACGAATGCAATCGTCAAAGAAGCCTTTGATCTTGGTATCAATTTCTTTGATACAGCGGATGTTTATAACCTTGGCGAAGCCGAAAAGAGTCTCGCGAAGGCCATCAAGGGCTTTCGCCGAGATGACCTGGTGATTGCCACCAAGTGCTTCTTCCCGATGTCGGATCGACCCAACGACCGTGGGCTGAGTCGAAAGCACATCTACGAATCAGTGCACAACTCGCTGAAACGGCTGGAAGTGGACTATATCGATCTGATGCAGTTCCATCGCTATGACCCCGATGTGCCGACGGAGGAGTCGGTTCGGGCTGTCGATGATTTGATTCGCCAAGGCAAGATTCTGTATTGGGGCGTTAGCGAATGGCCTGCGCATGAGATCACGCACGCCTACCATCTTGCCAAGGAGATGAACTGCCTTCCGCCCGCATCCAACCAGCCGGTTTACAACATGCTGAACCGGGGGATTGAGAAGTCGGTCATTCCGGCCTGTACGGAGCTTGGCATCGGTCAAGTCGTCTTTTCACCGCTGGCGCAAGGCATCCTGACAGGCAAATACGAGCCAGGGAAACCGCTGCCCGCAGGTTCGCGCGGTGCAGATGATAAATCCAATATGTTCATGCAGGGCTTGCTGAACGACGATGTGTTGGGGCGTGTTCAGAGGCTCAAAGCGTTTGCCGAATCGCACGGTACCACGGTCGGCAAGTTTGCTCTGGCATGGTGTCTGCGGCAGTCCAATCTCTCCTCCGTGATTGTGGGCGCCTCCACGGTGGAGCAGATCAAGGAAAACGTGGATGCGAGCGCTCTGAAGTTTGATGCTTCGGTGTGGGAAGAGGCTGAGAAGATCTTAGAAGGCTGATCCGATTTTGGATTGGCACCCTGATATCTGATGTCCGATGTCTGAAATCCCTTGCAGCAGGGACCCGGTCAATCCTTTGGGTTGCGTGTAAACTTTGCCCGGTCTAACTCGGCAGTGTGGCCGAACTGGATCGGGCGATAAGCCGCCGCTGAGAAGCGCGAAAGTACTCGTGCTCCCAGAGTTGCCAAAGAAATGAACGTACTCACCGAATTCGAAAAGCCTCGCGGAATCCACACCGTCGAAGTCCGCCCGGGCTATGCCGTCGTTGAAGTCCTCAACCTTGCCTCTCCACTCGACGAGAAACGTCTTGAGATTCTAAGAGCCGTCGCCGACGCAGGCATCAGCGTGGATTTTCTCAAGCTCACACAAAATGGGCTGTCGTTTCTGATCCCACAGGAGAAAGCAAATGTCGCCGAGAGCACCCTTTCTGCGGCAAATGTGCAGAACGAAGTGACGGGTGAGCGTTCGATTGTGATGGTTCATGCCGTGAATATGCGCGACGAAGAGGGTTTGATCGCTCGCGTCGTTTCAACAGCCATCCGCAGCGGTGTCGAATTGGAGCACCTGAGCGATATGCACGACCGTATGCTGATGGTCTGTCCATCCAGCGCGGCGGAGAAGCTGGCGGTTGAACTGCGACAGATTGAAGGCGGTGCGGCATGAACATCAAGGTGATGAAGTTTGGCGGCACCAGCGTTCAAAAGCCGGAGTCTCGAATTACAGCGGCTTGGCGCGTGATCGCGGAGAAGGAAAAGGGATGCATGCCGGTGGTTGTGGTAAGCGCGATTGGTCGCAAGGGCGACCCCTACGCCACGGACACGCTCATCCATCTTCTACGGTCTATCGACCCGACCGTCGAGCCGGACCAGCGCGAAATGGACCTTCTCATCGCCTGTGGTGAGATTCTTTCCGCGGCGATCTTTTCCCACACGCTGAAGACCCTTGGACATAGCGCGCAGGCATTTCGCGGCGGGCAGGCGGGAATCCGTACTGACGGAGTTTTCGGCAATGCGCGGATTCTCAGCATCAACCCGGTTTCCTTGGTTGAGACGCTGGAAGAAGGGCATATTCCGGTGATTTGCGGTTTCCAGGGCACGTTTGTGAAGCGTCCGGGATTGCCAGGTGGAGAGCTGACGACACTGGGTCGGGGCGGCTCAGATACGACAGCGGCTGCGATTGGAGCCGCGCTCCAGGCGAGCGCTGTCGAGATTTTTACAGATGTGGATGGCGTGAAGACTGCCGACCCCGACTACGTCAAGAACGCGAAGACGCTGCGTCAGGTCACTTATGACGAAGTCGCCGAGATCGCACACCTTGGTGCAAAGGTTGTCCACCCACGCGCGGCCGAGATTGCGATGAAATTCTCCATTCCGCTGTGGGTGAAGAATACATTCAGCGACGATCCTGGAACGGAAATCACAGGACAAGATTCGATTCCCGGACGCAAGGTGACTGGAGTGACCCACACCGCCCGATTGGTGAGCCTCCAGTTCAATCTTTCCGGATGTGAACCGCAGGATCGCACACAGATCGAGGCCAAGGTTTATGAGATGATGGCTCGGTATGAGCTGAACCTCTACATGATGAACCACGGGGCGGAAGGCTTTGGCTTTGCGGTTCCGCGCGATCAATACAAGGTCGTGGAAGACTTGCTGGATGCTCTGGTTCTTTCCATGTCCAGCGCAGACGAGTCGGTTTACATGTTCCACATCGGCCCCAAGCTGAGCAAGGCGGCAGAGACGCAGGCGACGCTCTTAGAGTCGCTAAAGAAGGTGACGACCATTCCCATCCAGCTCACAGAGAACTGCACGGTGGTTTCGCTGGTTGGACGCGACTATCTACGGCAGCCGGGTGTGTATCTGGACGTTCTGACCACGCTCAAGAACCACGACATCCCCGTGATGCAAACCTCCGACTCGGATTTTTCGCTGAGCGTCCTGGTTTTGGAGGTGGATAGTGAAAGGGCTGTCCGAGCATTGCATGATCGGTTTGGGCTTGGCGAAGTAGACTAAAAGAAGGAGTTCGCTTGCGGGCTGCTCCTGAATCCTGAGAGGACTTTGACGCCTCTTTAGCGTAGAGAAAACTATGAACATCCTGCTGGCGACCGACGGCTCAGATCACTCGCGTCTGGGCGAAATCCTGCTTACAAAGATGCCTGGGCTCAAGGGCTCGACGGTGACAGTAGTGAGCGTGGTGACCCCGCCGAATCTTTTCTACACCGGCATGGAGCCGTTTGGCGGCGTCTCGCTTGTGGAGCAGGCTGGGGTTATTCTGGAGCAATCTCGCGCCCACGCACAAACGCTGGTTGATGAAGCCTGCGCAAGACTGAATACGGCGGGTTATAAGACCGTCGGCGAAGTTGTGGAAGGGGAGATTGGCGCTAGTCTGATCGATGCAGTCAAGCATCGAAGCATCGACCTTGCTGTGGTTGGCAGCCGTGGTCGCGGTGGACTGGCGGGGCTGATCTTTGGCAGTGTGGCGCGCAAGCTCGCCCACGATGCTCCTTGCTCCCTGCTGATTGCTCGTGCCTACAAGGGCATGACCGCCGATCAAAGCTGGCCGATTGTGGAGGCGAAATCGAAGCTCTCTGCTGTGATCGGTGTTGACGGTTCCCCAGGCAGCAAGACTGCGATCAATGAAGTGGTCAAGATGGGGGAGAATTCGTTTGCCGAAGTCGGGGTGGTCTGTGCTCAGCCCTTGAGTGTGCTTCCTTCGGGCATCGATCCAGGTTCATTCAAAGAGTTCTATCAGTACGATGAGGAGATGGCGACTGCAGTTGTCGAGTCGGGTGTTTCCCAGCTGGAAGGCGTTGCGGGCCATGTCTTTGGCGAAACAGGTTTAAGCCGACCGGCAGACCTCATTAAGCACTCTGCGGAAAAGCATAAGAGCGATCTGGTTGTTCTCAGCGCAACCCGCCACGGAATGATTGAGCGGGCGTTGCTGGGCAGCGTCTCTTCTGAGGTTGTTTCCGAATCGCCTTGCTCGGTTTGGCTTGTTCGTGTGGCTCCAAGCGAGTAGCTACTTGCGCTGAAGAGCCTTTGCGATGATGTCCACCGCCGCCGGAGGGACCATCTCACTGTAATCTCCGCCAAGAACGGCAACCTCACGAACGATGCTGGAGCTCAGATAGCTGTGCTCCCACTTGGTCATGAGGAACACGGTCTCAATGTCCTGATCCAGCCTGCGATTGACCATCGCCATCTGGAACTCATACTCGAAATCCGCTGTCGCGCGAAGTCCGCGAACGAAAGCTTTTGCTCCAACCTTTTGGGCGTACTCGATCAACAGGCCATCGAATGCCTCGACCGTTACGTTGGGCAAGTGAGAGACGCTGGCCTGCAAAGCCTGAATGCGTTCTTCGGCCTTGAGCATCGGCTTTTTGGATGGGTTGGCACCGACGGCGACAATGAGGTTGTCGAACAAGCGAGCCGCTCGTTCAACGACATCAAGATGGCCAAGTGTGGGCGGGTCGAACGAGCCAGGGTAGATCGCAAGCCGTCGCATGGGCAGATGTTACTCGTTTGATAAGGCAATGAGTTTTCACCCTCTGCCTGCGCCTTGAAGGAACCTAGCCGATTCCTTCCGTAGCGGCTTGGAGCATCGCGTTTGCGAACAGGTCGATTTCCCGAACCGTTGTGTAGACGTTTGCCGAGACACGGATACCGGAAAAGTCTGCGTGTGAGATCGTCGTCACAAAGATCCCGTGCTTAGTCCAAAGCCAGTCCGCAAGCTTGGCTTGATCAATGCCTTGGATTCCCACAGTGCAGAGCGCACAGGAGAAGGCAGGGTCCAGGCTCGTGTGGAATTGGACCTTGGGATGGCTGGAGAGCTTGTCCGTCCATCGTTTGCGCAGATAGAGGAAGCGCGCTGTCTTGCGCTCCTGCCCGATCATCTCGTGGAAGGTCAGCGCTTCCGCAATCGCGTTGTGATTCGCCGCAGGGTGCGTACCGATCTCTTCAAACTTTCGGATGTCATCGACCTGCTTGTCTGTGGAGGCCATCAGCGACCAAAGCTTGCTGATGTTCGGCTTTCGCACATGGAGCATCCCTGTGCCGATAGGCGCTAAGAGCCACTTGTGAAGGGAGACTCCGTAGAATTCGGCATGAGTGTTCTGCATCGTCGCTGAGATTTGAGCGAAGGCATGCGCGCCGTCCACGATGACAGGAATGCCGTGCCGCTTGCCCATGTCGCAAATCTGTGCGGAGGGGAAGATGAGACCGTTCAGGAAGCTGACATGGCTGAAAAGAATGAGTTTGGTGCGGGGAGTGATCCCGTCCTCGATCGCTTTGACCAGCTCGCTCGCGCTCTTCGGCTTGTGAGGCACGTGAACCTGTACCATCTTGATCCCTTCGCGCCTTTCTCGCTGCTGAATGGTTGTAATCATGCGTGGGTAGTCAAGCGTTGTGGTGAGGACTTCATCGCCGGCCTTGAGGTCGAAGCCAAGCAGGCAGGTTTCTAAAGACTCGCTAGCATTGCGGGTGATCGCGATCTCCTCAGGGTCACAGCCGAAGTTGAGCGCAAGCCTGCGCCGTACTGACTCGATCTGCGGTTCCAAGTGCCGCCACATGAAGTAGCTGGGGGCCTGGCTGGAATATTCGAGATACCTTCGCATTGCATCCTGAACAACCCTGGGTGAAGGCGAAACGCCGCCGTTGTTCAGGTTGATCATCGTACGATCGAGGGTGAAGGCTTCTTGAATCTGCATCCAGAAGTCCTCGTCCTGGGCGGCCTGCGCAGGGTCGAGAGTCACACGGTCGATCCACTTTTCAACACGATCAAGGGTGTCGTTGCGGAAGGCGACGGCTGTCAGACCAGTGGCGAGCAAAGTACGGCGAGAAACCATTGGTTAGGGGATTCGGCATGCATGAAGGAGAATCCTGCCTTTGTTGAGTGTTGTGCCCCTCTACCTTTCCCCAGGAAGCACGATACCGCGCATGATCACACGCTGTGCGGCAAGAAAGACTACCAGCGTTGGAACAGCGGCAATCGCCAGCGCAGCCATCATCACCGATCTTGGAGCCACGTTTTGAAGCTGGTAGATCCAAACCATAAGCGTCCACATGCGCTGGTCTTGGGCGACCAGGAATGCGTACATGAACGAGCCATAAGCTCCCATGAAGGCGAGCAGGGCCAGGTAGCCAAGAACTGGGCGGGACAATGGGATGGCGATCTTCATCATCATCGTTGTCTCTTTTGCGCCGTCTAGCTGGCCAGCTTCAAACAGCTCTGAAGGCAGAGAGTCGAAAAACCCTTTGAGCAAGAAGATCATGTAGCCCGATGCCGCTCCGGGGAGCACCAGAGCCCAAAATGTGTTCAACAACCCGAGACTCTTCAGCATCAAGAACGAAGGGATCATGGCAACTTCGGCAGGGAAGGCCATGGTCGCCAGCAGGAAGAGCAGGATTCGTGAGGATGCCTTGATCGGAAATCGTGACAGAGCGTAGGCTGCCAGCGGGTTGACGATCAGTTGAGTGGCGATGGCGAGCAGACAAAAGATTGCTGTGTTCCAAAGAGCCCGACCGTTGACGACGATGTACTCAAGAACAAACCTATAGTTGCGCGAGGCGAACTCGCTTCGCAGCGTGCTTGCTTGTTCGTTGACAAAGGAGCGCTCATAGGCTTCGATGGGCAATTCACCTTGACCAGCCTTTGCCCAGAGCGCTTCGGCGGCACCGTTTTCGAATCTTGCTGGGAGCCAGGTTGTACGGAAGTCTTCAAGCGCTTGGCCTGTGGTCGGAAGAACGATTTGGTCAAAACTTGTCGCAGGCCCTTTCACCTCTTCGGGTACGGCGGCAAACTGGTTCTGGTACTTGCTCTTCAGGTAGTCCTGGAACATCTTCTGTTCGCGGATAGGCAAGCGAAATTCGGCGGGCAGAGCGGCCTTGAACACAAGCCAGTCTTGGTATTTGGGCGTATCTTTTGGCTTCCAGACTTTACGATCCAGCATTTCCGTGGGCGGGGCCACAGTTCGAAAATCAACGTTCTCCTCAATGTAGAGCTTGTTCAGCGCATCGATGTTGTTCTTGAATCGCTTTCGCAGCCATGCCTGGTATTCGGAGTTGAGCCGGCTAGTGACCTGGTTTGAAGCGATACGGAAGCCAGCCGTCCAGTAGTCGGTCGGCAAGCTCTCCAGGAACTTCCTGTATGCGACAATCTGCTCCGAACTTGCCTCGGTGCCGATGCGTGTTGCCGAGATTACGCCTGCATCTCCAGCGTATTTGTCGTTGAGATACTTGTTCAGCAGAGAGCCGTCGGCTAGCTTGCCCTTCTCATCCTTCTGATCGACGTTGCTCCAGTATTCGGGGATGAGCTTGTTGTCGTTTTGGTCAGTGGCCCCTTTAAACCCGGTAGAGACCATAAGAAGGAAAGGGTAGACCGTGGTCACGGCTCCCAGCGTCAGGATCGCATAGACGATTCCCATCGCCAGGCGTGCGCGCCATCGCTTCCTTCCTACCTGGTTCACCAGACCCATTGCGCTTATTATGCTCTGTTGAGTGTGGGATGCTTCTCACAGAATCGGCAATCGGCAATCGGCAATCGGCAATCGGCAATCGGCAATCGGCAATCGGCAATCGG